>ERZ773008.780-NODE-780-length-23095-cov-14.305382_pt1 | contig 23095 bp, 24 predicted proteins | sample MGYA00580664_ERZ773008 | MGnify/ENA primary metagenome ERZ773008 (study PRJEB29015, sample SAMEA2738016) | human oral metagenome | biome: human oral; feature: human-associated habitat; material: dental | place: China | collected 2048 ... | reverse complement strand
GGCGTACAAGTAGTACGTCAAGGCGAGCCAACGCCGTATCATTGCAATTTTAATCTACTATATTTTGGATTCGGCATTCAGAAAAGCAGCCTGCACGTTGATATTCATGTGCAGGCTGCTTTTAATGCTTTTAAATAGTGGTTACATTTCGGCTACGGCAAAAGCCTGTATATATTCCGTTTCATCGCTCAGACTCAAATGAAGGCGGCAGATGTGCCGTTGTTCCAGCCAGGCCTGCAATTCGGGGGCGCAGGTAAATTCCGGTCGCCCTAAATCGTTGTGCACGATGCTGATATGGCGCAGGCTCACCGGTTCGCGAATGCCTGTACCCAAGGCTTTGGATAATGCTTCTTTGGCGGCAAAACGTTTGGCAATGAAGCGCACCTCGTCCGGGCAGCCTGCACATTGTTCCAGTTCCAGATGGCTTAAAACGCGGCGTGCCAGCGCGTGGCCGTATTTTTGGTGCAGCAGGGCAATCCGCGCAACCGCCACAATATCCGTGCCGATGCCGTAAATCATGCGGCCAATCCGTTGCGCGCCCGATACATCACTTCTTTCATTTGCGCGATGGCTTGCGGCAGCCCCAAGAACACCGCCTGCGCGATGAGCGAATGCCCAATGTTCAGCTCCGCAATTTCGGGAATTTGGGCGATGGGTGCAACGTTATGAATGGTCAGGCCGTGCCCCGCGTTGACGGTCATGCCCAGTTGCGCGGCAAATTGCGCCGCTTCGCGGATACGCTGCAATTCATGCTGCCGCTGTTCGGGCGTGGCAGCATCGGCATACGCGCCGGTATGCAGTTCGACCACGCGCGCGCCCATATCGAATGCCTTTTGAATCTGCGGCTTATCAGGTGCAATAAAAATGGAAACGCGAATCGAGGCAGCCTGCAATTCGTAAACATAATGGCGCACCTTGCCCGCCTGCCCAATCACATCCAATCCGCCTTCGGTCGTTACTTCGGTGCGTTTTTCCGGCACGATGCACACGTCTTCCGGCCGAATGCGCAGCGCGTGTGCCAGCATTTCCTCTGTCATCGCCATTTCCAGGTTCATGCGCGTGCGGATGGCCTGTTTAATCAGCGCCACATCGGCATCCTTGATATGGCGGCGGTCTTCGCGCAAATGTAGGGTAATCAAATCCGCGCCGTGCGTTTCCGCAATCAAAGCGGCTTCCAGCGGGCTGGGGTAGGAAACGCCACGCGCATTGCGCAAAGTGGCAACATGGTCGATATTAACGCCGAGCAGCATAAGGTTCGCCTTGTGGTGAATGTTCAAACGGCAGATTATAGCGAATTCGCACGGCTTTCACTACGGCAGCGGAAAAATGGGGATAACTGGCATGGAATTGATTTGCATCAATACGCATTCGAGAGATTACTTTATAATCCAGCCATCAAATAAGCAGCCTGCACGGTTTCTCCATGTAGTTGTTTGTTTAGATTTTCCTCTTGATGTGTGTGTGTTTTGGTGTGGATTGGTTTCCACACCATTTTTTTGCGCCCGAAAAAGTGCAGGCTGCTTTTGCCCACTATCGGCGGCTTGCGGGGGCGGATGTGCTTTGTCGGGCAATTTGTGTGTGTATAGAATGCAACGCACCATCTTTGAAAGCAGCCTGCACTTTATAATCCGTATGGAAAGTGCAGGCTGCTTTTTTCAAAAGAAAATATGGCAAAACCGTTCATAAAACAGCAGGAAAGATAGTATGAAACCGGTATTGCGCTGGCGGAAATACTAGGATAACAGTATGATTTATGATATAATTCCCAAAATATAAACCTTATATAAACCACCGCTGCCAAAGAAACGCCATGACCACGATTTTACTTGCCGCATTTACCTATCTCGCATTTGCAGTTGCCGCTGTGTTGCTGTCCCAAAAATTAGGTTTGGGTTCCGTCTTGGGTTATTTGATGGCGGGCATCATGATTGGTCCGATGCTGGGTTTGGTGGGCAAGGAAACCGAGTCGATTCAGCATATTGCCGAATTTGGCGTGGTGATGATGTTGTTTTTGGTCGGTTTGGAACTCGCGCCGAAAATGCTGTGGCAGCTACGCCATAAACTTTTGGGGTTGGGCGGGTTGCAGGTCGGCCTGTCTTTGGGGGCTGTGGCAGGCATTGCTTATGCACTGGGCTATTCGTGGCAGGTTGGCGTCGCCGTCGGCTGTATTCTGGCCTTGTCGTCCACCGCCATCGTACTGCAAACATTCAACGAAAAACAATTATTGTCCACGCAGGGCGGCCAGGCGGGTTTTGCCGTTTTGCTGTTTCAAGACGTTGCCGCCATTCCCATGCTGGCCTTGCTGCCTTTGTTGGCCACGTCTCACCATGCCAAAAATGCAGCTGCCGGTCATGCCGGTATCGATTTGCTTGAGCATCAGCCCGGTTGGGTGGTGGCGCTGGTCAGCGTTGCCGCCATTGCCGTGATTATCGTGGCGGTGCGCTATATCGTGCCCTTGGTGTTCCGCTTCATCAGCAAGCGCCATGTGCATGAAATGTTTATGGTGTTCACGCTGGCGTTGGTGGTCGGCATTGCCACGCTCATGTCGCTGGTGGGATTGTCGCCTGCCTTGGGCGCGTTCATTGCCGGCGTCGCACTGGCCAACAGCAATTACCGCCACGAAATGGAAAGCCATTTGGAACCGTTCAAGGGTTTGTTTTTGGGGCTGTTTTTTATCACGGTTGGCGCAGGCATGAATTTCACCCTGCTGAAGAACCAGTTTTTCCCCATCATCGGCATGACGCTGGGCTTGCTGTTGGTAAAAGGCGTAATTCTGTGGTGTTTGGGCAAACTGTTCCGCCTGCCGCCGTTGGCCGCAAAACTGTTCGGCTTGAGCTTGGCGCAGGCGGGTGAATTCGGTTTCGTGCTGCTGTCCATCGCGAAACAGAACCACGTTTTGCCAAAGGCGGTGAACGACCGTATCAGTCTGGTGGTGGCGTTGTCGATGGTGCTGACGCCGCTGCTGTTTATCCTGTATGACAAAGTGTTTGTGCCGCGTTCCATTGTGGCGGAAAACGAAGAGCGCGAGCAAGACCAGATTCATGAAGAAAATCCCGTTATCGTGTTGGGCCACGGGCGCTTCGGCCAGCACATCAACAGCATGCTGACATCCTGTGGCTATCACACCACGGTGATTGACAACCACGCCGAAATGGTGGAAGGCTTGACCAAAATCGGCATTAAAACGTATTACGGCGATGCTTCGCGCCCCGAATTGCTGGGCAGCATCGGTTTGGGGCGTGCAAAACTGCTGGTGGTCACGCTGGGTGATAAAAAGAAAAGCACGGAAATTGTGGAATATGTGCGCCGCCATTATCCCAAGCTGCCGATTATGGCGCGTGCGTATGACCGTATGCATGCCTATGATTTGCACCATGCGGGCGCGAATTATGTCATCCGCGAGATAGTGGATTCGGCCATGCGCGGCGGACGGATTGCGCTGGAAAAAATGGGTTTGTCGCCCGAACAGGCGCGCGAATTGAGCAAGTTTTATGCGGCGCGCGACCGCTATCTGTCCGACCGCGTGGCAGATGTGTATGACCCAAATATCCCGCTGTTTGCCAATGAAAAAATGATTGAAGTATTCAAAGAAACGGATACGGAAACCAAAAATATGCTGCAAGCGTTGCTGCGCGGCGAAAAAGTGGAATGGGAAGAAGAGCATGAGAACGAACTGACCCGCATGAAGCAGGGGATTTCGTAAATATTACGGGGTGCAGGCTGCTTTTTGAAGGCAGCCTTTCCCACAGAATAAGGAATGTGAAAATGAATCAAGCCTCGTTAAAAGAAAAAGTCTTGCTCGTTACAGGCGCATCGCAGGGATTGGGTGCGGAAGTGGCCAAAGCCTGTGCGGCGGCCGGCGCCACCGTGGTGTTGCTGGCGCGCAGCCAGAAGAAGCTGGAAACCGTGTATGACGAGATTGTGTCGGCCGGCGGCCCGGAGCCTTACGCCATCGTGTTTGACATGATGCCGGCGCAGGAAAAAGAATTCGAGCAGTTGGCGCAGACAGTGGCCGCCGCCACCGAAGGCCGTTTGGATGGCATTATCCATTGCGCCAGCTATTTTTATGCGTTGTCGCCTCTGGATTTCCAAACAGTCGGCGAATGGGTGAACCAATACCGCATCAACACCGTGGCGCCGATGGCTTTGACGCGCGCCATGCTGCCCATGCTGAAAGCGTCGCCCGATGCTTCGGTGATTTTTGTCGGCGAGAGCCACGGCGAAACACCGCAGGCCTATTGGGGCGGATTCGGCGCATCGAAAGCTGCGCTGAATTATCTGTGCCGCGTGGCGGCCGACGAATGGGAGCGCTTCGAGCATTTGCGCGCCAATGTGCTGGTGCCCGGTTCCATCAATTCGCCACAGCGCATCAAAACCCATCCGGGCGAAGCGGCTGAGGAGCGCAAAAATATGAGCGACATCACGCCGCAATTCGTGTGGTGGGCCAGCGCGGAAAGCCGCGGCCGTTCGGGCGAAATCGTGTATTTATAATTTGTTCAACCTAATCAGGGCAATGTGGGACATTCTCTCCATTGCCCTAATTCTATACCCAAATCAAACAGGTTCACCCTGCCGATGTCCACGCGAATCAGCCGCAGGCAGGGATAACCCGCTTTGGCTGTCATCCGCCGCACCTGGCGGTTTTTCCCTTCGCAGATTTGAATTTGCAGCCAGAAATCCGGCACGTTTTTGCGTACGCGGATGGGCGGGTCGCGCTGCCAGACTCGGGCGGTTTCGTGTTCGTCCAGCAGGCGGATGCGTGCAGGCTGCGCAATGAAATCGCCCAAATCCAAAGGCCGCTGCAACAATGCCAGCCGTTCGTCGTCGGGGCTGCCTTCCAGCTGCGCCCAATAGGTTTTGGTCAATTTGAAACGCGGATTGGCAATACGCGCCTGCTGCCGCCCGTTGTCGGTGAGCAGCAGCAGGCCTTCGCTGTCGGTGTCCAGCCGGCCGGCGGGGTAAACGTTGGGCACAGGCACGAAGTCTTTGAGTGAACGGTGTTTTTCGTGCGGGCTGAACTGGCAAATCACGCCATAGGGTTTGTTGAGGGCGATGAGCATGTGCAGGCTGCTTTCTATGTGAATTATAGTTGATTAAAATAAAAATGAGACAAGGCGGCGAGCCGCAAGGCGTACAGGTAGTACGTCAAGGCGAGCCAACGCCGTATCATTGCAATTTTAATCGACTATAACTATCTGTATTATAAAATGAAACGGGTGCAGGCTGCTTTTTTATCGGCATGCCAACTTTGGTGCCTGCACCCAATCTTTGCCTTGCGCGTCTTTGGGCGATAGCAGCGGCGCGCCTTGCAACGGCCATGCTATGCCGACGTGCGGGTCATCCCAGTGCAGTGTTTGCTCGGCAGAAGGGTTGTAGTAGTCGGTGCAGCGGTACAGCAGCGTTGCCGGGCCGTCCAGCACATAAAAGCCGTGCGCGAAGCCTTCGGGCAGCCAGAGTTGCCGCCCGTTTTCGGCCGATAGGATTTCCGCCGCCCATTGCCCGAAGGTGGGCGAATCCTGCCGCATGTCCACCGCCACGTCAAATACGCGGCCAGCGGTAACGCGCACTAGTTTGCCCTGCGTGTTTTCGGTTTGGTAATGCAGGCCGCGCAGCACGCCTTGGTGCGACTGGCTATGGTTTTCTTGCACGAACACGCGTTCGGCAACGTGTTCGCAAAACCAGTCGTGGCGGAACGTTTCCATAAAAAAGCCGCGCGAATCGCGGAAGATGTGCGGGTCGATGCGTTTCACATCGGGCAGGCGGGTGGGGGAGGCGTTCATTGGGCTCTGTTTCTGTTAATCAAAATAATCGCTCAAATCGTACAATGCCGCCCGCCAGTTGCTGGGGGCGATGCCGAAAGTAGCCTGCACTTTGCGGCAGTCCAGACGAGAATCGGCAGGGCGCTCGGCGGCGGACGGATAATCGCGGCTGGAAACGGGGCGCACTTCCGGCACGCGCGGCAGCAGCCCTTGTGCGGCAGCCTGCACCAAAACGGCACGGGCAAATTCATCGCGCGACACCGCCGTATCACCGGCAAAATGGTATACGCCCCAAGCGGCTTTGCCTTGCACGGACTGGTTTGCCATGTGCAACAAAGCTGCCGCCGCGTCGTCCGCATAAGTCGGGTTACCGCGCTGGTCGTCCACCACGTTCAGCACAGGCTGCCGCCGACCCAGCTGCAGCAGGGTTTTGACGAAGTTGCCGCCGTGTTTGCCGAACACCCATGCGGTGCGGACGATCAGGTGGCGCGCGCAGGCAGCCTGCACCGCTTGTTCGCCGGCATATTTGCTTTGGCCGTACACGTTCAGCGGCGAGGGCTGGTCGGTTTCACGGTAAGGCGCAGCACGGTGGCCGTCAAAAACATAATCGGTGGAAATCTGCACCATCACTGCGCCGACGGTCTGCGCCGCCTGCGCCACATGCCCCGCGCCCGCCGCATTCACGGCAAACGCGGCTTCGGGTTCGTGTTCGGCATCGTCCACGGCGGTATAGGCGGCGGCATTGATGATAACATCGGGGCGGAAGGCGAGGGCAGCCTGCAACACGTCGTCGCGCCGCGTGATGTCCAGCGTGCGGCGGTCGGCGGCGAACACGTCGGCTTTGCCGTGCAGCAGGGCGGTCAGGCGGCTGCCGATTTGCCCGTCGGCACCGGTAATCAGATATTTCATGGTATGGGTTCCGTGGTGCGGCGGGGCGGCCATCTGAATTCAAAAGCAGCCTGCACTCTGTTTTTATGCGCCTGCCAGCCGCAGCAGATATTGCCCGTATGCCGTTTTCTGCATGGGCGCGGCCAGGGCGAGCACTTGTTCCGTGGTCAGCCAGCCTTTGCGCCACGCGATTTCTTCCAAACAGGCAATGTATAGGTTTTGCACGTTCTGCACGGTGCGAACAAAGGCGGCGGCATCGTGCAGGCTTTCGTGCGTGCCCGTGTCCAGCCATGCGAAACCGCGTCCCAGCCGTTGCACGTGCAGGCTGCCTTCGGCCAGATACAGGCGGTTCAAATCGCTGATTTCCAATTCGCCGCGTGCCGAAGGTTGCAGGCGTTTGGCCCATTCCACGGCGCGCCCGTCATAAAAATACAGCCCCGTCACCGCCCATTCGGATTTCGGCTGCGCGGGCTTTTCTTCAATGGCGACGGCGCGGAAATCGCCGTTCAGCTCCACCACGCCGAAGCGTTCGGGATTCTGTACGGGATAGGCGAACACGGTTGCGCCGTGCGTTTGCGCCGCCGCCTGTTGCAGCATTTGCGTAAACGATTGTCCGTAAAAAATATTGTCGCCCAGCACCAGGCAAATCGGGTCGCCGTCAATAAAGGTTTCGGCAATCAGCAGCGCCTGCGCCAGTCCTTCGGGCTGCGGCTGCACGGCATATTGTAGGCGGATGCCGAAATCGCTGCCGTCGCCCAGCAAACGGCGGAAGGCGGGCAGGTCTTCGGGCGTGGTAACGACCAGGATGTCGCGGATGTCCGCCAGCATCAGCACGGACAGCGGATAATAAATCATGGGCTTGTCGTACACGGGCAAGAGCTGCTTGGAAATGCCGCGCGTGCTGGGATACAGGCGCGTGCCCAAACCGCCGGCAAGGAGGATGCCTTTCATATCGGCCTTTCGGGTGCAGGCTGCTTTGGGAAGTTGAAAAGCAGCCTACAAATGTGTATTTGAAAAAATTTTGGGCTATCGGCATTGCCGAAATCTGAAAAGCAGCCTGCACGCCTTGTTGCGCAAAAGTGCAGGCTGCTTTTTAGCGTTCCGTCAGCTCTTCGGCAACGCGGTAGCTGCCGTCCTGTATCCGCCGCCACCAGCGTTCGTTGTCCAAATACCACTGCACGGTTTGGCGCAGCCCGCTTTCAAACGTTTCCTGCGGCTGCCAGCCCAGTTCGCGGCGGATTTTGCGCGTGTCCACCGCATAGCGCACATCGTGCCCGGCGCGGTCGGCAATGTGGGTGATCAAATCGCGGTAATGGTCGGTGTGCGTTGGTTTGTGGCGGGGTGCAAGTTCCTGCAACAGGTCGCAGACGGCATGGACAACGTTGATGTTCCGTCGCTCGCTGTCGCCGCCGATGTGGTAGGTTTCGCCGACGGTGCCGCGCATCAACACGCAATACAGCGCCCGCGCGTGGTCATCGACATACAGCCAGTCGCGGATTTGCCGCCCGTCGCCATACACGGGCAGCGGCCGGCCGGAAAGTGCGTTCAAAATCATGTGCGGAATGAGTTTTTCGGGGAACTGGCGGCTGCCGTAATTGTTTGAACTGTGGGTGACGAGGGTGGGCAGGCCGTAGGTGCGCTGCCAGGCGCGGACGAGGTGGTCGCTGCCGGCTTTGCTGGCGGAATAGGGACTGGAAGGCGCGTAGGGCGTGGTTTCGGTGAATTTATCGGTGCTGCCACCGCCCAAATCGCCGTACACTTCGTCGGTGGAAACGTGGTGGAAGCGGAAGCGGGTGCGTTCGGCTTCGGGCAGTGCCTGCCAGTAATGCCGCGCGGCTTCGAGCAGTGTGAACGTGCCGACCAGGTTGGTGCGGATGAAGTCGCCCGCATCGGCAATGCTTTTATCGACATGGCTTTCGGCGGCCAAATGCACCACGGCGTGCGGGCGGTGGCGGGCGAAAATGCGGTCGAGGCTGCTGCGGCAGGCAATATCGGCACGTTCAAACGAATAGTGCAGGCTGCTTTGGACTTTGGCCAGATTGTCCAAATTGCCTGCGTAGGTGAGCTTGTCCACGTTGATGACGCGGTGGTCGGTGTGGCGGATAAGGTGGCGTATCAGCGCGGAACCGATAAAGCCTGCGCCGCCGGTGATGAGGATGTTCATGTGTCGTCCGCCCGAAAAAGCAGCCTGCACGGTGTGCTGTCAGTGTTGTGCGGCAAAATCGGCAAATTCGTGCAGGAAATTGCGCAGCATATCGTGCCCGTGTTCGGTGAGCAGCCCTTCGGGATGGAACTGCACGCCTTCAATCGGGTGCAGGCGGTGGCGCACGCCCATGATTTCTTCGTCCGCCGTCCATGCGCTGACGGCGAGCGATTCGGGCAGGGTGGCGCGGTCGATGACCAGGCTGTGGTAGCGCGTGCAGGTAACGGGGTTGGGCAATGATTGGAACATGCCGCTGCCGTGGTGGAACACGGGCGAGGTTTTGCCGTGCATTAAGGTTTTGGCGCGGACGATGTTGCCGCCGAATGCTTCGCCGATGGCCTGATGCCCAAGGCAGATACCGCAAGTCGGGATTTTCCCGGCGAAATACCGGATGGCGGCCACTGAAATGCCCGCGTCTTTCGGCGCGCAGGGGCCGGGGCCGATGAACAGGTATTGCGGCTTCATGGCGGCGATTTCGTCCAGCGTGATTTCATCGTTGCAGCGCACGGCGACGTCTTGTCCGAGCTGCGCCAGATATTGCACGATGTTGTAGGTAAAGCTGTCGTAGTTGTCAATGAATAAAAGCATAAGGCTGCCTGTGGATGTGGGCGTCAGCCGACGCGGTAAAACGCGAGGCTGCCGAGCAGGTTGGGGAGGTGTCGGATGCGTTGCCCGCCGGTCATGACGGCGCGTTCGAGGACGCGGATGTGGTTTTGGGCGCAGAGCCGGTCGAAGTCTTGCAGCGTGCACCAGTGGATATTGGGCGTGTTGTACCACTGATAGGGCATGCGTTCGGACACGGGCATGTGCCCGCCCAGCGCGATTTGCAGGCGGTTTTTCCAATAGCCGAAATTGGGGAAGGAGACGATGGCCTGCCGGGCGATGCGGGTCAGGTCGCGCAGGATGGTTTCGGTGTTCTGCATTGCTTGGATGGTTTGGCTCAATACGATGACGTCGAAGCTGTGGTCGGCAAATGCGGCCAGCCCGCGTTCCAAGTCGGCCTGAATCACGTTCACGCCGCGCGCCAAAGCAGCCTGCACGCTGTCGGGGTCGATTTCGATGCCGTAGCCGGTGCAGTGTTTGTGCCGCATGAGTGCGCCCAGCAGTTCGCCGTTGCCGCAGCCCAAGTCGAGCACGTGGGCGTTTTGGGGTATCCAGTCGTAGATGAGTTGTAGGTCGTCTCTTAAGGTCATGGTGTGCTTTCGGGAGGGTGCAGGCTGCCTGAACTGCGGTTTCAGCGGTTGCGGTTCAGATAATCCAAAATCTGTGTGTCGCTGTCGAACACGGTGTGCGCGCCGTCTTCACCGGCCAGCCGGAAGCGTGTCCAACCGTTGCCTTGCGGCCGTATGCCCGAATCGCCTCCCGTTGGGAAAGACAGTTGGTTGCGGCGGTTCACGCTTAGCGGGATTTGCACTTCGCGGCGGTCGGAAAATTCAATCTGCACAAAATGGCGGCCCAGTGCGGTTTCGGGCGATGCGTCCGGCATCGGCGGTAGGTAGTAAACAAGGCAGGGTGCTTCCGCATCGGGTTGGCCGTTCGGGCGGATGGTTCTGCATTGGGCGTGTTCGCGCAGGAATGAGCCGGTCATCCAGTCCGTTCTGCCGGACGGATAGTGTTCAAAGCGCGGCGGAGTGCAGGCTGTCAGCAGGACGGCGGCCAATAAGGAGCGTTTCATACGGTATGCGTTTTGCATTTGGAGCAGGCTGTAAAACCATGGGGGTGCAGGCTGCTTTTGGGTTATTCGGCCAGCGCCCATTCGGGTTTGCCTGTGCCGGAGCGGTATTGCAAATAGGGCGGTGCGAAACCGTCTTTATAAATGATGAGGTAATCGTTGCTGCCGGTTTTTTGGTAGTTCGGTTGCCAGCCTTGTTTGTTTTTGTGGAAGCCGAGCTGAATTAGCAGCGCTTCTTCGTGGGGTTCGGGCAGCCTGTTGTTCTGGCGGCGGTAGGTTTCCAGATGCTGAATCAGGGTGTTGCCGTTTTCGATGTCTTTATATCTGCGCCATTGCCACGGAATTTGCGTATAGGCCACGGCGATGGCGGCCAGCAGGAAGATGCCGATGAATGTGTTTTTCATGAGCCGACCTTAATGTTGCGCATATACGCGCGTACGCCTTCGATATACGGCTTGTCTTCCATCAGGAAGGCATCGTGTCCGTGGACGGATTCGACTTCGATATATTGCACGTTTTTGCGATTGGCCACCAAGGCTTTGACCAATTCGTGCGAACGTGCGGGCGGGAAACGCCAGTCGGTGCTGAAGCTGGCGACGAAAAAATCGGCTTGGACGCGGCTCAAAGCAGCCTGCAAGTCGTTGCCGTATTCGGCGGCGGGGTCGAAATAGTCCAAGGCTTTGGTCATCAGCAGGTAGGTGTTGGCATCGAAGCGTTCGGAGAATTTGTCGCCTTGGTAGCGCAGATAGCTTTCCACTTCGAAATCCACGTCGTAGTGATAGTGCAGGCTGCCGTCGCGCAGGGTGCGGCCGAATTTTTTGCCCAATCCGTGTTCCGCCAGATAGGTGATGTGCCCCATCATGCGGGCAATGCGCAAACCTCGGCGCGGCTTGGTGCCGTGTTGCGCATAGTGTCCTTCGTGGAAATCGGGGTCGGTCAGGATGGCTTGGCGCGCCACATCGTTGAACGCGATGTTTTGCGTGCTCAAACGCGGCGCGGAGGCAATCACCAGCGCATGGCGCACCCGTTCGGGAAAGGTCATCGTCCATTGCAGCGCCTGCATGCCGCCCAAGCTGCCGCCCACCACGGCCGCCCATTGCGCAATGCCCAAGCGGTCGGCCAGCAGAGCTTGGCTTTTTACCCAGTCGGACACGGTCACCATCGGGAAATCCGCGCCGTATTGCCGCCCTGTTTCAGGATTAGTGCTCAAAGGCCCGGTGCTGCCTGCGCAGCCGCCCAAATTGTTCAGCGCCACCACGAAGAATTTGTCCGTGTCGATGGGTTTGCCCGCGCCAATCATGTTGTCCCACCAGCCCGGATATTTGTCATCCGCACTGTGCCGTCCGGCGGCGTGGTGCGTGCCGGAAAGCGCGTGGCAAATCAAAACCGCGTTGGATTTGTCGGCATTCAGTTCGCCGTAGGTTTCCACCATCAGCTCGAAACGCGGCAGGGTTTGCCCGTTTTGCAGCGTGAAGGGGGAGTCGAACGAGAAGGTTTGCGGGGTAACGATGGTGTGGCTGGTAACGGACATGACAGTATGGCGGATGGATTGGGGGTGGGGGTGGAAAAAGCAGCCTGCACATTAACATTCAGCAGGCGGCGGTTCGGTTATTGCTCCGTATCGGTATCGTCTTCCGTGCGGCGGCGGAACAGCACCAGCAGCTTACCGATGTGCTGCACCAGTTGCGCACCGGTGGCCGCGCACAATGCTTCGCAAATGGCGATGCGCTCCATGCGGTCATCGCCGAACACGCGCACTTTAATCAGTTCGTGGGCGTGCAAAGCCTGCCGCGTTTCGGCAATCACGGCATCGGTCAAACCCTTTTGCCCCACCATCACCACCGGATTCAGGTGGTGGGCGCGTGCTTTGAGTTCGGTTATTTCCTGTTTGGTCAATAATGGTTCGGTATTCGACATTTTTAAGCAGTTCCCGCGGGAAACAAAAATGGCTATTGTACGCGAAAATCCGCCTTCCGTGCAGGTGCAGGCTGCTTTGAGGGCCAACCAAATTCCATTAATAAATTCATTCGAAATGTGTTATATTCCGCCCTGCATACAATGTCAGGCGCGTGTAAAACAGCGTTAAAATTTATCAAAAGATTGATGATTAATAGGAAAGGAACCAAATCATGTCTTGTGAACATTTGGTCATGCAGTACAGCACTTTCAGCAAAAATCCCAATGACCCTTTGACCGAGCCCATGTTTTTCGGCCAGCCGGTGAACGTGGCGCGTTACGACCAGCAGAAATATATTGCCTTTGAAAATTTGATTGAAAAGCAAATCTCCTTTTTCTGGCGGCCGGAAGAGGTCGATTTGTCGCGCGACCGCATCGATTATGCCAACCTGCCCGAACACGAAAAACACATTTTCATCAGCAATCTGAAATACCAAACACTGCTCGACAGCATTCAGGGGCGCAGCCCGAACGTGGGCTTTTTGCCGCTGGTATCGATTCCCGAACTGGAAACGTGGATTGAAACGTGGGCGTTTTTCGAGACGATTCACTCGCGCAGTTACACGCACATCATCCGCAATATCGTGAACGACCCGTCGGTCGTGTTTGACGACATCGTGCAGAACGAATACATTTTGGCGCGCGCCGAAGACATTGCCTGCTACTATGACGATTTGATTGAATACACGCAATATTTCAACCTGTTGGGTGAAGGAACGCACACGGTAAACGGCAAAACGGTGGAAGTTTCGCTGCACGAATTGAAGAAAAAGCTGTATCTGTGCCTGATGTGCGTGAACGTGCTGGAAGCCATCCGCTTTTATGTGTCGTTTGCCTGCTCGTTTGCCTTTGCCGAGCGCGAACTGATGGAAGGCAACGCCAAAATCATCAAACTGATTGCACGGGACGAGGCGCTGCACCTGACCAGCACGCAACACATGCTCAACCTGATGCGCGGCGGTTCGGAAGGCGCGGAATGGGCGCAAATCGCCCAAGATTTGCAGCAGGAATGCTTCGATTTGTTTGTGAAAGCCGCCGAACAGGAAAAAGAATGGGCCAGCTATTTGTTTAAAGACGGTTCGATGATCGGGCTGAACAAAGACATCCTGTGCCAATATGTCGAGTACATCACCAACCACCGTATGCTGGCGGTGGGCTTGCCGGTGGCGTTTCCGAAGGCGACGCAAAACCCGATTCCGTGGATTAACGCATGGCTTTCGTCCGACAATGTGCAAGTGGCGCCGCAGGAAGTGGAGATTTCGTCCTACCTCATCGGCCAGATTGACGCGGAAGTGAAAACGGAAGATTTGGAAGATTTTGAATTGTAAACAGAAAAAAGCAGCCTGCACCGTCATTGCCACAGTGCAGGCTGCTTTATTTGATATAACGCAAATAAACGGGGTGATTCCCTGTTTAAAGATGTAAAAAAAGGTTAAACTACAACCGACAACACATATCGGTTTTTATTTGCAAGATTTAACCAACCTGAGGAAACATCATGAGTGAGAAGCAACTCCAACCTTTTGAAAAAATAGAACTGGGCGACCAGCAAAGCAGCCTGCAAGTGTTTGAGGAAATGGTGCTGAAATATCAAGGACAGGTCAGCAAGGAAGACAGCGATTCCGCACCGCTTCCTGCGGATTATCCATACAAAACGCGCATGAGCCGCCGCGTGTACGAAAAAGAAAAGAAAAAGCTGCAAATCGAGCTTTTGAAAGTGCAAAGCTGGGTGAAAGAAAGCGGCCAGCGCATTGTGAGCCTGTTTGAAGGACGCGATGCGGCAGGCAAGGGCGGCACGATTAAGCGGTATATGGAGCATCTGAATCCGCGCGGCGCACGCGTGGTGGCATTGGAAAAACCGACCGAAACCGAACGCGGCCAATGGTATTTTCAACGCTATATCCAAAACCTGCCCACTGCGGGCGAAATGGTGTTTTTCGACCGTTCGTGGTACAACCGCGCCGGCGTCGAGCGCGTGATGGGCTTCTGCGACCCGCAGGAATATTTGCTGTTTATGCGCCAAGCGCCCGAATTGGAAAGAATGCTGGTGGCCAGCGGCGTGCATTTGTTCAAATTCTGGTTCTCCGTATCGCGCGAAGAGCAGTTGCGCCGCTTCGTATCGCGCTATTCCGACCCGCTGAAACACTGGAAACTGTCGCCCGTCGATGTGCAGTCACTTGACCGCTGGGATGCCTATACCGAAGCGAAAAACGCCATGTTCTTCCATACGCACACGAAAGACGCGCCTTGGGCGATTATCAAATCGGATGATAAAAAACGCGCGCGTTTGAACTGTATCCGTTATTTCCTGCACCATCTGGATTATCCGAACAAAGATGTGAAAGCCATCGGCCCGGTGGATGAACTGATTGTGCTGCAACCGAATATGAATGCCGTGGCACAAGAAGGCGGTTAGTTTCCCGACCCAAAAAGCAGCCAGCACTTGGAAAATGAAGTGCAGGCTGCTTTTTTGTATCCGGCATATCTTCAGCCGTATTTTTTATAGTGGATTAAAATCAAAATGAGACAAGGCGGCGAGCCGCAAGGCGTACAAGTAGTACGTCAAGGCGAGCCAACGCCGTATCATTGCAATTTTAATCCACTATATTTGAATCGGCTATGCCATTGGCTATAATGCCGTTTTACCCGAAATTAACCCCCTGACCGATATGTTGCCCGAAGTCCGCCAGCAGTTACACATCACCGACACTACCGCGCGCAAACTGGAAAAGCTGCACCTGAACACCGCGTGGGATTTGGCGCTGCACCTGCCGCTGCGTTATGAAGACGAGACTAAAATCGTCCCCATTTCCTCCGCGCCGCTGGGCGAAGTGTGCCAAGTGGAGGGCGAAGTGCTGCATCAGGAAGTGCAGTTCAAGCCGCGCAAACAGTTGGTGGCGCAGATAAAAGGCGATGACGGCGCGATACTGAACCTGCGGTTTATCCATTTTTATCCCAGCCACCAAAAGCAGCTGGCACCGGGGCAGCGGGTGCGCGCGTTGGGCGAAATCAAGCGCGGCTATGAGCGCTGCGAGATGATACACCCGAAGATTAAATCGCCCGAAAAACAAGCGCTGGCTACCAGTTTGACACCCATCTACCCCACCACCAACGGACTGACCCAGCCCGTGCTGCGCAAAGCCGTGCAGGCTGCATTGGCGCAGGTGGACATGCACGAAATCCTGCCCGCACGCGTGCTGGACGATTTGCGGCTGCCCACGTTGGCCGAAAGCCTGCGCACGCTGCACTATCCGCCGCCGCATCTGTCGGCCGGGCAGTTGGGCAGCGGTACTTTGCCCGAATGGCAGCGGCTGAAATTTGACGAATTGCTGGCGCAGCAATTATCGATGCGTCTGGCGCGGCAGCGGCGCCAACATGGGCAGGCCATGCCGCTTTCGGGCGACGGACGGCTTTGCCGCGCACTGTTGGGCAATTTGCCGTTCCGCTTGACGGCGGCGCAGGAGCGCGTGTGCGGCGAAATCCGTGCCGATTTGGCGCAAAGCACGCCCATGCACCGCTTGTTGCAGGGCGATGTGGGCAGCGGCAAAACCATTGTGGCCGCATTGAGCGCATTAACCGCATTGGAAAGCGCGGAAGAAGTGCAGGTGGCGATTATGGCGCCCACCGAAATTTTGGCGGAACAGCATTTCGTGAAATTCCGCCAATGGCTGGAACCTTTGGGGCTGACGGTGGCGTGGTTGTCCGGCAGTTTGAAGAAAAAGGAAAAAGAGCAGGCTAAAGCCGCGCTGGCAGACGGCCGGATACGCGTGGCGGTGGGAACGCACGCTCTGTTTCAGGACGATGTGGCGTTCCGGCAGCTTGGTTTGGTAATTGTGGACGAGCAGCACCGCTTCGGTGTGGCGCAGCGGCTGGCATTGAAAAACAAAGGGCGCGAAGTGCACCAGTTGATGATGTCGGCCACGCCGATTCCGCGCACGCTGGCCATGAGTTTTTATGCCGATTTGGATGTGTCGTCCATTGACGAGTTGCCGCCGAACCGCACGCCGATTAAAACGCTGCTGGTCAATCAGGTGCGCCGTCACGATGTGGAGGGCTTTGTGCTGAACACCTGCCAGAAAGGGCAGCAGGCCTATTGGGTTTGCCCGTTGATTGAGGAAAGCGAGGCGCTGCAACTGCAAACCGCCACCGACACGTTGGCACGGTTGCAGGCTGCTTTGCCCGGGTTGTCGGTCGGTTTGGTGCACGGGCGCATGAAGGCGGCGGAAAAATCGGCGGTGATGGCGGAATTTATTGCCGGCAGGCTGCATGTTTTGGTGGCGACCACGGTGATTGAAGTGGGCGTGGACGTGCCCAATGCCAGCCTGATGGTGATTGAGCACGCCGAGCGGATGGGCTTGGCACAGTTGCACCAGTTACGCGGCAGGGTGGGACGCGGTGCGGCGGCCAGTTCGTGCGTGCTGATGTTTGCCGAGCCGTTGAGCGCATTGGCACGCGCGCGGCTGAAAGTGGTGCGCGAACATACGGACGGCTTTGAAATTGCGAAACAAGATTTGGAAATCCGCGGGCCGGGCGAATTTTTGGGAGCGCGGCAAAGCGGCGTGCCCATGCTGCGTTTTGCCGATTTGCAGACCGACCTACATTTGCTGGAAGCGGCGCGGCGGGTGGCGGCGGATTTGATGACGGACGAGCCTGAAATTGTGGCGCAGCATTTGCAACGTTGGCTGGGCAGCAGGGAAGGGTTTTTGGCGGCATGAAAAGCAGCCTGCACTTTTTCAGGTAGCCCGAAGGGGACTGTGTAGGCAGCAATTGACCACACTGCGTAGGGACTGAAGGTTTTGCTGGGCTACGGCTTGCTTATATTCTTCTGTTACATTGAGTTAGCATTGGGATTGAAAACAACTAATTTACCTTCAGGGTAAGAACCCAACCAGCCACATGGGAAATTCCCTTTTTTATATGCTTTAAAAATGGTATTCCATAGTTTATTTTTAAGTAAATGGGTAATATTTAGATGGCAATTAAACAAATCCATTTCAATATCATTTAAGTATTCTATGTAACCAACCTCTTTTAGCCTTGATTGAATAATGGGAACTATCTCTTTATCCCAAGTGGCTCGCTCCTGAGCATTTGTTAATTTTAGAATTAATGAGTTATTTTCTCTTAAGTCAAGCCAACAAGTATCTACAGAAGTTTGGCTGTATAGATAAGTTTCCATTTCTTCAATGTTGTTAATAAAATGCCAATCCATATTTTCAATGGTTTCAAACGTTAAAAGTTTATTATCAATAACGTCAAATAGCTGTTTCATTATCACATCCTTTAGTAAAAATTATCTTTTTAATAGATTAATCCAATCCTGTGTAGTTACAGGAGCATACATTTTTCGATGTTGCGTTTGAACCGGTGGATGTGCCACGTCTCGGGACGGTTTTTCAGACGACCTTCAGTATTGCTTTGGCCGTATTCGGTCTGTTTTGAATGTGCAGGCTGCTTTTGAACTGTTTTGGAGCTTTGAAAGCAGCCTGCAGTTTTTCAGGTAGCCTGCTAGGGGCTACCTGAAAGCTGAAACCGTGTGCGTGCGGGACGCACACACCCTACCGCGCGGGCTACGCTTGCTGAAAACAGGGAAACAAGGATTTCAGGCTGCTTTGGGTTGAGTTTAGCCACCCAACGCACGCTTGTTGCCACAGATATTTATAAATCAACAACAGGTTGGTAACCAAATTCTTTGAACACGGCGCGGCGTAGTTTTTTTTGCGCGTCGTCGAAAAAGCCGCCCGGTTCTAAGCCGACAAAGGGGAGAAACGGAGTAATCAGCGGGTGGCTAATCATACTGTTGTCCAAGCCTTTTTGCGTACGCAGGCGCAGCAGGGCGAGGATTTCCCACGGCATCCATTGTTCCAGCGGGTATTCAAATTCGGGGTAGCGGTTTTTGTCGGTGCGGCTTTGCTGAATGTGATAGTCGGCGAGGTCGTTGAAAATCTGTTTCACCTGTTCGGCGTCGCTGCTGTCAAAGCCTGCGTAGGCGGTTTGGTAGAGTTCGGAGAAGGCGAACAAATCTGCCTGCGTTTGGTCAATCGGCAGGGCAAGATGGTCTTGGGCGAGGTGGAACGACAGGGGGATGAGGGTGCGGGCGGCATCGGTTTCCTGCGGCTGGATACATTCGTCGGGGTCGGCAATGATGGTTTGCAGGGCGGCGAAGCTGAGGCGCTGTTCGTCGGAGCTGAAAAAGAGGGAGGCTAAAAAAGCAAAGTAACCGTTGGCTGTATTCAGATCATCGGTGTGCGGTTCTCCCGAAAGCGCATGGCGCACATAGCCCATGGTGAGAAAATAGGCTTTTGCCATGATGGCGCGAAACAGGCTTTCGCTGGGGGCTTGCAGGAATTCGGCGAGCGGAATGCACAGTTCGTAGTGCAAATCGTAGATGACTTCGGTAGCGGTATAACTGACTTCGCTGTCTTCTTCCAAAAAATCGTCATACCATTGATAAGTAAAGATGGTAATGCCTTGATTGATGTATTCGCTTAAATAGTTGTGCTTACGCTGGTAGATTTCGCCATTAACGGTCGTAACGGACTCAATCATGGTGTTTAAGGCGCGTTTCATGGCGGCGGTGGGTTTTTTGTTCATTTTGTTGCTCCTATACTGATTTCCATGTGCCGAATGTCATGCGGGTTGCTTGAAATTTGCTGTTCATATCGACAAATACGGTTTCGGTTTTATCTATCTTGCCAAGTATTTTTTTTGCCCCTTCTACATCGAGAGGTATTTTCTTACCATCTAAACCCTTCATAAAATATCCACCTTTCTTCACATCTTCTTTTAAAACTTGCTTGGCAAAACATTTACCTCCCTTTTGTTGCCGCTTGCTGAGTTTAAATTTTCCACGTTTAGAGCTTTTAACTTCAAATATGTCATATTTCCCATCCGGTCTCAATGCGACAATATCCAAGCCGTTTCCGGAAGCATTTTGAATAGAGAAGACTTTTTTGTATCCCGTACCTTGAGTTTGGGGGCCGCCTGAAATCGGAGCGGTCGTTTTGCCCTCTCCCACGGGAGAGGGAGTAAATGTGCAGGCTGCTTTTGAACCGTTTTGGGGCTTTGAAAAGCAGCCTGCACTTTTTCAGGTAGCCCGAAGGGGGACGCTCACCCTGCGTCGGGACTGAGGTCGTTTGAACAGAAACCGCGTGCGTGCGTTCCGCACACACCCTACGTTGGGATTGGAGGTTTCATGCGGGCTACGGCTGGCTCTATATTAACTGCTAATAAGATTGTTAAAGAACATATGGTTCAGACGACCTCAAAGAAAATAGTGAGACCGTCTGAAAAACAGAAACCGCGTGCGTGCGTACCGCACACACCCTACGTCAGGACTGAAGGTTTTGTGCGGGCTACGGCTTGCTTTTCACGCTTTTAAATTCCGGTGGTGAATTTTTTGAAACTCATCCGAAATAAAATCTCCAAATTCTGCAAATGATTCAATAGGTAAATTAAAAATTTCTGGTTTACGACGAATAAGAAAACTTAAAATATGATAATGGCTATTGGGTGTTTCAAGCAATTCAATGCTCTTGAGTATTTTTTGCCTAGCGTGCTCTTCATCTATTTCTTGCTCGATGGAAAAGTCTGCATTGTGAGCCAATCCCATAGCGGGATTAATGGAAGTAATTTCACTTGGGGTTGGATCTTGGTAATTGGGATCTTGAGCAATTATCCGCCAGTCTGACTCTAGCTTTGATTCAAATAAGGTATGACAGTCTAAAACGGTTTTGAATAGGATTGGGTAATTTCCAGCATTTTTATAATCAAATGGCTCAACTGGGCTTGAAGTAAACAAATCAAAAATTCCTACAGTGGCACCAAGTTTATTTTTAGCGATTATTCTACCGTAACCGAATAATTTATCGGCTATTTTAAAACAAAATAAATCACCATTCTTAAGATATCTATATAAAGTCTTGTTTTTTTTCCCAATTAAATATTTTCATTATGGTTCTCCTTTAAGGTGCAGGCTGCTTTTTGCACGGTTATGCTGCTTGAAAATCATCGTGCCGCAGTTGGCGCGCATCTAGGCACAGACGCACAGCCAGCCAAAAATGGCACAGCGGCCACAGGCATTCGGACAGGGTGGCGTAGCGTTGTGCGTCTGCAAGGCTCATTTCGCCTGCGCCCTCGCCGAATGCAAGAAAGGCGTTGAACAGGAAAATGCCGCAGGCAGCCGCTGCATATTTTCCGGCGGTGCAAAGAAATTTGCGCGTGTACGCTCGGGCGCGGAGCTGTGCCGCTTGCCGGTGAAGGCAGACGGCAAACAGGGCAGCCGCTGCGGCAAGCCACAATGCGGCTTGGGCAAACACGCCGCTTTGGGCGGTGTGCAACAGGGCGAGTTGGAAGAGGGCTGCGGCAAGGGCGGCGAGGCTGTATAGAGAGAAAAGCTTGTTTTTCATTATGTTTTGTTTGTTAGAAATGTGCAGGCTGCTTTTGCGGGCGGTTTCAGGCAGCCTGCACCGCGAAACATAAAATGCAGGCTGCTTTTCGGTTTACGGGCGGATTCGGCCGGCAGGTCTGCGCCATTTCATTTTTTCTTCCAACGCGCGAATGACGATGCCGCTGTTTTCGCCAAAGGAAATGCCGTCGTCTTCCTGCACCATGCGTTCCAAATTAAGGCGGACGGTGCGCTGCTGCCGTGTGGTGATGATAATGCCGATGTTTTTTTCGTAAATTCCTTCGTTTTCGCCCGTCCGTTCTTCATACCAATGGGTGACTTGCACGATATCGGCATAGTGCAGGCTGCCTGATTGGGGGTAAATGCAGAAATGCAGGGCGGTGTCGCCCAAGCGGACGTATTCGTCATGTTGCCGATACCATTGCCATACCGCCCATTTGCGGCGGAAAAGCCAAATCACCCAGGCCAATATTATGGTCAATACAATGATGCCGGAGGCGATGGAGGAAAAATGGTCAATAACTGCCAGCAAGGTAACTGCGCAAACTACGATGGCGGCATCTGTGGCATTGTTATCAATAATGCTTGGAAAAATGGGATGGGACAGCGGGTAAAATGTCCATTGTTGGGGTGGTCGAGGCATGGGATTTTTGGCGGTGCAGGCTGCTTGAAACGGGTTGTGACAGGTTTATTTCGGGCGGCTTAGCCGTCCAGCCCTACTTCGTGGAATCTTCCGTCCAAATTGCCGTCCACATCAATAATGTGATGCCAAAAGATGCCGTCGTCGCCGAGGGTGATGCGGAATTCGCCGTTGCCGTAGAATGTTAGGGAAAACGGCGAGACGCGGCGTTTGAGTTCGGCGGCGGTTATCGGCTCGGCGGGCGGGTCGTCCTGCTGCTGTTCCAGTTCGTGGGCGGTGTCAAGCATTTCTTGGGCGATGTATTCTTTCAGGCTGCCTATGCGTTGGTCGTATCCGGCAAAGAAGCGGTGGCAGTCTTGCAAGGTGGAGTCGTGTTCGGAAAGCGTGTTGCCGTCGGTATAAAGGCTTAGGTTGAGTTCTTCGCCCTGCCATTGGATGGTGGCGGAAAAATGTCCGCCGCCGTATTTTTTGTCCAACGTCCATGTCCAGCCGCGTGCGTCGGTGTAGGTTACGGGGCGCAGGTATTCGGCGGCGATGCGGTCGAGTTCGGGGTGGGCGGCGTCCCGTTCGAGGATGTCCACCAGCATGAAGCTGTGGCGGAAGATTTCGGGCAGCCTTTCGGGTTCGATGTGCGGGAAGGCTTCGGCGGTGGCGGGTTTGCGGCGGCGCACGCGCAGGCGGTAGGTGTGTCCGGCTTCAAATTGCTGCAGCTTGGCCACGGCTTCGTCTTCCGTTCCCGCCCAGTTGATGTCGCACGGTTCGTTGGTGCACGTGCCGGTGGCGCAGTCGGCGTAGGCCAGCCCGTCTTGGCGGGCATAGCGGGTTTTGATGCGCGGGTGCACGGATTCGACCATGCTGAAATCGGCAGCGGTGAAGAGGATTTCGGTTTCTTCGGGGAAGTAGCGGTTGTCGAAGTCTTGGATGGGGTTCATGGGTTTTTTGCTCAGGTTGTTATTGCAGATGTCGGGTGCGGATGCCCGGCCGGCAACTGTTTTCAGGCAGCCTTTCAGACGGGCTCAAAGGCTACCTGAAAACTTTCACGCCGGCGCTCTCGTATGCCAATCACTCGCCAACTGTACTTGATGCGCTGCACCGAGGATTTTGGCTTCGGAGAAGTGGTTGCCGATGAATTGCACGCCGATGGGTAGTCCGCTGCTGCTGAAACCTGCGGGCAGGGTCAGGGCGGGTAATCCTGCCAGATTCACGGCGATGGTATAGATGTCGGAAAGGTACATCTGTACTGGATCGTGGATGTCGCTGCCGAGTTTGGGGGCGGCGGTGGGCGCAGTCGGGGCGAGGATGAAGTCGCATTGCGCGAAGGCCGTCTGAAAATCGTTGGCAACGAGGCGGCGCAGTTTTTGGGCTTTCAGGTAATAGGCATCGTAGTAGCCGTGCGACAATACATAAGTACCAATCATAATACGGCGTTTGACTTCGCTGCCGAAACCTTCGGCGCGGGTGTTGCTGTACATTTCTTCAAGGTCGCCGAATTGCGCGGCACGGTGGCCGTAGCGTACGCCGTCGTAGCGGGAAAGGTTGGTGCTGGCTTCGGCGGAAGCGAGGACGTAGT
>ERZ773008.777-NODE-777-length-23145-cov-8.957514_pt1 | contig 23145 bp, 16 predicted proteins | sample MGYA00580664_ERZ773008 | MGnify/ENA primary metagenome ERZ773008 (study PRJEB29015, sample SAMEA2738016) | human oral metagenome | biome: human oral; feature: human-associated habitat; material: dental | place: China | collected 2048 ... | reverse complement strand
CCAACATGGGCTTCTCCACCGTCGTCGACCCCGGTGCGCTGACCCTGCCGCTCATTCAGGCACCCGGCTACGCGCACCTGACGGTGGCCACCGAGATGGGCAGGCCCGACTCGCTGCTGCACTTCACCCGGAGGATCCTGCACCTGCGCCGCTCCCACCCGGTCCTGGGGCGCGGCGGCTTCCTCCTGCGCCCCACCAGCGACGACGCCGTTCTGGCGCATACGCGCTGCGACGCCCCGGATCTACCCGGCGCCGAGAGCCTCCTGTGCGTCGCCAACCTCTCGGCCACACCCCGCTCTGTGACGATCGAGGTGCCCGAGCTGGCGGGCCGCGGCACAACCGACCTGTTCGGGGGCTGCGCCTTCCCCGCTGTCGACGAGGACGGCCGCCTCACCCTCACACTGGGTGCACGCGGCTACTACTGGCTGTCCGTCGAGAGGGGCGAACCGGAGAGCGCGCAGGACACAGCGGATGCTGAGAACGCCGGGGATACTGCCGACCCGGCGCGCCCAGCGGGCTCACAATCCTCTGCGATCCCGACCGACGCCTCCTACAGCGACCACAAGCACCACCCCACCGAGGATGCCTGATGCCCACCGACCCCACTTCCTCCACCGAGCAGCCACAAGCCCCGGCGCCGGCCGCGGAGAGCCTGCGCAGCGCCGCGGCGCCGTCGACCTGGCCCAGTGACACCGAGATCCTGGCGGCCCTGGGGCCCTGGATGCTTGAGCGCCGCTGGTTCCCGCTCAAGGGGGACGCCGCCCCGCCGTTGGGATCCTTGCGCATCATCGCCTCCTGGGAGCCGGAGGCTGGCGTGCGAGACCTCGTCGTCGCCGCCCTCAGGGGAAACCAGGCGGAGACCGGCCACAGCGACGGGATGGTGCTGCTGCACGTCCCCGTGGTCCTGGAGGCCGCCGAGGCCCTGGACTCCTTCGCCACCCCGGGTGAGGCGCCCGGCAACCACGGCCTGACCCTGGAGACCGCCTCCGCAGGCGCACCATCGCGGGTCGCACTCGTCGACGGTGCCCACCACCCCGCCTTCTGGCGCGCCTGGGCCCTGAGTGCCCTGCAGGCGGGCACCGTCCTGGGCGAGACCGGCGCCCTGGCCATCGCCCAGCGCGCCCCGAGGCTACGGGTGACCACCGGGGAGCAGTCCAACACCTCCGTCATCCTTCCGGCCCCCGCCGGCGGCGAAGGCGACAACGCGCCCCTCGGAGAGCAGGACACCGCCACGGGGGACCTCATCGTCAAGCTCCTGCGGGTCCTGGAGCACGGGCGCAACCCGGACGTCGAACTGTCGGTGGCCCTGGCCCGCAGCGGCTGGGACCGGGTGCGCACACCGGTGGCCTGGTCCACCCTGACCTGGAACCGCGTCGGCGGCTGCGGTCAACCGGCCCTGGAGGAGTCCACCGACTCAGCGGTGGCGTGCAGCTTCGTGCCCCGGGCCGACGACGGCTTCGAGCTGTTCTGCTCTCTGGCCTCCACCGACGACGTCGACGGGCCCGTGCGGGCCCGCGCTGTCGACCTGGCCCGCGACCTGGGGCGCACGACCGCGCAGATGCACCATCACCTGGCCGCGTCCCTGGGCACCGGCCAGCCGCCCTCACCGGCCGAGCTCGCCAGCGCCCTGCGCAAGCGCGCCAGGTGGGCTCTGGAGGAGGTGCCCGAGCTCTCCGGCCACATCCGCGCCCTGGAGCTCAGGGTGGAGCAGACGCTGGCGCGGCTCGAGACACTGGACGCCCTGGAACCGATCACCCGCATCCACGGCGACTACCACCTGGGGCAGGTGCTTCACGAGGTCGACGGGCAGCAGCGCTGGTACGTCCTGGACTTCGAGGGCGAGCCCCTGCGCCCCCTGGCGCAGCGCTCCGACCCCGACCTGCCGGCCCGGGACGTGGCCGGGATGCTGCGCTCCTTCGACTACGCCGCAGCTGTCGGCGAGGCGCCCCATCCCGACTGGCTGACCGCCGTGCGCGCCGCCTTCGAGGACGGCTACCACCAGGGGCGCCAGGAGATCGGCCCTGAGGACACCGCGCAGACCGGTTCGCAGACCACGTCACCGACCGCAGAGCAGGCGGAGGCGGCGCACCGAACGGTCCTGACCTGCCTGGAGCTCGATAAGGCCCTGTACGAGGCCGTCTACGAGGCCCGCAACCGTCCCGACTGGCTGAGCATCCCCGTCGCGGGGATCATGTCGGTCCTGACCGAGTGCACGGAGGGCTGAGCACCACACGATCTCATTTCCCCATCATCCCCATCGGTTCGACGTCCAAAAGCACCCGCTAATCACTGACGCATGGAAGAGTTGCTGTATGAGCGCCAACACCCCTGAGAAGGACCTCAGTTCCGTCGCCCCGGCCGACCTCGCCCCTGTCCCCGTGGACCCCTGGGTTCTGGCCGACGTCGCCCACGCGCGCTACCACGACCCGCACGAGGTCCTGGGCGCCCACGTGGGCGAGGACGGGGTCACCGTCCGCACCGTCCGCCACCTGGCCGACAACGTCGTCATCATCACCAAGGACGGCACCTACCCGGCCACCCATGAGCAGGACGGCGTGTGGGTCGCGGTCCTACCCGGCCAGGAGGTCCCCGACTACCGCATCAAGGTCACCTACGGCGATGAGACCACCACGGTCGACGACCCCTACCGCTACATGCCGACCCTGGGCGAGATGGACACCTACCTCATCGCCGAGGGCCGCCACGAAGAGCTGTGGGAGGTCCTGGGCGCCCACGTCAAGCACTACGACGGCCCCATGGGCGAGGTCGAGGGAACCGCCTTCGCCGTGTGGGCCCCCAACGCCCGGGCCGTGCGCGTCGTCGGCGACTTCAACTACTGGGACGGCACCGCCACCGCGATGCGCTCACTGGGATCATCGGGCGTGTGGGAGCTCTTCGTCCCCGGCGTGGGGGTCGGCGCCCGCTACAAGTTCGAGATCTGCTTCGCCGACGGCTCCTGGCACCAGAAGGCCGACCCGATGGCCCGCGCCACCGAGGTCCCCCCGGCCACCGCCTCGGTGGTCACCGACCAGTTCCACCAGTGGGAGGACCAGGAGTGGATGGCCAAGCGCGCCACCACCGACCCCCACAGCGGGCCGATGAGCATCTACGAGGTCCACGTCGGCTCGTGGCGCCAGGGACTGGGCTTCCGCGGCCTGGCTAAGGAGCTGGTCCCCTACGTCAAGGAGGCCGGCTTCACCCACGTGGAGTTCCTGCCGGTGGCCGAGCACCCCTTCGGCGGCTCCTGGGGCTACCAGGTCACCAGCTACTACGCGCCCACCTCGCGCTTCGGCACCCCGGACGACTTCCGCTACCTGGTGGACCAGCTCCACCAGGCCGGCATCGGCGTCATCCTGGACTGGGTGCCGGCCCACTTCCCCAAGGACGAGTGGGCCCTGGCCCGGTTCGACGGCACGGCCCTGTACGAGGATCCGGATCCCCAGCGCGGCGAGCACCCGGACTGGGGGACCTACGTCTTCAACTTCGGACGCAATGAGGTGCGCAACTTCCTGGTCGCCAACGCCCTGTACTGGATGGACGAGTTCCACGTCGACGGACTGCGCGTGGACGCCGTCGCCTCGATGCTGTACCTGGACTACTCGCGCAAGGAGGGCCAGTGGCACCCCAACCAGTTCGGAGGCCGGGAGAACCTCGAGGCGATCAGCTTCCTCCAGGAGGCCACGGCGACGGCCTACAAGAAGAATCCCGGCACGGTCATGATCGCCGAGGAGTCCACCGCCTGGCCCGGCGTCACCGCCCCCACCGAGTACGGCGGGCTCGGCTTCGGGCTGAAGTGGAACATGGGGTGGATGAATGACACCCTGCGCTACCTCGCCGAGAAGCCCATCAACCGGCGCTACCACCACGGGGAGCTCACCTTCTCCCTGGTCTACGCCTTCTCCGAGCAGTTCGTCCTGCCGATGAGCCACGACGAGGTCGTCCACGGCAAGGGCTCGCTGCTGTCCAAGATGCCCGGCGACCCCTGGCAGGAGCTGGCGGGCATGCGCGCCCTGTTCGCCTACCAGTGGTCCCATCCCGGCAAGCAGCTGCTGTTCATGGGACAGGAGTTCGGTCAGGGCACCGAGTGGAACGCGGAGAACTCGCTGGACTGGTGGATCCTGGACGACCCCGGCCACCAGGGCCTGCTCCATCTGGTGAGCGACCTCAACCGCTTCTACACCGACTCCCCCGCGCTGTGGGCGGACGACTTCTCGCACCGGGGCTTCGAGTGGATCGAGGCGGGCGACGGCGACCACAACGTCCTGTCCTACCTGCGCAAGGGCACCGGGCCCGACGGTCGTGCCGACCTGGTGGTCTGCATCATCAACTTCGCGGGAACCCCGCACGAGGGATACCGGGTCGGTCTGCCCTTCGCGGGCGAGTGGGACGAGGTCATCAATACCGACGCCCCCGAGTACGGCGGTTCCGGCGTGGGCAACCTGGGGCGCCTCGAGGCCGAGGAGCTTCCCTGGAACGGTCGTCCCGCATCGGTGCGGCTGCGCGTGCCCCCGCTCGGCGCGGTGTTCCTGCGCCCCTCGCAGGGCTGAGACGGCGAGCGGCCGACGCAGCGGCCGCCCCCGTGGCCGATTCCTGTGAGCCACCCGTGTCCGGAAAGACACCACCTCGACGAGCAAGCCCCGACCCGGGCCGCTAGGCTCATGATGTCGGCGAATGGGCCCGGTCGGTGGTGCTTCCGCGCCGCTCGACCCGCTCCTCTCTCGTTGTACACCTTTTCGGCACACCTTTTCGCCGCCGTTGCGCATCCGCAGCAACGATGTCCCCAATGCAGTCTGACAAGGGAAGAAAGATGACGCAGAACCTGGTCCAGACCGTGCCCTCCCAGGTGCGGTCCGTCTCGGGTCACCCCGCCGACGCCTCGACTCAGATGGAGGTGTGGCAGGGCCTGTCCGCCGCCGTCGTCGACGCCATTGCGGGCAACTGGCACGCGACCGAGCAGAAGTACCGCGCCGGCCGGATGGAGCACTACTTCTCCGCCGAGTTCCTCATGGGACGCGCGCTCCTGAACAATCTGACCAACCTCGGCCTGGTCAAGGAGGCGGAGGAGGCGGTGAGCGCCTTCGGCCAGAACCTCTCCGACATCCTCGAGCAGGAGCCCGACGCCGCGCTGGGCAACGGCGGCCTGGGGCGCCTCGCCGCCTGCTTCCTCGACTCCTGCGCCACCCTCGATCTCCCGGTCGCCGGCTACGGCATCCTCTACCGCTACGGCCTGTTCAAGCAGCTCTTCTCCGACGGCTTCCAGACCGAGCACCCCGATCCGTGGATGGAGGAGGGCTACCCCTTCATCATCCGCCGCGAGGAGGCCCAGCGGGTCGTGCGCTACAACGACCTGGTGGTGCGCGCGGTCCCCTACGACATGCCGATCGTCGGCTACGGCACGAAGAACGTCAACACGCTGCGCCTGTGGCGAGCGGAGAGCATCGAGGAGTTCGACTACGACGCGTTCAACTCCCAGCGCTTCACCGACGCGATCGTCGAGCGCGAGCGCACGGCGGATATCTCCCGCGTCCTGTACCCCAACGACACGACGTACGAGGGCAAGGTCCTGCGCGTACGCCAGCAGTACTTCTTCTGCTCGGCCTCCCTCCAGGAGATCGTCGATGACTACGTGGCGCACCACGGGGACGATCTCACCGGTTTCGCCGAGTTCAACTCCGTCCAGCTCAACGACACCCACCCGGTCCTGGCCATCCCCGAGCTCATGCGCCTGCTCATGGACGAGCACCACCTGGGCTGGGACGACGCCTGGGGAGTCGTGTCCAGGACCTTCGCGTACACCAACCACACGGTGCTCGCCGAGGCGCTGGAGACCTGGGAGATCTCGATCTTCGAGCAGCTCTTCCCGCGCATCATGGAGATCATCCGGGAGATCGACCGTCGCTTCCGCGCCGACCTGACCGCCCGCGGGATCGGCCGGGACGTCATCGACTACATGGCGCCGATCTCCAACTCCAAGGTCCACATGGCCTGGATCGCCTGCTACGCCTCGTACGCCATCAACGGCGTCGCCGCCCTGCACACCGACATCCTCAAGCGCGACACCCTCAAGGACTGGTACGCGATCTGGCCGGAGCGCTTCAACAACAAGACCAACGGTGTCACCCCCCGCCGGTGGCTGCGCGAGTGCAATCCGCGCCTGTCCGCCCTTCTGGACGAGGTCACCGGCTCCGACGCCTGGGTGAAGGACCTCTCCCTCCTGGAGGGCTACTCCGGGGCCGCCGACGACGCCGTCCTCGACCGCCTGGCCGAGGTCAAGCACGCCAACAAGACGGATTTCGCCGCCTGGATCGCCTCGCGCGAGGGCGTCGAGATCGACCCGAACGCGATCTTCGACGTGCAGATCAAGCGCCTCCACGAGTACAAGCGCCAGCTGCTCAACGCGCTCTACATCCTGGACCTGTACTTCCGCATGAAGGACGACCCCGACCTGAAGGTGCCGAAGCAGGTCTTCATCTTCGGCGCCAAGGCCGCCCCCGGCTACGTGCGCGCCAAGGCGATCATCAAGCTCATCAACACGGTGGGGGATCTGATCAACAACGACCCGGTCATCTCCAAGACGCTCAAGGTCGTGTTCGTCCACAACTACAACGTCTCCCCCGCCGAGCACATCATTCCGGCCGCCGACGTCTCCGAGCAGATCTCGATGGCGGGCAAGGAGGCCTCGGGCACGTCCAACATGAAGTTCATGATGAACGGGGCGCTCACGCTGGGAACCCTCGACGGCGCCAACGTCGAGATCCTGGACGCGGTCGGGCAGGACAACGCCTACATCTTCGGCGCCACCGAGGACGAGATCCCCGCCCTGCGCTCGACCTACGACCCGCATGCCGTCTACGAGACCGTCCCCGGCCTCAAGCGCGTCCTCGACGCCTTCATCGACGGCACCCTGGACGACAACGACTCCGGCTGGTTCGCCGACCTGCGCCGCAGCCTGCTGGAGGCCTCCTACGAGCCCGCCGACGTCTACTACGTGCTGGGGGACTTCGCCGCCTACCGCGAGACGAAGGACCGCATGGCGGCGGACTACGCCGATCAGCGCGCCTGGCAGCGCAGGGCGTGGATCAACATCACCGGTTCCGGCCGTTTCTCCTCCGACCGCACGATCAGCGACTACGCCAGGCTCTGGAACATCCGGCCCGAACCGATCGCCTGATCCGTTCCGCGCCCCTCAGCGCCTTCTGCGCGCCCTCCCCCCATCAGCGGTGGCGGGTCGGCGCGGCGCACGACCGGCCCGACGCCCCGGATCGCGGGCGCCGGGCCGGCCCGGTCACCGGGTGTCAGTCCTCCCGGCTCTCGCGCGCCTCCTGCGCCCGTGCGACGGCGTCCGCATCGAATCGCATGACGAGCGTCAGGACGAAGGCGATGGCCGCGGCACCCAGGCAGCCCACCGTGAACATCCCGAAGCCCGGTCCCAGGAAGATCGGCAGGGTCGTCAGGCCCGGGAAGGCGAAGCTCATGGCGGCCGCCCCGCTGGCCCCGGCGACACCACCACCCACAGCGCCCGCGACGCACACCGCCGCGAGCGGCTTCCTCAGCGGCAGCGTGACACCGAACATCGCCGGTTCCGTGATGCCGAAGCACGCGGAGATCGCAGCGGAGACGCATACGGTGCGATACGCCCGGTTCTTCGTCCTCAGGCACACGGCGAGGCAGGCGCCGGCCTGGGCGAAGACCGCCGGGGCGAAGAACGCGAGGATCGTGTCGGACCCGAAGGCCACGATATTGCTGATCGCGATGGGCACGAGCGCCCAGTGGAAGCCGAAGAGCACCATGAGCTGGATGAGCCCGCCCAGGGTCGCGCCGGCGAGCACGGGGCTCAGGGAGTGGACCCAGCCGTAGCCCTGCGCGAGCCCCTGGCCGATGGCACTCCCGACGGGGCCGAGGACGACCAGGACGCCACCGGCCGCCACGACGAGGGAGACGAGGGGCACCAGGGGGCCGCGCACCACCTCCGGGAGGCAGCGCCCGGCGACCCTCTCCGCACCGGCGAGGACGAGGACGCCGAGCAGGATCGGGATGACGCTCGACGGGTAGGTGACCGCACCCACGGGTGCGCCGAAGAAGGTCACCCGCTGCCCGGACTCGAGCGCCGCCGACAGGTCCGGGTAGAGGACGACCGCGGCCAGGAGGACGGCTGTGACACGGTCGGCGCCCACGAGCGCGGCCGTCGTCGAGGCGAGGAAGACGGGCAGGAAGTAGAACAGGGCAGAGGCGATCGCGTCGCACACGACGTAGGCGGGCGAGCTCTCCGCGAGCCAGCCGGCGAGGACGGCCGCGGCGAGCGTCCCCTTGAGGATGCCCGCGGCCGACAGCACGTTGACGATGGGCAGGAAGATCGCGCTGATCGCGTCGATGGCGGCCTGGTACAGGGGCCGGTCGCCCGCCTGACGGCGGGCACCGCGCCATTCGCGCCACCGGACGAGCAGTCCGCGCGCACCGGTGGGACCGGGTGCACAGGTCCGGGTCTCGGCGCTCACTGGAACATCAGCTCCGCCGCGCCGATGATGCCGAAGTCGTCGCCGAGCTCGGCCTGGCGGAAGTAGACGGGGGCGTCGTTGTCGTTGTACTGGTCGAAGTAGGCCCGCACCTTCGGGAAGAGGCGATCGCCGAGGTTGAGAAGGCCGCCGCCGAAGACGTAGCAGTTGATATTGAGCAGGACGTAGACGTTGTAGATCCACAGGGCGAGGTAGCGCGCCATCTGATCGATGGCGCTGCGGGCCATCTCGTCGCCGAGGTCGTAGGCCTCCTGGAGGGTGCGGCACGTGATGTTCTCCGTCCCGTCGACGAGCTCGACCATGGTGGTGCCCCGGCCCTCGTCGATCCACTGCCGGATGTGCCTGACGATCATGGCGCCCGAGCAGTAGGACATGAGGCAGCCGCGGTTCCCGCAGCCGCACTCGATGCCCTGACCCGGATTGACGATCATGTGGCCGGACTCCCCCGCCCATCCGTAACGGCCGCGGAAGAGCTTGTTGTCAATGACCATCGCGGAGGAGATTCCCGTGGACACGGGGCAGTAGAGCATGTCGCGGAATCCCCGACCCGCGCCGTAACGGTGCTCGGCGAGGGCCCCGGCGTGCGCGTCGTTGTCCAGCAGCACGCGGACGTTGCCGCCGATGCGCTCCTTGAGGTACTGGCGCGCCGGGACGTCCTTGAGAAGGGGCAGATTCGCCGTCTTGACGATGCGGCCCTCCTCGTAGTTCACGTAGGACGGCATCGCCACACCGATCCCGCGCAGGTCGCTCGTCTCGGTACCGCTGTCGCGCACGAGCTCGAGACAGGCGTCGATGATGCCGTCGAGGAACGCCTCGGGGGCCAGGTCCTTGTCAGCGGGGAACTGAGTGCGTCGCAGGAGGACGTGCTCGTTGTCGAACATGCCCAGCGCGACCTTGGTGCCGCCCACGTCGACGCCGATCGTGCAGCCGGTTCTGCTGGGCAGGCCGGGGGCGTCGAAGAACGGGCGCGGATTGAGCGCCTCGCGCTGAGCGGCGGCGAGCTCCTCCCGGGTGGTCAGAGGCGCTCGGGTGGTCGCGTCGGCGCCCGTACCGGTCAGTGTGCTGGTCATGGTGACTACTCCTTCGTGGTCGTGCGGGCGTCATCGCCCGCGGGATGGGGATGGCGGCGCCCCCGTGCACCGACTCGATCGGATCGCACGGCGGGCGGATGAGGACGCTGCTCGACGACGTTGTCGAACGGCCCGGGCCGCGGCATCATCGTCGGGCGGGCCTGCTGCTCGACGGCGTTCGAGCAGGTCATCGGGATCGTGGTGGTGCCGTCGGTTTCGAGGGATCGGGGCGACGGCGCCCCGGAAGTCCGCCCCCACCGTTGCGCGACCGGACGCGGGGCGCGGCGATGCGATGGCGGATCGGTGGATTCAGCCGGTCGGTCGGCCGCCCTCAGACGATCTCGGCGGCGCCGAAGGCCTCGCGGAAGTCGTCGGCGAAGGCGTCGACGGCCAGGGAGACCAGGGGCAGGGCGAGCATGGAGTCGAGGAGGTCCGCGCCCACCGTGACGGCGTGCGCGCCGGCGGCCACTGCGTCGGTGACCTGCTTGATGTTCTTGAAGCTCGCCGCCAGGATTCGCGTTGGCACCCCCTCTCTGTCGATGTCCTCCCGCAGCGCCGCGATGACGCGCAGCGGGTCGATGTCGGCGTCGGACATCCTGTTGACGTAGGGGGCCAGGTAGTCGGCTCCGGCCGCCGCGGCCAGCAGACCCTGCGCCGTCGAGTAGACGGCGGTCGCGGTGACCCGCACCCCCTGCGCCTTGAGCGCGGTGATGGCGGGGAGGCCGGCCGCGGTGGTCGGAATCTTGACGAGAGTGCGCTCCCCCGCGATCCTCCGGATGACCCGGGCCTCCCGGAGCATTCCGTCGGTGTCGCGGGCGACGACCTGGACGTGGAGGTCCCTCTCCCCGACGAGCCCGCGCAGGCGGGCCAGGTCGGAGGCGAAGTCGCTCGGCTCCGCCGCCCGCAGAATGGTCGGGTTCGTGGTGACGCCGAGCAGCGGGAAGGCCGCCAGTGCGCGCTCCACGCGCTGCGGGCGGGCGTCATCGATGAGGATCTTCATGGGTCGTCTCCCTGGGGTGGTTCGTGTCGCCGTTCAGAGGGTCTGCTCAGAGGGTCTGCTCAGTGCGGGCGATGATGTCGTCCTGGGTCTGCTTGGACAGGACGACGAAGAATGCGCTGTACCCGGCGACGCGGACGATGAGGTCGCGGTGCCGCTCCGGGTGCGCCTGCGCGTCGATGAGGACGTCCCGATCGACGACGTTGTACTGGATGTGGAAGCCGTGGAGCCGGTTGAAGAAGGCGCGGAGCATGGCGATGAGCTTCACGCGGTCCTCGGGCTCGGCGAGGATCTGCGGAGTGACCTTCTGGTTGAGCAGGACGCCTCCGGTGATGCGGCCGGTGTCCAGCTTCGAGACGGACTTGAGCACCGCCGTCGGCCCGTTGGTGTCGGCGCCGTGGCTCGGCGAGCAGCCCTCGGCGAGGGGCTCGCCCGCGTGGCGCCCGTCGGGGGTGGCGGCCGTGGAGGCCCCCTGGGGTACGTTCGCGGAGATCGAGGACGTGCCGGCGTAGTAGGTGCCGCCGATGGGTCCGCGCCCGTAGCGGGAGTTCCGGTAGGTGAAGATCTCGTCGATGTCGGTGGCGTAGGCGCGCACGAGGAGCTCATCGACATCGTCGTCGTCGTTGCCGTACTTCGGGGCCGCGACGAGCAGCTTGCGGATGCGCTCGCCCTCCTCGCCGGCGAAGTCGTTCTGGAGGGCCTCCCAGAGCTCCTCGCCGGTGATGGCCCGGTCCTCGAAGACGGTCTTCCTCAAGGCGGCCAGGGAGTCGCCGAGGTTGGCGATCCCGACCTGCAGTCCGGAGCAGAAGTCGTAGATGGCGCCGCCCTCCTTGAGGGTCCTGCCACGGCCGATGCAGTCGTCGACGAGGCCTGAGCACAGCACGTCGGCGGTCCTGTGCTCCAGCGCCAGGTCGCAGGAGGCGTCCAGCACGATGCAGTGGCGCTGGAACTCGCGGATCGTGGTGTCCCAGGCCTCCATGACCTCGTCGAAGGAGGTCATATCGCGCAGGTGCCCGCGGGAGGGCGCCAGGCGGATCCCCGAGGCCGGGTCGAGGCCGTCATTGAGGGCGACCAGGAGCGCCTTGGGGAAGTTGAGGAAGCTCATACCGGTGCACCGGTAGCCCCAGCGGCCGGGCACGGCGACCTCCACGCAGCCGATCGCGGAGTAGTCGTGGGCGTCCTCGGAGGAGACGCCGCGCTCGATGAGCGAGGGGATGATGATCTCGTCGCTGTTGAAGGCCGGCATCCCCGTGCCCAGGCGCATGAGCTCGACGGCCTCGTTCATGAAGTCGTCGCTCAGGCCCCTGTGGTAGCGGATGGTGAGGTTCGGCTGGGGCAGATGGGTCTGGGCGACGGCCCTGATGATGAGGTGGGACAGGCGGTTGACGGCGTCGGAGCCGGCGGCGTCCTGCCCGCCGATGGTGACGTTCTGGTAGAGGGGGCTGCCGGCGGAGAACCGGGTGTGGCTCCAGGAGCGGATCTTGTTGACCGTGAACGTCTTGAGCCACAGGTTGGAGAGCAGCTCGACGGCGGAGTCCTCGGTCTCGCGGCCGGCCTCGAGGTCGGCGCGCAGGTGGGGCCACAGGTACTGGTCGAGACGGCCGTAGGACAGGGAGTGGCCGTTGGACTCGATCTGCAGGGCGACGTGCACGAGCCAGATCGACTGCACGGCCTCCTGGAAGGTGGTGGCCGGGTGCTCGGGCACGACCTGGAGGATCCGGGCCATCTCGCGCAGCTCGGCGCGGCGGGTCGGATCCGTCTCGGCCAGGGCGAGCCGGCCCGCGAGCTCCGAGTAGCGGTGGGCGAAGGCGATGACGGCATCGAAGGAGATGAGCAGGGCCCGGTAGAAGGGCGCCTTGTCGAGCTCGGCGGGGTCGGTGAGGTCGAGCGCGTCGAGGGCGGCGCGCGTGCGCTCCTTGTAGCCGGCCAGGCCCTCGCGAAGGAGACGACGGTAGTTGACGGCCAAGTGGGCGTCCCCCGAGGTGATGTTGCCCTCGGGGTGGATGATGCCCAGGTCGTAGAAGCGCCTGGAGTCCTCGGGCATGAGGGTCAGCGCGTGCTCCTTGAGGGTGCGCCCCCTCCAGAAGGGCGCGATCCCGCGGAGCGTCTCCTTGGCCTCCTCGGAGATGGTGAAGCGGTCGCCGGGGCGCTCGTCGAACTCGTCGAGCTCGGCGATCACCCAGTCCATGGCGTACTCCGGCATGATGGGAGCGGCCCGGTTGGCACTCGCCTGGTTGCCCGCGAGGCGCGAGGAGGGTTCGATGTAGATCGTCATCCTCTCCAGGACGTTCCTCAGCATGAGGGCCCGGATCATGACGAGCGGCTGGTCGGCGTTGTCCCGGTAGGTGTCGGTTGCGATGACGGCGCGCTCGACGCACACGGAGGGCTCGGCGCTGAGCAGTTCGTCGCGCCAGGCCTCCATGCGATCGGTGAGTCCTCCGAAGCGGGGGCCTCCCAGGGCGGGGCGCGCGGGGGGCGTGGTGACGGGGGCGGTCGTGGTGGTCATGACGGTTCCTCTCTGGTGGTGAGGGCGGTGGGGCCCGAGTCCCTTCCGACGACGTGGTCCGGCTCCGGACGCGCCTGGGCGGGGTGGACGGCGGCGGTCCCGTCGGCGGCGACGGTGACGACCTCGACGCCGGCGCCCGTGAGCGCGTCGACCTGGGCATCGGGGGCGGCCGAGTCGGTCCACAGCGCGGCGACGTCGTCAGCGCCGAGAAGCGGAACGGGACCGTGGCCGCCGAGCTTCTCGGACTCGGTGAGGACGACGACGCGCTCGGCCCTGCTCGCCAGGGCGCGCACGGCGGTGGCGCGCATGTAGTCGCGAGCGGTGAAGCCGAGCGAGGGGGTGAAGCCATCCGTGCCGATGAAGAGGCGGTCGACGATGAACTGCCGGGCGCACAGCTCGACCATCGGTCCGACCAGCACCCTCGAGTCGTGCTGCTGCTCGCCGCCGAGGAGCACCGTGCTCACCATCGGATGGGCGCCCAGCCTCTGGGCGATGAAGGCCGAGTTGGTGACGATCGTGATGCCCGTGCGCTGGATCGAGATCTGCTCGGCGAGGAGGGCGCAGCACGAGCCGGCCTCGATCATGACGGTCTCGCCGTCGTTCACGGTCGCGGCCGCGGCCGCGGCGATACGGACCTTCTCCGCGTAGTGGTAGGCGAGACGCCCTGCGGGGTCGTCGGGCGAGACGAGCATCGCGACACCGCGCTCGCGCCGGATGAGGCCACGAGCCTCGAGGTCGTCGAGGTCCTTGCGGATGGTGACGGTGGAGACGTGGGCGATACCGGCGAGCTCGGCGACGGCGATGCGACCGGCGACGACGATGGACTCGAGAAGGGTGAGCTGACGAGTACTCATGGTGTCCATGCCCCCCTTCCTATCGCACGAGATCCTGATGCGTCGTCGTCCGAAGCGTTGAGAACAACGGTAGAGGGTCACGTCTCTTCGCAAATAGGCCCTTTGTCCTTCATTCGTAAGTTATTATCGTTATGAACGAAAGGTCGTGAGTTCTCATGCCATCCAGGACGCCCCGCTCCGTCGACACCGGCAAGGCCCGTCCCCCGGCCCGCGGCCGGAGGCCGGCATCATCGGTCACCGGCCCGGCCCCGGTCGCCGCCTCCCGCACCGGGATGGTGTTCAATGTCCAGCGCTTCTCCCTGCACGACGGCCCGGGCATCCGTACGGTGGTCTTCCTCAAGGGCTGTCCGCTGCTGTGTCCGTGGTGCGCGAATCCCGAGTCGATCAACCCGAGCGTGGAGGAGTTCCTCGACCCGGACACCGGGGAGGTCTCACCCGCCGGCCGCACCCGCACGATCGAGGAGCTGCTCGAGACCTGCGAGGCGGACCGCGTCTTCTTCGAGGAGTCGGGGGGCGGCGTCACCCTGTCCGGCGGTGAGGCGATGATGCAGCACGCCTTCGCCATCGAGATGCTGCGCCGCCTCCAAGCGGTCGGTATCCACACCGCCATGGAGTCCACCGGTCACGTCGCGGCCCCGGTCTTCGAGCGCGCCCTGGAGCATCTCGATTACCTGCTCATGGATGTCAAGCACCACGACCGTCAGGAGCACAAGCGGTGGACCGGCGGTTACAACGACCTGCCGCTGCGCAACCTGTCGCGCGCCGTCTCCCGCGGTATCGACATCTGCGTCCGCATCCCCGTGATCCCCGGTGTCAACGACACCCTCCGAGACGCACGGGCCTTCGCCGCTCTCCTGCGCCGGCTCCGGGTCGAACGGGTGCAGCTCCTGCCCTTCCACCAGTTCGGCGAACGCAAGTACGCCCTCCTCGGCCGCCCCTACCGGATGGCGGGGATCGCCGCCCTCCGCCAGGAGGATCTCCTGGACTACCGGGACCTCATGAGAGCCGAGGGCGTCGAGGCCCACTTCTGAGCGCCGGTCCGCTCCCGATCATCAGAAGAGCAGCGCGGCCAGCTGGCGACGGGCCCGCGTCACCTCGGGAGTCGACGAGCCGATGATGTCGAAGAGCTCGAGCAGTCGTAGCCGCGCGGTCTCCCGCTCCTCGCCGGTGCGCGAGCGCACCGCCTCGAGCCCACGTCCCAGGGCGACGTTGACGTCCCCCTGCGACAGGGCGGCGTCGGCCCCGGCGAGCTGATCCTCCACGCTCGCCCCCGGTGCGTCCGCCGCGGCCAGGAGGGCGCGGGGGTCCTTGCCGTCCATGCGTCCCAGCATGCGGATCTGCCCCCGCGCCACCTTGAGCTCGGCATCCGCGGGGCTCTGCGCGATGGCGCTGTCGTAGACCTTCTCGGCGGCGGCGTAGTCGCCCCGTTCCATGGCCTCGCGGGCCCGGCGCTCCACCTCGGTCTCCTCGGGCTCCACCGGCTCCGCGTCCACGGCGGGCGGCGGGGCGAGGCGCCCGGTGACGCCGTTCCGGGCCGCCAGCTCAAGCAATTGGTCGAGCAGGCCCCGCAACTGGTCGGCGGGAATCGCCCCCTGGAACAGGGGCACCGGCTGTCCGGCGATCAGTGCCACGACGGTGGGCACGGCGGTGGCCTGAAGCGCCTGGACAACCTCCGGGGCGGCATCGACATCCACACGTGCGACCTGGAAGCGACCGGCGTACTCCTGAGCCAGTGCCTCGAGCCGGCTGACGAGGTCTGCGGAGGATCGGGAGCGCGCGGTGTGCAGGACGACCACCACCGGCACCTGAGTGGAGGTCTCGGCGACGTCGCGCAGGGAGGCGGCGTCGACATCCACGACCAGCGGCGCCGGTATCGCGGCCGCCGGCCCCGCGGCACCGGTCGCGGGACGCTCCGCGGGGGACTTCCCACGGCCCGGCGAACCACCGTCCGCGGCGGGAGCGCCCTGTCGGGAAGCGAGAGTGGACAGGTCCACGGCGCCGAACATGCTCATGGGAGGGCCTTTCCCGGGCTGAGCCCGCTGATGAGTCGAAACAGTGCGAGAGTAGGTGCGGCTGGGATGAGAAGGGCTTGAGAGGGGCGCGGCCCCGCGTGTCAGCCGGGCGACTTCGAGTCGTCCTTGGAGGCCGAGGCCAGCACGGCGCTCCGACCCAGCACCACGGCCGGGGAACCGGAACCAGCGGACGGTATCGAGAAGGCCACCATGACGTCGTAGGTCGACGTGACCTCGCCGGTGATCTCAGTGCCCGTCCCCAGGAGGGAGGCGACCTCCGGAAGCATCTTGAGCGTGGACTTGGCGACCGTGCGCTTGTACACGACGTCGTAGCTGAGGGTCGTGAGCACGATCGCGCCGTTGTCGGTGGTGCGCAAACCGCGGAAGCCGTCGGAGCCGGCGCGCGCCGTCACCGCGATCTCACCGGCGGAGGAGACGTCCTTGCTGCGCAACGATCCCAGCTGCTGGCGCAGCAGATCGTCGGCGAAGACCGCCCCGTTGTCCCCGTCCGGGTTGTTCAGGGCATCGACGTAGGAGTCCAGCACCTCCTGCGGCGTGGCGGCCAGCCCGTCGGCATCGCCATCCACCTGCTCGCTGCCGACTGAGGCCGTCGCGGTCGCGGGCACCTCGACGCCGGCGAACGGCCGCACCCAGGCCCACAGCCCGAAGTTGTCGCGCGCGGCGTCCTGAGTCAGCGCCAGCAGATAGGGAACATCATCGCCATCGGCGGTCTCGGTGACCGTCAAGGCGATGCGCGGGAAGCCCGTGGCCCGCCCCACGGTCCCAGCCTGACTCAGGGTCGTGAAGTGCTCGATCTTGCCGTCGTCCTGGGCCGCCGAGGCGAGAGCATATTCCTCGGTCCGTACACGCAGAGCGGGACCGGTGAGATAGCCGGACAAGAGCTCCGGACTCTTCTGGGCATCAGCGCCGTCCAGACCCGTCTGAATCCGGTCGAGAGCGCTGGTGAGGTGCTGACTGTCCAGGACGGGGTGGGCCGTGGGGGTACTGACCTCCGGCGCCGGAGGGAGTTCCTGCGAGCATGCCGCGAGGGTGAGGCCGACGGCGGTCGCCGCGGCGGAGGTGAGAAAGACTCGGCGGCTGGTCATCATGCGTGCTCCTCATCGGACTCGGGGCCGGCGGGCAGGTCGGAATCGGCGCTGCGAGGCCGCCGGTGCTCCGCAGGCCAGCCCTGAGTCGGGAAGGAGAAGCCCTGCCCCTGCGGCCCGGGCTGGCCCTCGTAGCCGACCTGGCCCTCGTAGCCGACCTGGCCCCCGTAGTCGGGGTAGGCGGGACCGGAGAAGCCCTGCCCCTGCGGCCCGGCCTGGTCGCCGTGGCCGGGCTGGCCCCCGTGGCCGGCCTGGCCCTCGTAGCCGACCTGCCCCTCGTAGCCGGGCTGGTCGCCGTAGTCGGGGTAGGCGGGACCGGAGAAGCCCTGCCCCTGCGGCCCGGCCTGGCCCTCGTAGCCGGACTGCCCCTCGTAGCCGGGCTGGCCCCCGTAGTCGGGGTAGGCGGGACCGGAGAAGCCCTGCCCCTGCGCCTCGGATCCACCGGCGCCCTCGAGGGGAGCCTCGCCCCCGGACTCCCACTGGGCGGTCTGGCGGTAGTCCCACTGAGTGGTCTGGTAGGCGGCCGCCCCGCCGGCGTCCGATTCGGGAACCGCGCCGTACGCGCCGCCGATCCCATCGGGCGATTCGCCGTCATACATGTACTGCTCGAAGGCCTGAGGGTCCTCAGAAGCCTCGACACCGCCGAGGTAGACGCGACCGGTGCGCGGGTCGATCCACTCCTCCCCGGCGGCCTCCGCCCGTTCCTTGTCCCGAAGCTCTCTGCGCGACAGCGGCCTGTTCGGGTCGCCGATCTGCGGGATCCCGGCAGTGGTGACTCCATCGGCCTGAGCGAGCCGAGCGGCACGCTCGGCGGAGCGGGCGCGCCGCTGCTCATCCGCACGACGCATCTGGATGTCGATGAGAAGGAGGAACACGCCGACGAGCAGGAGGAGCCCGCCGAGGACGAGTCCCGGAACGAGCCAGGGCGTCGAGACCCTGCGGGGCCAGGACAGTGAGATGCTGGGGGCGGGCGAGGCCCCGTCGGTGGCCGCCAGCACGACCAGGTCGGTGTCGGCGGCGTCCAGGTCGAGTGCGACCGAGCCCTTGTCCGAGGCGGTGGTCAGCCACAGATCGGAATTGCTCGGATCCGCCCCGGAGGCCTCCAGGACGGTGCAGCCGTTCGCATCGGTGCTCGGGGCGGCCGTCGGCGCATCGGAGGCGGTCGCCTCGGCCGTCGCACCGGGAGTCGCTGCCGGAGCAGTCTCATCACCGCACCTAGTTGTGACATCGGTCGCGGACAATCTGTCCCAGCTGTCCATGCCCGTGACGGAGACGTACGGGTCGTTGGCGAGCCAGGCATTGACATCGGCCGAGTGCCCCACTGCGAGGAAGACCTGGTCGTCGCCCGAGGCGGCCGTGGCGGTGACGGTGACCTTGGAGTCGATTCGGTTGAGGACGCCCGGCTGCGTGACGACGTAGTTCTGGGCGGGGGCCGAGGCGAGAGTCGCCTCGGCGGTCGCACCGGGTCGCCAAACAGTGGCGGAGCAGACGGCCAGGATGATGGCGATCAGGCCGAGGACGGCGATGATCGCGCTCAGGATCCGTCGGTTCACGGCGTGACTCTCCTCGAAGTCGTGGACATGGCACCGCTGTCACCGGCCCCTGCGCCGAACGCTGCTCCCACAGAGCCCGGTTGCAGACATCGCCCAGAATCGCACGTTCATTCCATCCGTGCGAGGAGCCCCGCCGAAGATCACAGAGCCTGCGCCCTCAGCGGACGAGCGGCCCGCAGGCGCCTAAAGACACCTGAAAGCCACCTGAATCGGCGTGTCTCCCCGATTCCGCTCGACGTCGGAGCACAATCCGATCATGATCAGGCCCTCAGGGCCTAGGCGCGAAGGGCGCTCTCATGGCTACGATTGGGTCACAGCGGGCCGCGGCGGCCCGCCAGAAGGAGGAGTGACGTGGCCGAGGGGTCTTCTGAGGAATTCGCCATCACCATGCGGGGGTACGACCGCACCCAGGTCGATCAACGCATCAAGGCGCTGTCCCGTCAACTTGGAGATGCCCGCCGCGAGGTCGCCAGCCTCGACCAGCGGGCGATGACGCTCGCCGGCGAGCTCGCCGACGCCCAGCGTCGTCTGCGCGAGGCGGACAAGCCCACCTATGCCGGACTCGGTTCGCGCATCGAGCAGCTCCTGCGCAGCGCCGAGGAGCAGAGCACCTCCGTGCTGTCCAAGGCGAACGCCGAGGCCGACGCGCTCCTGGCTCGCACGCGCGCCAATGCCGCGCACCTGTCCGAGCGCAGCTCCTCCGAGGCGGCAACCATGGTCGCCGACGCCCGGCGGGAGGCCGCCGAGCTGCGATCCCACAGCGAGGCCGAGTCCTCCACCATCCTGGCCAACGCCCAGGCCCGGGCGGACGAGCTCATCGCCTCGGCGCAGCGCAAGGCGGAGCAGATCACCTCCGAGGCCAAGGCGAGCGCGGCCGAGGCCCGGTCCTCGGCCGATCGCGAGGCGCAGCTGACGGTGGCCGCGGCCAAGAAGTCCGCTGCCGAGCTCACCGTGACCGCCGAGCGCGAGGCAGGAGAGACCCGGGAAGCGGCGGAATCGGAGGCCGACGCCCTGAGGCGCTCCTCTCAGGACCAGGCGGACTCGGTGACGGCGACCGCCGCCGAGGAGGCCCGTATCACCGTGGACAAGGCTCGCGCCGAGGCCGACTCCCTGCTGTCGGCCGCTCGCAGCGAGGCGGAGGCGTTGAGGCGCACGAGCACGGCCGAGGCCGAGGCCGCGCGAGCGGAGGCCACGGAACTGCGCCAGCAGGCGCTTCTCGAGATCGCCGCGGCGCACGAGGCGGCGGCCGAGGAGGACTCCACCGCTCACGAGGCCGCGCGCCAGCACATCGAGGAGATGAACCGTCAGGCGCAGGAGCAGGCGGCCCAGGCCGAGGCCCGCCTCGAGGAGGCCCTCACCCGCGCGGAGGCCGTGCGCTCCGAGGTGGACGACACCCTCCGCTCCCGCCAGGAGGAGGCGACGCGCCTGGCCGAGGACACCCTGAACCAGGCCCGTCTTGAGGCGACGGCCCTCCTTGAGGACGCCCGTGCCGACGCCGAGGTCGAGAAGACCACCATGATGCGTCAGATCAAGGAACTCGAGCGCCAGCGCGACTCGGTCGCCAGCTACCTCGAGGAGATGCGCAGCGTGCTCGGCAACGTCATGCCGCAGGCTCCGGAGTTCTCCGACGTCATCAGCGCCGCACTGGCGACCGGCGTTCCGCAGGCCGCGGGCCTGTCCGATGTGGCCGGCAGTGGCGCCAGCGCCGATTCCGCAGGCTCTCCCGAGGCTGCGTCGCAGAGCGCCGGCTCTCCCGAGACGGTCGCCGACACCGATGAGGACCGGTCGCTCCAGGAGGACCTGCTGAGCATGGGCGGCCGCAAGCGCCGCTGAACTCGAACCGGCCCTCCCGGTGATCTCACGACCAGGCGCGGCGCACGAGGGCGAGCGTCTCCTCACGGGTCATGCCCAAGTTGCGCATGGTCGTCACGAAGCACATGGTCTCCCGTTCGGCCGCGGTGTCGGCGAGGTCCATGACATAGGTGCCGTGGCGACCGCGCCCCTCGACAACCCCCTCGAGCTCCAGTTCCCGATAGGCCTTGGCGACCGTGTTGACGGCGACATCGAGCTCGGCCGCCAGCGCACGTGTGGTCGGCAGGCGCACACCGGCGGCCAGGCGACCCGAGGTGACATCGACACGGATCGCAGAGCAGATCTGCGCGAAGACCGGCTCCGAGGAGTCCGGATCCAATGTGATGCGCAGGCGGATAGAGGCGGCCATGTTTCTAGTGTGCGCCTTATCACTCGCTTCCGCATCTTGAGACAGACCCCGGGTTGCCAGTCGATCACCCGCCGTCGCACTCGCCTCTCAGGACGCGTCGCCGCCATCCACGGCTACCATAAACGGCGCTTCCAGCAGGCGGTGTGCCAGTGGCGGCGCTCCTCCAGACCGCGATCCGCTCCGAAGAGGGACTCGTTCGACCAGGCGACGACATGCGGCGTTCCCGGCGCGATGCTCCGGTTGCAGCCGGGGCAGGTGTAGGGCTTGTCGCCTCCGCGCAGGTGACGCACGGTGAAATCGGCTCCCCCCGGGCCGGTCTGAGTGCGCGGCATCGAGCTCAGCCGCCCCACGTCGAGGGGACGGTGTCCAGCGCCGTAAGGACGTTTGGAGCTGCGTCGTGCCATGGACCCGACCATATCGCCGCGCCGCCCGGGCGTCGTCCGGACGTCGTCCGGGCCCCTGAGCCCGACGGGCACTGAATCAGCCGAGTGCCGGTCGGAGTCATGCGATGGCGTGCTGGGATGGACGACGCGGGGCTCTCCCGGGAGTGTCATTCCCGAGGGAGCCCCGATGCGCGTGTCAGCGCGATGGGACGGCCCGCGTCGGAGCGCGCCCATCGGCGCCCGGTGTCCGGGCCGTCAGACGAGACCCATCTCGGTCACGGCCTTCTTCTCGTCAAGGAGCTCGGCCGCGGAGGCGTCGATCCTGCCGCGAGAGAACTCGTCGATCTCCAGCCCCTGAACGATTGTCCACTCCCCGTCCTCGGAGGTGCAGGGGAAGGAGGAGATGATTCCCTCGGGCACACCGTAGGAGCCGTCCGACATGATCGAGGCCGAGGTCCAGGAGTAGCCGTCGACTCCCATGCACCAGTCGTGGACGTGATCGATGGCGGCGGAGGCGGCGGACGCGGCCGAGGACGCGCCGCGGGCGGCGATGATGGCGGCACCGCGTCCCGCGACGGTGGGGATGAAGTCCTCCTCGACCCAGGCTCGATCGGCGAGGATGTCGGTGATCAGGGCGCCCTTAACCGTGGCCTGGGTGAGGTCGGGGTACTGGGTCGAGGAGTGGTTGCCCCAGACGGTGACCTTGTCGATGTCGGTGACGTGGCAACCGGCCTTGGCGGCCAGCTGAGCCAGCGCGCGGTTGTGATCCAGGCGGGTCATCGCGGTGAAGCGGGAGGCCGGGATGTCCCCCGCGTGCGAGGCCGCGATCAGCGCGTTGGTGTTGGCGGGGTTGCCGACGACGAGCACCTTGATGTCGTCCGCGGCGCCCGCGTTCAGGGCCTCGCCCTGAGGACCGAAGATGCCGCCGTTGGCGGACAGCAGATCGCTGCGCTCCATACCGGCCTTGCGCGGCATGGAGCCGACGAGGAAGGCGATGTTGGCGCCCTCGAAGGCCTGCTCGGGGTCGTCGAAGATATCGACGTCGCCCAGAGTCGGGAAGGCGGAGTCGAACAGCTCCATCGCGGTGCCCTCGGCTGCCTTGACGGCCTGCGGGATCTCGAGCAGGCGCAGGTTGACGCGCTGGTCGGGACCGAGCAGGGCACCGGAGGCGATGCGGAAGAGCAGCGCGTAACCGATATTGCCTGCGGCACCGGTGACGGTGACGTTGACGGGGGCGTTGGCCATGAAGACTCCTTCGGAATGACGTGTCACTCGGGCCGCGAGCGACGCAGCCCACGGCCCGAGCCTACGGCGAGGACTCGGCGCCGACCCGGGACGATGGGTTCGTCGCCCATGTAATCCCGATCATACGGGCCGTGGCTCGCCCAGCGGCCCGGTCCCGGCCGGCACCGGACGAGCATCCGGCGGTGCCGGGCGATAAGGGGGTGGCGGAGGGCGGGGTCCAGTGCCCGGCTCAGCTCACGGCATCGGCCCCGGCCGCCTCGGCGGAGGCGGTCAGCTCCTCGGGACTGACGAGGCCCTCGACGCTGACGCGGTCGAGGTACTTCATGCCGTCGAAGGAGAGCTCCCGGGCGTTCTCCGGGTCGCCGTCGGCGCCGATCCGACCGCCCGCGAGACGGTCGACGACAATGGCGATGGCGCCGTCACCGGTGACATTGGTGGCGGTGCCGAAGGAGTCCATGGCGATGTACGTGGCGATCATGAGAGCGACCTGCGCGTCGTCGAAGCCGAGCATGGAGGACAGCAGTCCCGTGGCCGCCATGATGGCCCCGCCGGGAACGCCCGGCGCGGCGACCATGGTGATGCCGAGCATGAAGATGAAGCCGACCCATTGCGCCGTCGAGACGCTCAGTCCCTGGGTGAGCACGATCGCGAAGGCGAAGGAGAAGATCTTCGAGGTCGAGCCGGC
>ERZ773008.770-NODE-770-length-23249-cov-3.319738_pt1 | contig 23249 bp, 25 predicted proteins | sample MGYA00580664_ERZ773008 | MGnify/ENA primary metagenome ERZ773008 (study PRJEB29015, sample SAMEA2738016) | human oral metagenome | biome: human oral; feature: human-associated habitat; material: dental | place: China | collected 2048 ... | reverse complement strand
ATTAGGATTATCAAAAAAGAGAAAACAAAACTAATAGAAGGGAAGAGTGGCTAAAAGGTCACTCTTAACCTTTCGCCTTCAGGGCGAAAAGTGAATAAGAGAGAGGAAGCATATCGTGACGAAATATAAAGATAACGACATTATCAAAATGATAGGTAAGGATACAGGAGTAAATGAAGTTGTCGTTGAATTAGTATTAAAAGATTTATTTACAAAAATTGTAGATTTAGCAGAAGAGAATCACGAAATTCAATTTAGAGGTTTTGGGACATTTGTAAAAAGTAGAAGAAGAAACATGATTCAATCTCAAAGAGATGTCGATTATTTCTATAGTTTGCGTTTGAAATCATCAGAAACTATAAAAAAACGATATACAAACAATCAATAAATAACCTTTTGCCTTCAGGGCGAAAAGTAAGAAAGGAATCAAATTATGAAATTTGAAAGAAAAAGTTCAAGACAATCAGTGCCTTATCTAAAAGAAGGAAAACATGACGTAACAATTATTAGTTGTGAAATGACCAAATCTAAAAAAGATTCAGATATGTTCAAAATGGTTTTAGAAGGAGAAAATGGGGAACGTGCTTACTATTATCTCACTTTCGGGACAGATTATACAGAAGATAATTTACAGTATCTTTTAACAAGTATTCAAGACCATGGATATGATATTCCTGATTTAGATTTTGGATACAACAAGGAAACTGTTCAATTTTTAGAAGATAAAAAAACCTATGTTGAAATTGATTCTGAATTAGATGGAAAACAAAAAAGATACCGTGTATCAAAAGTTTTAACATTATCGGAATATGAAGATTCTTATGACGATGAAGAATCTAACAATGATTATCCCTTTTCAGAAGAATAAAACTATTTATCAGGACTTAATCAAGGAGGAAATAAAATGGAAATCGTAACAAAATTAATCACAGCCATTGGTTCTATTATTACAGTCATCGGAATATTCAACGTTTTAATGGGGTTGTTTACCTGGTATAGAGGATTTAAAAATGAAAATGCTGAAAAGGTTGACCAGGGTATTAGTTCTATGATTCTAGGTGGTGTTATGGGGACAATTGCAGCTGGTGTAACGGCAGCTGTTATTGCAGCTTTAGGGAACATTTCGTTTTAGGAGTATTACATGATAAAAGAAGGAGTTTTAGACAAACTGCTTTCGTCCTTACAAGACTATAATGGAGTAGCCAATGGATATGCTACAAACGTATCATCAGCCTTAAATGTAGTAGGAACAACTCTTCTAGGAATAATGTTGTATATAGAACTTGCTAATATGCAAAAGAAGCTTTCTAGTGAACAAGGAATGCTATCAATAGAATTGTTAATGTCAGTTGTATGGAAATACATTGTGGCATTAGCGTTCGTTATGCTAAGTGATAAAATTGTTGATACTTTTATATGGTTCGCAAATGCAATAGGTCACTTAATCAATAGCGTATCTATTGAAGGAGAAGCAAGTTCAGGAACAGTACCATCAGTGACAGGCGATTTAGGATGGAGTCAAAGTATGATTATCAATATAGTACAAGTCTTCAGCAATTTTGCCTTGTGGTGTGGAGAAGTCATTACAGATATTCTTATCTTCATGCGTTTTCTAATGTTGTATGTATATAAGATGGTTGCTGGTGTGATGTTTGCGTCCTTTGTAAGTGATGAATGGAGTTCGATCGCTAAAAGTTATATTAGACAGGTACTAGCACTAGTCATACAAGGATTTGTTTTGATACTAATTATAAAAGTCTTTCAAGCAATTCGATTAGGGGAAGTTCTAGAAGTGACTTCTAACGGAGATGACTTTGCCAAAAATCTAGCTAGTCAATTTATGTTTATTGTTAAATCAGTAGCATATATTGGAATTGTGTTAGGGTCGCAACGCTTAACTCAGAAGATGGTAGGTGGATAATCAATGAATTTAGAATCAAGATTCTATACAGATGTATCAAAATACGAACCTGAAGTCATGCTGGGAATGACAAAACGACAATTAAAAATGGTAGCGTTAAGTATTCCTGGAATAGTTTTAATGGTGTTAGAAATGATATTTCTTCCTGAATTGGTTGCATATTTATTAGCATTTCTAACAGCTGGATTAATGGTTGCACCACCGATTCTATCTTATTTGGGGAAAATGCAACAATTCAAAAAGGATGTTGAATTTTATCTTGTAGATCAGGATAGAGTTTATCAAGTAGAGCAGATAAGGAGGTATGAACCTAGTGAATTTATTCAAAAGAAAAACGTCAAAGAAACAGACAGAATCTGAGAAAATAAGATATGAGCGAATGAAAGCTTCAGCAACAAGCCCGAACACTTTAAAATATACAAGTTTATACGAAAATGGACTAATGCATATTGTAGAACATGAATATTCTAGAATGGTTGAGTTAGGAGATTTAAGTTACCGTGTAGCCGATGAAGAAGAAAAATTAGCGGTTGTTGTTAGTTATGCTGAAGCATTAAATTCATTGGATAAAAATTCAAACTATCAATTGTTTGTAGTCAATAAACGTATTGATGATAGCATGATTGATAATTTTCTTTTGCCTTATCAAGAAGACAAAAATGATAAGTATCGCAAAGAAATCAACAACATGATTGAAGAAAACTATACGTTGGAACAAAAAAACTTTGAAACAAAGCAATATGCTATTTTTACCACAAAAGCAAATGCTCCAAAACAAGCAGAATCGCAATTGTCCGCTACTATATTAAATTTTAGCAAGAAATTTAATACTACAGGAGTGGATTTATCATTTACGGACTTAGACGGAATTGAAAGGCTAAAACAATTTCATAATCTATTACGTCCAAAACAATTCTTTAGAATGAAATATAGCGATTTGGCATTGACTGGATTAACTACAAAATCATTTATAGCACCGAATAGAATTAAGTTTTTCGATGATTATTTTATGATTGATAATTATTGTGCAAGAGTATTATATATCCGTCAATATCCTCAACGATTAGAAGATGTTTTAATTAAAGAACTTTGTTCTTCAGAACATGAACTATATATATCTATTCATGCAAGACCGTATGACCCTATTGAATTTAGGAAAGCAACGAATACTAAACTAATGTTGAATAAACGAGCAATTGCTAGGGAACAAAAGGAAAATCTAAAAAGCGGATTATCTGAAGACATGGTTTCAGGGGTTACGTCAGAAGTCAGAAGAAATATTGAAGAGCTGTTGCATGATATGAAGGAAAACAGTCAAAAAATGTTTTCTGGAATGTTTACAGTACTTCTAATGGAAGAAGACAAAGATAAGCTAGAAGAAGCTACAAAAGACATTCATTCTGTTGTAAGAAGTCATGGAATCCATTTTGAAGTAGCTTATAAAATGCAAGAAGAAGCGTTAAATACAATCCTACCAATTGGGAAAGCTTATTTAGACGTTGAAAGTAATTATGTAAGAGATATGACGACTAATAACCTAGCAACTCAAGTACCGTTCTCAACGGTTGATTTACAGGATAATACTGGTCAGTATCTCGGAAAGAATCAGTTAAGCCGTAATATTATTACTGTGAATCGTAAAAACCTAAACACTCCTTCGGGGTTGATTTTTGGTTCAAGTGGTTCAGGGAAAGGGATGACTACCAAATGGAGTATCATTTCTACCTTACTCAGCAATAAAAACGATAAATTTATTATTGTTGACCCTGAAAACGAATATGCAAAAATCGGTAGGGAATTTGGGGCTGAAATCCTGGATATATATCCTGGTTCTAAACATCACCTAAATATTCTAGATATGGCAGATAAAGGACTTCTCCAGGAAGAAGATAAGCATGTGGACTTAATCAAAGAAAAAGCAAATCTATTATCAAGTTTGTTTGAATCCTTGCTGAAGGAATATACAGATATTGAAGCAAGTATTGTCGATCGAGTGACAAGAGAAGTTTACGAGAAATACGAAAACCCTACTTTAGTAGAGTGGTATTATACGTTAAAAAATCAACCTGAAGAACTAGCTGAAGAGTTGGCATTAAAAGTTGAACCTTATACAGTTGGCGGACAAGATATTTTTGCTCACGAAACAAATATTGATTTAAGCGATAAGTTCGTTATCTTCAATATCAAACGGTTAGATGAAAAGCTAAAACCATTTGCGATGAAAGTAATTCTTGACCAAATATGGAATCAAGTTGTACAGAATCAAGGAAAGGTGACTACCTGGTTATTCTTCGATGAATTACAACTAAACTTTGATAGTATCGAAAATTCAAGATGGTTCATGAAGTTGTGGTCGAGGGTTCGGAAGTATGGAGCGATTCCAACAGGAATTACTCAAAATATCGCAACACTATTAGAAGATAGTGAAGGAAGAAAAATGCTTTCCAATAGTGAATTTTTTGTTCTGTTAAGACAGAAGAAAGTCGATTTAGATTCCCTTCGGAATGTATTAAATATTCCTGAAACCCTTCTTCAGTACGTTGGAGAAAGAGTACCACAAGGGACAGGTTTAATCTCTTCAGGTGGTGTTGTTGTTCCATTTGAAAATATTATTTCTAAAGATACAGAATTGTATCGATTGATGGAAACAGACGCTTAGGGGTGGTTTGATGGGAAGAAGAACCGACAAGAAGGAACTTAAAGAACATAAAACTGCCTATAAAGAAGCTAAAGCGGAATACAAAGGGATAATAAAGAACTCAGATAAAGACACCCAAAAAGAGCTGAAAGAAAGCTTAAAAGTGAAAAAGAGGGATTACAAGGAGAGTAAGAAGAACTTCGAGAAAAAGCACATTACCCTTAAGAAGACCGCAAAATTTGCTATAAAATCAAAAGTAAAAAATAGTATCAAAAAGCAACTATCTAAAGATGAAAATTTAGCTGAAGTGAATCAACTGAAGCAACGTGCAACACAACGAAGTCAGATTTACAGAAGTCTAAAAGGTACAGGGAAAACGACTATTAAAATTAGTACAAAAACCAGTAAAAGTACCTATAAGTTGTCTAATAAAACTTATAACCTGGTTCGTGGTAGAGGATTTAACCAATTACCAACAAGATTCCATACTCATTATCGGAAATTGCAACGAGCTAAATATAGATTAAGGCAACATAAACTGATGAAAGGATTTGGTGGAAGTAGAAGAATTGCTGGAAAGGGGATAAGTCTATTAAATAATCCATTCAAAGCCAGAAACATGGGGATTATTTTGTCTATTATATTTCCTTTTATAATCATTATGAGTTTCTTTGTCCCATCAATGATAAAACCATCGATTGTACAAAATGATAGGAATCTAACTGAAGCTTATCTAGAATTAACAAAATTAGATGCGAAACATACAAATAGTGTAGATACGTTTTATACCAATTGGCATGACCCACTATTCTATTTGAATTTTAGATATGATAATTTCAATCCAAAAGATGAAGTCATCAAGGACTATTATCGTAAAGAGGAAGAGCCAAAACCATTTGGAAAAATCAGTACAGATTTATGGGAAACAATCAATGGGAAAGAAGCCCATACAGTAACACCTCTAGATGAATTTATTAGAGAATCTTCAAGCCCCTGGTTTTTAGCTTCTAAAGATTTTAATGCTTTTGATAAAGCGCGTAAAGAAATTGGTTTTTTATCTTTATCTAAGCGATTAGGGAAACTCTATGATACAGACAGTTACTTAATCACAAGGAGAATGGGATATGAACATAAACGAGATTCTGTTGAATTAAATGAAGAAACAGAAATTAAAGTCGATGTAGGAACAAATCTATTAGCACCTCTTTCAGGGACTTTGGAAGAAGTTGGGATTAATCGAATCGTAATTAATCAAGATAATCATGCACGATTAACTATTTACGGAATCGATACAAGTCGATTAAATAAAGGCGATATTCTAAACAAAGAAGACTATATTGGAAATGCAATTTCTGAACGTATTTCACTTGCCTATGAACTAAATGATGGGCAATGGTATAAAGTGAATCCAGCTTTCTACTTAAGCAAAGTAGCATATGCTCAAACAACGATTGTTGCAAGTTCAAACTTTTCACCTGAAGCTAATAAATTGAAACGTGCTAAGCAAATCTATGACTACTTCATTAAAAAAGGCTATTCAGTTGAAGGTATAGCTGCAATGCTTGGGAATTTCGATATTGAATCTCAAATTAATCCAAAATCAGCTGAAGGAGAAATCGGTAATGCGGTTTCTACTAGCTGGGATAAAGATGAATGGTTAAGTAAAACGGGACCTGAAATTTATGGGGGTAGATACCCTAATATTTTGAAACGTGGATTAGGATTAGGGCAATGGACTGATACAGCTGATGGAAGTACAAGACATACAATGTTACGAGAATATGCGAATAATAAAAGAAAAAAATGGTATGATATGGAACTTCAGTTAGAGTTTATGACTACTGGAGATATTCCTAGCTCCATTCGTATATTAGAAGAAGTCTTGAACAAGAAACTTGGCGATACTGTAGCTGAGTTAACAGTTGCTTTCTTAACAAAATGGGAAGGCAATCCTGGAGACAAAGTACAAGAAAGGATTCAATCCGCTCAAAACTGGTTTAACTATTTCACAAGACAAAGCACTATCCCATTAAATACAAATAGCGCTGAAATTTATAACAAATACAAAGATAAAATGTTGAAACCATATACGAACAAAGAAGTACGACCTGGAGAAGGTTGGGAAGGAAATGCTTATGCGTTAGGAAATTGTACCTGGTACGTCTATAATCGTATGAAACAATTAGGGAAGAGTATTCATCCAACTATGGGAAATGCGAATGCGTGGAGTTCTACTTACTATTACACTTCAGGAGCTACATTAGTAGACAGCCCACAAGCTGGAGATATTGTTATCTTTAATACAGGAGTATACGGTTCACATCCAGCCTATGGACATGTTGCTATTTGCGAAGCAGTACTGGAAGATGGAAGCTTTATTATCTCTGAAATGAATGCTTCTGGAGAATACTCTATGAGTTATCGAATTTTAAAACCAGCTTATGGATTATATTTTATGCGTGTAAATCAATAACCTTTCGCCTTCAGGGCGAAAAGTAAGAAAGGAAGAAGACTGTGTACGATGATAATAAAGTAAAGATTTTACGAAAAGCAATTACCGCAATAATCGGAGTTATCTGTTTGATTGTTGGGCTTGCATGTGGTATGTGGATTGGTGGTTCTAATATGCCAAGACAACAAGCCAACTCTACAGTAGAAGAAGTAAGCAAGACGGCTGAATCTAAGTCGTTAACTGCTGAGAAAGTAAAAGAATTTCTTTTAGCTTATTATACGAAAAAAGACGTTGGTGAAAACCAAGAAAGATATAAAGAGTTTATGACAGAACAACTATATGCTCAGCAAGTGAAATTAGATGAATCACCAGTCACACAAGCATATAAAGGTTATGTACTAAATCAAGTTTTTGATAAAGCAACTATTTATATTGATGAAGAAAATCTAAGTGCATTAGTAGAAGTAACATATACTAATGTACAAACCACCAAACGTAACAATGCTGAAGCTGGCGTTAAAATGTCAGAAAAAGCAACGATTAAACTATCTTATGCTAAAGATAAGGGAAAGTATCTAGTTAATCGAATTGAACCTATTTTATTAAAAAAGACAACTAACAATGAAAAAAATACACCTTCAGCAACACCTGAAGGTAACGCTGAACCAACTGAGAAAACGACGAAGGCAGAAACAACACAACAACCAACTACTGCAACACCAGAAACAACAGAAGTTGGAACAGTCAAAGTGAGGGGGACGTTATAGTGAAACCAAAACTAACACAATTTGAACGATACAAACAAAAGAAAGATAAGCTGGAAGAAGATATTTTGAAGGGGGAAAAATTGATTAAAGAAACAACAGAATCAGTAACCCAGAAGAAAAAAGAAGTTGAGAATCTAGAATTATTAATGGCAAGAGAAATCTTGATTCAAAACAACATGAGTGTAACAGAACTTGCAGAATTGTTGAATGGGGAAAACAGATAGAGAGGTGGTTAGATGGCTTTATTTAAGACAAAACAAACCTTCCATTTTGAGTTTGAAGAGATTGAGAACGTAAATACAACACTAATTGAATCGTTTGAAGAACTCTGTGATTGGGTAGAAGTCGAAAATAGACGTTTATCTAATGCTGGTGGGATAGGAAGTGTATTAGTCCTAAAAAAAGGCGATAGAGATGGAAAGGTTTATTCAGAAGTCCATATTCATTTTCCGTTTGAAAACGATACAGAAGAAGTACTGCTTCCTCTAGTGTCTTCAAAAGGAGAGAAAAGAAAGCCTGTGAAAGAAGAGCAGTTCGTAAAAGCACCTATAGTTGAGGAAAAAGAACTCGAAAAGGTGACAAAGAAACCTTTAAAAACAAAACCTATAAAGGTTAAAAAGGAACGACAACCGTTTAATTTGAATAGATTAAAAGTTCCCTTGTTCGTTCTTTTTGTTAGTGTAGCGATCGCTTCAGGAATATTTCTTCTTCCAGGTATATTAAAACCAAAATATGAAACATTGATACAACAACAAGAATATGTGAAAGCTGTTGAAGAGTATCCAGAAAATAAAGATAAGATTGAATCTATTCTTTTCGATAAAGGACAGGAAGGGATTTCTGACCTAGAAAAATATGTGCAACAAACAGATTCTCTTCAGGCGAAATTTGACTTAGCCTATTTAAAACAAAATTTTGAGAAGGTCGTGGATTTGAAAAATGAAGCCACAACACCAATACGAAAAACGGCTTTAGCGGTCAGTTACGTGAAATTAGGAATGATTGATGAAGCCTATGAATTGAATCAGGAATTAGGAAGTAATCGTCTAAAACAATTAATTGTAGAAGCCTATGAAGTGAAAGCTATCGAAGCGTTAAAGGCATTGGATTTAAAGACTGCTGAAAGGATTCAAGATAAAATCCATCAATTGACCTTGCAAACGAAAATTGAACATGTAACAACAGCGTTAAACGAGGAAAACAATCTGAAGAACAAACTAAAGGATAGTTCCCTTTCAGATGAGCAAAAGGAAGATTCCAACAAACAATTAAAACAAATTCAAGAAAAAATTGAAAAAATTAAAAAAGGAGTGTTTTAACTATGGAACAACAAAACAAAAAGAAAAATTTTAAAGTTATTGGTGCTAGTGCTTTATTATTACTATCACTAGGAGCTTGTGCTATTTTTACGTCATCTCAACAAAGTAATCAAAATACGCAAGTTGCGGTAGAGGAAACAACGACAACGTCAGTTGTAGTACAAGTAGAAAATAAACCTACTAAAGAAACACCACATACCGTTCTAAAGGAAGAAGTAGTCGACAAATTAGTAGAAATAGGTTCACAAGCTGTAGCTGAAGAAACAGTCAATACAATTATTGCTGTTGCTGAAGCTAAAATCACTCAACCTGAAGAACTGGATAAAGTAGTTACATTAATTGAAAAACCAACTACCGAATTGGATAAAGTTGTTGGTTTGGTAGAGCAAGATGGTAAGAAACAAGATAATAAGAAAGAAGATGACGTTGCTATTCTTCCAACTCCAAATAAACCTACTGAGGAAGAAAAGCCAACTATTCCATCCGATGAAAATAATAAACCGACAACACCAACAGAACCAACAAAACCAACGACTCCAGTACAACCTGTAGAACCAGTCGTTCCTGTAGAGCCAACAGAACCAACAAAACCAACAAATCCAGTTACACCAACACAACCGTCTGAAGAATTATCTGAAGATGAAAAACGTCTGGACATTAAAGAAAAACAAGTAGATGGGAAAACTGTTAAATATGCTACAGCTGAACCTGCTGTAGAAGAAGCCTTACCAGAATTAGATTTATCTAAACTAGACGTAAACAAAACTACTAATGAATTAAATCAATAATAGAAAGGTTAGATTATTCTAACCTTTTCTTTTTACCTTTTGATTGAAAGGAAGGGGGAAAATATGGATCAGAAGGAGATTGTACAAAAAGCAACCACCGATTCAGTCATGACTGTAAATAAATTATTACTGTTTCTTTCAAGGTTATCAGGGGAAGGATTAGTAGAATGGTTTCAAAAAATGACTCCACTTGAAGGAGAAGTCGACATATATAAGTTTTTAAGTAGGAATCCATATGCTAAAGCAATACCGTTAGATGAAAAAGTTGACCTGGAACATTTTAAGGAAGTGTACAAAGAATACAACATTACATTTGCTTTCAAACAGGTTGAAAATGGAACAGAATTATATGTACGTTCTCAGGACAGGAAAGTAACCGAATTAGCTTGTCAGAGAATCTTTAAAGATATTCTAACGAAGAAAATCGATATTAAAAAATATGTATTAAAAAGAAACAGTCAAACCTTCAAAGAAAAAGTAGAAATGACTTACAAAAAACTGAACAAAACATCACTATCTAACAAAAAGATAGAAATCGGGAATAATATAAAAAGGAAAGGAAGGTAGATAGATGAATGGAAGTTAAACGTCCGTATGCAAAAAAAATTAAACCATACCTAATAGCTGGTTTGATATTTGGATTTGTAGTTTTTAACTTTATAAACTTTATCATTAGCTATCAAAAGCAAGTAGGTATGAATCTAAGTTTACTGTTGTTGGAAGAAGACACGTACCTTAACTATTTAAAAACATTTTATATGTATCTATTAAAATTCCATCCTTTTTCATTTTTAGGTGGGTTATTGACTTTTCTAGCTTGCTTAATGGGATATACCTACAATAACGATAAAGGGATCTATCGATTGAACGAAGAACATGGTTCAGCTCGATATGCGACTGAAAAAGAAATGGAAAAATTCGCTGATACTGATGACAATAAGAACATGATTATCTCACGAAATGTAAAAATGGGATTGTGGAATAATCGATTACCTCATAAGGTTCAAAAAAACAAACATGTTCTTGTTATTGGGGATTCAGGCTCATCTAAAACACTAGGGTTTGTTAAACCGAATATTATGCAAATGAATGGTTCATTCTTATGTACAGACCCTAAAGGGTTAATTGTACATGAAACAGGGAAAATGTTAGAGAAGAACGGATATAAAATCAAAGTATTTGACCTAAACACTCTTATGAACAGTGACCAATTTAATGTATTTAGATATATGAAAAAAGAAACAGACGTTGATAGAGTTCTGGAGCAGATTACTGAAGGGACAAAAAAATCAGAAAACAAAGGGGAAGACTTCTGGATTCATGCTGAAGCTATCTTTGTCCGTTCAATGATTGCATTTTTATGGTTTGACAGTCATTTAAACGGATATAAAGCTGATATAACAATGATTGCTGATATGATACGATTATCAAAAGCACCGAACAGGAAATCGAAACCACCTATCGATGCCTGGTTTGAGGAACTTGAAAAAAAGAAACCAGGGAACTATGCTACTAAGCAATGGCGATTATTTGAGCAAAGTTTCGATGGAGAAACCAGGGCAAGTGTTATAGCGATAGCTGCAGCAAGATATTCTGTATTTGACCATCAAGAAGTTAAAAATTTAGTTAGTAGAGATACAATGGATATCGAAAGTTGGATTGATGAAAAAACTGCCGTATTTATTTCGATTCCAGAAACAAATAGTGCGTATAACTTTCTTGCGTCCATCTTTATCTCTACAGTTATGGAAACATTGAGATTTAAGATTGATAGTGTTATGACAGGAGCAACCCAGTTAAAAGAAGGACAGAAACTACTATTTTTCCAATTCTTTATTGATGAATTTGCGAATATCGGACGTATCCCAAACATTGATAAAGCACTAGCAACGTATCGAAGTCGCAATATGGGAATCTGTATTATGTTACAAGCATTGGCTCAGTTAAAAGCTATGTATAAAGATGATTGGGCATCTATAGTAAACAATTGTGCAACCCTTCTATTTCTTGGTGGAGATGAAAAAGAAACAACAGAGTATCTATCAAAACGGATTGGTAAACAAACGATTAATATTAGAAATCGAACAAAATCAAAAGGACGTAATGGTGGTAGTGAAAGTCATAATAAAATGGCAAGGGATTTATTATCACCTGACGAAATTGGAAGATTAGAGGGAGATGAGTGTTTAGTATTTATCACTAAAGAACACGTGTTTAGAGATAAAAAGCTTTTAGCGTTTCAACATAAACGAGCTGATGAAATAGCAGATGACTATGAACATGAAAATTGGTATGTATACAAACGTTATAAAGATGAAATTGAAGAAATAGAAGACAACGTTATTTTTGAAGACATTGGATTCATAGCCTAAGACTAGGGACAAATACCTAGTCTTTTTTTAATTCACTTTTTGCCTTCAGGGCGAAAAGTAAGAAAGGGGATTAATGACTATGGAAATTATATTTAAAGGGAGTTCATACCCAGAATTGAATAGGATTCTAGAAATGGGCAAAGGTTATCCATACAAAGAGATTGCAAAAAAACTCTATTCTTTTCAAGAAGAAATGAAAAGAACAGGGATATGTGATTTAGTTCTATTCGATAGGAATACCAATATCAATCATCAATTCTATTTTAATCTTCAGGATAGAGTAAGCATTTATGAAGCTATCGATAGAAGCTTACAGATTCCTGAAGGAGAAGAATATAAATTTATTAATGAACTTACTGTATTAGAAAAGATGGTGCATTTAGAAGAAGAACTAAAAATAGAGAAAGAAGAAGAACTTCAAGAGAGTCTACTTGCTGGAGTTTCCTTTGAAGGGGTGGAAGAGAAAAGCATCTCACAAAAGCCTGTGGATAAAAAGAAGAAGTCCGCAATGAACCACTTTGAACGACAAGCAATGCTTGCAGAAATGAAGAAGAAAGATATTTTAAGTGTAGCTGAATCTTTGGGAATGGATTTAATCAAAATTGGCAAAAGTTATAAATGGAAAGACCATGACAGTTTTGCATTTGATACTCGAAAAAATACGTTTTATTGGAACTCTAGAGGTTTTGGTGGGGATTGCGTTAAATTAGTGCAATTAATCAAAGAATGTAGCTTTATGGAAGCACTCAATTTTTTAAAAGAAGGAGAAATTAAAGAACATAAAGAGGTTTCTACACAACGGAAATTCCATTACTACCTAAAAGACCATGACAATATTGACCTGGTAAAACAATACTTAGTGAAAGAACGAAAATTAGAACCTGCTACTGTAGAGTTCTTCTATAAAAATGGAATCATTGCACAAGCGGATTATAAGAATCCTATTACCAACAAATATGAACCTGTATTAGTGTTTAAAAACCGTGATAAAGATGGAAAGGTTAAAGGTGTAGCAATACAAGGAATCACAAAAAATGAGGAAAACGGAGATAGACCATATTTAAAAAGAACGCTAGGCGATGGATATTATGGAACAAAAGTGAATATTGGAAATCCACCGACTGTACCAGGAACAAGAAGTAGTGAAAATCCACTGAAGATTATTGCATTTGAAGCCCCTATTGATTTAATGAGCTATTACGAGATATTCAAGGAAAAGATGGGAGATTGTATCTTACTTGCGATGAATGGATTAAGAAAAGAAAGTATTTCTACAGCATTCTCAGAAATAGCTTTTCCTGGAGCAACGAATGAAGCAATGCGAATCGGTGCATTGGATCACGTACAAAAAAATATAAAAGCAACTAATAATTTTAAATTTATACTTGCAGTCGATAATGATAAAGCTGGGAATGAATTTATCGAAAACTTTGATTTTGATAAATTTCCTGTAGTGAAACATTTGCCTGAATTAAGACCAGGAGAAATGAAATCTGATTGGAATCAAGTACTACAAAATGCAAAACAGACCATAAAAAATAAATTTTATGAACGTGTTGCTGAAGCAACAAACCAATACAAGGCTGAAGAATCAAGAGAACTTTATCGAGAAAAAAGATTGTAGGAGGAATAAAAATGGAAGAACAATGGATACGAGAGTTGAAAAATGAGATTGAAACAGAATCAGCTATCAATGTTGGTTTTACTACTGATGTTATTGCAGAAATCATCAAAATAGAACCACTTTACCTAATGGATGTGATGGCGGATATGGGAGAACATTTAACCTTTCGTGCTAGAGAAAATGATTGGGGAATGTTTCAAAATATGCTTGTGACAGAAGCCGTTAGACATATGGACTTTGAAGACTTTACTAAAATTGCAAAGTATTTTTTCGGTTATCGAATGACAGAAGAGGAGATACTAGCTGAGCCAATTGAAATAACAAGGGAAAACTTCTTAGAATTTCAAAAAAATAGTAAAGAGCTGCATGAATTAAAATATTCCGTTCCTGATTTGAAAGAACGAGTTCATAAACGTACTCATTTTGAAAAGAAAAACGATAATGAAGTTGTTGCGTATGACCCTGTTAATAATTATCTTGCGGTAATCGAACCAGGTTTATGGGGTGACCCTCATCTTGAATTAGCCGAGTATCTTATAAGCGATTATGGGCGTTCAGAGAGCAACGAAGAAGTGCTTATTGAATATCTAATGGATTATAACCCTAACCTCTTTAAAAACGCTGTAGAGGGCAAATATGACGAATCTGAGATGACCTATCAAGATTACTGGTTAGAGAAAATTGATAATAATAAAAAACAAACTATTACTGAAATCAATAACCTTTTAGAACCGTTAGGAAAGGAAGTCTATTCATACACAGGAAGAGGATATTTTCAAGGCGATGTATGGGAACTGTATTACTTAAAAGACGCTGAAGATAAGAATGAAAATATTGATTATTTCCTGGAACATACTGTTACAGCATATTACCGAGGAAGTCTAGCGGAAGTATCTATCTATGACGAAAACGACAACTTTCTAGAGTTGTTCCTATATGACCGTGAGCTAACCTGGAATGAAAGCCCTGAAAAGTATGTGAATGAAAATGTAGAGTTTAGCGATAGTTATTTCGTAAATATGGATACAGCATATCTTTTAGAATCTATCGATATGGAAGTAACAAAAGAAGACATCGATGAGATATGGAAAATGACAATGGAAGAAAGAGAATCATTTCTTTCTGAAGGTAAAGAAAAGCATATATAAAAACAAAAAAAGCCTTGATGAATCAAGGATACGTAGAAACTAAAAAGTATACAAAAAAAGAAAGTAGCCTAACCTATGAGACGATTCTAGGCTCGTCCTGCCCGTGCATACTTTCTAATATCAGAATAAAGGAGAACAATAAATATGTCAAATTATAAGCTCGTAACAATAGACCAAAGATTTATTGCAGAAACAATTGCTAGAACAGGAACTTATCAAATTTTAGAAAAAGCTAGTAGAAATTATGTTGGATTATACAATGAAGAAGAAAATTGGTATATTCCACTTCGTGCAAAAATAAAAGTCAACAAAATACCTAACTCTTTTTATTATGAAACTCCATTTCAAACAGAAAATCCACATTTTAGAAATCCTGGATTGGACTTTCAAAAAGCATTGTATGTTCCTACAAAATATATTTTAGATATAGAAAATACATTGCCAAAGGAACAATCGGATTTTATTTTTAATCATCAACAAGAAATTCAAAATAAATTTGAAGAATTTGTTTTACTAACTGCAAATAGTAAAATGAGTGATTTCCAATTAAATCAAAATACAGTTAACCTATTTCCTGAAGGAATTGAAAAAATTAAACAATTACAGCAAAGAAGAGAAGAAGTAAAACAAGAACTTAAATCATTCACATTAAATAATGTACGTGAAGAAACAAAACCAACTGTACAAAGTGTTGAAAAAGAAAATAATGAAGAAATGGGCGTGGAGAAAAAAGAAGAAGTTCAGGGAATGAATTTACAAACTGCTCTTGCCAATAAAGATTATAAATTTTTAAAAGAACATTTAGAAAGAGGAATTGAAAACTATATCGATAGTGACACATTTAAAAAATTCCTATCTTGTTTTAGTTCTTTTAATGATTATAGTCAAAAAAATATGCGATTATTACTCGCTCAGTTACCAACCGCAACAATGGTTGCAACAGCTTCTGAGTGGAAGAACCTGGGTCGTTTCCCAAGTAAAGGAACAAAAGCGTTACGGATCTATGGGCCGAATCCTGAATATAAAAAAGATGAAGAAGGAAATTATTTAAAAGATGAGAAAGGTAAAAAGATTCCAACAGGTAATATTGCTGGATGGAAATTAGTTCCTGTATTTGATGTTAGTCAAACACATGGAAAGGAACTTCCTAAACCTATTTATGAACTAACAGAAAACTTTAAAGAACCAAAACACTTCCTTTCAATATTTAATGCGGTAAAGAGTTGTACAACAGCTTCTATCTCCTTACAAGAAATCTCTCGAGAAGGAGTGAGAGGTTTTTATAATCGCGACACACATTCTATTGTGATTCGTAAGGGAATGAACCAATATCAAACATTAAAAACAGAAATTCACGAGGTAGCTCACTCGCTTCTTCATCAAAAAGCTTCTGAGTTTATTTCCAAAGAACAAAAAGAATTTGAAGCTGAAAGTGTAGCCTATATTGTTTGTCAGAATTATGGGGTAGATACTTCAGATTATACATTTGCATATCTTTCTTCATGGACTAACAAAGGGGAAAGGATTGCGGATTTTGAAAATTCATTAAAGACAATTACCAATACTGCAAGAGAGATTATTAAGAAAATCGACAAAGAACTTTCTCAAGAACTTACCATAAAGGAAAATAAAATTGAAGAGCGTACAAATAAATTTTCAGTCCGATTACAAAATGCACAAAGGCAATTAGGGAATTCTTCAGAAAAGACAGTAACTCAATCGATGGAGAATGCAAATGTAAAAAAGTAGAAAAAATACCTCAAGTAAAAGACTTAAGCAAAAGAAGTCAAGAAGCTGTCGCAAGAGGTATAAGAAAGAAAAATGAACGAAAAGAGGAAGAATAACATGAGTAATATTTTTGATGACAAAGCAATTCAAAGTGCAAAGTTGGTTTTAACGATTCACGATGTGGATAAAAAAATCAAAAGAGGAACATTAGCTGAAGAGATAAATGACATGATTCACCATATTGAAGTTCATCAGATTGAAGGTTTAGAAATTGATGAATATAAAGAAGGATTACAAGTAATCCGAAAGATGAATCAAGAAGAGTATCCACAATTTTTAGAGAATGTTTTTCAGGAAATTAAATTAGAAGATAAATTTATGACTGACCCTTCAGCAGAAGAACCGTTTTAAAAAACGGAGAGGATTAAAAGATAACAGAAAATTATTTTAGTACATTGACAAAATGTACTAAAGAAGTTTTCGTTTTCTTCAGCATAGGGGATTGGGGATTTCCCCAAAAATTATAAAGAGTCGTCATTCGTAAGAGTGGCGGTTCTTTATAAAATTCGTAAAAGGGTACCCTTTTACCATGCTTGCAAGAGCAAAAGAGAGCTGGCGACTTTTGCTTGGAAATCTTGATTTCCATTTTTTAAGAAAAGGGGGGATAGGGGGAAAGCACGTTTCCCCCATCGATTTAAATGAGTGAAAATCAAAATAGAGTTCGACAAAAACAAAGAAAATTAAGATTAACAGAAGAAGAAAATGAGTTGCTAAAAAGAAGAATTAAGGACAGTCCCTATGATAATTTCCAAAATTATGCACGACATATGTTATTAGCTGGAGCAATTCATTATGTAGACTATAGTGAATTGCAACAATTAAGATGGGAAGTAAATAAGATTGGGAATAACATTAACCAGATGGCAAAGCTTGCCAATCAGTTTGAAGAAATTTCGCAAGATGATATTGATGACTTACTGGATTTAATTCATCAAGTCGAGTGGTTGGTTAGCAATAAATTGAAAGATGAAATTTCAAAAGAAAGGAAAACAAATGGTATACACGAAACACTTTAATATTCGTTCAATTAAAAAAATTAGTGAATCAAAGAAATATATTGAAAATGCAGAAAAGACATTAGTTAGTTCTGTAGATTCTCATTTAGAACATTTATTTCCATATGTGACGAACGATGATAAAACCATCTCAAAACAATTAGTATCTGGTCATCACATTGTTAATGTATATAATGCAACTGAAGAATTTTACGCAACGAAGGAAATGGCAATTAGAAGAAGAGGAACAAAACTTGAATTTGACCCTCTAACAGGAAAGATGATTTTAAATAAAAAAAACATTGAAGAAGATAGGAGAGGTGGAAAAGCAATTTTAGCCCATCACTTAGTTCAATCATTTTCTCCTGATGACAATTTAACTCCTGAACAGATTCACGAAATTGGAAGAAAAGTAATGGATGAATTTACGGGTGGAGAATATGAATATATCATTGCTACTCATATTGATAAAAACCATATTCATAATCACATTATTATGAACTCAACTAATTTCATGACAGGCAGAGAGTATCCTTGGAAAGTTATTCAGTTACAAAACGGAGAATATAAAAATGTATCCAAAGAAAACTTTGAAAAGATTTCGGATAAGATCGCTTCAAAAGTTGGAGCAAAAATTATTGAGAAAGAACCTAAGTTGACCAGGAAAAAATATACTCAATGGCAAGTGGAAAATATTTATAAAAGTAAAATTAAAAAGCGTATTGATTTCCTTTTAGAACATTCTAATGACTTAGAGGATTTCATAAAAAAAGCAGAAGCGTTAGACTTGAAAGTTGATTTTAAACAAAAACATTCACGCTTTATATTATTAGATGAACCCCAAACAAGATTTACAAGAGGAAGGGTTTTAGATAAAAACCATCCTGAAAAATATAGCAAACAATACATTGAAGGAAAATTAAAAGAGAATGATTTGAATTACTCAATTGCAGCAGTCCAGGATTTATATAAAGAAAATATTCAAGTGAAAATAGATAGTTATGACTATCAAATTAAAATTAACGAATCGCAAATAAGTCACAAAACAGAAAAAGGATATTATATCGATTTAGATTTTGGAGTACATAATAGAGGACAAGTGTACGTTCCAGCATTTAAAATCGACCCTTTTGAAGGTGGTTATTATTTATATCTGAAGAAACAAGACTTCTTTTATTACACAAGTAATAGTTCAGAACAACAAAATAAATATATTCCAGCAGATACGCTGAAGAAACAATTAATCATTAATAATGGAAGTAAGGCACTTTATAGAGAACCTGTAATCGATCGATTAAATGATATTGTAGATGCTATAAACTTCCTAGCAAAAAATGAAGTCTATGACAGTAATCAACTAGAAAAACTTGAGAGAAAGTTACAAGCAACATCAGAAGAAGCATACAGTACATTGAAACAATTAGATAATAAAATTGGTGATTTGATGAATGTAGCAAAAGAATTATTAATGTCTGAAGAGAATAATGTAGCAATCGAAGATATTCAAAATCATCTAGTGGAAAATGGATTAGGGAAGAATACAACATACGATGATTTAATAGAGAAAATTGAAAGTTATCAAGAAACGAGGGATTTACTACACGTTGAATTTGAAGCAACATTAAAAGATATTGAAAAGTATAAAAGGATTAAGTATGTATCCCATCAATATGAATCTGAAGAAAATAAAAATCGTCCAGGTTTGTAAGCCTGGACGATTTACTTCAGATATAAAGAATATATTTTACTATTTGTAATGTTCTCTGAAGTTTCTATATTATTTATAATTCAAATTTTGAAATAGTTCCCCCTAAACTCAAAATTTGTTTGCGTATATAGATTAATACAGTACTTAAATTATCTACTCTTTCTTGCGAAGAAAAATATTTTGCATTGGATATAGCATTTGTATAATTCTTTTCGCATATTTTGTAACGTTGTAATTCAGTAGCTTCTCCTCCAGCTAACTTGGAATAAGTGAATTGTAGAAATCTTTCATTAAAACCATTAATAGTTTCCATTTCGTGGCTTTGTGGTCTTAAAAAATTTGTGTAATGTGCTTTTGATACTATTCTTTTCATTTTTAACTTTTCCTTTCTGCTTATGATTTCTTTAAACTTGATTCAAATCTATCTCTATTTAAGTTATTTTTAAAAAATCATTAAATTTAAAATTCAAAAATATCTTTCTTTGTTTTATAGTTTCTTAAGTAGCAATTAACTTTCCCCTCAACAATATTGATGAATCTATATTTTTCGATTTCTAATGTTTCAATAAATTGTACAATCGATTCAATTTTATTTTCAATGATACTTATAAAATCCAATTTTGAACATTTTACATTAACAGTAATTCGTTTAGCGTCAATTAAATTATGATACTGGTTATCGGCTGAATGGTTAGATAATCGTAATTCAAAAGTTGGATATAATTTATAAGCTGAATCTAAATGAGAGGAAATTGACCATTCCTCTAATGAATCAAAGTAAGATTCTAATTCTCTCATTTGTTGAGAATACTGCCGTTTTTTGTTATCTGATAAATGATAGTGTCTTTTTCTATAGTAATTGTATGCCATTTTTATTTTCCTTCTTTCATTAAAATGTTTGTAAGAGATACCCTACACTTTTCTAATGAATGAAGCTGTGAGGAAGTGTCAATGAATGAGTGTATAAATGTCTGACTGAGCGATAGCGAAGGAATTTATGCCACGAAATGAAATTGACAATGACGAACAGCGAATTATCTACCGTCACTTGTGACGGAAAATATTTCTTTTCGCCTTCAGGGCGAAAAGTTGCTTAAGCCTGCCCTGGAACAGTGGTGGATGTTGGAGTGAAAGGGCAGGGGAGCGATTTTATTTAAAGTAGTAATATTTATAATAGAGATTGCTACCATTTTTAACATTTATACATAATTATCATGATATAAAGATAGCTAGAAATGTTTTTTACAAACATTTCTAGCTTGTTGTTTATTTTGAATAGCATTCAAATCTATCATCAGATTTAGGATAGTATCTTAAACGATAGGTATCTCCACCTGTTTCCCCAGTTACTTCTATAAAATCAGGTGTATAGATTTCGTCATAAACAATCTCAAAATCATCTAGTATAAGCTCTCTTAAAATTCGTTTTTGGTGTTCTGTTAAGTTCATACTTTATACTCTCTTTCTTTAATAGTCACATTGCTTTTTAAAAAGATATGCTAGGTCGTCTATTTTTTTAATTACTTTTCTTTCTATTACCTTCAAACCTTGATGAATAATTCCTATCAATTCTCTCTCGTTTCTAATTACAGATAATGTAAGTCCATTCCACTGTAGCATTTCAATCTTTCTACCAGTAGGGATTGTTTGTAAATGTTCATAATATCTATCTGCCATTTCAATATATTCTTCCATATTAATTACCTTCTTTCTATCTTTCTATTTATTACCAACAACTTCAAATTCAACATTGAAAAAATCATCTGTATCTAAAACAATATCTTCATTTCGATATTGTGTGATAATTTTATCCAACGCTTTCGCTTTATCAACAGCTTGAACCTCAATAGTACGAATGTATTCTTCCTTGATTATAACTTTGTATTTTTCCAACTTTCTTCCTTCTTTCATTAAATGTTTGTAAGAAATACCTTACACTTTTCTCATGAATGAAGCTGTGAGGAAGTGTCAATGAATGAGTGTATAAATGTCTGACTGAGCGATAGCGAAGGAATTTATGCCACGAAATGAAATTGACAATGACGAACAGCGAATTATCTACCGTTACTTGTGACGGAAAGGATTTCTTTTCGCCTTCAGGGCGAAAAGTTGCTGAAGCCTGCTCCTGGAACGGGGGCAGGAAAGAAACTAAAAATAATTGTATAAATGAAATATAGATTTATATACTCAACAAGAAGTATCGTTTTGAGGAGAGTATTATGTTTAACGAATTTGAGTTTGAAAATAAAATGCAAAAAATACTAGAAAGGGAATTTCACGATACTGTAACTCAGATCGATAACAGTTTGTATATACAATACACAGCTATGAAATGGAAATATATTAAGACGGCAAGAAGAACGGTTATATTTCCGTTTGGAGAAGTCACTATTGAGCGAAAGTGTTATAAAAAAGGGGACGAATACATTTATCCATTAGATAATTACTTGAATCTAGAAAAGTATTCTCGCTATTCAAATGGTTTTCTATATATGGTTGCAATGCTATCTACAAAAATGAGTTATAGAGAGGTTGTGAATACTATAAGAATCATGAAGGGAATCTTTATTACAAAAGATACCGTGTTAAAATCTGTGAAAATGGCAACTCAATTATATAAACAAAAAGAGGACTATGATTACTATCAAGAAGAAATATTAGAAAAGAAAAGAGAAATCAAAGTGTTATATATCGAGGGTGATGGTGTTATGCTGAAGACAAAAACAAACGATAGACTTAGAACGGATATAACACATTATATAATTCATGAAGGAAAAGAAATCGAATATGGAAATCGATATAAGCTAATTAATAAAAAAGAAATCATAGCAATTAAAAACAGCGAAGCAAAAGAAAAATTAATTCAATATATAGACCAACATTACAAATTTACAAAAGAAAGTTGTTTAATATCTAATAGTGATATGGGCGTTGGTTATTCGGCACACGTATTCCGTGAAATTGCCAAGGTATTTAAAATAAGACATGAACATTTTTGGGATAAGTATCACTTGTATCAAGAAATAGAACTCTTGTTATCACGTTTGGAAGAAGACAAACTCATTACATTATTAAAAGAATCGATACATCTACATAAGAAAAAACAATCAATAGTTATATTGGAAACAATTGAATCGTTAGTTGAAGATGAAAACTATCTCAATCAAATACAATTATTTAAAAGAAAACTTATAAAAAATTTCCCTTATACAAAAGAACCTCATTTGAGAGGGCTAGAAGAAAGTTGTATTGGAATCATTGAATCACAACATTGTAAAATAACAAATCGAATGAAAAATAGAAAAATGTATTGGTCAATGAATGGGGCAGAAACAATGGCTAAAATGATTATAGATTCAAATAGCGATGAATTATGGACTTTGTTTATGGGAGATTGGAGAAAAGAGTATAAAAAGACACAAGAAAAGTATCTTGCAGCAAGTTGTTATCTGAAAGATTTCAAACAAAATTCAACAATTCAAATTGCAAAATATTTCCCCGCAACTCAATGGTTAAAAACCTAAACAAAACGCTGTAAATCGGCACATAAACCTTGCATTTACGAGAAAAACATGGTATCATTTTATTGTGATAAATAGATGAAATCTATGAAGAATCACACCCTTTAAAAATCCATTCTTTCATTAAACCTATATCAATTTCCTGTCTAACTAAATCCCAGACACACACTTCATGTCCATTTTAGTTGCAAACCAAAACTGGTTATGA
>ERZ773008.767-NODE-767-length-23303-cov-4.928295_pt1 | contig 23303 bp, 19 predicted proteins | sample MGYA00580664_ERZ773008 | MGnify/ENA primary metagenome ERZ773008 (study PRJEB29015, sample SAMEA2738016) | human oral metagenome | biome: human oral; feature: human-associated habitat; material: dental | place: China | collected 2048 ... | reverse complement strand
TTCAGAATGACCGGGAACAGTAAAATGTCATCCTAAACGAATGTGAAGGATCTGCTATCGTGGTGAGGAAGGCGGCAAGACGTCACTAAAGTAATAGATTCTTCACTCCGTTTCACCGTTCCGTTTCCTGTCCTTCCCACAAGGTGTTCTTGCCTCCGTTCAGAATGACGTTAAACAGACGGCACAGCTGGGATTCTAACCACTTTCAGGCCTGCCGATAAAGTAGCACCCATGGTAAGGCGTCATTCTGAGCGACAGCGAAGAATCTGTTACCGTGGTGAGGAAGGCGGTAAGAGGCCATTCAGCGTGTCCGTGAAGGATCTGTACCCGTGATGAGGGAAATATAAGACCTTATGGGGGCAGCGGATTCATCACTCTATGCCGGTTCAGAGTGACGATTAAGGTGCTATAAAGGAAAAGGGCCTCATGTAAAAGAAAAAAACTATAACCGACTTGCGTTCGAAAAAAGGGAGGAAGATGAAAAAACAGTGAGAAATATACCATGAGAAGAAAGAGCTGTGATTATACGATAAAATCTGCTTATACAAAAGTTAGTGTCCTTTATGATTAAAATAATAAAAGAGGATACTTAATTTATTCTAATGGAAATGGAGAAAATAAATTAAGGTAGATTTTTTTGAAGAGTTTCAGAGTTCTTGCAAAAAAAATTCTGATGTGTTAAATTGCAGGTAAGCAGCAGGGGCATGTCCCGCTATGCTGCTTATGGGGTAATGAAGAAACGCAGAGGAAACACGGTCACTCGTGCAAGATTCTTCCGGAACTCCATTCCAAAGGGACAATTTATTTTTCGGAAGGAGCAAGAATAATGAAAAAGATTCTCGCAATCGCAGCAGCAGCTGCACTCACCGCCGGCGTATCCGCATACGCTGCAAATCCGTTCTCTGATGTATCCCCTGATGACTGGGCTTATCAGGCAGTGTCCGATCTCTCCGATCAGGGCGTTGTAGAAGGCTATCCGGACGGTACATTCAAAGGCGAAAGAAACATGACCCGTTATGAACTGGCGCAGGTTATTGCCCGTCTGATGGCTCGTGAAGACCAGCTGAATGCAGAACAGAAAGCAACCCTGGACAAACTGGCAGGGGAATATGCTGATGAACTGGCGAACCTCGGCGTCCGCGTAAGCAACCTGGAAAAGAAAGTCGGCAACATTTCCTGGTTCGGTGATGCCCGCATGCGCTGGAAAGAAAAAGGATACAATACAGACGGCTCCAGAAAAGCTGATGGATGGGATGGCCGTATGCGTATCAATGCCAAGGCACAAGTGAATGACAGCACCTATGTACGTGGCCGTTTCACCAGCAATATGAACTTCAAAGACGATGCGGATGCGAATACAAAGATGGATGTGCTTTTTGTTCATCATCAGTTCGGCGATAAAGTCGGCATGAACTTAGGGCGTAACTTCCTTACCCTTGGTCAGACCGGTATGTATTATGATGATTTCTTTGACGGCGCACAGCTTTTCATTGGTGACAGCAAACTGACTCTGGAAGCAGGTTATGGCCGTATGAATACATGGATTAATGACTATGGGCAGAAAAAAGATGATACCGTTTATGCCCGTCTCTACGGACAGACCGGCCGTATCGGCTATGACGCGGAATACATTAAGACTGTCGGCGCGGCTGATGCTGATAAAAAATCTATCTGGGGCGCTGGCCTCACCGTAGGAGTAACCGATGCTGTTGACATATTTGGTGATTTCTACAAGAATACGGAACCTAAAGGTGATCCGCAAATGTGGACAGCAGGCCTCGGTTTCGGACACTATAACCTGAAAAAACCGGGCACCTTCAGAGTAGCCGCCCAGTATGTAAGGAATGAAGCCGGCGCTTATTTCGGCGGCAGCACTTACACCGCATTCCCAGCCAGCTCCCTTCTTAATGTGGACAGCAAGTTCTGGCTGGCCAATGCTGATGTCGTTCTGGCAAAGAATGTCCGCCTCCACGGTGAATATGCATTCAATGTGAAGACAGATGACAGCGTAGATTATGATGATCTTGCTACCGTGTCTTTGAACTACAACTTCTAATACTTGGTGTTCAAGGGATAAAGGCAATGAAAAAGACCTCGAAAGAGGTCTTTTTTGTATGTGTTTGATTAGCTGTTGGCTGATAGCTGTTAGCCGTTAGCTGTGAGCTGTCAGCTGTCAACTAAAAGTGCTGAATGATGGCGGACGGCAAGGAGTCATAATGAGGGGGATGTTAAGCATCATCCTAAGTGGAAGCGAAAGATCTATAGAATAGGCGGTATTGAATTGGCGAGGAAGCCGGAAGGTGAAAAAGAAGTCAGGAAGGAGGCGGGTTATGACAAAAGAAGTAAAAACCGGCATGATGGCGTTCATTATTTTGGTTGTCGCCATGGCGGTGTTTCTTTTTGTCCGTCCGAAAGATTGGTTTGACGGGAATTATTTCCGCATGACAGCATCCTTTTCCAGTGTACAGGGGATCAAAAAAGGAAATGAAGTGCGTTATGCCGGTGTCCGTGTGGGGGAAGTGTCCAAAATTTCCACGGAAGGAAATGAAGGGATTCTTGAGATGCGTATAAAGAAAGATGCGCAGATTCCTCTGGACGCGGAGTTTACCGTTTCGCAGAGCGGAGTGATTGGTGATTATTACGTGGATATCCGCGGCGGTCATTTTGACGGCAGTTATTTCGGGGAGGGGATGCGTGCCGGAGAAAAGGGATCGGACCGTCTGGATCAGATGATGGAAAGAGCGAAGAAGCTGATGGATTCCGCAGCGCAGATGAAAGAGAATATAGGGAAGATGGAGGGAAAGTAGGCAGCTGAAAAGCCGCTTGGCATGCTTGGGAAAGTATGGCCGGCGGCTTTTTCTTTACTTATGGGATTCCTGTTCCATTTCCCAGCTCCATGAGCGGGTGGGAGTCATCTTTCCGTCAGCACCGAAGGTGTACCTGGTGGTGCCGGGGAGTTTCGGCGTGAGGGGGCTGGTGAAGCCGCGGCCGATGACGTCGGTGGTGTTCATGATGAAAAGGAAGGCGTGGGGGTCTATGTCCTCGATGAAATGGCGCAGTTTGGTGACTTGCGTCAGATCCACGATAGCGAAGACGATTTTCTTGTCTTTTCCGCTGAACCCGCCCTGTCCGTAGAGAAGGGTGGCGCCGTGATGAATATTTCTCAGAATGGTGTCCGCCACTTCAAGCGGTTTGTCGGAAACGATGAAAGCCGCTTTCCTTTGGGCGAAACCGATGACGATACGGCTGGAAACGGTGGCATTGATGTACATGGCGATGAGGGTGCAGATGGCAGGTTCCAGTGTAAAGATCCACGCGCTGGACATGATGATGATGAAGTTCAGGCCGAAGACGACGTAGCCGATTTCCAGATTGTAAAATTTTTTGATAACCGCGCCAATGACGTCGAGGCCTCCGCTGTTTGAATTGTAGCGGTAGAGAAGTCCCAGGGCGGCGCCGAGGACAACGCCCCCCGATATGGCAGCGACAAGAGGATTGCTGATGACACACCAGTCCGCCATGAAAGCGGTGAGGTCGATGAAGAGCGACAGACTCACTGTGCTTAAAATGGTGATGACCGTATAAAATTTTCCCATGAATCTCAGGGACAGAATGAGCACAGGTATATTCAGTACCAGATTGGACAGGCCGATGGGAATGTCCATGAGGTAGTAGAGAATCATGGCGATGCCTGTGACACCGCCTGCGAGGAAGTGATGGGGAACAAGGAATATATTGAGTCCGGCGGCATAGATGAAAGTGCCGATGAGGGTGATGACAAGTATGAAGAGAACGCGCTGTATGCAGACAGGATCGTTCCAATGCTTACGGATATTGGCGCCCACGATGATCTCCTTTGGGATGTGCCCATGGAATAAGGGAGTTCTCCCTGTTTAAATGTGAACACATTATATCACTATTTTCTCTTTAATGACACCAAAAGGAATTGTGGAAAATATATTTTTGATGGTATAGAATAAGAATAAAATTAATTTCTTATTATAAATGCAGGAGCGGATGAATCGTATTTATTTTGAAATGCCGGCAGGACGCACGGATTGAAAAATGATTTCCATATATTTTCCGATATGATATAATCTAATTGAAGTTACAACGTATACTATGTAATTTGCCGTGAGGGCAAAGAGCGGTTTCAAGGGGAGCAGACGAATGGACAGTTTTGAGGAAATACTTCAAAAGAAGCATTTAAAACGTACGAAAGCGCGTGTCATGATCTTGAAGGTGCTCCAGAAGAGCCTGCCGATGACCGCGGGGGATGTATATGAAGCGGTGCGGAAGAGAGATACTAAGCTCAGTCTTTCTACGGTGTACCGTAATTGTGAAGCGCTGGCCAAAAAGGGACTGCTTCTCCGTTCGACGATGCTTGCTGACGGATTGACGAGGTATGAATATACGCAGGGTGACCATGTGCACCACGCGGTGTGCCTGTCGTGCAATAAGATTTTCCCTGTCGAGGTTCGTCTGGAACCGGAGTATAAAGACCGTCTGGCAGAAGAAAACGGATTTGAAGTGACGGAGCATCGTGTGGAAATTTACGGTTTTTGCAAAGAATGCAAGGCGCGGGGCATGGATAAGGAATTTAAAGAACGGATGATTTAAAGAAAGACAGGAAAGGCGGAGCGTATACGATGCGTTTTTTATTCCGTGCGTAACTGAAGGCGGGATTTAAAAAGTAAAAGGACATGAGGCGGCAGAGATGCCGTCTTTTTATGGTGCCCGCATTTCAAAAGAGGTGCCGGAAGGAAATCTTATGTGTATTTGTCATGCAATAATGATGAGTAAGATTTTTTCTATATCTGCAGTGCAGGGAATCTGTGGATAAATAAGGTGCTTACATGATAAAATATAAACAGATGTATATATAATTAATTATTTATGAAGAAGGAGGAGAGTGTATGGGTCTTATTAAAGCAGGAATGGGCGCGGTCGGAGGCGTACTGGCCGATCAGTGGAAGGAATTCTTCTATTGTGACAGCATGCCGCCTGATGTCCTCATGATGAAAGGACAGAAACGGACCGGCGGCCGCAGCTCGAACACAAGCGGAGAAGACAACATTATTTCCAACGGATCCGTCATTGCCGTCAACAACGGGCAGTGCATGATGATTGTGGAACAGGGCAAGGTTGTCGATCTCTGCGCCGAACCGGGAGAGTATACCTACGATCAGTCATCGGAACCGTCTCTCTTCACGGGCGGTCTGAATAAGGAAAGCGTCATCGCCGTATTCAAACAGATGGGGAGACGTTTTACCTTTGGCGGCGATACGGGGAAAGACCAGCGCGTTTATTTCTTCAATACAAAGGAAATTGTCGGGAACAAGTACGGTACGCCCAGCGAGATTCCGTTCAAGGTGGTTGATGCGGATACCGGGCTGAAATTGTCCGTCCGTATCCGCTGTTTCGGTGAATACAGTTACAAAATCGTAGATCCGATCCTCTTTTACACCAATGTGGCAGGCAACGCGACGGATAGTTATGAGCGTTCCCAGATTGACGGCCAGCTGAAATCGGAACTGCTTACGGCTCTCCAGCCGGCATTTGCCAAGATTTCTGCCCAGCGCATCGACTATACCGATCTGGCGGGACACACGTTTGAAATTGCCGAGGCTCTGAATGAAGTGCTTTCCAAGAAATGGACGGAGCTCCGCGGCCTTGCTATCGTTTCTTTCGGTGTGAACAGTGTCAAGGCCAATGAGGAAGATGAAGCGAAGATCCAGAAGATCCAGATGGGCATGGCCATGTCAAATCCCGCTATGGGGGCGGGCGTTCTCGTAGACGCACAGTCTGACGCTATGCGTACGGCGGCGGGCAATGAAGGCGGCATGGGTGCGGCATTTGGATTTATGGGTATGAATATGGCAGGCGCGGCAGGCGGTATGAACGCGTCCAACCTGTACGGTATGGCAGGCCAGCAGCAACAGCAGATGCCCCAGCAGGCACCCGCGCCGGCACCTGCTCCCGCTCCCCAGCCGGCGGGCTGGAAATGTGCGGAGTGCGGTACGGGAGGAAATACAGGCAAGTTCTGCGCCAACTGCGGAAAACCCGCTCCTGCTCCTGCAGCTGAATGGACCTGCGCGGAATGCGGTACAAAGAATACGGGCAAATTCTGTGCCAACTGCGGCAAGCCCGCTCCTGCGGCTGAATGGACCTGCAGCGAATGCGGTACGCAGAATAAAGGCAAGTTCTGTGCCAACTGCGGACATCCCCGTCCGTAATGGAACAGTTGAGAAAAGGGTGGCGGGCATAGATTTACTGCTGCCCTGTCCCTATTTCACACTGCCGTTTTGTTTCCTTTATGGAAAAGGCGGCGATTATGGAAAAGGAGGTACTTATGGCTGATACTTCAGTAAGCTTTAAATGCCCCAATTGCAGCGCTCCTCTTGCATATGCTCCCGGCGCGGATCATGTGACCTGCGAATACTGCGGCACGGAACTGTCCATCGCTGATCTGGAAGCGTTCTACGCGGCGAAGGAAGAAAACGCGGCAAAAGCGGAAGAAGCGCGGCAGAAAAAGTGGGATACTGACGGTGCGGGAAAGGAATGGAGCGAAGACGAGGCGAAGATTCTCCGCGCCTTTACCTGTTCTTCCTGCGGAGCGGAAATCGTCTGCGATGAAAATACGATTGCCACGGAATGCTGCTACTGCGGAAACCCGACGATGATTGCCCAGCGTTATGACGGCGCTCTGCGTCCCGACTATGTGATTCCGTTCCAGAAGACGAAAAAGGATGCCCAGGAAGCCTTTAAAAATTTCTACAAGGGGAAATTACTCCTGCCGTCCAATTTCGTCAGCCAGAACCGGGTGGATGCGATTCAGGGCATGTATGTTCCTTTCTGGCTCTTTGACTCCAAAGTCACCGCTACCGCCAGCTACAAAGCGAAAAACGTAAATACTTTCGTTGTCGGAAAGAATCAGATCACGGAAGAAAGGGTTTACCGGTGCGACCGTGAGGGAGAAATGAAATTTAACCGGGTACCTATGGACGGCAGTAAGAAAATGGACGATACATGGATGGAAAGTATCGGACCTTTCGATTATTCCACCATGGTTCCTTTTACCACGGCATACCTGGCAGGGTACCTGGCCGATAAGTATGATGTGCCGGCGGAAGAAATGGCGCCCCGCGCCGATGAGCTGGTAACAAATACCGCGCTTGCGCAGATGGATGACACTGTCACCGGTTATACAAGCTGTAATCGGGAAGACGGTTTCGTGTCCAAAGATGAAAACACCGTTTCCTATGCCCTTGCGCCGGTATGGATTCTTTCCACCACTTATAACGGTACACCGTACACTTTCATTATGAACGCCCAGAGCGGCAAGTTTGTGGGAAGCCTGCCGGTGGATAAAAATAAAGCATCCATGTACACGGCGGCGGCATTTGTCGTCTTCGTTCCCATCCTTTACTTCCTCATTAAAATGATGTTCGGTTCTTTATAAGGAGGCGGGACTATGAAAAAAATATTTCAGATCTTAGCGATGCTCCTTGCCGTCCTCTTTCTGCCCGTGATGTCTGACGCGGCGGAGATGCCGTCTTTCCATGACGGGGCGGATATCGTGAAAGGCGAGGCGGCCGCGGAAGTAAAGAACGCATTGGAAGCGGTAGAAAAGAAACATAATGTCCGTATCGCTGTTGTCACCCAGCCCTCCGTGAAGGGAATGAAAATCGGCGATTATGCCGATAAACTTCTCGGCACTGTGATCAAAGGCGGGGAAAAAGGGAATATGGTTCTCGTTCTTGATATGCAGGAACGAGACTGGTACATTGCTACCGATCCCAAAATGAAGGCGATGATTACCAATGATATAGGCATCAAACTTATGAAAGACGCCTTTGTAAGCAAGCTTTCCGAAGGGAATTACGCGGAAGCGTTCAAAGCTTATGCGGAGAAGGCAGACTTCCTTATTTCCTACTATGAGAAAGAAGGGAAAGCGTATGATCCTGACGATCAATTCAGTTTTCTCGGACTGGGGATTGCCGCTGTCCTTTCCCTGCTCGGCGCCTTCGGCGTAAGGAACTACCTGATAGGAACGATGAGCAATGTGGCGCCCGGTGTGAACGCTTCCCACTATCTTGACAAAGACAGTTTCGCCGTGACCGGCGAGAATGACTACTATCTCTATACCAACCGTATCGTCACGCCCCTTCCTGAAAAGAAAGATGACGGTGTCGTCGGAGCAGGCGGCTCCATGGGCGGCGGAAACGGAGGCAACGGCGGAGGAGGCGGAAAGTTCTGACAATGCCTGAAAAGAAATAAATTTGTTATTCATGAAAAGTTACCTCACCAGCCGGCGGGGTAACTTTTTTATCCATGAAGAAGAAAATCGAATCGCAGGGAACAGTTTCCATGGACCGCCTTTGCTTTGCCGTTCGTTACAGAAACCGCGTTTCATTCCTGTGTTATAATGGGGAAAATCAATCCGTTTATTGGATGATGGAGAAACATATGAATCTTCTTCTGCTTATTTTTACTTTTATAACCAACTGGATCGTGAGCGCTTCTTTTTGGGTGCTCTATTTTTTATTTACTGTCCCTTTTTTCCATGAAGAGCTGTCAGGAAATTATGAACTTCTGACGGAGCGCATCCTGCAGCTTTCTCTGGCGTGTGTTCTTGTGCCTGCCGTTTTATCGGGAACAGGCGTCATGCAGTATTTCTTTGTCCGTGAAAACGGCGGGCGTAGGGCTGCGGGAGAAACGAAAATGTATTTGGAACGTCTGATGCGCGATATCTGCCGTCGGGGCAGACTGGAATTATCCGATTTCCGTCTTTATACGGCGAAAGCAGATGATTATAATGCCTGGGCAATCGGCGGAAACCATATCACCGTCACGGAACGTCTGCTGAACGAATTTTCCGAAGAAGAGGTAAAAGGGATTCTTGCCCATGAGGTGGGACATCTGCAGAACGGGCACAGCCGCTTCGGTCTTCTGCGCTATGGCATGGAATGGTTCAGCGGTATCATTGTCTATGTTTACAGTGTGGTGACACTGCTCCTGGCATTTTTACGCTGGATTCCGGTCTTGGGGATTTTTATAGGCATTGTCAATTTTTTTATCCTCATACAATATTATTTCCTGAAAATATTTCTGCAGATTCCTCTTTGGTTTTTCACACAGTTCGGCAGCAGGAGAAATGAATATGCCGCCGACGAATATGCCTGCGGTCTTGGACTGGGGATGGAACTTGCCGTCGGACTGACCCACCTGGAACATATTTTCCACAGCGGCAGGCGGGACTGGTTTTCCCGTCTTTTTGACGACCATCCCGACATTCCCAGCCGGCTGGAACGGATAAGGAAAATCCTGATGGAAAGAGAACGCGGCTCTTTGGCGGGATAAGGAAACGGGGGAGTAAAATACGAAGAGGGAAGGGAATTTCCTCTTTGCGCTTTTGGCAGGATCATCCTTGCATCGGATTGAAATATATGGTATACTATGTACAGCAGAGGTGACTGTTAGTCATGTTGCTTCTGCGCCTCTTTTCAGCAAATGTTCCCCGACATTTGCAAAAAAATATACAAGGAAGTCGTCCCGGATCCCCATAACCCCCGGGACGTTTTCCTTGCATGAGAAAACGGATATTTCCTGACAGACTTTGGTCTGGAGAAATATCCGTTTTGTTTTACCATCCGTTTTTTCTCCAGAAAGAGGGGAGGAAAAGGATGAGAAGCGTAAAAGATTCAAGCCGGCCCATAAGCATGGACAGGGCGACGACCATTTTTGTCATGGCAGGCATGGCCGACCAGTTGCAGGTGGCGCCGAATTGTCCCAGTGCCGGCCCCGAGTTGCTCATGGTGGCAATGGAAAGGCCCAGGGCAGAAGGAATATCCGCACCGCTTGCGGCGATAAGGGCGGTCCATAAAAAAATGGACATCGTATAGATGAAGAAGAAACAGAAAACCTCGAGGAGCATGGATTCGGAGAAGTTTTCTCCTCCTGCACGGGTCTGTATGACGGCCCGGGGGTGGAGTTTCTGGCGGAGAACGGCGGTCATGGATTTGAAAAGCAATATGATGCGCGTTACTTTCAGGCCGCCCGAAGTCGATCCGCCGCAGCCGCCGATGAACATGAGTATGAGCAATATGACCTGGGAAAAATGGGGCCATGTTTCAAAGTCGTAAGAAATAAATCCCGTGGTGGACGAAAGAGACGCCGAGGTAAAGAGCGCTTCCAGCAGTGCGGAAGGGGCGTACAGTCCTCTTTCCAGCATTAAATTTAAAGAGATAAGGATAGTGGCGGCGGCTACGATGGAAAGATAGACTTTAAATTCCGTATTTTCCCAAAGAACACGGATGCCCCGTTTCCAGGCAGCCACATAGATGCCGAAATTGGCGCTGGAAATAACCATAAAAAATATAACGGCCAGTTTCAGAGGCGTACTGTCGTAAAAAGCGATGCTTTCATTCTTTGTGGAGAAACCTCCGGTGGCGATGGTGGAAAAGGCGTGATTTACCGCGTCGAAAAAGTTCATGCCGAGGAGTGTGTAAATCAATGCGGCAGAAACGGTAAAAAGCAGGTACACCGCAAAAAGAGCTTTTGCCATTTCCTTGATCCGGGGAACGGCACGGGAGGAATAAGGCCCCGTGCTTTCCGCATCAATCATGCGGGCGCTTCCTTTTCCGGCCTGCGGGAAGAGAGCCACAAAGATGACGATGATTCCCAGGCCGCCGAGCCAGTGGGTCAGGGAGCGGAAGAAAAGAATGCTTTTCGGCAGAACGGTTAAATCGGAAAAAACGGTGGCGCCGGTGCCTGTCAGACCTGAAATGCTTTCTACCAGAGCGTCCAGCGGAGAAAGGAGACCGGACAGGAAATAAGGGAAAAGGTAAAGAATGGAAATACATATCCATGACAGCGCGGTCACCGCAAGGCCGTCGCGGGGATTCAGATTGATGACTTTTTTCTTGCCCTTATACCGCAGGAATGCGGCCAGTAAAAAACAAAGCGCCATGGAGTAAATAAAAGGAAGAACCGGTTCTTCCCCGAACAGGGCGGTCAGCAGGGGAAGCAGGAGGACGAGACCGCATCCCGCAGTCAGTTTGGCGATGAGTGCTGAAACGACGGTAGTATTCATAACGGCTTCCTGCCTTTAAAATAAGGAAGGACTTTTGCCGAGCAGGGGGTACGGATCAGGATGATGACCCGGTCTCCTGCGGCAAGGACAGAGCGGCCGTCAGGGATATGTGTCGTTTCGTTCCGGACATAAGCGCCTACAAGACATTCCGCCGGCAGCCCCGCTTTCATGAGAGGAATGCCTTCGGCAGGAGCGCCGCTTTCCAGAATAACTTCCACCGCTTCCACCTGCGCCGATTCAAGAAGAGAGACGGAGACGACACTGCGGCTCCGCACATAACTCAAAACCTCGCCTGCCGCCAGAAGCCGGACTGACAAGGCGATATCCACGCCTACCTGTGTCATGAGATCCGCGTATTCCCCGCGGACGACGCGGACGATTGTCTTTTTCGCACCCAGGTGCCTGGCGAGGAGGGCGACAAGGAGATTCAGCCGTTCATCTTTCGTCGTGCAGATCATCACATCCGCTTCAGAAACGCCTTCCTGCATGAGAAGATCTATATCCGCCCCGTCGCCGCAAAGGACGATGGACTTTTTTAATTTGGAAGAAATATGCCGGCACTGCTCCGGATCAAGATCAATGACTTTTACGGATATACCGTCGGCTTCCAGCATGGGGGCAAGCGCCGTTCCTGTCCGTCCCGCGCCGATAACAATGGCCTTTTTGATGTGCCTGGTACTGCTTTCCGCCATACCCCGGCTGAATTTTTCTATATTTTCCGGCGCGCCGATGAAGTAAGCGTTGTCGTAAGGGAGCAGGCAGTCATTGCCGTGGGGGATAATCATCTGATGATCACGGAAAATCATGGCGGCAAGGATTTCATCAGGCAGTTCCAAATCTTTGAACGGTATATGGATATAAGGAGATTGGCGCTGTATCCGTGTCTCATACAAACGGACGCGGCCATTGGCGAAATCTCCCACGTTAAGGGCGGCGGGCGTCATGAGGATGCGCCGTATTTCTTTTGCCGTGACCAGCTCAGGACTCAGAACCAGGTCAATGTCAAAATTTTCCTGGAGATATTCGGTGGATTCCTGAAGGAATTTCGGGTCGCGGATGCGGGCAATCGTGTGGGGGATTCCGTTTTTCTTCGCCAGCATGGAAGCAAGAATATTCACCTCATCCATTTCGGTCACCGCCACGAAGACAGAGGCGTCCCGTATATCGGGATCCCGTGTGAAATCCGGACTTGTCCCGTTGGCGGTGATCGTGAGTACATCCAGCGAGTCGCGGACTTTGGATAACTTTTCTTCATCAGAATCGGCGACAACCACATCATGCTGCTCATTGGAGAGAAGCTCGGCAATCGTATAGCCCAGATGCCCCGCGCCTAAAATTACGATACGCATGAAAACTCCTTAACTATAAAATGACAGGTAAAATATCTTGGGTAATTCATCTTTTCTTATTTTATCACAGAGAAAACCGCAATGAAAAAATCCCGCCATATGGGGGAGCGGGATTTTTTCGGATCGAGGAGATCCGTATGAATCTGCCGGGGATGGAGGGGGTCCTGTGTACCGTTACCGATTCATCAGACTTTCATTAAATCAGAACAGTGGGTTTACAGTATATTAAAAATATCTATTGAAAGGCACACAGGAGAAAATCCCCGACACGATGGTGGAAACAGTACTCTGCTTCCACCCCCATTGTACCACAAAAAGAAGAGGAGTCAAACCGGAAGAAGAACTATGCAGCAAGCCGGTTTTCCCCTGCTGAAATCGGTACGTATGGCAAGAAGATAAAAGCTATCAGCTGTGAGCTGTCAGCTACAAGCTAACTATTCTTTTACGATTTAAATCATTACGACAAGCGAGTATCCTCAATCGCACTACGTGCGCCAGCAGCTCCTTCTGACGGCCGGCTCCATGATCCTTGTATAAGACACGTTAAGGCTTCATAATGAGAAAAACGTTAATCGTCATCCTGAACGAACGTGAAGGATCTATTGCCGTGGTGATAAACAGTGCTACCGCAAATGTATTCATAAAATCATTCCAGCACAAAAAAATCCCCTGAAGTTTCCTTCGGGAGATTTCATCATCTGTCAATATTTGTCGCCGTATAGTTCCTTATTCCGCTCAATAATGGACATGATGCGGCTTGCCGTCTCTTCAATGGCTTTATTTGATACATCAAGGACGGTGCAGTGAAGCTGATGCATGACTTCTTTGGCATAAGCCAGCTCATCTTCAATGCGCTCGATATCAGTGTAATTCGCCGTTCCTGAAAATCCGAGCGCTTTCATTCGTTCTCTTCTGATTCCGTTCAGTTTGTAAGGGTCAATAATGAGGCCAATCAGACGATAGGGAGGTACCTGGAATATTTCTTCCGGTATCTGCACTTCCGGCACAAGGGGCAGGTTTGCCACCTTGTACTTTTTGTGCGCCATATACATGGACAGCGGTGTCTTTGATGTGCGGGACACACCGATGAGAACCATGTCCGCTTTTGCGAAGCCTGCCGGATTTTTTCCGTCATCATAGCGGACGGCAAATTCGATGGCTTCCACTTTCTTAAAATATTCTTCATCAAGACGGTGGATGATTCCCGGCTTCATGCGGGGCTGCACCCCTGCCGCATCAGTCACCATATTCATCATGGGACCTAAGATATCCACATAACGGACATTTTTTTCATGAGCTATCCGTTCAAAGTCGGCACGGAGTTCAGGACTGACCAGTGTGTGACAGACCACAGCCCCCGCCTGTGCCGCTTCATCAATAATTTTTTCTATCTGATCCGTATGACGGATAAAGGGCACACGATGGATCTCAATATCCGTGTCGTACTGGCCGATGGTCGCCTTAGCCACACTTTCCGCCGTTTCTCCAAGAGAATCGGAAACGACATAAACCTGCGGTTGTTTTGCCATTTATTATTTTCTGCCGCCTTTCCCCAGTTCCAAAAAGAGACGGGTGATATTCGTTTTCGATACACGCCCGATAAGAACAAATTTCCTGTCATTTCCCACATTTTTAAAAGTCCCTACAGGAAGACAATCGACTTCATAATCCATCATCTTCTGTGCGATGGATACAAGATCCTCTTTCGGTTCAGCATAAATCATTTTCGAGCGGGATGTCATTACCATGGAAATCGGCACTTTTGCCAAATCATCACGGCCCATGGCCGCTTTCAGAAGATCTTTCCTGGAAACGACGCCCTGTATGTCATCTTTTTTCCCCACGAAAAGCGTACCGATATCTTCGGTGAACAGGAGAACCGCCGCGTCATAGGCATTGGATTCCGCTCCGACAAGTATCGGGCGGGACATACAGTCTTCCGCCGTGCAGGAACGGATTTCAGCAGCCGCAGGATCTTCTCCGCCCCCAAGGTAATAGTAGCCGAGACGACGGCGGGCAGCGATTACCTCTCCTGAAAGAAGAACCGCCAGATCTCCACGCAGCGCGCTCCTCGTCACATGGAGACGCTGTGCAATCATTTCCCCTGTGATAGGACCGTTTTCCCGAACGATCCTCGTGATTTCCTGTTGTCGGCCGGTAAGCTGCATAATTTCCCTTCTCTCCTTCTTCCGCAAAGCGGAACTGTGGCGGAGGACATGTCAACTTTCCCATGCCCTCTGCCATTATTTTAAAATCAAAGTTCGTAATCTTCCTGGTCCACGACACCTCTGCCCGTCGCCGCATCCAGCATCAGACGCTGTTCTATGCGGGCTACATTCAGCCGGGTACTCTTCACCATATCCGGGTTGACGGATACATAGTCAATGCCACTCTTTACGAGGAATTCCGTAAAGTCGGGATATACGGACGGCGCCTGTCCGCAGATGGATACGGTCTTGCCGTCTCTGTGCGCCACTTTGATCAGGTGGCGGATAGCCCTCTTGATGGCCAGATTACGTTCATCAAAGAGAGAAGCTACGGTATCATTATTTCTGTCGCATCCCAGAATAAGCATAGTTAAATCATTGGAGCCGATGGAATAGCCGTCAACAAATTTATTGAAACGGTCTGCCAGGAGAATATTGGCCGGAATTTCCGCCATAAGGAGAAGTTTGAAGTCCGGACCGCGTTCCAGTCCTTCTTCTCTCATAATGGCCGTTACTTTTTCTGCTTCATCAACGGTGCGGCAGAACGGAATCATGCAGTTCAGATTTTTCAGGCCGTATTCTTCGCGGACTTTTCTGACCGCTTTCAGTTCAAGGCGAAATGCATCGGTATATTTCGGATCATAGTAACGGGAAGCGCCTCTCCAACCAAGAAGGTCGGCCGGTTCTTCCGGTTCGTACTTATCGCCGCCCTTGAGATTTCTGTATTCGCCGGATTTGAAATCGGAGAAACGGAGAACAACGGGACGCGGAGCAAGGGCGCGGCATACTTTGCTGATGCCTTCCGCAAGCATATCTACCACTTTTTCCGGCCGGCCTGTTTCGATCAGGTACAGCGGATGTTCATGAATAAAGGTGGTCCAGATAAATTCTTCCCGCATGAGTCCGATACCGTCACAGGGAAGCGACGCATATTTATCAGCCAGATCGGGATCGCCGAGATTCATAAGAACGCGGGTGCCTGTAGGCGGGAAATATTCGGCAGCTACTGCCGCTGTACCTGCTGCCTGGGCAGCGGGCGTTCCTTTCTTCACAAGATCGGCAACAATGCCGTCATAAACAATGCCGTTGCGTGCATCAATGGTAATATCCTGTCCTGTTTTCAGCACGCCTGTCGCTTCTACACTGCGGCTCTTGGTCCCGACAACACAGGGGATTCCCAATTCGCGGGATACGATGGAAGCGTGGCAGGTCATACCGCCGGCATCAGTCACGATAGCGACTGCCTTCTTCATAGCGGGTACCCAGTCGGGAGACGTCATGGTGGTGACAAGAACTTCCCCTTCTTTAAAGGTATCAATGTCTTTCGGATCGGTGATGACATGGCATTTGCCTGCCGCCATGCCCGGGGATGCGGGAAGTCCTTTTACAAGTACGTTGTGATCAGTTGTCATGACTGTTTCTTCCTCCGATTTCTTTTCTTTATTTTTCTTGGACCAGACTGTTTCAGGGCGTGCCTGGAGAATCCAAAGGCGGTCTTTGTGGTCGACAGCCCATTCCATATCCATATAGCAGCCGTAATGTTTTTCAATACGTTTCGCGTAATCGGCCAGCTGGGCGATCTGTTCATCGCTTATAACCTGCGCTTTGGCACGTTCCGGTTCCACTTTTCTTTCTTCCACATCGCCGCCTTCTTTGCGGATCAGTTCGATGGATTTTTCATTGATGCGGCGGGAAGTAATGGTAAGAGAATCTTTATCCACAACAAAATTATCGGGTGTTACGGTACCCTGCACGATGTATTCGCCAAGCCCCCAGGAGCCTTCGATCATGATGCTGTCGTCAGCGCCGGTCGCCAGGTTGACGGTGAACATGACACCTGCCGCTTTCGCATCAGCCATCATCTGGACGGCGGCGGAAAGCGCCACATTTTCATGGTCAAAGTTTTTCTTCGCACGGTAATAAACGGCACGGTCAGTGAAAGTGGACGCATAGCATTCCTTTACTTTCCGGATAACCATATCCCGCCCGGTGACGTTCAGGTATGTATCCTGCTGCCCGGCAAAAGAAGCATCCGGCAAATCTTCCGCGGTAGCAGAGGAGCGGACGGCGACGAAAGGATTCTTTTCACCCACCTTTTCGGCAAGTTCTTCATAAGCCTTTCCAATCTGTTCGGCAAGGTCTTCCGGCATAGTGGCAGAGCAGATGCTTTCACGGATTTTTGTACAGACTTCATGGAGCTCTACGGAATCTTCCACATCCTGCAGTTCCTGAAGCATCTTATGGATTTTCTTATTCTGTCCCGTCTTTTCCATGAAATAGCGGTATGCGCTGGCTGTTGTCGCATATCCGTACGGAACAGGCACATCCACGGAAGAAGTCAGTTCCCCCAGAGAAGAGGATTTCCCTCCTACCAGTCCCACGTCCGCGCGGCGCAGCTCATCAAACCACAGTACATAAGCATTTTCTCTTGCGTCCATCATGACCCTCCTTAGTCAATGAATGATATGTAAAAACGTATACTATATTCTTTACATCAGAAATTATAGTATACCACTAATGTAAAAAAGTCAAATAGAAAAGGTTCGCAGAACCATCTTATTTACGGAATGGACATACACATAAAATTCCCATTTTATTCATTTATCTTAGTTCGGCCAATTCCACACAAAAGAAAAGCAATAAGCGTATATTAAATATTTCATTAAGGCCGTCTTTTACAACAGAAAAAACGCTTCTCCGAAGAAAAGCGCTTTCTACTCTATTATATTATTCTATTTATTTACATACCGAAAATGAAGTACCGTGTCTCAAGGTAACACCCTGCCACAAAAAGAGACAGAAGCATCAGAGGAAAGCACCATTTCATAAAAGCGGTAAAGCTGATATTGAACCCTTCTTTTGCCGCAATAGCCACCATGATCACATTCGGTGAAGCACCAATCATAGTACCGTTGCCGCCGAAGCACGCACCGGTCGCAAGCGCCCACCACATATAATCCGCATGGGGCAGATTCATGAGAGACTGCATATCCTGGATCAGAGGAATCATTGTCGCTGTGAAAGGAATATTGTCAACGAAAGCGGAAGCTACACCGGAAAGAAGCAAAATGAGGAAGGTAATCAGGTGGCTGTCGCCGTCCACCATTTCGATTCCCTTTTCCGCAATTGCCGTAATGACGCCGGCATTTTCCATGCCCCCCACCAGAATGAAGAGCCCCATGAAGAACATGAGTGTGTCCAGATCCACCTCTTTAAGAGCATCCTCCGGATTGATACCACAGAAGAGCAGTGCCGCCATACCGCCCGTCATGGCGACCGTTGCCGATTCCAGACCGAAATGGGAATGGACAACGAAGCCGAGGACCGTAAACGCAAGAACCATAAGCGAACGGCTGAAAATAGATTTGTCTTCCACGCCGGACATAATATCAATTTTTTCCAGCTCTTTCGCACTCATGCGGACACTGGAAAAATCATTCTTGAAAATGAGAAGAACCGCAATCAGGATAACAATGACTGTAATGACAACGACCGGAGCCAGATTTATAAGGAAGTCATTGAAATCCAGGTGTGTCGCGGAACCGATCATGACGTTTGGCGGATTCCCGATCATAAGTGCCGTACCGCCTATGTTGCACATCAATATTTCAGAAATCAGAATAGGCACGGGAGACATACGGAGCATGCGGCACAGGGAAATCGTCATGGGCGCGATCAGGAGTGCCGCCGTGACAGAATCAATGAGCGCCGCCCCCACCGCCGTGACGATAGAAAGCAAAATCAGCAGCTCCCGCGGAGATCCCTTTGATTTCTTCAGCGCCCACAACGCAAGTACCTGAAAGAAACCGGATTGCTTCACAACGGAAATCAAAATCATCATCCCCGTCAAAAGTCCCAGTGTATTGAAATCGATAAATTCTGTAATCGCCTGCTCCTGCGTAACGAGACCAAAGTAAATCATAGCGCCGCCGCCGGCAAGAGCACAAATCGTACGATGTATTTTCTCTGACATAATGCCCGCATAAGTCATGAGAAAAATAAAAATCGCCAAATAAAACTGTACTGAGCTGCTCATTCTTCCAATCTCCTTTCATCCCCCCGGCGGGTGTCTGTCCGCATCCGGGATGAATCGAATTTTATTTTATCACAACCATCAGAAAAAACAATGATTTTCTTTATATATATTCATCTCATAATCAATAGAAATTAATCTGCCTTCCCTTCATGATAGAAAGATGCAGTAATCATTAATATGTAAAAACTCTCGCATAAATTTAAACCATGAAATCTGCAGTCCACAGACAGATACACATACAAAAATGCGTGTCTACGGTACAGCACCGTTTAAAAATACCAATAAAAAACGCGGCTGTCCGCGCGATATATTGGCAGGGGTAGGTGGAGTCGAACCACCGATAACGGAGTCAAAGTCCGTTGCCTTACCGCTTGGCTATACCCCCATTATGGAAAATGGATCCTATCCTGCAAACCGTATAGATTCGTGTAAAAAAAATGGGGCGAGTGGTGGGGGTCGAACCCACGCATAACGGAGCCACAATCCGCCGTGTTAACCACTTCACCACACCCGCCATATATCATAAAGCATGGGCTATATGACAAAAACTATTTTAACATGCTCTTTTGAGGCTGTCAACGGTTTATTTCTGTTATTTTGTAATTACATTCCTACTTATATTATAATAATAATGTATGACTATTTATAGGTAAGGAGACTCTTATGAAGAGAATACATCAATTATCTAAAACCTTACAAGCACTTATTGCTTGGGATGCATTTAAACTTCGTCTGTTTTTTGAGGGCATTCTTGTAGGATTCGTAGTAGGGTTGATTATTGGTTCTTTTGTATGGGTATTACATCAAGCTTCTGTTATTAGACAGTTTATTTATCAAAGCTATATTACACCTGCTTTATTTGCAGGAAATTGGCTTCCTTTTATAGGCTGGATTGTTTTTGCATTACTGCTATCTCTCATTATTTATCGTCTATGTATTCATGAAACGATGGCAATGGGTGGAGGTATTCCCCAAGTAAAAGGTGAATTACTCGGTATTTTTCACATGAAATGGCTTTCCGTTCTCTATGTAAAGTTTATCGGTGTCGTTTTAGGTATACTGGGAGGACTTTCTATCGGTCGGGAAGCACCTTCTGTACAAATCGGTGCCGCTGCCGCTAAAGGAATCAGTCGCCTTTTCGGTCGCTTTCCATTAGAAGAAAAATATCTGATTACCAGCGGTTCCAGTGCCGGACTTGCTGCCGCATTCAGTGCTCCACTTGCCGGTACCGTATTTGCATTAGAAGAAATGAATCAAAGCTTTTCCAGTGCAGTTCTGCTCCCCTCTATGGCGGCTGCCGTCACTGCGACAATGGTCACTCGTTACATTTTCGGAGAAAGTGCTTTATTTATTTTTCCCACCATGCCCGACTCTACCATAGCACTTATCATTCCTATTATTTTAGTAGGTGCTATTTGTGGTCCATTCGGTGTGTTATATAACTACGGCTTAACGCATGTCGGACTCTTCTATAAAAAGATTTCCCTCCATGGTGTATGGCCACGTTTATTTTTTGCTTTAGTAATCGGGGCATTTGTTTGCCTTTGGCTTCCGGAAATTACAGAAGGTGGCGATGACCTTGTCAATTCTATAGTAGCTAATCGCCCGGGTCTTCTTTTTCTAATACTTCTTTTTATAGGTAAATATATTTTTACCATTCTTTCTACCGGAAGCGGTATTCCCGGCGGATTTCTTGTTCCGATGTTTGCACTGGGAGGACTTCTCGGAGCGATTCAATCTTCTATATTTATTTCCGTAGGCATTCTGGATCCCATATTCAGCAACAATATTGTTACCGCAGCCATGGCAGCTTTTGTAACAGCAAGTATGCGTTCTCCTATTACATCTGTACTTCTTATTCTTGAGTTAACCGGAGATTTTTCTCATTTAACAACCCTTGTTTTAGCATCTGCTATCGCTTATGTAACCAGTGCATTGGTAGGAGGTAAACCTATTTATGGGGAACTCCTTTCTAAAGCCCTTTCTAAACACCCTAAAACTACTAAAAAAGCACGAACACTCATTGAAGTCCCTATAGGTCCCGGCTCCTATTTAGAAAACAAACAAATTAAAGAAATCGCATGGCCGACTTGTTCCACTGTTGTTGAAATAAAAAATGGAGAACATACTCTGATACCCACAGCGGATGTACGGCTTTCGACCGGTATGATACTCTATGTATTAACACTCCCAAGCAATTCCCCTCAACTACTAAAAATGGGGCAAAGTTAATGAGGTATAATATGAAAACTACTATATGGCATAAAAAAACAATAGAAGAGTATCTAACCGCTTTAGGCAGTAAAAGTGAAACTCCTGCCGGTGGTGTGCAAGCAGCTTTTATCGGTGCACAAGCCTGTGCTATGGCATGTATGAGCGTACAATTTACATTATCCAACAAAAAGTATAATGACCTACATCCTAAAGCTGCTCTTTGGTTGGAAACATTACAATTGGCACAAAGTACCATGCTGGATTTAATGCAGAAGGACAGTCGTTGCTTTACTAAAGCTATGGAAATCTGGCGACTTCCCAAAGAAACCGAAAATAGAAAAGAAAAAATGCAAGAAGGCTTCCGGTTGGCATTGCATGCACCTAAGCTCATGGTACAAACAATGATTAACATGTATCCAATTTTTAAAGAAATTATCTTAGAAGGAAACGTGAATCTGGTAAGCGATTCTCTCATCGCAGGTGAATGTGCGGTAACGGCAACTATCAGTGCTCTTTTAAATGTAAAAATAAATACAATATATATAAGTGATAACTGCGAAAAAGAAAAGTTACAAGCAGCTATTATCGATGGGGAAAAGCAAGCAGAGCAATTCTCTATATTCTTAAAAAAACAAAGAGAAACTCGTTTTCGATAAAGTCATAAAAAAACTTCTTATAACCTATCCAATAAAAAATAATTACCATTTTATTTCTTTATTTTGTATTTTTAAAACTCTATATCTTTTCTGAAATACAATTAGAAGTTATAATAATGATATATGTTGATATAAAAAATCTGTATTGATTACAAAAAGAAAGAAGGGGAATAATCATGGAGCCGGGTCAGGAATATAAATCTTATTGTGTACATGCGGCAAAATGGATTTCCCAAATCACGAGAAAAGAGGCGGAGCCTCCCTCGTATTTCATCCATCGAGTCGCTTCCATACCCGTAAAATTTAGAGGGCATTAGCAATCGTTAATTACATTGATTCGATAGAAAGGATGATGCACATGGCAAATATTCATGTTAATTTAGATTTAGATTCTTACGATATACTCATTGAACGTGGTCTGATTCATAAAGTCGGTCCCATGATAAAAGAACTTACCGATGCAGATAAAGTGGTTGTCATTACAGAAGATTCTGTAGGTAAGCAATACGCAGCTAAACTCAATAAAACATTACATGCTGCTAAAAACTTAAGTATCCGTTTCATTACCGTACCGGAAGGGGAAGCTTGCAAAACTCTTCGTGTATTAAGTGCTGTATATGAAGCTATTGCTAACTTCGGACTTGACCGTGGCGATGCCATCATCGGATTTGGCGGCGGTGCGGTAGGTAATATGGCAGGGTTTGCTGCAGCTACCTATCTAGGCGGTATCCAGTATATTCATATTCCGACATCACTTACTGCACAACTAGGTACTGCTATTGGGGGTAATGTAAGTATTGATATGCCGGGCAGTAAGAATTTGGTAAGCAGTATTGCACAACCACGCGGTATTTTTATCGACCCGGATTTACTCGCTACACTTCCAAAAGCAGAATTCCACAAAGGACTCGCAGAAGCTGTAAAGATTGCATGCATTCAAGATAAAGATCTCTTTACCATTTTTGAACAAGCTAAAAATGACGTAGATTTAAGGAAACGACTTCCTGAAATTATTGAACGTTGTTGCCGTATTAAAGCACGTTATTCTGAAAAAGATGAATTTGCAGAAGGTTCTCGTATGCTTCTCGACTTCGGCAATACCATTGCACATGCTATTGAAGGATATAACCGTTATGACGGCACATATAATCATGGCGAAGCCTTAGCTATCGGTATGTATCTCATTACTCGTCAAGCAGAAAAATTAGGACTTACACAAAAAGGATGTGCCGAACGTATAAAGTATGTTCTTGAATTCTTAGAACTTCCGATTCAAACTGATATTTCTGCAGCAGACCTCATGCTTTATATGACTAACGACATGAAAATTTGGGGCAATATGATTCGACTAGTCTTATTGAAAACGATTGGACAAGCCTATCTCCATCCGGTACCGCTCAAAGAATTAGACAAACACATCATAACTGAAATAGATGCATAAAAATTAAAACCAGTTCCACTAAAAACGAACTGGTTTTTTTATTCCTTAAAGGCAATTTTTTTCAAAAACAATACTTACTCCTATAAATTTCATATATTAATATTAAAATCCAAGTTAATAAATTTTTTATTATTAAAAATAAGGTATTAACATTATCTTGAATTTGCTTGACATTCGCAAATTCAGATAGTACAATTCAATTGTCTGAATTTAGTAATGACTCGCATTTTCGTTTATCCAAAAGGAAACAAGGATACTCTTTATGTTTTATATTTCTTAACTTTTATGGAGAAAGTAAACAAAAG
>ERZ773008.766-NODE-766-length-23316-cov-14.728988_pt1 | contig 23316 bp, 25 predicted proteins | sample MGYA00580664_ERZ773008 | MGnify/ENA primary metagenome ERZ773008 (study PRJEB29015, sample SAMEA2738016) | human oral metagenome | biome: human oral; feature: human-associated habitat; material: dental | place: China | collected 2048 ... | reverse complement strand
TGGGTGTGTATGCGCGGGAGCTTCAAGGGTCGGTTCGCCGAAAAACACAACGACGCTCACCTAGGTAGTGGTGCCTTGTGAGCCGCAGAAAAGATCATGCTCTCACCCTAGAACGTTTAGAACAATCAGAGACTTAAACACCCCACCTCGGCGGTGATTCTTATGCAATCCAGGGTTAGTTTTTGGGGTGTGTGGGGGTGAGGGTTTCGGCGGCGAGGTTGTTGCCGTTGCGGAACCGGCGCAGGGATCGGGTGATGTTTAGGGGGTGGGCGGCGGCTTTTTTGATGGTGTGTGCGTCTTCTGGGGTGTTCATGTCGGCCCAGCGGTGTTCGGTGTGTCGGAAGATGAGGTGGGCTGCGATGGTGTATTCCTTGAGGATCCTGGGGGAGAAGGAGGCTATTATTTGTCCTTTGCTGTTGTAGAGTTTGAGCTGGTCGGGGTGGAAGTCGCCTTCGGCGGTGGTTTCTGTGGGGGTGTAGGTGTAGGCGTTGATGGAGGTGATGGGGGTGGTGATGCGGCGTCCGGTCCAGGTGCGGTGGGTGATGGTTCCGTTGGGGTTGATGCTGAGGTAGCTGGTGGCGTACCTGTGTAGCAGGAGTAGTCCGAGGAGGCAGAAGGCTGTGCTGGTGAGGATGGCGCCTGTTTCGAGTGTGGGGGTTGCGAAGAGGAGGAGGGTGAGGGCGTTGGCCCAGAAGAGGGTTGTGGTGATGCCTATCCATCCGTTGTAGCGGGGTGGTCGTTTGATTTTGCTGGTGTTGTGTTTGTCGCGGGCGCGTTGTATTTCGTCGTGGAGGATGTAGAGGGTGAGTGCGAGGGCGGCGGTGGAGAAGGTGAGGGTGGGGATAGACATCTAAACCTCTTGAATGGCTGTAGGCTGTTGCTATTTTAGGTTGGGGTGGGGGTGTGGTTGGCGAGTCCTGTGGCTTCGGTGTTTTCTTGTAGGTAACGGATGATTTCTCCGCGTCCTTTGCTGGTGGTGGCTTTTTTGATGATGGCTGCTTCGTCGGGGTTGTTCATGTCGGGCCAGTGTCCGCGTGCGCATCGGAAGACGAGGTGGGCCATGATGCTGTATTCTTTCAGGTATTCGGGGGAGTAGGTGGCGATGGTGTTATTTTTGCTGTCCCAGAGCCAGAGGTTGTCTTCAATATATTCGTTGTTTAAGTGCGTGTGTCCTGGGGTGTACTTGTATTCATTAATTGAGCTCACGGGTGCGGTGTGGGGTTGTCCGAAGCTGCCGCGGTAGGTGATGGTGGCGTCGGGGTTGATGCTGAGGTATTTTGTTTCGTAGCGGTATAGCAGAGCGATTCCGGTTGCTGCGGAGAGTATGCCGCCTGCGAAGTAGTACCAGTTGGGGAGCCATTCGGACGCTGGGAGTGCTATGAATAATGCGATGAAGAAGCCGACGAGGCAGATGCAGCCGAAAATAGTTGCGGCGCCTTCAAAGCGGGGGAGGCGTTTGACGATTTTTCCTTTTTTCTTATCGCGGTAGCGTTTGTATTCGTCGCGGATGCCGTAGAGTATCATGATCCCTGCGGAAATTTGTAGGATTGTGGTGAGGGTGTGTAGTGGCATGGCGTGTTTTTCCTTGTGGTCTGGGTTGTAGTGTGTGTTTTTGGGTGTGCCGCGTATTTTATTCATAGTTATCTCTATCTTGAAATAAATTTGTAGCGATTATAATTCAATAATTTCTTACCCGATATCATATATCAACTCTTTATCTAATTTTTGAAATCACTGGCGTGTTCCAGTGAATGTAGGTAGGAAGCCAAGAACTGATAGGTCTGTGCGCCAGCAAAAATATGTTAATCACCGTTTTTTGGCCAGGATAGCTGACCGTATACCTGGTAGGGCTGAGCAGTCAGATCATATTAGTGATTCGGCGAACCTTGCTACGATATATGTACATTTATGAGTACCCCCATAGGGTGTGCCAAATGCCCAAATTCTATGATGAATAGGGGCATGCAAGGAGGGAAGAATGGAGCCGTCAAGGTACCCGCGTGTGGATGCCATTATTCGAGGGCCAGCCGTTGTTGAATTGGCTGTTCAGGATCAAGGGGTTCGCTTCATTCAAGAGGCCACAATTGATGCTGCTTTGTCCCGCTCCTATGTTTATGTTTCCACTATTGCCAGTAACCTAAGGCGCCCGGTATACGTCCATGTAACAGATGCGCAGGGCGGTAACAGAGTCATGGTGGTATACCCGAATGGTTTTGTCGAGCCCGACAATATGGTGTTTTCTCAAGCTGCGGTAGCGGCCCCTGCTGCGGAGAAGAAACCCTTCTACAAGCGGGCAGTGTTTCTTGTTCCGCTGGCACTGGTTCTTGTTGTGGGGCTGCTGGGCGGCAGCGTGTGGGGAGCCATGTTTTTCTTCTCGAATCATGGGGAGAGAACTGTCTCAGCTCAGCCTCATAAAACTAGTACAGACCCCCAAAGTCCCGACTCTACCCAGGAGAAGAAAGGTGACACCGTCCAGTTAGTCGGTGCTGCTGAAGTTTCCGCCGTCTCGCAGGATGGTAAATATGTCACCTACCTGTCCGGTAAAACACTGTACGTTGTATCGGCTCAGACGGGGGAGGAAGTCAGCAAAACGGAGGTAAAAGAACCCGATAATGCGCTTTCTGAACTGACAATACGGCCCCACCAGGGTGGTTTCGCATACGTCGGTAAAGAGTCCTACCTCACGTGGTCCAGCGATAAGAAATTCAGTGAGGTGCTGCGGTACTCCGCTAAAGACCAGCAAATGCTCACCCGTCAAGGGGTTACTGCTTTGGTTAACCGTGATAACCCGTCTAAACCAGCGAAAGTAACACTGTTGGGGTCATCGCCCAAAGAGTTTCGCACCCCGGCCGAGGGAGCGTCGTTTATTTCTACTGATGGTTCACGGGCGTACTGGGCTACTTCCCAGGACGGAGGAACAGTTGTTACAGCCGATGCATCCGGCAAGGTTGAGGGTTCGCATAAGCTTGCCTCACCGGGGGAGGGCGCGCGTCTTACATCGTGGGCTGGGGTGAGCTCGCGTGGCGAGGTGATGACGCTCTGGTCCGTTGATGGCCGTTCAACCCTGGTTTTTCAGTCGGTGAGTTCGGGCGATATTGCAGCGAAGGTTTCCGTTGAGGCATCAGAGGGGGCCAAGGTAGATTTTTCTGGTTCGACACTACTATTAGGTAAGCAAATTATCGACTGTAACACTCGTTCAACGTATACCATAGAGATGGTCCCTGAAAAAGCTACCCCACTTCCGGTGGGCTTTCACCTTTCTGGCGGCACGGGCGGCGTTTCGTGGGCTGGCCCCGGTGGGGTGCGCAAGAGCCCGGAAGGTGAGGTTCTTGGTGTTAACCATGATGGAGCATCCGTGCTGTTATCAGCCGACCATCACCACATGACAATTATTAAGAAAGATGGAGAGTGAGTGACCCCATGAAGAAACAAGTGACAGTGCTAGGTGGTTTGGCTGTTCTTGCAGCTATTAATATGGTTCCGGCTATGGCTGATGATGCCCCGGCTGAAGCGTACACCCCTGCGGCTGTGGCAACTGAAGAGCCCGCTGCTGCGGTTTCCCCGGCGGCTGTCGTTCAGCCTGCTGCTGAGCCTGAGGCTCCGGTTCTTGCTACAGAGCAGGACCCTGTCGGTTTGTTCCCGACTCCTGGGCTGACTCCCACTCCGGGGGATGCGACACCGGCAGATCCTGCTATTGATCCGACCCCAGCACCTGCCGACCCGGCAATTAACCCCACTCCAGCGCCTGAGGCCCCAGCGGCTCCCGTGGTTGATACCGATCCTGCTCCTGCTCAGCCTGCCCAGCCCGCACCAGTTGAAACCCCTGCTCCGGCAGCCCCGGTAGCTCCTGCCGCCCCGGCCGACACCTCTGTGGCAGGCGGTTCCGCTGCACAGGCCCCGGTTCAAGCAGCACCCGTGCAAGCCCCTGCCGCTCAGGCTCCGGTTCAGGCGGCCCCCGCCGCGCAGGCACAGGCTGCACAGGCTCCGGCCTATACTCCTGCCTACACCCCTGCTTCTGAGGCGGCAGCTGGCGGCTCGGGTGCTGGTGCTGCAGCTAATGGTGCGTCCGGCGGGTCTGCCACTGTTGCAGGTTCTCAGGCCGCCCCGGCTGCTCCTGCCGCTCAGCAGGCTCAAGACTCTGGGACTGTTGCTGTGCCTGCTAATAACCCGGCCGCTGCTTCTGCTGCGCAGGGTGTGCAGAGTGAGAGTCAGGCGACCGCAGCGAAGAGCACCGGTAGCTTGGCGAACACCGGCTTCTCGACTACTCCGGTGGCTACCGCTGCAGGACTATTCGCAACGGGTGTAGCTCTCACCTATGCCGCATCGCGGAAGCGCAAGCAGCAGGCATAAAGAGCCCTTCAGGGAACTGCTTTAGTCCTACCACTGCGGTTGTGAGTGTTCCCTGACGTATGTTTGTTATATGCCTTGCAGCTATAGATTAACTATTCTTGAAAAGAACTAAAGTTCGCCTGGATTGGGTGATGAAACAGCCTCTCAATCCAGGCGAATTGTTATACAGCACAGAGTAGATCCGGGGTGCTGTATCAGACCTCTGCTTAAGGTGTTTGAGTGGTTGCATGGTTTAGAGGCCCGGGTAGCTTTTACTTTACGGATAAATATAATTTTTTACCTCTTGAGATTTTAAGATAGTTTTAGAAGTATCTATCTGCAATATGATTTATATATAGCATGTTTGAATCTTTAATATTCATTTGCCTATAATAAAAATTGGACGGTACAGCCGTTTCATCTGCCGATAATTAGAAAGAAATACACCTCTATGAGAACGCCGATAAGGTGTGGCGCTGCTGCTGGCTCGGGTAGCTTTACAACGGTATCTGCCATTGGCAGCCGCGGGCACATTGCAGTACCCAAAGGGCAGTATGGCAGAGGTGTGTTTGCCGTCCCTTCTGCAACTATTGATAACGTCGGACTATCTTCTTCTTTTACATACACTCCACAGAGCCCCCTTATCGTTACTCGCTATCTCCTGGCATTTAGGGGGTTATTCCTCCGTAAAACGAAACAGAGGGCTAAGGTGCAGCCCGTTCACACACAAAAGTTACGGTGTCTTCTGGGTATTGGGCGCGGCACCAACGAGGTATGGGCAGCCTGCCAGCCCGTGCGTGACCATTATGTTGGGGCTGGTCGGTCAGTCATGTTTATCGCGGAGGAAACTGCACTGCTGGACCCACCTGCGGTATCAGCAGAGGGTGGGCAGCTGTTCTTATAACCATGATTGCCACAGTCAGTAATTATTGTATGAATAACTATTTTGGAGGTGCTTAATGTCTCGTGTGCTTGAGGGGCAGAAGCGTAATTTTCTTTTTATCGTAATGCTCGGCGTGATCCTAATACTGGCTATTTTGCTGGTGTGGAATCTAATGGGAAATAAGGGAGAGAATAAAAACTCGGCCGAAGGTGCGTCGTCGTCAAGTTCTGCGCCTTCGGATGGCGGACAGCAAACAAGTACACCACCTACAGGCCGTGGCGATCATAAGTGCGATGTGCCGGTGGCTCCTGATAAGGCTTTTAGCGCTGAGCTGCCGTCTGATTATCGGTTTGAGACAACAACTCATGGTGTTATTTACCCGATATCGGCTCAGTATGGTCCTACCTATAAGCCAGGCATGGTGGTGGGGTATTGTTTCGCTCATAACCCAACAGGTGCTGCTCTGGCGGCTAGTCAGGGTAGCACGATTGTTGGGGATACTCGAGCTACTGAGGCCGAGCTTCGTGGACTGTATTCTTCGCGTATAGCAGCTGATCTTCATTCCGCGCCTAATAGTAATACTGAGCGTGTACATGCTCGTATTGCTGGTTATGATATAGAAAATTATTCTCCTGAAAAAGCTACTATCGGTATTGTTGTTATCGCTAAGGACTCGGATGGGAAAAATATGGGATTTAAGGTATCTATACCATTAATTTGGGAGGATAATGATTGGAAAATAGATACTGATAAAAAGCCGGAGCCGTCTCCTTTAACCAAGGAGCCAACTTATATTTTTAAGGCTCAAGGAGGCTCGCAAAGTAGTTAAAATAATGGAACTATGGGCACCAAAATTCTGAGTGTGAATAACCGTGAATACATTTACTGCAGGATTCAGAGTGGATCATACGCATTAGTGCAACATAAATATAGTTCTAAATGCAGCTATAAATATTAAGTAGCTGGTGGTGGCTATTCGGCGGCCGTAATATTTGGTAATTATTTTATTAATATTTTTTTGGAGGTGCTTAATGCCTAACGTTTCTAAAATCCGGGGGCGTAATTTTCTTTTTATTGCCATGCTCGGTGTGATCCTAATACTAGCTGTTTTGCTGGTGTGGAATCTAATGGGAAATAAGGGAGAGACTAAAAACTCTGCTGAGGGTGCAGCGGCGGCATCATCTAGTTCTGCGCCGTCGGGTAGCGGGCAACCCTCAAGTGCGTCGTCCTCTAGCGCTACAGGTCGCGGTGATCATAAGTGCGATGTGCCGGTGGCTCCTGATAAGGCTTTTAGTGGTGAGGTGCCATCGGATTATCAGTTTAAGACGTCAGCAGTGGGGATTGTGTACCCGGTGAGTGCGTCGGTGGGGCCGACGTATACCCCGGCTGTGGTTGGGTATTGTTTTGCGCATAATCCGGCGGGGGCCGCAATGGCTGCGGCGCAGGTTACGGCTGTGTCGGGGGATTCTCGCGCGTCTGGGGAGGAGTTAAAGGATCTGTTTTCTGCTTCTGTTCGGGAGAACCTTGATATGTCTGTGGCTAAGCCTGTTCATGATACCCGTATAGCTGGGTATGAGGTTGAGCAGTATTCACCGGAGAGGGCAAAGGTCGGGGTTGTTGTACTGGTGACTCGTGAGGGTGAAAGTAAGCAGACTGCGGTGAAGTTTACTGTGCCGTTGGTGTGGGAGAACGATGACTGGAAGGTGGACGTGAATCCAGACACGGTGGAGCCGGTGTTGGTGACTCGTGCGCCGGAGCAGGTGTTTAAAGCCAACGGAGGCAAAAGCTAATGAATAATTACGTGGCTGATTTCGCTGCGGGTACAACCAAAATATTGGGGATTTCAGTTGTGATATGAACCCTGCGATTGATGATAAAGCGGAATGTCATGAGAATGTGGCTGCTGCCTCTGAAAAGGTTCGGGAAGTCACTGAAAATCCTGTTGCGGCTGCTGTTAAAACTGCGCTTGAGGGCCCGATTAATGATTTTCTGATCTCCTTGTGAATCGGAGTCGTTAACTTTTTTCAGACATTTATTTCGTCATGGATTCATGCTGGCCCTGTTATTAGTCTTGAAAAAGACACAATGGACTGGATGAAGGTAGCAACCGGCCCTATGGTGTGGATCTGTGTAGTATATGGTGGTTAGCTATTCGCTGCGACAGTGGTTGCAATATTCATTAACTATATTTATTAATATTTTTTTTGGAGGTGCTTAATGCCTGACGTTTCTAAAAGCCGGGGGCGTAATTTTCTTTTTATTGCCATGCTCGGCGTGATCCTAATACTAGCTGTTTTGCTGGTGTGGAATCTAATGGGAAATAAGGGAGAGACTAAAAACTCTGCTGAGGGTGCAGCGGCGTCATCATCTAGTTCTGCGTTGTCGGGTGGCGGGCAGCAAACAAGCACACCACCTACAGGCCGTGGCGATCATAAGTGCGATGTGCCGGTGGCTTCTGAGAAAGAATTCAGCGTAGAAGCGCCATCAGATTACCGGTTTAAGAAAACCTATGATGGTATTAAATATCCGGTCTCTGCAACGTATGGTCCTACCTATACGCCTGGTGTTGTGGGATATTGTTTCGCTCATAACCCAACCGGTGCTGCTATGGCAGCTATCACGTACATGGCTGCTGAAAGTGATATTAATGCAACTGAGGCAGAGCGTAGGGGTTTGCTTTCAAAGCGTGTTGCTGCTGAATATAAGCCTGAAGCTCCTGAGAGCCATCCGGCTGACTCTGCTGATGCCCGTATCGCTGGTTATGATATAAAGTCTTACTCGCCAGAGCGGGCTGTGGTTGACGCTGTTTTTCTGTGGAAATCTGATGGGCAGAATCATATTGCTAAGTTCTCCGTGCCGATGGTGTGGGAGGACGGTGACTGGCGTGTTGATGCTGTTGAGAGCGAGATCCATCTTGAAACTGTAGAGCATATGCCAAGTCAGGTTTTTAAGGCACAAGATAACGAGGATAAATAGTGGTGTATCAGTACGGGAAGACTCATATGAGAAGTGCATAACTGTCATGAGTAATCATGGCCACGGGTGATACCTGTAAGAGCTTCCTGCCTCATGAGTCTGCCGTATGTCAGGACGGTACGCGCCTAGGGCCTACTGTCCCTCTTGATGGATGTGGCCTGCCTTCTATTGTTAAGAGCGCACGCCCCTTCGAACCGCTACTTCTGCCCCTGCCGCTGTATGATAAGAGTGCGCAATCGCCTCATGTGGAAAGGATGCGACCCCTGTCATGACTTCCGTGTTTAACCGCCGTACCGCCCTGGGCCTTCTGAGCGCAGGGTCTGCTGCATTTTTAGCGGCCTGCGCCCCGCTAAGAAGTGTCAAGAAAGGTGCAGAGAGCCCTAACGAATCAGCTTCCGAAAGTCCTGCTAGCACGGCATCAGCTTCGCCAACTGCACAGAAAAAAGACTACAGCGGCGAAGCGAGACTTGAAAAGTACGATACCTCCGCAGGTACCTACGAGCCTGGTACAAGTGAACATCCTCCCCGGAATATGCCTAAACCCATTAAACCTGACAATATGAATGAAAACTCGGTGGCTGGGTTCTACTCAACCCTTGCGTTCTATGCGGCAGGGCTGGAATATGCTATGCGCTCTGGGGATACAACGTATATGGATCAGGTCAAACTAGAGAAGAGAGAGAAAGAAGGTTTTGAGGGCAAATTCAGCCAATACGTTAGCTATGTAGCAGGTGGCCTTGTCTGGTATTCAAATGTCAAAGTAGTATTTGATCTGAAAAGCTCGGAGCCTAATAAAACAAGCCAATATTATCTCTGGCCAGCGGAGATGAGAATCGACGTTGGGACACATGTATATGCTGTTAATGGGCAGTCAAAACCTGTTAGTGCCAAGGAACAGAAGCACAGTATGAATGCTGTGTTTCGTGGCGAGTACATTGACGGTGTGTGGCAGATTGGCACTCTTGGTTCGCTACAATCTAGTTGACAGGCTAGTTCGGTAGAACAAGATACATATACCTGGGGCTAGGAAGCTTCGTATGTCTTGTTCAGGGGGTAAATGCGAGGCCGTTAACTTCAGCTCATCAGGCATTCAGTGGGTGAGCTGTCGCTGTATGATAAGAGTGCGCGATCACCTTATGTGGAAAGGATGCGACCCCTGTCATGACTTCCGTGTTTAACCGCCGTGCCGCCCTGGGTCTTTTGGGCGCAGGGTCTGCTGCATTTTTAGCGGCCTGTGCTCCGCAGAGAAGCGTTAGGAAAAGTAGCGGCGATAGCAGCAGCAGTAGCAGTAGTAGCAGCCCCAATTCACATTCTCCGGAGCCGTCTGAGGAATCCGTGAGCCCTGCGGCCTCTACGTCATCGTCTTCACCAGCATCTTCGGAGTCTGCAAAGAGCTATAAAGGTGAGGCAAAACTAGAGAAATACGACACCTCCGCAGGCACCTATGAGCCCGGCACCAGCGAGCATCCCCCGCGGAATGTGCCCAAACCTATTAAACCAGCGAATATGAATGAAAACTCAGTGGCTGGTCTATACTCAACAGTCGCCTTCTATGCCGCTTCATTCCAGTATTTTGTGACAACAGGCGACCGGCAATACCTCGATCAAGTAAAAGTTGATGAGGAAGAGGACCTGAGCGAGGATGATGAGGCTGCGCAGTATATTGCGGGTGGTGTCGCGTGGTTTGAAAGCCCCAAGATTGTTATTACATTAACAACTGACCAGCCCACCAAGTCAGGCTCTGGCTACACATGGCCCTCTACGTTCGTTTTTGACTATGGTAAAAACATCCATTATGCGCAAGGCCAAACAGTCCCTATGCCCTCTACAGGGACTGAAAAACCTCAAAAGGGGTATATGACAGGGAAATACACTGGTGGCGTGTGGGAAGTTACCATCATGATCTATGATCTTTCAGATAACTCATAAAAAGAAATTTAAGGTGGTAAAAACGAATTTTAGCTACAATAAAAGAGTCAAACATCCTGAATCTGGACAAATGAGATCGATAATATTGTGACTTCCGTATTTAACCGCCGTGCCGCGCTGAACTTTGCAGGTGCTGGATCTGCTGCGGCATTGTTGTCTGCCTGCGCCCCTATAAGAACCGTTGTGAAGCATCAAGAAGCTGAGAGCAGCAGCGCATCGTCCAGTGCTTCTGCTGGTCCGGCAAGTTCGTCGTCTTCTGCTGCCTCTAATTCACCGTCCAGCTCGTCGTCGGTAGACCATAAAGGGGAAGTGAAGCTCGAAAGCTACGACACCTCTGCGGGAACCTACTCGCCAGCTACCCGCACCCAGCCAGCGAAGAACGTGCCTAAGCCCATCAAACCAAAGAATATGAACGAGAACTCTGAGGAAGGGTTCTACTCATCCTTGGCATTCATGGCGGCCTCAATGCAGTACCTCATGACCACTGGGGATTCCCAATACACTGAGCAGGTCAAACTTCACCCAGAGGAGAAGAAAAACTACGACATAATGGTTGAACAGTACTCGGTTCTGCAAACAGGTGAAGTCTGGTTTGAAGATCCCAAGTATGTCATCACCCTAGAAACATCCTCGTCCAATAAATCGGGTAAATACTATCTATGGCCAGCAACCATCACAGTCGCAGTAGGTACCTACCTAGTGGCTGCCGGTCAAGTGCGCGATATGCCTGCTAATGAACGGAAAACTAGTAGCAAAGTTGTTATGCGTGGTGAGTATACGGGTGGTGTGTGGGAGCTTGCCGGTATTCAGGCGCTCTCTTCAACGGTGAAGCCGTAAGTCGCCCCTGCACCTTGGGTATGCGGAAAATTCTTGCCTGCGCAAAAAGCTGCAGCGCAGATTTGGGCTGGAAAACCCCCGCTCACCGTGGTGAAAACTCAGTATGATGCTGAGGCTGGTTATTCCCAGCTGAAAGGAAACCTAACATGACATTCATAGTGAACCGCCGCGCCGCCTTCGGCTTTTTAGGCGCTGGCTCCCTTACGTTTTTAACCGCCTGCAGCGGGTTAAATATAAACTCTTCTGCCTCAGATATTTCTGGTAATGATCAGACAAAAGAGCCCGAGAAAGACTATAGAGGTGAGGTGAAGCTCGAAAGCTATGACACCTCTGCGGGAACCTACAGGCCAGCTACCCGTACCCAGCCACCGAAGAACGTGCCCAAACCTGTTAAGCCTGATAATATTCGTGAGGAGTCAGCGGCGGGCCTCTACTCGTCTCTTGCTTTCATGATAGCGTCGCTACAGTATCTTTTCGCTACGGGAGACGACCAGTATTTTGAGCAGTCAGACCTCAGTGACGAAGACAAACGGGACATTACTAAGGATAGTTCTGCCGGGGATATGTACAGGGCGTTTAGGGAGGGGCAGGCGTGGCTCGGCAACCCCACCGTTACGGCTGTTCTGGAAGAACCCCAGCCTACTAAACGTGATGACACCTACCATTGGCCAGTTACATTCACCTCTGACCTTGGGGAATATATAGTAGCTTTCGGAAAAGTGCAGGAGTTCAAGGAGGCAGAACGGAAGCACACGTATAAGGGTGAGCTTACTGCCAAATATTCGGATGGTGCGTGGCGTCTTAGTGACATCAGCTCTCAGTCTCCGGATGATGCATCAGCCAGTGCCTCACCCAGCAGTTCAATCTAGGCGGTTACCTGCGTCTGCTTCAAAGACACCTGGTTGGTGCAGCGCCGCCGAAGTGTCGGGTGTGCATGTGCACCATGACTGACTAAAGTACGTAACAGGGGTGCCCCAGATGGCTAACCATCTGGGGCACCCCTGTATCACGGGCCGGAACCTGCTTCTACGGTTCGCGTTAGCTGGCAGGTTACAGGTAGGCGCGAGCCGGGTCGATAACGTCCCGCGGGGTGCGTGCGGCGCCCGGCAGCGGCGAACCCACAGCCTTAAACACCCAGTCGTTCCCGTCCCGGCTAATGGAGGCGACCATCAGACCCGTGTGCGAGCCTTTCTGCGTCATCTCAAAACGGGCCAGCTCCTGCCGGTTTTCCACATTTTCGACGCGCACAAACGCGTTCTCAATACTGCTGAACTGATCACCCGAATATGAGGTGATCACCAGCGCCAGGGTGTTGACGCGGGCATCCACCCCGGGCAGGTTAATGTCTATAACCTCGTCATCGCCATCACCGGCACCGGTGAGGTTATCACCGTGGTGAATGATTGAGCCGTTTGCGGCACGCAACGACCCGTAAAACACGGCCTCAACCATTTGCCCCGAGGCATCATAGGCCAGCACCGAAGCGTCCAAGTCCACGGCCTTCTCCTTGGTGCGCCCAAAGAAGCCCTTCACCTTGATCGGATCCCAGCCCAGCCCCAGGCGCACCTGGGTGAGGCCGCTATCTTTTGACAGATTAATCTTTTGGCCTTTTGAAAGGTTAATGGCCATAGTTTCTATACCCTTCTACATCGTTGTACGTTAGTTGTCATGCCGCGCCGGGCGACAGCACCCACCCCAGTGGGGCGGCCACCCGGCAGCGGTTACGGACACGCTCACAGGGCGGCCTAATCGGTTGAGCTTCCCGAGGCTACAGGTTCTTTGGCGTCCCCATCATTCTCGGCGGCTTCGGCACGGTTAGCGCGGCGGGATGAGATGACCGAACCCGCAATGAACACGATGCCAGATAAACCGATCACATAATCCGGGATATCCCACTTCAGGGTCGCTATCAGCATGAGCGCCAGAACACCGATCGCCCAGTGCGCGCCGTGATCCAGGTAGCGCAGCTCCTGCAGGGTGCCTTTCTCAACCAGGTAGATCGTCATTGAACGAACAAACAGGGCGCCCACACCCAGGCCGATCGCAATAATAATCGGGTCGGAAGTCACCGCGAAAGCGCCCAGCACCCCGTCGAAGCTGAATGACGCGTCCAGCACCTCCAGGAAGATGAACATGGAGAACGCGGCCTTACCCGTGAGCATGGCGACCTCCGACAGGGACTCTTCCTGAGCCTCATTGCGGTCTTCCATGAACGTCGCCAGACCGTTCGTCGCCAGGAACGTGAGCATACCCAGCAGCCCGGAGAGCAGGATCGTGTACTGTTCATGGTGCTCGGCCCCGAACAATTGCGCGGCCGCCAACAGGATCGCACCCGAAACCAGCACCGGCATTGAGTCGAAATGCCCCGCCTTAGCCAGCGGCCTCTCAATGACCGCCAGCCAGTGCACATCCTTACCTGCCTCGAACAGGAATGAGAGGAACAGCATCAGCAGGAACATGCCGCCGAAAGAGGCGATCGTGTGATGCGCAGATTCCAGAATGTAGCCGTAAGTGCCGGGGGTGTGCGGGTCGCCGCGCTCCATGGCCAGGTTCCACGCTTCGACCGGTCCCACGTTACCGGCTAGGCACACGATCAGGAACGGGAACACCAGACGCATCCCGAATACCGCCACGAGCACGCCCACGGTCAGGAAGATACGGCGCCAGGCGTGCGACATCTTGTTCAGGTATTTTGCGTTCACGCCCGCGTTATCGAACGAGAACACGATCTCAAGCACGATCAGGATCGCGGCGGAAACCATGCCCGAAACACCGCCGTAGAACATCGCCACAACGAGTGCCGCGAGGGTGATGAGCAGGTCATATTTGAAGAATTTCAACAATGCCATTGATTAAAAGCTCTCCTTATAGAGCGTGTGTGTGCTGTCTAGAGGGTTCTAGACGGTAAAACCGTAAGAGGTGAGCAGGTGCGGCAGGCCACCGGTGAAGGGGTCTTCCACAGCCTTGAAACGCCACTCGCCATTATGGCGGTACACCACAGCGAACAGCACCGCCGGTGCTGCCGAGCAGTCTTCGGACAGGTCGTAGCGGGCGATCTCTTCGTTGGTGTCGTCATTAATCAGGCGCACATAGGCGTTGCGCACCACACCGAAGTTCTTGCCGGTCTTCTCACCCTCGTAAATAGAGGCGAGGATGTGCACACGTTGAATCTGCGGGTCCACCTTCTCAAGGTTCACGATAATCGTCTCATCGTCGCCTTCGGCGTCACCCGTGCGGTTATCGCCGGTGTGCACGATCGCCCCGTCCGCGCTGGTGGGGTTATTGAAGAAGATCAGGGAGGCGTCATCGAAAATGATCTTGTCGTTCTCATCGGTGAGCATGACCGAGGCGTCCAGGTCGTACGCTTCCCCGGCAATTGACAGGTCCCAGCCGAGACCGATGGTGAGGTTCTTCAGGCCGGGGGCCTCCTTGGTGAGGTTAATGGGGTTGCCTTTGGTGAGCTTAATAGCAGCCATGTACCTTTCCTTATCTCTTGTCTATTTATGGTGGTTATTTCTAGCCAATAATGGCTATTGCGAGCGTAGCGTACCCACTCTCGCTTAATACTAGCGCGCCCCTGTCCAGGGTTCGGGTAAACCCCAGGCTGGTGTTGGCCAGTATAAGATTTTCTCCGCCCACAACCAGCGAACGCAGCTGCGTGAGCGCCCGCGGCGGTATGCTCAGCACCGTGCAGTTGGTGTTGAGGGTGATTCTGGTGACCGTATCAATGGGTTCGGGCCGTGAAGGTTCAGGGTAGTTGATGGTGGTGCCGTCCCAGGTGAGCAGGGTTGCGTGCAGGTTGGTGCCGGTGATGCTCACCCCGCCGATTCCGGACTGTACCGCATCAAGTATGAAGGCCCGTTCCTCCTGCGCCGCTTCGGTGATATTCGGGGCGGACCCCCACCAGTGCGGTTCGGGGTCTGGTATAGGGCTGGCGGTTACGGGTGTGGATGTTTCGGTGGTTTCGGCCCCGGAGGGTGCCCCCGATATTCGGCTGTTGGGCTCTGCGGGGGTGTAGGTGGCGGTGCGGCGCGCGGGTTTACGCATATCTGGCGGGGCCACCGACCGCCCCGCGCTATTCGCCCCGCCGGGTTTGACGACTGAGGGGGCCTGCACGCGACGCCCGCCGCCACCGGGCTGCGCCGCCGGTGTGGGGGAGCTGTGCCGGGTGTTTTGGGTGGCGGCCGAGGCTGTTCGCTGGGGTGCGTGGGCCGCCGCGCCGCCCGTGGTGGCAGGGGCACTGCCGCCGTGGTCACGAGTATTCTGTGGCGCCGGGTCGGCCAGGTACGCCGTTAAGAAACTGTAGCGGCTCACAACCCGAACCCCCGCAGCATCGCCGGAACATCTGCCCATTCGTCACACACCGCACGCACCTTCCAGTCCCCACGGTGCCGGTACACCTGCATGAGGCGCACCGCCGCGCTGCGGCCCACCTGCGCCAGGGGCGCACGGAACATGGTGGCTCCCGTGGCCGGGTTAATGACGCGGGCCCGTATGCCGCTGGCACGGTTAAGCCGTATTGAGCTTTCCCCGTTAATGAAAAGCACCACCTCCAGCGAGTCCACATCCGCCGGAACCTCCGGTAAATGTATGCCGAACTGTGCCTTGTCGTCGCCCATGAGCTCGCGGCGGTGCACACTGGCGGAGCTGTCAAGCACCTGGTGCGCGAATACGAAGTCGCGGCGGTTCACCAGGCGCCCGCCCGCTGTGAGCAGCACCCCGGCTTCTAAGCATTCACGCAGCAGCGGTTCGTCGGTGCGCCACCGCAGCCCAACCAGGATATTGTGCACCTCGGGGGCGGCCTGGGTCAGGTTCACGTTCTGCCCGATGCTCAGTTCCATCACGTTACCGCCCCCATCATGCCACCATGCGCTTACGCATAAACAGGGTGTGCGTCTCAAGGTCCATGCTGTGCCCGGCCCGCACCAGGTTCAGGGCGGTGGAGAACTCGCGGTTCGCCTCCGTGAGCGCCTGCACCAGCTCGGTGGTTTGCGTCTCGGTGGGGGAGTGGGTGCGCGTATAGGCGGTGAAAAGGTTCGGCAGGTAGGTGCTTAGCGCCGTCTGCAGGGTGTATGAGGTTGTTTCCGGCAGCGCCCGGTGCGTGTTAGACCCCGCCTCATCCGTGATCTTCCGGTAGGTCTCAACCATCTCAAACGCCGGAAAGAGCGCCCGAGGCGGTACCGTGTCAGCGAACTGCCCCAGGCGTATGCTGGCCTCCGCGATCACCTCGGCGGGTGTGGGCTCGTGTACCTGCGGGTACACCTGTGCGTTACCGGTCTGGGCGGTATGCTCGCCCACCCCCGCCCCGGGTGGGGCTGGCTGCCCGGGCTGGGGTGCAGGGTGTGTATCCTGAACCCCAAGAAACCATTTAAGGAAGCTCATTGGTGTTAGTTCCCGGTGATGGCGCGGGCAGAACCGCCGCCGGTGACCGTGTTCTCTTCGGCGTTGCTGCGTTCGACGCGGCGCATCGAGTCAGCGGTGAGCTCCCGCAGCATCTGGTTTGACTGGGCGAACGCATCCACCGCCCCCTGCCTGAAGGAGGAAATCTCATCAAGAGCGGCCAGCACCTTGCCGTGCGCCTGCTCCAGCACCTGCGGGTCGATTGCGGGCTGGGACGCCATCTGCTGGATGCGCGTAGCCTGCGAGGACAGCATCTCGGCGTTGCGCGTGATCGCGTTCTCCGTGGTTTGTTTCAAGGCGCCAAGCTGCTGCAGCACCGCCTCCTGCATGCCCAAAGAGCGGGCGATGTAGGCGGTCATCTTGTACGCCCACAGGGTGGTGTCTTCGGCGCGGCGGATACCGCGAATCAGCTCTTTACCGTTGCTGGAGACAACGTCACTGGTCAGGTACGCCTGCCCGGCAATTTCAAGCTTCGTGAGCAGGTCGCTGATGCGCTGCTCGGTCACGTACAGCACCTTCTCGGTGTAAATGCGCGCGGTCTCTTCATCCCCTTCAAGGCGGGTCTCTTCGGCGGCGGCACGCACCATATCGGCGAACTGCTGAAGCACCGCAACTTTCTCGTTCAAATCCCGCATGCCTTCCTGCAGGCGTTCACGCAGTTTCACCAGTTCCGCCTGCTGCATCACTAGGGCGTCCGTGGACTTTTTAAGTTTTTTGCTGATGCCCTCAATATTGCGGTTGACGGTGGCGTACTGGTAGAAGAACGCCTCCATCTTGTTTTTGCCGCGCCCCAGCAGGCGTTTTGCCAGGCCGCGCTTGCCGGGGGTGCCGTCAATTGCGCTGTAATCCAGGGAGTTGATCTGCGCGCGTAGTTCAGCCAAGTTTTTCGAGGCTTTCGTCTGCGGCGACTCGGGGGCGAGCTCAAGCTCCTGCATGTTCAGCAGCCGCTGGGTGATTACGTCAATACCGTTGAACGTGTCGGCACCGTACACCGAGATCGTGTTCTCAAGGGTGTCAAGCAGCGTGGGGGATTTCAGGTCGGTGTTATTCAGCGCTATTGCCAGCTCATCAGCGCCGTTATTCACCGTGGCTGCCTCGGGTGCGCGGGTCTCTTTTTTCACCAAATCCAGGGTGCCTTGGGTGCCCAGTCTGGCAGGGGCCTGGGTAACGGTTGGGGGTGCACCGAACTGTGGTTCGGAGGCGGGAACGTCAGACACTGGACACCCTTTCTGTAGCGCACTAATAGTCACGGTGAAGCCGCCAATACGTACCGTGCACGGTTATTCGGGTGCCGCGCACCTGTACGGAGGCAACGTATTCTATTGTACGGAAAGAACCTGAATAGTCGCGCAAAAGTGGCCCGGACAGCGCGGCGCGAAGCGTTTTAGCGCTGCTTTAACACAATATTCAGGGTTAATGTTTGAGCCGACGAGCAGTACACCAGCAACTAAACCTCCACCCGTTTTCGGCCCTCTCAGATGAGCCCAGGACGATCAGCTTTCAGGCCCAGGCGCCAGCCGCCAGAGATGAAATACTTGCCAAAATAACAAGCAACACCGTGGTTAAGCCGTTAAACTAAATACCGCCATACAGATAAACTAATATGGCAATCACCAATCGTTGAGGATGACACACTATGACAACTTCCGCCTATACCCGCCGCACCGCACTCATGACCGTGGGTATTGCAGCGGCTACCGCGCTCACAGGATGCGCCTCCACACTGGTGCCTGCCACCACACAAACAATAGAGGAAGGGGCAGCCAGCCCCTCAAACTCTGAACGCACCGACTTTAGCGGCGAAGCGAAAATCGAGAACTACGACACCTCCGCGGGAACCTACGAACCCGCCACCCGGGAACACCGCGCCAAAAACGTCCCCAAACCTATTCTTCCCGAAGAAGCGAATAAGAACAGTGTGGCCGGACTCCACGCCAATATTGCCTACTTGGCTGCCGCCTACACCCACGGGCTCACCAGCGGCGACGCGGAATGTGTTGGAAAAAGCGCATTAAGCAGCGAAGATAAAGCCTCTCTGACAAGAGCTATAGGCCGTGTGAGCGGCTCCACCTGGGTTGCTGACCCCACACTTATCATTAGTCTTAAAGAGGCTACACCCCGGCAAGACGGCGATACCTACACGTGGCCAGCTCTGTTCACTGTTAGGATCGGCCCCTTCCGGGTGAAGAATCGTTCAGTGGAAGAAGTCCCAGAATCAGAACGGTCACAAGACTACTCCATGGATATTGTTGCCCGGTACAAGGACGAGCGGTGGGTCCTTGATGCCCTGCCCACCGACCGCAGCTCCTCATCGTCCGGTGCAGGGGGGACCTCCCGCGTCTAGGGCCGCGCCAAGGCTGCTGCTCGCCCCCCAGGACCCGGTGCCCTGTTTCTTCTGTGCTCCGCGCACAGTAGAACAGCTCACGAGTGTTACAGATGATTCACAAGCTATAACACTGGTTACCTGCACCACAGTGAAGGCGGTGGGGTCTTTAGATGTTCCCCGGCGGTCGATATGATGAATGAAGAACCGACCATCGACCGCAAAAGGAACGATGACCCTATGACTTCCGCATTAACCCGAACTTCCGCTGTGACCCGCCGCGCCGTGCTCACGGGGATCGCCGCAACAGGTGCCACCGCGTTAGGGGCCTGCACCTCCTCAGCCCAGCTCACAGATGTGAGGGGAGACTACTCGGGCGAGATCAAGTTCGACAGCTACGATACCTCCGCGGGAACCTACGAACCCGCCACCCGAAAGCACCGCGCCAAGAACACGCCTAAACCCGTCAAACCCGCCAACATCGACAATAAAACCGTTGCGGGAATCTACTCCGCCCTCGGGCATTATGCGGCCGCCATCACCTACGCCATAAACACCGGGGAAGACACCTGTATTCAGCAGGTGAACATGGAGGAGGCAGACAAAAAGGGCGTGTACGAGTATTTTGGGAAACCCTTCACCCAGGCATGGGTGGGGGAATCCAAGTGCGTTTTCATCCTTAAAGATCCCCTGCCCACGAAAAAAGACGACACATACATGTGGCCTTGCACAACGAAAATCACTATTGGGGAGTTCGCTGTGTCAGATGGCCGTGCGCGAGATATTTCCAGTGACAAGCGGGAAATAACCGATGACGCAGAGATGCATCTAACCTACAAAGACAACAAGTGGGTCATCAGCACTGACGCCTTGTTCTTCTCCTCCGCAACCAGCGGCACGAACAAGGTATAGATGCACTCTTATGCACCCGCGAAGGATGCAAAAATCTAATAACACTGCGAGCTAGAAACCGCCCCGTATGGGTAATGATGAAACGGTGATAAACCAGGTGGTTAACAGATACAGCAGGGCACACAACCTTATTCCTGCCACCGCCCTCTCCCGAGTAGGGTCGATCGCCTACACTGTGGTGGTCGCATGGTACGTGAGCCAACATGCAGGTAATCAGATGGTGGGGCTGATGAACGCACTCAATGGGGCAGGGGTGCTTCTTGCCAGTATTCTGGGGTTCACGATTATTGACAGATACAATAAGAAAACACTGCTTATCGCCTATGACATTATAAACAGTATTTTCTGTATAGTCGCCGCCGTATTATCGATATACCTTGACAGGCACGCAAGTGTTTTTATTGTGCTCATTCTTTCGGCATGGTTGTCGCTTATCGCAACAATATATGCGCCCACCAGCCGGGCTATCATTCCTGAAATACTCCATACTCAAGAGTTTGAAAAATACAATAGTGTTTATTCGGTGGTAGGGGAATTATCGCGTTCGGCGGGCCCGCTAGTGGGTGCAGCTATCCTGGCGCAACAGACAGCTGATGCTCTTGAAGCTGCGCTGATTGTCAATTTTGTCTCCTTCATGCTCTCTTTGGTAATCACCCTGTATCTGCCTTCGGGGCGGCGTGTGTCTCGTGCTGAGGTGAAGGAAGAAAAACCTCGAATAACCCGTGATTTAAGTGATGGACTAGCATATATAGCCTCTTCAGCATATCTTAGACGCGAGGTACTCTACATTACGGTCATTAACGTGTGGGGAGCCTCCACTCTGTATCTGCTGCTGGGGCGAGTGGCGCACCTGGGGATGGACTCAAACATGTACGGGTTGGGCATGTTTATCTCGGCGCTGGGTGCTGTGGCTGCATCCGCTATTATTCATAAAACGCCCAGTCTCGGGGCAAAAGCTCACCCAAATACTCTACTATTTCTGATGTGCTGCGCGTACTGTATAGCTATCATTCCCGGAATTATTAGTGTATTTTGTGCATTATTTATAAGCGCAGGAATTATAGTTATTTACAATATTCGACTATATAGTGATGTGCAGAAGAACAGTAACCCCAAACATATTGGGAAAGTTATGTCGGTTATTTTCCTGGCAACTGCACTCTTCACCGCATTAGGCAGCCTGCTGTTCTCACATGTGAGTGTGTGGGCTGATACCGGGCTGTACGCCATAGTGTGTGCCGCATCCCTCATAGCTGTTACAGCGGGTCTTACCCTCACCAAGTGGACCCGCCGCACGACCTAACATCTAGCCCCTGAGGCCGCGAGCAGAGGATATGTGTTCTAACAGAGGAGAATATACCGCTGCTCAAACCGATACCCCCTGCCCGCAGGTTTGTGGGTCTGCTAAAGATTCTGCCAAAGGCGCAGGGCGCTACAGCCAGATGCGCACCCGCTCCTCAGGCGGCAGGTACAGCTGATCGCCCTCAGCAACACCGAAAGCCGTGTAGAACTCGTCAATATTGCGTACCGTGCCGTTCACCCGAAACTCATCGGGGGAGTGCGGATCCACCGAAATCATCATCTCCGCGTGCTGCGGGCGGGATTTTGTGCGCCAGCCCTGAGCCGTGGACCACAGCAGACGCTGCGCCGCGCTCATCCCATCAAGCACCGGCGCGTCCTCCAGCGAATTAATACCCTGCTGCTCAAGGGCGATCTTATACGCCTCAATCGCAATCGACAGGCCCGCCAAGTCACCAATATTCTCACCCAGCGTCAGCTCACCGTTTACCCGGAACTTTTCCGGGTCAAGACCCACCGGGGTGTACGCGTTATACTGCTCAACCAGGGCGTGCGTGCGCTTATTGAACTCCTCATAGTCCTCATCGGTCCACCAGTTATTCAGCGCCCCCGTGCCGTCATAGCGTGAGCCCTTATCATCAAAACCGTGGCCGATCTCGTGCCCAATCACCATACCAATACCACCGTAGTTTGCTGCATCGTCGGCCTCGGGGTCAAAGAACGGCGGGCGCAAAATAGCGGCCGGGAACACAATCTCATTCGCCGGGGGCATATAGTAGGCGTTCACCGTCTGCGGCGACATCAGCCACTCGTTCTTATCCACCGGCTGTCCATTGCGTTCCAGCATAAAATCACAGTCAAAGGCGGAGGCGCGGCGCAAATTCTCGAACAAATCACCCTCAACCAGCTCAAGTTTTGAGTAGTCACGCCACTCATCCGGGTAACCGATCTTCGTCACGAACATGGACAGCTTCTCCAGGGCCTTCGCCCGGGTGGCCTCGGTCATCCACTCCAGGTTCGTGATCGAGCGGCGGTATGCCTCCAGCAGGTTATCCACCAGTTTAAGCATCTTCGCCTTATGCTCCGGCGGGAAATGCACCGCCACATACTCCTTGCCGACCTCCTGATCGAGCGCCTTCTCAACCGTGCCCACGCCGCGTTTCCACCTATCGCGCAGCTTCTCCGTACCCGAAAGGGTGCGGCCGTAAAAATCGAAATTCGCCTGCACCAGCTCGTCATACATAAACGGTGCCCGCGAATGCACAGCATTCCACACCGCCCACAACTTCCACGTCAGCAGCGGCGTCTGCTCCCACAGGCGCGCCACACCCTCAAAGAACGACGGCTGAGACACCACCACCTTGCCCATGCTGTCGGGGTCAGCACCAAGCGCCCGCAGCCAGTGCGAGAACTGGAACCCGGGGAACTTCTCCTCAAGCTCAGCCGCATCCACCGGGTTGTACCGCGCCTCGGCGTCGCGGTTAGTGACCACATCCCAGTGGTGGGCGGCGATCTCGGCCTCATGCGCAAAAATCAGTTTCGCCGCCTCCGCCGGGGTGAGGCTGAACCCCTCCGCCAAACCAGTCAGCTCAAAAACACGCGCAATATGCTCAATATAGGCGGAGCACACCTGCTCGTACTTCTCCTCACGGTAGTACGCCTCATCCGGCAGGTTCAGGCCCGACTGGGTCATATAGAACGTGTATTTCTGCGGGTCCTTCGAATCGATACTCGTGTACCAGCCGATCAGCTGCGAAATACCCGCGCGTGAGAGCAGCGCCAGGGTGACCGCCAGCTGCTGCGGGGTCTGCGCGTTCAGGATGGGGGCGACCTCTTTCAGCAGCGGGCCCAGGCCATCCGCCTCAATTTTCTTGGTGTCCATGAACGAGTTGTACAGTGCACCAATACGGGAAGCAGGCTGTTCTTTTGCGACGCGCTCAATGATCTCACGCACATGTTTCTCGGCGTCATCGCGCAGGGTGTACAGGCCGCCGTCTTTGGAGCGGTCGGCGGGGATCTCGTACGTATCGAGCCACGCGCCGTTCACGTGGCGGAAGAAATCATCGCCCGGTTTGACGTTTGAATCGACCCATTCGGTGACAATACCTGATTTTTTAGTGTTATCCATGAACCTATTCTAGGGGGTGAGCAGATGGCGCGCCTCACCCCGCAGTATGAGGTTACCCCTCAGCCTGCCCGCAGGATGGCCCGGGATGCGGGGAAAACAATCCGCGAGCAGCGGGTATTTTGCCGAAAAGGTGAGAAAATATCACCTTCTCTGGCAAGAACCCGCTGCTCGCGGACCTATCAAGAAGCTACAGGCTCGCCCGAACCTTCTTCGCGGCGGCCACCACGTTCTTCAGCGTCCTCTTTGTCTCCTCGTAGTCGCGGGTCTTCAAACCGCAATCCGGGTTAACCCACAGGTCAG
>ERZ773008.760-NODE-760-length-23487-cov-4.305266_pt1 | contig 23487 bp, 19 predicted proteins | sample MGYA00580664_ERZ773008 | MGnify/ENA primary metagenome ERZ773008 (study PRJEB29015, sample SAMEA2738016) | human oral metagenome | biome: human oral; feature: human-associated habitat; material: dental | place: China | collected 2048 ... | reverse complement strand
TTATAAATAATATACAAATATATCAAATTTCTCAGGAATTTTATTTCCTGATTTTTTTTGTTTATAAAAAAATAAATTTATTTTTAAAATTTTTAAATTTAAAATTTTCAAAAGCTTAAATTGATTAATTGATTAAATGAAATAAATTTTGTAAATTCCAAAAGAAGAATTAATTTCTTTTACTTTTATCAAGTTTTATATTTAGAATATTTTAAATAGTTTGATTTTAAAGCAGTTTAAGTATATAATATAAGAAATTATGTAAAAAATAGGAGAATAAAATGAAAACTGAAAATTCAAGGAAAATATTTGAAAAAGCAAAAAAATCAATTCCCGGAGGGGTAAACAGTCCCGTAAGGGCATTTCAGTCTGTAAATAAAGATTATCCTATATTTATAGAAAGCGCGAAAGGCAGCAGGCTTTACGATGAGGACGGAAATGAGTATATAGACTGTATAGGCTCATGGGGGCCTATGATTTTAGGTCATAATTACCCTGAAGTATTGGAATGTATAAAAAAGGAAGTGGAAAAAGGGACTTCGTTCGGTCTGCCTACAAAAAAAGAAGTGGAACTGGCAGAGCTTGTAAAAGAATGTTTTCCGTCTATTCAAAAACTAAGACTTACAACTTCAGGCACAGAAGCTGCAATGGCTGCAGTGAGAGTAGCCCGTGCATTTACAGGAAAAAATAAAATATTGAAATTTGAAGGATGTTATCACGGACATTCCGATTCGCTTATGGTTAAAGCGGGGTCAGGACTTCTGACTTTTGAACATCAGGACAGTAACGGCATAACGGACGGAGTGATGAAAGATACTTTGACATTGCCTTTCGGAAATATTGAAAAAGTAAAAGAACTTTTAGCTAGAGAAAAAGATATTGCTTGCATAATATTGGAGCCAATCCCTGCAAATATGGGATTGATTGAGACTGATAAAAAATATTTGGAAGAACTGAGAGAAATAACTGAAAAGGAAAATATAATCCTTATATTTGATGAAGTGATAAGCGGTTTCAGAGTGGCATTGGGAGGAGCTCAGCAGCTTTACGGGATAACTCCTGATTTGACAGTGCTTGGAAAGATAATAGGCGGAGGCTATCCTGTCGGAGGATTTGGAGGTCGTGAAGATATTATGAACCTTATTTCACCCGTCGGAAATGTCTATCATGCGGGAACTCTGTCGGGAAATCCTGTTTCTGTGGCAGCAGGGATAAAGACTATCTCCATATTGAAAAATAATCCTGATATATATACGAAACTGAATGAAAAAGTCCATAATTTTATTCAGGGAATAAAGAAATTAATAGAAAAATATAATATAAATGCAACTGTAAACTGTAAAGGAAGCTTGTTTACAATATTTTTTTCCGATAAAAAGGTGAAAAACCTTGAAGATGCTATAAATACAAGTGATGAAATGTATAACATATATTTTGATACTATGCTTGAAAATGGGATAATAGTTCCGCCGTCCAAATACGAGGCTCATTTCATATCTATGGCTCATACTGACGAAGAAATGAAAAAGATACTTGAGATTACTGAAAAAGCTTTCGATAAAATGACAAAATGATTTAAAAAAGAGTAATGATTATAAAGAGTAATAGTTATAAAATAAAAAGAGAGGGTGAATTTTGTTGTGCATTATTCTAAAATTTTAGACGACACTATAAAAAATATAATACCGATAAATAGAGAAAGAATGAAAAATAAGGGAAAAGAACTGAATTCACTTTTAAAGACGCCGAAAGGGCTTGGAAAACTTGAAAATCTCGCAATACAGCTTGAAGGAATAAAAGAAAATTATAGACCTGAAAAAAAGATTGTAACGGTAATGGCAGCAGATAATGGAGTTGAGCGGGAAAAAGTAAGTAAATCAAAGAGGGTCATTACTCAATATGTAGTGGAAGCCATGCTTCAAGGGAAGTCCTCTATAAATGCTCTTGGAAATGTATTTAATGCTGATGTGAAAGTCATCGACCTCGGAATAGACAGAACGACAGATACAGAAAACGTAATAAATCTCGCAGGTATCATAGACAGAAAACTTATGCATATGGGTACTCACAATATAGCTGAAAAAGCTGCAATGTCTTATGATACTGCGATTAAAGCAATAGAAACGGGAATAGAAATCGTCGATATTTTTGTTCAAAAAGGCTATAATCTTTTTGCTACCGGTGAAATGGGAATAGGAAATACCACTACAAGCAGTGCGATGTTAAAAGTCTTTACGGATTTGCCTTTGGATGATATTGTAGGTTATGGGAGCGGGATAGATGATAAAACGCTGAAACATAAGAAAAATATTATAGAAAAAGCGATAAATATAAATAGCGAAAAAGAAAATATAAATTCTGCCGACCCTATAGATGTACTTGCAAAAGTTGGAGGACTGGATATTGCAGGAATGACAGGAGTTTATCTTGGTTGTGCAAAAAACTGCATACCTGTTGTAATTGACGGATTTATTTCGTCTGTAGCTGCATTATGTGCATATAAACTGTGCAAAAATTCAAAAGATTATATGGTACCTTCTCATCTAAGTGAGGAACAGGGAATGAAATATATTATGAAAGAACTAAAAATGGAACCTCTTCTGTTTATGGATATGAAACTGGGAGAAGGTACAGGAGCGGTTATGATGTTTCCTGTAATAGAGGCGGCATGTAATATAACAGGAACAGTGAGAAAATACCCTCAAGTATAAATTACGGGAGAAAAATAATAAAATGAGCCAGAAGGATGATAATAACAGGAAAGACGAGAAAAGCTTGAAACTATATATTGTAAGGCACGGCGAAACCGAATGGAATTTAATAAAAAAATTTCAAGGCCAGTTGGATTCTCCATTGACAGAAAATGGGATAAAGATAATGAAAGATACGGGGAACAAGCTTAAAAACATTATATTCAGCCGAGTTTATACAAGCGAGCTGGGCAGGGCTGTAAAATCGGCAGAAATAATCTTAAATAAAAACATAAATTATAAAAATGACAAAATAGAAATAAAAAAGATGTCTGAATTAAATGAAGTTTATTTTGGACTTTGGCAGGAACTAAGTCATGAAGAGGTATTTGAAAAATATCCTGAAGAAGCGAAAAATTATTTTTATAATGTAAGAAAATATAATGCTGAAAATATAAAAGCTGAAAAACTGAAAGACGCTTTAGACAGGTTTTTAAGGGGAATAGAGAAAATTCTAAAAAATCATAAATCAGGAAATATACTTATAGTTACTCATGGAACTGTGCTTGAAATGTTTATAAATTATGTGGAAAATAAAGATTTACTCGAAATAAACGAAAGAAAACTTGTAAATAATGGAGATTATAAAATTTTTAATTATAAAAATGGGAAATTTTCGGAAGAAAAATAAATTATATTAAATATCAGATAAACTGAATTATCTAAAAAGATAATAAAAAATTGGCAATGATACTATTTCGACAAAGACAGTATAATAAAGATATAAATTGGAAAATAACTGATTAAAATAAATTTTTTAACAAATGAAAGGAGATTTGAAAATGATTTGGATAATCGGAGGGACGAAAGATTCGAGGGATATATTTGAAAAATTGATAGAAAAGACCGACAGAAGTATACTTGTCAGCACGGCTACAGAATATGGAGGAAAACTTCTTGAAGAATATATTGAGAAAAATAATAATGATAAGAGGGAACTGAAAGTAGTTTCCGAGAGATTGAGCGAAGAACAGATGAAAGAACTGATTAAAAAGGAAAATATAAATTTGATTGTGGATGCCAGTCATCCTTATGCGATAAATGTAAGTAATTTTATAATAAAAGTAACAGATGAAATGAATGTAAAATATATGAGATTTGAAAGAAAAATGCTTGATTATGGAAATGAAAACATAGAAAAATTTGACTCGCTTGAAGAAGTAAATGAATTTGTAAAAAGGCTTGAAGGAAAAAATATACTAAGTACATTGGGATCAAATAATCTGAAAGATATAAAAGAAATGGGAGAAAAAAATAATCTGTATGTAAGAATGTTGCCCACTGCCGATTCTATAAAAAAAGCTGAAGAATTAGGTTATTTACCTTCGAGAATAATAGCAATACAGGGACCTATAAGTAAAATATTGAATAAAGCAATGCTTGAAACTTATAAAATAGACTATCTCATAACCAAGGAAAGCGGGACAACAGGAGGAGAACAGGAAAAAATCGAAGCGTGCAGGGAATGCGGAACAACAGTTTTAGTAATAAAAAGACCTTTCCTTGACTATGGAAAAGTTTATTATGAAATTGATGACTTAATGAAAGATCTGTAAAATAAAAAATAGAGCCGTTTCAAAACTGAAAATCCTTCTATTTTTGAAATAGCTCTATTTTTATATTATTTAACTATTATTCAATTGTTCAATTTTTATTCAACTTTTTCAAAAGTTAAAGCTCCATTGCCGGTTTTTAGTATCAGAGTATTGCCTTTTAATTCATAAGATTTCACGTTTTGAAGCTGTTCAAGATATTTACTTTCCAGATCCATTAAGTCAATATCTCCTGCCATTAAGGAAACAGTTATCGGAGTAAAGGAAATACCGTTACCTTTCAGTTTATATTCTGCGGAATATGTATTTATTCCTGAATGACCGCTCATTCCTTCAGAAGAAAATTTTAGAGTAATTCCATTTTTCAATTTTTTATCTGAATAAATCTGCTCTAAATTTACTCCTGTAAGATTTTTTAATTTCCATGAAGTATTCGTAAGGTTAGCTGATTTAACGGGTGTCTTTTGATTTTCACCTTTTGAATCTGAAACACAGCTAAAAATAAAGAATATTGAAATTAAAGCTAATATAATTTTTAATTTCATAATAAATCATCCCTTTCAAATTTTTCTATATATATTATACCCAATAAAACTTAAAAGAAAATGAGAAATGGAATTTTTTATTTATAAAAAAATGGTATTAAGAAAAAAACACATCGGTTAATCAGATCAATTTACCATAAGAAAGATTTTCATATTTCTATGTTATAGAGATTTATTATGCTATATTAATATTTTGTTATATCAATATTTTCAAAATAAATGTATTATTTCGATGATTTCATATATTCCTTTCCCCATTCACATAAAGATTTTAATACAGGCTCGATAGTTTTGCCTGTTTCGGTCAGAGAATACTCTACTTTTGGAGGAATTTCAGGATAAACGGTTCTTTTTATTATTTTTTTATCTTCGAGTTCCCTTAATTGTTCGGTTAAGGTTTTAGTAGTTATATTTCCCAAAACTTTCTGAAGTTCATTAAAACGTATGATTTTTTTATTATAAATATTCCATAAAATTCGCAGTTTCCATTTTCCGCTTAATATATTAATGCCTAAGTCCATAGGACATATATCTGACGGGGATAGTGATTTTGCCATTTTATTTTATTCCTTTCCTTAAGTATCAAAAAAGATACTTTATATTAAAAATGTACGTACTTGTAACAGTTTTAAAGGTATGCTACACTTTATTATAACAAAAATATTTATCTAAAGAAAGGATGATTTATATGATAATAGACAGCCATGAACATGTTATGTTTCCTACAGAATTTCAGATAGAAAAAATGGATAAAGCAGAAATAGATAAAGCGGTACTTTTTACTACGACACCTCACCCTGAAAAAGCCTTTTCATTGAATGAATTTAAAAGTGAAATGTCCGTTTTATTTAAAATTCTTGGCGGAGAAAATACTCTTGAAATTAATAAAAAGAGAATGAAAAAAGATATTTTAGATTTAACGGAAGTAATTAAAAAATATCCTGACAGATTTTATGGATTTGGACCTGTGCCATTGGGAATGACTTTTGAAAATACTGAATTATGGATAAAAAAATATATTATTGAAAATAATCTGAAAGGTGTAGGAGAATTTACTCCGGGAAATGATGAGCAGATTAATCAACTGGAAACAGTTTTTAAAGTGCTGGAAAAAATTATATCGGAAGAAAATCGAATTTTACTTGTATGGGTTCATACTTTTAATCCTGTTACTCTAAACGGTATAAAAATCTTGGAAAAACTCACTGAAAAATATTCGAAAACACCTGTAATATTCGGACATATGGGAGGTTATAATTGGCTGGAAGTAGCAGATTTTGTAAAAAATACGTCGAATGCCTATATTGATTTATCCGATACGTTTTCTACTCTTGCAGTAAAAATGGTAATAAATGAAGTTCCTGAAAAATGTCTTTACAGCTCTGATGCACCTTATGGGGAACCTATATTAAATAAACAGATGATAGAATATTTAATTCCTTCAAAAAAAATAAAAAATAAGGTATTTGGAGAAAATATTTTAAAGTTGCTGAAATAAAAAAACCGTTTCAAAAATAGAAATTGATAATAAAATTAGTATAAAAAATAATATTTATAAATTTTACAAATAGATATATTTTTATTATATTTTATATTTATCACTATTTTTGAAACAGCTTTTTTTATGATTGATTTATAAAAATCTGAAAATTTTATTTTTTATATTCAAATATTATAATAGCACCTTTGTTTGCCATTTCAGTTGTCGGTTTTCCGTCAGTTCCTATCACATTACCTGTCGTATCTGTTGCAATATAGATTTTTGTTGTGTCAGGGCTTACAATAGCTACACGATAACGGTTATTAGTTTTAAAGTATTTTATTGTATCTCCCTGTATTTGTTTTCCGTCAGCGTTTAAAGGAACTCTATATAATGCTCCATTTTTTAACGAAGTAATCAGTAACGAATTACGCCATGCTTCTATTTTTCCGTCTTTCGGATAATAAGCCACACTTGATGGAGCTATTGTAGGCCAGCATAGATAAGAAAGTTTTCCACATTGTTCGTTTTTGAAATTATAACCGTTTTGAACTGTAAAGAAAGTTTTTAAAGGTTCTTTAAAGTTACTTGCAGTAAAATCAGTTTCCTTATATTTTTTTCCGTTATCCGAATTATCTACATATTCATAAGCAAGATTATCTTTAAATCCTGCAACATTTGGCCAACCGTAGTTTCCGCCTGCTTCGAGTAAATTAAGCTCATCATCGGAAGAAGGACCGTGTTCTGTACTGAATAATTTATCTCCCACAAAAACAAGACCCTGAGCATTTCTATGTCCATAAGTAAAAATGTGACTTCTTACTCCGTTGATTACAGGATTGTCTTTAGGAATAGAGCCGTCCACATTAAGTCTTAGAGTAGAACCGGGATAGCTACTATAATCTTTTTTGGAAACTTCCGCAGCTGTCGGAGTACGTTGAGCTTCGATAGGTTTTTTCAAATTTTGCCCTTGATTATGCCCTTGGTCTCCTATTGTATAGTACAGTTTTTTATCGGGACCGAAAATTAGACGCCCTGAATTATGGTCGTTACTGCCGGGCAGTTTATCCAGAATTACAGTTTCATTTGTAAGTCTGTTTGATTTTTTGTCATAAGTCAGACGTACAATACGTGCAAATTCTTCCTGTTTGTCATTTTTATACGTGTAAGCCGTATAAACATAATTTTTGCCTTTTCCTGATAAAAAGTCAGGGCTCAAAGCAAGACCTAAAACACCTTCATGCTGAGGACCTACAAAAGCATTGTCAAATGTATATAGAATTTTTGATTCTCCTGTTTCAGGATTTACTGTACGAATATTTTTACCTGCACGTTCCGTAATCCAAAGCTGATTGTCAGGACCCCATACCATTTCCCAAGGGAAATTCAATCCGTCAGTAAGTACTCTCCCCTCAAAAGGCTCCGAAGCAGGAACTTTGTCCCCATGGGCAGCATTCAATGAAACAGAAGCTGCGATTAGCGCTGCTAATGACACAAAAGCAGTCTTTTTTAAGAAATTAAAATTCATAATTTTTCCTTTCATTATTATATACTTTTTATATTTTTAACCGAATATCCTGCGAATTTGATTATGTCTGAAATTGTTTTATCATTTACATCGGAAGAAAAATCAACTTCAGCATTTTTGTTATCAAGATTTATTTTTACTTTTTCAGTTTCAGGAATTCCGTAAAGGGCATTTTCCACTTTTTCCGCACAGTGAGAGCAGCTCATTCCTTCGATTTCTATAATTTTTTTCATATAAAAAACCTCCTGTATTTTTTGATTAGGAAACATTTTTGTATATACATATTATCAAAAATAAACTCCTATGTCAATTTATATTCTAAATTTATTTCTAACCGTATTTTTACAAAATATAGCTATTTAGGAAACAGATGAGTAAGTTACATTTTGATAGGCTCAATTTTTATTTACAAAACTCGGAATAAAATATATAATATAAATACCATAAATATAAAAATAAAAAAATAACAAAAAATGAAAATGAGAAAAATAAAAATGAAAGGAGATATGACTTTGAAATTTCCAGTCATATAATCAGAAATGGAGCATTATTTTTCAGAAAATCCGAATATAAAGTCCGAAAAGAGAAAAATAAAATATGCAATAGAAGATAAAGATTTTGAATTTATTACTGATAATGGAGTTTTTTCCAAATCCAAAGTCGATTTTGGGACAGATTTGATGCTGAAAGTTTTTATGAAAAACTTTAATTCTCAAGAAAAATTGGATATTCTGGACATTGGTTGCGGATACGGGGTAGTTTCGGCTGTAATAAAGACGTTTTATCCTTTTTTAGATATGACATTATCTGACGTCAATGAAAGAGCATTGGAATTAAGCGAGGAAAATCTGAAAAACTGTAATATAAATGAATACAGTATAATAAAATCCTCTGCTTTTGATAATATATCGGAGAAATATGATATAATTCTTTCAAATCCTCCGATAAGGGCAGGAAAAGAAATAATATTTAAAATATATGAGGGAGCTTATGAACATTTAAGGGAGGAAGGAGAATTTTACTGTGTAATTCAGACAAAACACGGTGCCAAAAGTACAAAGAAAAAATTGGAAGAAATTTTCGGGAATTGCGATACTCTGACCATAGACGGAGGGTATAGAATTTACAGAGCCAAAAAATAATTGAAAACAGTTAAAGAAAACAAAGGGAAATAAAATTTGTTTTTCTAAAAGTTTGACAATCAAAATAAAATATGGTATATTTACTTATAATGTGGAAATTTTAGATTTAATATAAACGGGAGGAAAGAGACATGTCAAAAATTGGTATTTTTTATGGAACAACTACAGGGGTAACAGAAGATGCTGCAAAAAAAATAGGTGAAAAATTAGACGGAGCCGATGTATATAATATCGCAGGAAACGAAGACAAGCTTGGCGATTATGATGTTCTTATTTTGGGAACTTCGACTTGGGGATTTGGAGATTTGCAGGATGACTGGCAGACAGCATTGGACGCATTATCAAATCTTGATTTAAAAGGTAAGAAAGTGGCTTATTTCGGTTCAGGAGACCAGATGACTTTTTCAGATACATATGTAGACGGAATGGGTATTTTAAATGAAACAGTAGAGAAAAAAGGTGCTGAAATAATAGGTCAGACAAGTACGGACGGCTATGATTTCAGTGAATCAAGAGCAGTTAAAAATTCTAAATTTGTGGGACTGGCTATTGATGAGGTAAATCAGTCAGACCTTACTGATGAAAGAATAGAAGCGTGGACAGAAGAATTAAAAAAAGTTTTATAATATAATTTTAGAATATAAATTTAAAATATTAGAATAAACTATGGTATTCATTAACTGAAAATTTTAAAGTAAACTATTTCAGTAGGTTGAATGTAATAAATAAAAAGACAAGATATTTTTATAAATAAAAATAAGTCTATTAAAAGACGGGAAGCACATTAAATGTGATTTTAGCTATATTTATATATAACTAAAATAAATCAATTTTCACGAGTTGATTTTCTCTCCAAAAAGCAAATAAAGAGGCGTATCCACAGCGTCTCTTTTTTGCAATCTGTTAATTATTAATTATAATATTTCCGGTATGGACACATCCGAATAGAGAATTTCGCCCTCCTGAAATAGTTTTTTCAGCTTGATTTTTTCTTCTAAAGGAAGATATTCAACGTAAATATTTTTTAAATCTTTTAATTCCGATTTTTTTAGAGTGTTAAGGAAAATAATGTTTTCGGGTATTTCTATATTTTCATTTACTATTTCTATTGAAGAAAATATATCTGTTTTTTCGGATTTAGAATTCTTAAATTTAATATTTTCTAAAATAAATTTTTTAAATTCGGAATTATTCGAGTCAGAATTATTTGAATTATTTTTATCATATTTATTATCAAAAATATAGCAAAATCTTGTCTGCATATTATTTATGTCCAAATTATCAGTGTCAGATTCATTATTTTTTTCCAGAAATTTTTCAAATCCATTTTTGTCATTATAAAATAGGGTAAAGGGATATTTTGTATCATTCATAATATCTAAATTTTGTTTATTAGACGAATTTTCCATATTTTTTATGTTTTTTTTGTCATTTGTATCAGACTTATATTCGTATTCTGAAGTTATATCAAAATATGTTTTTATAAACGGATTATCATAAGGAAAATTTTTAACATTTTTTGTAATAATTCTGCTTTTTCTGCCCGTTCTCTTCATATAATAAATTCCCAGAGTGAGCAAAAAGTTATTCAGCATTTTTGCGGAATAATTATTTACGGAGTTGTTTGATATATTTGCAGAATTATTGCTTTCAGAGTTGCCTGATGTTTTTATGAAGTCATTGTCAGTTTGTATTATCAAATTTTTATTCTGTTTAAAAAATATTCCGAGCAGTTTTTTTGTATAACTGTCATATTCCATATTTCCTATCAGAAATTCTTTTATTTTTTTGAAAATGGAAATATCGGTATAATCATAGCACTCAAAAATATAATCTTTTTTAATCAATATATCTACTATGTTATGCGTTAAAGTTTTTCTTATTTTTTCTATTTTTATTTTAAAATTACTATTGTAATATTTATTCAGTAAAATAAGCAGGTTGGAAATATTGTAGTCAAGTCTGCCGACAAATTTTCTTCCTTGGAAAAGAGAAATCTGGTCAAATTCGATTTTAGTATTCAGCAAAGTTTCACTTTCCAAATCAATATTCGTATAAAATACAGATTTTAAAGGGAAAGAAGTATTGTATAAGGAATGATAATAAGAAAGAGTATCATCTTTTAAATCTGACACTTTGATGTCATCAATATAAACTTTAGTATAATATTTATCCTGAAACGGTTCTACTTTCAGTTTGTATACAATATCATAAAATAAATTTTGGCTCAAATCCTTGAAATATTCTCCTGCTCCGAACCATACCGCATTTTTACTTGTAAAACCTTTCTGTTTTAAGTCGAACATAAGATGATTTTTACTTTCCCCAATAAACTTAATGTTTTCGAGAAGTATATTTTTTGTCTGGAAAGTAGGACTCGGATTTCCGAAACCGAAAGGTTTCAGCAGTTCAATCACTTGAAAAAATTCATAAGAAATTTTCTGTATAGGAATTTGTTTATCAATATTTATAACTTTGACAAAATCTTCTTTTTTCAATATTTTTTTTGCATAATCGTTGATTTTTTTTCTAAACAGTTCAATGTTTTTGATAGGTATCGTAAAACCTGCCGCTCCTGAATGCCCTCCAAATTTTACAAATAATTCGGGCATGGACTGGAGAGCTTCCAAAATGTTGAAATTTTCTATACTTCGGCATGAACCTACCGCAATTCCCTCGTCTTCTTTCACTTCCATAATGATTACCGGTTTGTAATAAGTATCGACTATTTTAGCTGCGGCAATACCGATAACTCCGTGATGATACTCGGGAGAATAGTCTATAATTACGAAGTCTTTATCAATATTGTGTTTTTCAATATTTTTTTCTACCATTTCGATGATATTGTTTTGCAGCTCTTTTCTTTCATAGTTTTTGTTAATGAGTTCTTTTACGATAATTTCTATTTCTCTGTTATTATCTGAAATTAGGAGTTTTACAACCATTTTTGCATCTTTCAGGCGACCCGCAGCATTAAATACAGGAGCAATAATAAATCCTACGTCATAAGTGGAATATTCCGTTTTCGGATTGTCATTACTATCGAGATTGCTGTTGAACAGCTTGTATAATAGGAAACTCAGTCCTTTATTTTCAGAAAAAGGCAGTTTTTCCAGACCAAATTTTGTCAATATTCTATTTTCCTCAAGGAGAGGCACAATATCGGCAACAGTTCCTATCGCGACAAGGTCAAGAAATTTATAGGCGTTTTCTTTTTTGCCGTTTCTTTCATAAAGAGCTGAAACAAGCATAAAGACAGTTCCGACACCTGCCAGAAATTCAAAAGAAAATGTATTTTCCTTTCTTTTAGGATTGATAACTGCGACCGCAGCAGGAATATTGCCGCTGTATAAATTATGATGATCGGTTATTATAATTGGAAGATTTATGGAATTTGCGTAATCTATCTCATTAAAAGCCGTAATTCCGGAATCTACAGTGATTACAAGTTCTCCTCCTGAATCCTTTATTTTTTTTAGGGCGTCATTATTGAGACCGTATCCTTCGTCCCGTACGGGAATATAATAATTTACGTTATCGGCTCCCAATTCTTTTAAGGCTAAATACAAAACAGATGTAGAAGTAATGCCGTCTACATCGTAATCTCCATATATCCATATGTTTTTCTTTTCTTTTATTGCTTTTTCAATTTCCCGAACGGCTTTTTCCAAATCATAAAGTCCATAAGGAGATTGAATATTTTCAAGTTTTGGATTAAGAAAATTTTTAATATCTTTAGCTGACTTAATTCCCCGTGAAGAAAGAATTTTGAGAATATCTTTATCTACAGGAATATCATTTATCTTTATATCCTTGTCCTTAGGCGTGTTTTTTATAATCCATTTAGTGTTTCTCATACTTTGCTCCTTATAATTTATGTATACATTCTATCACATTATGAGTTTAATTGGAACATATTTTATTAAATTTTTTTAATAAAACTATGACAAAAACGCTTTCCGATATAATAGAGTTGCCTGAACTGCTATTAAAAAAGGAAAGCGGTTATATGACTGATATAATTTTTTTAATTTATAAAATATTTCTTATAGAATATTTACAGAATAATTTTTCAAAAATTTATGGAATTTATTTGATTATTCCGATTAAATCCACAGTTAAAAATGGAATAAATAACTGACCGTCAGCAAATTCAAGACCTTCTCCCTGATTATAAAATAAAACTATGCTGTCGTCTTCCATATAAAATTTTTGAGCTTTATTGGCACCTTTGAATTTATTTTTTCCTGTTTCGTTTACTTGCAGACCGAACTGCTTGATTTTATCATTTATTGCAGAATTTAAAGCTGTTTCGTAACCTTGAACAAATATATCTTTCATTCCCATTTGTTTTCCGTTTTTCACGTTAAATGTCAGGGCGTCGTTGTATTTGACTACGGTATTGTTCTTTTTATCAGTTTTTTCTATTGTAAAGAGTACACTTACAAAACGGTCATTACTTCCCACGACTTTGTATTCGACTTTATAACTTCTGTCTTTGTTTCCTTTGAAAGAATTTACGAATTTATTTACGACTTTGTTCATATTTGTTACAACTTTTTGATTTCCTGTGAATACAGGATAAGCGATAATTGAACCGTCAGAATTTTTTGTTCTGGATATTTCCTTGACTACGTCAGGAGCAGTAGGGACATAATTTTGGAATGTGAATGTAGTGTCTTCTTTTTCTTTTGCTCCATATGACACTGTTACAAGCGTCAAAGCCATTAAAAGTATTCCTAATTTTTTCATTTATAAATCACCTCTAATTTTATTTATTAAATTTATTTTTCAATGATTATTATATAATAAAATCGTTAAATAATCAAATAACATTTTTAAATGACAGATAAATTTAATGTGTTGTTAAAAAATAATATTTTAAATGGAATTATACTAAAATATATAAAGATTTAATATGTAACATAAATTTTGTATATTAAAATGATAGCAGTACATTTAGAAAAATACTTTGTTTCATAAAATATTTTTTTGAAATATCCAGAAAAATAAAGTAAAGATAAAATATGATTACGAAAAATTTTAGAAAAAATAATTTGTCTATCAAAATAAATAAAAACGGAGTTAGCGGAAAGTCTGTACGGAATTAAATAAAAGCTTGACTAAATGTACATTTTAATTATATCATTGGATATATAACCATGTAAGTAAAGATTTTGATAATAAATAAAAGTTCTAAGGTTAATTTTAGGAGGAATAATGGCTAAAGTGATGAAAACGATGGACGGAAATCAGGCAGCGGCACATGCAGCTTATGCATTTACTGAAGTAGCCGGTATTTATCCTATTACTCCATCTTCAAATATGGCTGAATACACAGACCAATGGGCTTCCTACGGGAAAAAAAATCTGCTGGGAACACCTGTAAAAGTAGTCGAAATGCAATCCGAGGCAGGAGCTGCGGGAACAGTCCACGGCTCGTTGCAGGCGGGAGCGTTGACTACGACATTTACGGCGTCTCAGGGATTGCTGCTGAAAATACCGAATATGTATAAAATCGCGGGAGAATTACTCCCCGGAGTTATGCATGTGGCTGCAAGGTCGATATCCGCTCAAGCACTTTCTATTTTTGGAGATCATCAGGATATTTATGCAGTAAGGATGACGGGCTGGGCAATGATGTCGACAAGCTCTGTACAGGAAGTAATGGATTTGGCGGGGATAGCTCACTTGACGGCAATCAAATCGAGAGTTCCTATGCTGCATTTTTTCGACGGTTTCAGAACTTCTCATGAGATAAATAAAGTAGAAGTAATAGATTACGAAGTTTTTGACAGGCTTCTTGACAGGGAGGCAGTAAAAGAATTCAGAGAGAGAGCGATTAATCCTGAAAGACCCGTAACGAGAGGTTCTGCTCAAAATGACGATGTATATTTTCAGGCGAGGGAAGCTCAGAACAGATTTTATGAAGCCGTACCTGATATAGTAAATAACTATATGAAAGAGATTACCAAAGAAACAGGCAGATATTACGCACCTTTTGTCTATTACGGTGCCGAAGATGCTGAAAGAGTTATCATTGCTATGGGGTCAGTAAATGAGACAATCAGGGAAACTGTGGATTATCTGGCTGAAAGGGGAGTAAAAGTAGGACTTCTCACAGTTCATTTATATAGACCTTTTTCAAGAAAATATTTTTTTGAAGCAATGCCCGAAACAGTAAAAAAAATTGCCGTGCTTGACAGGACAAAAGAACCCGGAGCATTGGGAGAACCACTGTATATGGACGTAAGGTCTCTATATTATGGCAAGGAAAATCCGCCGATTATAGTAGGCGGAAGATACGGACTGTCTTCAAAAGATACTACTGTGGAGCAGATATTGGCAGTTTATAAAAATCTGGCTCAACCTGAGCCGAAAGACCATTTTACAATAGGTATCGTAGATGACGTTACATTTACTTCACTTCCTCTTGAGGAACCTGTTTTTGCAGGAAATAAGGATGTAAAAGCATGCCTGTTTTATGGATTGGGGTCTGACGGAACAGTAGGAGCAAATAAAAACTCCATAAAAATTATCGGAGATAAGACAGATATGTATGCACAGGGATATTTTGCCTATGATTCCAAAAAATCCGGAGGAGTAACAAGATCCCATTTAAGATTTAGTAAAGACCCTATAAGGTCGACTTATCTCGTAACAAAACCGAGCTTTGTTGCATGCTCCGTTCCTGCATATGTAGGAAAATATGATATGATTTCAGGATTGAGAGAGGGAGGAATATTTCTCCTGAATACAATCTGGGATAAGGAAAAACTTGTTCAAAATGTACCTAACGAGATAAAAAGGGAACTCGCAAAGAAAAAAGCCAGATTTTTTATTATCAATGCGACAAAACTTGCACAGGAAATAGGACTGGGAACAAGGACAAATACAATAATGCAGTCCGTATTTTTTTATCTGACTGAAGTAATTCCTTATGAAAAAGCTAAAGAATATATGAAAGAATATGCTGAAAAAACATATGGAAGAAAAGGAAAGGACATAGTTGAAAAAAACTTTGCAGCGATAGATAAAGGGACGGAAGGACTTGAAGAAGTATTTGTAGACCCCGAATGGGTGAACCTCGAAGTAAATGAAGAGATTATAGATTCCGCAAAATCGGAGTTTATAAAAAAAATTGCGGATCCTATTAATGCAATCAAAGGAAATGAGTTACCTGTTTCAGCATTTATAGGATATGAAGACGGTACCCTTGAAAACGGAACAGCAAATTATGAGAAAAGGGGAATAGCAGTAGAGGTACCTGAATGGCAGCCCGATATGTGTATACAGTGTAACCAGTGTGCGTATGTCTGTCCTCACGCAGCGATAAGACCGTTTTTACTTGATGAGCAGGAAATGGCGGCAGCACCCGAAGGAATGCCTACAATAAAAGCTTTAGGAAAAGGATTTGACAATCTGAAATATAAAATTCAGGTTTCGCCTCTCGACTGTACGGGATGTACTTCATGTGTGGATGTCTGTCCTGCACCGAGGGGAAAAGCGATAGTTATGAAACCTATCGAAAGTCAGATAGAAAAGCACGAAGTCGAATATACTGACTATCTTTATGATAAAGTATCTTACAAAGACCATATAATGGGAAAAGGAACTGTAAAAGGCTCACAATTTTCAAAACCTTTATTTGAATTTTCAGGGGCATGTGCAGGATGTGGAGAAACCCCTTATATCAAACTTGTAACTCAGTTGTTCGGAGAAAGAATGCTCATAGCCAATGCTACGGGGTGTTCTTCAATTTACGGAGGGTCGGCACCGTCGACTCCTTATACGAAAAATTCATGTGGAGAAGGACCCGCATGGGCGTCTTCGTTATTTGAGGATAATGCAGAATACGGATATGGAATGTTTCAGGCTGTGGAAACAATCAGACATAGAATGGCGAAAATGATGATTGAAGCTGAAAATGAAGTATCCTCGGAATTAGCCGCTTTATTTGCTGAATGGAGAGAAAATATTTCCGACGGGGAAAAAACTACGGAATTAAGAAATAAGATAGTACCGTTACTTGAAAAGGAAACAGGAAAAACAGCAAAAGAACTGCTTGAATTGAAACAGTATTTAGTAAAAAAATCCATATGGATGTTTGGAGGGGACGGCTGGGCTTATGATATAGGTTATGGAGGAATAGACCATGTACTCGCGTCGGGAGATGATGTAAACATACTTGTCCTCGATACGGAGGTGTACTCGAATACGGGCGGACAGTCATCAAAATCTTCTCCTGCCGGCTCTGTGGGAAAATTTGCTTCGTCGGGAAAACCTGTGAAGAAGAAAGACCTTGCAGCTATATCTATGACCTATGGAAATATCTATGTGGCAAGGGTTTCCATGGGAGCAAATCAGAACCAGACATTAAAGGCGATAAAAGAAGCCGAAGCTTATCCCGGGCCTTCGATAATAATTGCATATTCTCCGTGTATAGCTCACGGACTGAAAGAGGGATTGGGAAAATCCCAGCATGAAGAAAAGCTGGCTACGGAAGTAGGGTACTGGCCTATTTTAAGATACGACCCGAGACTTGCCGAAAGAGGGAAAAATCCTTTACAACTGGATTCCAGAGACCCTGCATGGGATAAATATGAGGAATTTTTGAAAGGGGAAAGCAGATATAACACATTACTTACAGAGTTTCCTGAACATGCAAAACAACTGTTTGAAATGAATCTGAAAAATGCCAAAGATACTTGGAATTACTATAAAAGACTGGCATCAATGGATTATTCACTGGAAAGTTAGAAAAAGACCGTTTAAGATTTGGAAATTGAGAAATAAATAAAATCTCGAAAAATAAGTTCAAAAATATTTTTGTTTTCATTATTATTGTAAAATTTTAAATGAATTCGAAAAATTATTTTTGGGCTTATTTTTTTATTTTCTATGATAAAAATAAAGTTGTTTTTAAAAATTTGCGAAAGTTTTTAAAATCTACGATTTCTAAAATCTATAAAAGTATAAATTATAAAAAATATAAATTTTAAATTGGTTAGATATAAATTTAATAATTTAAAAAAGTATTATACACTGACCTCAAGACCCTAAAAAAGATATAAGATAGGAGGTGTAATAATTAGCAAATAAGGAAAAAATATATGAGAGAAAAAAAATATAAAATTGGAAAAATTTTACGTGTTATGTTATAATAACATTATAAATATTCAAAAGGTATTTTGAATTTCAATAAGGTATATTTAATTTGAGATATATCCAAAACATATCAGAAACAAATTATTACAGGTTAGAAACAAAAAATTATAAATAGGGAGGTAAAGAATGAAAATAAAGGTTTTACAGAAAATAAACAGTAAGATACTTATGCTGTTTATAATGTTTAGTACAATTTCTCTGTCAGATGAAAACTCTGATAACTTTGCAAGGATATTCAGGGAAGCGTCAAAACATACTGATAGCAAAAAGATAATAGAAAGAACAGTAAACTCACTGTACTATGGTCTTTTAGCAATGTATAGAGGAGTATCACTCAAAATAAGTCAAATATGTGGATTTATCCTGATAGCATTTATGATAATTAGTATATTGAGGATAATATTGCAGAATATAGACAAAGTAGATGTGTATACAATAATCAAAATGATACTGCCTACATTTGTAAAGAATATAATAATAGCGTTTACACTGGTAACTCCAACTGTATATAATTCAACGTCAGGGCTGACAGGTGGAGGAATGGTAAAGGGAACAATTCTGACAAGAATAGTGGAAGCAGTATTTACAATGTTTTATAGATTAGGGCTGATATTCTTCAATGATCCTAAGTTTAACAATGCGACACCGGGACAAATAGCAGATATATTTTTCTCAAGACCAATAAGATTATTGGAGAAAGCATTTGGATTTATGTCATTTTTTTCAATATTTATAAATATAGGGAAATTAGTATTATTAATAGTATGCTTATGGATATGTGGGAAAATAATATCAATATACATATCAAATATATTTATGGCATTGATGTTAGTAACATTTTCAATATTTTTCTTATTATTTTTAACAATGGAAGGAACAGCAGAAATAGGACAGAGAGGGATAAGAATAATAGTAATACAGTCGGTAACATTGTTTATGACGGTAGCGATGATGGGGATATCGTATCAGGTAATAAAGCTGATAGAAGTAGGAGACAGTATACCAGGGATAGCGTCATTAGCGGTAATATTGTTAATGTTACAACAGGTAATGGAAGGAATAAGCACAATGGCGATAGCAATAACATCAGGAGGAACACTTGGGCAGAGCAGAGGAGACGCATTTATGGGATTTGGATCAGCGTTTGGAATGGTAGCAGGAGGACTTGCAATGATGGGATTAGCGAAGTTAGATGAGCTAAAAGAGGGAAATACAGAAGAGTCAGAGAATGAGCTTTCAAGTAAGGAAAGCAACACAAAAGAAAAAAACAGAAGCAGTAAATACAGTGATAAGGAAATAATGGCAAAAGCAAATAGGAATGTAGAAAATGAAGCAAGTGGAAGATACAGTGGAAACAGTGGAGGTAACAGCAATTCATCAGATAATGGATTAGGAGTAAGGTATAAGAAAGGAAGAGGGGTACCTAAGAACTTCAAAAAGGCAGAAGACAGTTTCAGAGATTACAAAGAGATGAAAAGGAAAAGTAACTTAGGAATAAATTCAATAATAGGATTAGGAGCAGGACTATTTTTCCAAGCAGGAACATCAGATTTAAGTAATTTGAGTTTATACTCACAATTAGGAAAACAAATTAAAGATGTTATGGGAAATAATAATCAGAACAATTATCCTTATAACGTAATCTCAAGGACTCAACAATTAGGGGAATTAGGTGCGACTATATTCAAAAAGGGAGCAAAAGGAATATTTAATGAGTTAACAGCATCACCTATTTTAAATTCAGAAACAGGTTCAATGAATGAGGCAACAAAAGGAAATGCCTACTATGGAGATGGAACTAATAAAAATGATTACTATGAAAGAAGAAATCCAAATAAAATAGCAAATGGAGAAAATAGTTACACAAATAATACACCATTATTAGGAACAAATATCATAGATACATATATTAATAATCTTGAGGCTATTAATAGAAATAATCCAAATAAGATTTTATCACAAAAATTTAACAGTCCCGAAGATATTGCCAATGCAATCAAAAACTTTCGTAAGAAAATGCAATAATCTTGTGAACAATGGGATTAATTGAGTTCAAAAAAATATTATAATGGAGATGATATTAAATGAAAAGAATAATAATGTTAATTATATTAGTAATGACAATTATTGGCTGTTCTTATTTTGAAGGTGCTGAAAGAGCTGAAAGAGAAAGAGGATTAGAATGCAGATATAATTATAGAGGAGAAATACAAGGTTGTAACTATATGAAATAAAAGCAATTTAATATTAAAAATATACAGAAAATATAATTATGAATTATTTAAAAATTTTCAATTTAAAACAGAAGTGAACTTAGAAAAAGTCATCTGTTTGAGCCATAGGCGAGTTTTTGACTTTTTCTTAGTGAACGAGTGTTTTAAATCAGTAAATTTTTTCAAATAAAATCGGGGGGTTAAAAATGAAAAAAGAAAAAAATGGCGGGTTTACACTCGTTGAAGTTTTAGTTTACATATCAATTATTACAATTCTGTTTACGATTGTTTTTAATATTTTGCAAAATCAGAAGCAAAAACAGGAATTTATCATTCAAAAAAGAAATATAAGTCAGTTTATAAGAAAAATCCAGCAATATGCCCAGTATAACAAAAAAGAATATATACTGGATTTTAGAATATCTGAAAATATCGCATATTTCGTGGATAAAGAAAACGGAAAGGAAGATATAATCGGAAAACTTGAAATCTCAAGAAACATATCCTATATGACAAATAACAATGATAAGAATGCTGATTTTAAAAGAAAAACAACTAATGAGGGAAATTTTGAAAAAGGATTTTCTATTTATCTACTGGATAAAAAAGGAAAGAAAATATATTACAGAATATCCACAAATACCATAAATGCGGCTAAATATCCGATAATAAGCATTTACAGGGCAAAAACTCCCATAGATATAGACAGTGACTATACAAAATCAAATTTATGGGAAGAGGAACTTTAAAATGGGAAATAAAACGGGGGAAAAAAGATTGATTGAGGAAATGAAAGATATCTCGACAGTGCTATGGCTGGGAATGCTCATAATACTGGGCATTTTTTATATAAATTTTGTTACATATAAAGGAAAATTAGAGGGAATACAGACTTTGTATGTAAAAATAGACGGAAAAAACGGAGCGGTCTTGAAAATAAATAATAAATATACAGGAAAACAGATAACGATAAAAAATAGTAAAAATATGAGTTACGGTTTTTACCTTATAAAATTTAGAATAAAAAACTCAAGAGAAAAGAACGGGTTTATAATTCTCGAGGGAAAAATTTTAGGATATAAGGAATCAGGATTGAATGGCGTACGAAGATATATTTTAAATATATTTGATGAGCTGTTTATGACGGAAGACAATCTATATGCCTTTTCCAAGGCTGCAATATTAGGAGAAAAGTCGGATATTTCCAAAGATATGAACGATAAATTTAAATATACGGGACTGGCACATCTCGTAGTGATATCAGGTTCACATATAAGCCTTGTAATAATCGGAATTGTGAAAATGCTTGACAGGATATATGTCGGTTATAGGATAAAATATATACTCTCTCTCGTAATCCTTACGTTTTACTGCACTATTACGGGAATGTCTGCGGGAATATTGAGGGCATATATAATGGGAGCAATAATGATACTGGCAAGAATAATGTTTGAACGGGAGGACAGTAAAAAATCTCTTGTGATTTCAATGATTATAATATTGATTTTAAATCCTTATTCCCTGTTTGATATATCATTGCAGCTGTCTTATACCGCAGTTATTGCAATAATATTTATTTATCCTATTTTTGAAAAAATATTTGAAGAAAAATATTTTTTCCGAATGAAAGACGGTATAAAAAAGGATATTATTAAACTTATAATTTTGAGTCTGGTAATACAGATAACGAGTATTCCGCTATTTTTATATTATTTTGATAAATTTCCTCTTTTTTCTTTTTTACTCAATGTAGTAGGAGTGCCTATAGGAACGGTGTTAATAGAGTTCCTCTTCGGGATAACTTTACTTAATATTCTTCGTATAAAAATAATTAATCCTGTTCTTGTACTATCCATAAAAATAATTTACGGTGCTTTTGAGGGCTTTATTTATTCAGGAAGTAAACTTCCTCTTTTACAGATTGAAATCCCTTTTAAAATAAATATAGTTACCGTTTTTACATATTACGGAATGTTGATTTTGGTTTGTTTAAAATTGAAAAAATACCTCAATAGTTTAAAGTCTAATAATTTAAAATGAATATAATTAAGTGTAATGGGAAAATAAAAAAGAGGTTGTTTCATAAAATGAAAGAAATACTCTAATCATAGATTATATATATTTATTATTTTTATAAAATTAATAAAAATAATGACTTTTCAAATTTTAAAATATATTATATTTATGTTTTGAAAATTATTTCTGACTTATGAAACAATCTTCTTTGTGATATAAATAACTGTAACATAAATAAAAAACAAATAAATATATCGTTATGACAGTGAAAGAACATTAACGGGACATAGAATAACAGCATAAATAGTAATATGGAGATTAAAGGCAAAGATTATTTTTCAATAAAAATCTTTTCATTTAGTATTTCTCCGAAAGAAAAAGATTGAAGCTCATTATCGACTAAAATTTCTATTTCTCCGTTATCATTTATATCCTGTGCTATTCCTGCCTTAAGGTTTTTTCCTATCTTTATACTGATTTTTTTGTTTTTTAAGTAATTTCTTAAATTAATTTCAGAAAGTATTTTTTTCCAAAAACCGTTAATAAAATCAGCATACAGATTTTGGAATTCTTTTGTAACTGAAACTGCTATATCAGTTATATCATATTTTTCACCTGTGATTTCTGAAAGAGATATGGCAGTATTTTCAAGTTCTGTAGGTATAATGTTATTAATATTTATACCTATTCCGATAAAAAAATTGTCCTGAACTCTTTCGACGAGAATACCGCACAATTTTTTTTCCGATAAGTAAATATCATTAGTCCATTTAAACATATAGTTCAGATTTTTAAATTTTTCCAGTCCTTTTATAACGGCAAGTCCTGCGAGTAGAGGGAGCTTCAAATATTCTATATCATCAAGTTTTTCTTCTTTTTTTACGAGAAAAGTAAAAAGAGCCATGCCCTCATCGGAGAACCATGTGTTTCCTCTCCGTGATTTCCCTTCAGTCTGCATTTTGGTAATTACAATGTCAAATTTTTCAAATGATTTGGCATTATTTTTCATAAATTCGTTTGTGGAATTGAGAGTATCAAATTTATAAATTTTCATATTTTTCCTACTTTCCTGTTTTTCATTTCTTGTCTTTA
>ERZ773008.759-NODE-759-length-23523-cov-9.675643_pt1 | contig 23523 bp, 20 predicted proteins | sample MGYA00580664_ERZ773008 | MGnify/ENA primary metagenome ERZ773008 (study PRJEB29015, sample SAMEA2738016) | human oral metagenome | biome: human oral; feature: human-associated habitat; material: dental | place: China | collected 2048 ... | reverse complement strand
TTTTTAGATATAATATAGTTTAGTATTTTGAAAGGAAAAAGAAAATGTTAAAGGATCTTAAAGAGTTTTTGCTTCGCGGCAATGTAATTGATTTAGCAGTCGGTGTTATCATTGCCAATGCTTTTGGAGCTATTGTGACTTCGCTTATTGGAGATGTTATTACTCCACTCTTTCTCAATCCAGCTTTAAAAGCTGCTGGTGTAGAACAAATTGCTGGTTTAAAATGGAATGGGATTGCATACGGTAGTTTCTTAAGCGCTGTTATCAATTTCCTCGTCATCGGAACAGTTCTCTTCTTCATCGTCAAGTCTGTTGAAAAAGCGCAAAGTCTTACTAAAAAAGAAGATACTGCTGAAGAAACTGCAGGACCAACTGAATTAGAAGTTCTTCAAGAAATCAAAGCATTGCTCGAAAGCAAATAATTATGAAAAAAATTCACTGATGAAAATCAGTGTTTTTGTTTACTCTCACGGTTTCTTGATATTCTGTTTGCCTTAACCTGCCCCTCTAGCTGCTACTTCTATTAAACTTGCGGTGGAGTTTTGAGATGACAGATAACGTCCATACGGTAAAACTGCTAAAGCTATTGATTTTTATTGAGTACGAGTTCGATTTTATCTAAATAGAAACAAAAAAACAGACCGAAGTCTGTCATTTTGCTCAATTAGAATTTTTTACGTTTACGAGCTGCTTCTGATTTACGTTTACGTTTTACAGAAGGTTTTTCATAGAATTCACGTTTGCGTGTTTCTTGAAGAGTACCAGCTTTAGTAACCGCACGTTTGAAACGACGAAGAGCATCGTCAAGGGATTCATTTTTACGTACTACTGTTTTTGACATTTTTTTCACTCCCTTCAAGCTTAAAATCTTTTAAATTTTATCATATTAAAATACACTTGTCAAGTCCCAGAAATTAAGGGAATGTGGTAAACTTTTCTAGAACAAGCAATATTATTAACTTAAAAGAGAGTTGATTTTTAGCAAATTTTTCAAAAAATCTGCCAACTACTTCATTCTGTAATCTAGGCTGTAAATTTATCGAATTTGTTCAAAATGTAAATGGACTGCAATATGATCGCCATAACCATTGCGATCCAAATCTCGTTGCAATCGGTAGGAGATATAATGCTCGGCAATGGTGATATAACCAGCACCTAACAGGCGATTTTCTACCATAGATTGAATCATACTGATAGTAGCTCGTTCAACACCAGCTTCCTCTAGATCTAACACTACTTTTTTAGTTACAAGCGCTAAATTTTGACGTAGATCATCTGTCAAGACATAGACTGTTTGTGCTGCTTTCAGAATCGCTTGATAAATTTTATCTGGATTAAAATCAGTAACTTCTCCATTACGTTTGATGACTTGCATGAGAAACTCCTTTAAAATTAGTTAGTTTCGTGTACTTAGTACAGTAAAAATATTATACTATTTTTTCACTAATTCTCAAAACGATAGATATTTTGAGAAGTTTAGTAGATGAAAATTACGCTTTCTCAAGCCTGATTTTATTTACAAACATTTTCATTCCTCAATGTTAGCTTTTGATCTCTCAATCTAAAAAAGACAAACACTTAAAAATAGAGTTGTTTGTCTTTTGGTCAAAAGATTAGACTTTTCTAAAATCTTCAACTATTTAATCTTCGTTATTTCTTTTACGACGGCGAGCACTGGATAAAGTTCCCAAACCAAGTAGCAGCCCTAATGCAGCAACCTGATTTGTTTTGGTACCAGTAGCAGGCAGAACTCTTTGACTGCTATTTTGTTGTTGTCTAACTAGCAATGGTTTTGGTTGGTAAGTTCTAGATAAGTGTAATTTTTGTACTTCTACACCTGTTTCTTTTTGAGCCTTCGGAGGAAGTTGACTTTGCAATTGTTCGTAGTTTTCTTGTAACCTGGTATAAATTGAACGAGAAATAGCCAGTTTTGTTTCTTCCTCATTTAACATTTTAACCTTAGCAGCATAATCAACTTGTGCAGCTTGAAAAGCCTTTTGAGCTGCTTCAAGTGCTTGTGGTGCATTTTGTAATTTTACCAAGTTATCTTGTGCTACTTTTAGTGCAGTTTGACTAGTTTGCAAAGCGTCTTTTGCTTTAGCAACATTCAATTCTGCTGTAATTAAGGCTTTCTTTAGTTCTGCTAACTTATTTTTAGCGGTTTCTAGTAATCCTTGTTCTTTTGCTAACGCTGCTTGTTTTGGCGCCAACTTGGATGCAATAGCTGCAGTTGCACGCTTCAAAGCTGCTTCTTTTGTCACAACATTTTGTTTCGCTTTTGTCAAAGCTGCTTCGGCTGTAATCACTCCAGCATTCGCAGTAGCAAGAGCAGCCGAACGATTCGCAGCTAATTTTTGAAGGTCTGCTAATTTTGCCTTTTGGATATTTAAAGTAGATACATAACCCGTTCTTTGAGCTCGCAACACACCTAATTGATTCTTGGCTGCTGTCGCTTGTGCATTTGCGGCTTTTGCAGCACCAGCAAAATTACGGATTGCTTGCTCATAAGCATCTGCGCTAAGAAGAGTACCGTTATTGAAGCGTTCATTAGATGCTGTGTGGAAACCAACTTCATATAAATTATTATATGGATTTGGATTACTACAATATGCTGCTGAAATCGAATTAAAGTTTTTATCCATCATTTGAAGATAGTGACCAACTTTGTAGAAGAAATCAAGCTGACCTCGCTTGTAAAGAGTAGTATAAATTTTATTGGAATCAATGTCTCGCTCATTTGTTGTTAGCCCATACTTAGCTGCCTCAGCCATATATAAGGCTTTTTCTTTATACCAGTAGTCAACCGCTCCTCTTACAGAGCTATTAATGGCCACGTTTTCATTGCCAAAATATTTGCCCATGTGCCAATTGGCTCTTCTAAAATAAAGAGTTTGGACTTGGCTGGCTGGATTTTTGTAAGGATCAATCAACAGTTCTTTTAATCCAGCTTGTCTACGGTAAGCATTGATTGCCCTAACCAATTCAATCGCTTTTAAATTATTTTCTAAAGTTGCTGGACTTGTTGAATCAGAACCAACTGTAATACCGTCTTCATGTTTAGCTCTTTCATAAGTCGCTAGAGCTTCAGCAGCTGCATTACGAATCGCCTGGTTGGCTCCATTTGTTTTAGCATGTTGCAAAAATTCACCATAGGTTGCTTTACTCAAGTCAACATTTCTTCTATTAGCAACTGATTGTTCAGCGCGGGTTACTTCAGCAGCTTTTTGATCAATAGCCGCTTGATTTTCTGCAACTTTTTGCTCACTTTGCTTGACTTGTTCAGTAGCTGCATTGATTTCTTTAGGAAGATTAGCGATTTCTTCTTTCACTTTAGCAAGATTTTTTTGCTTTTCTGCCAAATTCTTTTCCGCTTGTTTTTCTTCTTCTTTTGCGCGGTTAAGATCGTGTTCCTCATTGGCAACTGGAGCTTTAGCTGTGTCTAATTCACGTTGTGCAACATCAACAAGTGATTGCTGCCCCGCTACAATATTTTCCTGATTTTTAACAGCTTCTTTTGCCTTTTCTTCCGAACACTTTGCTTCTTGAACCTTCTTCTCCTCTGTTACAACGGTGTCCTCTGCTGTTTTTACTTTTTCTTTTGCAGTTTCAATCACTTCTGAAGTTGCTGCATTTTTTTCTGTTTCTGCATCTGCTACGGCTTTCTGTCTATTTATGACCGCTTCCTTTGAAGTATTTACATCCTCTTTTACTTGATCTACAACTTTCTGTTGCGTATCTTTCTGAACTTTCGCAGCATTTGCTTCCAATTTTGCTGATTGAACGTCAGATTCTGTAACTGGTTTGGTAATTTTTTCAGATGTTTTTGGTTCAGTAGATTGTGGTTTTACTTCTTCGGCGCTTACTTGATGTGATAAACTACCCGAAATAATTGTCGTTGCAGCTAAACCGGTCGCAACGACTGACTTTTTTAGTTTTCTCTCCATTAGAGGACCTCCTAATTACTTGCTATTTTTTATTATAAACCATTTCAACCCAAATTACAATTCCACTAATGTATTACGCAGATAACTATTTCATTAAATTTCTTTTACATCAAACAATGTTCACATAAGCTTTGTGGCTTTAATACTACGTTTGATGTTACTTAAATCTCGAGAGTACAAAAACTCAGCACGAATGCAATTTCATCAAACGAGGGTTAGACAGTTACTTAAATCTCGAGAGTACAAAAACTAAGAAAATAAGATACTGCAACTGAAAATGGTTAGACAGTTACTTAAATCTCGAGAGTACAAAAACGAAGGCTTATTCCTCGTTTTAGAGCAAGTTGTTAGACAGTTACTTAAATCTCGAGAGTACAAAAACCCAGAAACTTCATCCTTTTTATGCAGCGTGGTTAGACAGTTACTTAAATCTCGAGAGTACAAAAACTTGTTTTATACACACCGCCTAAATCATCAAGTTAGACAGTTACTTAAATCTCGAGAGTACAAAAACACATCATTTGATACTTCATTACTTGCCAATGTTAGACAGTTACTTAAATCTCGAGAGTACAAAAACTAAATTTACAAAATACTATTCATTTTGAAAGTTAGACAGTTACTTAAATCTCGAGAGTACAAAAACTTAAGTCACAAGTTGAATAAATGAGTACGTGTTAGACAGTTACTTAAATCTCGAGAGTACAAAAACTTAATCCTGCCGATCCTGAGCTGAAAAAAAGTTAGACAGTTACTTAAATCTCGAGAGTACAAAAACTTTTTAACTTTGACTATTCAAATCCAACTTGTTAGACAGTTACTTAAATCTCGAGAGTACAAAAACTATTGTTGTTTCTTTGTGATAATTTAAACAGTTAGACAGTTACTTAAATCTCGAGAGTACAAAAACCCATTTTGTCACTCATGTTCTGCTCGACTGTTAGACAGTTACTTAAATCTCGAGAGTACAAAAACCTAAGTTAGATACAGCCCCGATAATTTCAGGTTAGACAGTTACTTAAATCTCGAGAGTACAAAAACTGGTAGTGAGATTTATACGCTGCTTAAATGTTAGACAGTTACTTAAATCTCGAGAGTACAAAAACTAGTGGCTGCTTATATTGGTAATGATGAGGTTAGACAGTTACTTAAATCTCGAGAGTACAAAAACTATCACTAGGTCGGGGGCTAATTCCGATATGTTAGACAGTTACTTAAATCTCGAGAGTACAAAAACGAAATCGCTGTAATGATTGCAGCTGTTGGCGTTAGACAGTTACTTAAATCTCGAGAGTACAAAAACAAAGATTGTCACAACAAGCGTCATGGACGCGTTAGACAGTTACTTAAATCTCGAGAGTACAAAAACGCTGCGCTAGTATGCAGTCTAGTTATGTTAGTTAGACAGTTACTTAAATCTCGAGAGTACAAAAACCGCCGTGGACTATTCGCTTTCAACGTTGATGTTAGACAGTTACTTAAATCTCGAGAGTACAAAAACTTGAAATGTCAATCGCTATCGCAGAAGGTAGTTAGACAGTTACTTAAATCTCGAGAGTACAAAAACGAAATAGCTGTAGTGATTGCAGCTGTTGGCGTTAGACAGTTACTTAAATCTCGAGAGTACAAAAACTTGACGGATAAGCAACATTTGTCATAACTCGTTAGACAGTTACTTAAATCTCGAGAGTACAAAAACATAATTAGTTATTATTGATATAGTTTTGTAGTTAGACAGTTACTTAAATCTCGAGAGTACAAAAACTCGTAGCGAACTTCAAAAAGGCAATAAAGTGTTAGACAGTTACTTAAATCTCGAGAGTACAAAAACCTTGTTTTAATTCTTCAGCGTTTAAAACATGTTAGACAGTTACTTAAATCTCGAGAGTACAAAAACACCAGCTTTCCCCTCTGCACCGCCTACGTTGTTAGACAGTTACTTAAATCTCGAGAGTACAAAAACATCGTGTTGCTGGTACGTCCTCGGCTGTCTGTTAGACAGTTACTTAAATCTCGAGAGTACAAAAACCATCAAATATAAAAGAAGAATATCTTATCAGTTAGACAGTTACTTAAATCTCGAGAGTACAAAAACGAAGCTAGCCGCAGGTAACGGCTACAACTAGTTAGACAGTTACTTAAATCTCGAGAGTACAAAAACGCAGACAATCACATGCTGACCAAAATCAAAGTTAGACAGTTACTTAAATCTCGAGAGTACAAAAACATGCACGATTATATAGCTCATCTTCCAAGAGTTAGACAGTTACTTAAATCTCGAGAGTACAAAAACAGATGCAGGCGGCAGGCGTTGGAAAGCAGAGTTAGACAGTTACTTAAATCTCGAGAGTACAAAAACTGGTTAGATGTGAAGGCAATCCCGAAAGAGTTAGACAGTTACTTAAATCTCGAGAGTACAAAAACCTTGCAACTTACGGACTTTAATATCCGATAGTTAGACAGTTACTTAAATCTCGAGAGTACAAAAACCTCAAATTTAACAATTTTTGTTTTTTATACTCACATATTGATTATAAAGACTATTCCAATCCTTGTCAATCGTTTCCCTTCAAAAAATTAATCAATAATGGACTAAGCTGTTGAATTTTAAAATTTACTTTTTTATCATACTGATATAAATAGTTGAGAATTTTTAATGTAACCATATCAGAAATAGCAAGACTCATATGAACAATATCTGAACTAAAAAGGTAGGGAGAGATTTTTTGTAAGGAACTTAAGAATTGTTCCTCGTCTGGAACTTCATTAGAAGGATACAGGCTTATAAACCTTTCATACATAAACGTGAATTCATAAAAATGTTCAATAAGATCTGATAAAATATTAACATTTTCAATATTTTCCCTATTAATGTAAAGATAGCCTTCATTTGATGGAAAAATCACAACTTGAAAATTAGAATAACGATCAACCATTATGTGTAAATACTCACAGCATTTAACAAATGAGTTATAAGCTAAATAATCATCCATATTTCTAAGAACAAGCATTAATTTATCTGTATTTCCATTCACTATTTCCTCTAACATTTTTAAAAATATAAAAAATTTAGTTTCGTTGTCAATAAATTCAAATGAAATGTTTTTTTCATTCATCCCAAAATAAGGTTGAAAATTTTTCAAAATTAGTTGTTCTGTATTAAAATACTGACTTTCTGTATGATAAACCACTTCTTGAATTTTTAAATCTAATTCTTTATTAACTATGCTTGAAATTTGATCCAATCTATCATTGATAGCGTCAATTTGTTCCATAATTTCAAGATTATTAAGTTTTGACTTTATAAAATCAAAAGCAATCGTTCCTTTTTTATAATTCATTTGCTCAATTAAATCCTGGATGTTAGATATTGAAACAATTTTATACTCTGTTCTTTTCACGACTACACCGTCAGCAATAATCTCCGGCTCCTCTTGCTCAAAAAGACTTAAATCTTCTGTATTATATTTTTTCCCATCAAAATACCAAATCAGTAGCTGCCAAATATAATATTTTAATTGTTGATTTTCTCCCACAATCTGAGTAAATTTACCAAAATGAATAGATAAGTCCTCTTTGTAAGGATGTATAAATTTGAATTTCATATAATCACCAACTTATTATCACTTACTACTTCTTCTTGTTTGGTTTTTCCGCCAATGATTAAAACCATTTCTGAAAATTGTTTTTCTGTCACAGCTAGCAAGCGTACATTGCCACTCGGTAAATTGCTTTGTTTTAATTTTTTGTAAAATTTACTAGCAAAGCTGCGGTTAGGACAGGTACGGTAATAAACCGAAAATTGCAGCATCTCAAACCCATTAGTAATCAACTCTTTGCGAAAATTCCGGTAGGTTCGTTTTTCCTGGTTGGTTTCCATCGGAAGATCAAAAAAACAGATTAATCTCATCGCTTCATACCTCATATTACTTACTCCATTCCAAACTCGAAACAATTGGACAGTAAAACTTTGTTGTGTCTTTATCTGCAATACATTTGATAAATCCTTTTACATATTTATCCATCGCTCCAGTTACAGTGCAATTTTCCTTACCATAACGAATCTTTGCATTTAATAAATCCGTTAAAGCTAATCGGAATTCATATTTCAAATAGTCTTCTTCCCTTAAATGACGATAAACCCATACATCAATAATCTGCCTGAAAGGTTCCATCAGATCGTCTACCAGATTAAATTGATTGTATTCATTTTTATGAAAGATTCCAATCAAGGGATTTAATCCATAACCAGCCACAATCCTTGCCATTTGAGCTCTCATAATCGCATAACCATAATTTAAACCTGCATTGATAACATCAGCTTCCTGCTGGGTTACGCGCACAAATTTTTTACCAAATAGCTCATTGAAATAAACTTTGGCTGCGTGGCCTTCACGATTAGTTTTATCCCCCGGCTCAATATGATCTTTATAGTCAGCTAATAATTGAATGCAATCTAAATCCTTTTCAAACATGGCCAACACATCCTGTTGGTTGTTGATTTTAAAATAGGTAACAATCTGCCATAGCTTATCCTTTTGTTCCTGAGTCCAAAGCAGCTGTTCCTGCAGTCTCTTGTAGGCCCTGAAATGCCCGTTTTGAGAATGATAGATACCGGTCGGCAAATGCTCATTATCGCAGACAATGAGAGCGATATTGTACTTACTAAGAGCACTTAGTAAACGTAGAGTGACAACTGTATCTCCTCCCTCCGCTACTATGATAGAAATATCGCTCAAAGGAATGGTGTACTCTTCTCCCATTTTCTTAATCAGCAGATTATCCAACTTTAATCTCATTTTTTCACTTTGACATATATGTACGATTCTCCAAGTCATAAAACTCCCCTCTAACACGAAAACACCCTGCCAAGATGACAGGGTGTTGATTTCGGCATGAAGCCTTATCTTTGTAGCTTCTGCAAGATTTAAGTAACTGTGTAAGGCGTCCCTTACGCTTACTATTATAATACATTGCAAAAGCGTTTGCAACTCTTTTTTAAATTTTTTTCTTAAAATCGAGTTTTGGCTGTTCACCCTCTTTTTTAATGAAATGCTTGTTACCTAAAACATCTGTTTTAACTTTGTAGATGGAAAGGTTAGCTATCTGCATATTCTTTTGTAATTGAGTCGAAGAAGCTGGCAATTCCCCTAATACCTCAAGATTCTCCCCTTTCTCAAATTTTGATTTTTCATAAGGTTTCAATTCCAATTTATGTTTTTCGAAACTTTTTGGATTATCTTTCCCAGTACGAGACCAAAATCTAAAAATCTGTTGACGATTAGTTTCTGTATCTTTTATCAAAATTAAGTCATTCTTATGCAGAGTAAACTTAAATTCTGAATTATCACCAATTCCTTCTTTTTTTCTCAACTTATTATACTTCTCCTCAGAAATACCATAAGAACCGCCATTTTCAAAACATAAATCTGAATACTTTAATCCCAAGAATTCATATTCTTTAGTTTCCATATTATAGTATACATCTGTTCTCCAAGGGTTCAAAGATAGCAAGGCTACAGAATTTTTACTCTCTGAAGGAGTTATATCAACAAATTTCCCTAAGAGATTATCATAATATTTCAGACTTCTAATCTCAGGTCCATTTCCTTTTTGACTGTATTTGCGAATAGGTCCATTTTCAATCCGATATTTTTCAAAAGGATTGAAATCAACCTCTTTTCCGTTTTTGTCGTATTCTTTAAATGGTCTATACTGATCTAGAATCTTTTCTATTACTTCGTCCCAAGTTTTTCTATCTTTCTGATACATTAAAAATCGTGATTTATCCTTATTGTATATATCCAAAAACTTATAAAATCCAGATTTGGAAGGAGTTTTTGATCCTAAAGTATAAATATCTTTTATTTTCCCTAAAGTATAGGTGTATTCTTTTTTATCTTTATCTAACTTCACCTTCCTAGTCGCATAAATGGTCGCATCAGAAATTTTACGGTTATATTTTGAATCGACCTGATAGGAGAATAGAATACTATCCTCAAACTTCTTACTGGTTATTGTATCCACGAAATTGTCATAAGGCGCCCTAAATACTAATTCCTTGTATTCCTCATCAGTCAGGGAAATAATTTCTCCTGTTTCAGGATCAATAAATTGCTCCTCCTTATAAGAAATCAAAGGATTATTTTGTCTCTTCCAAAGTCTTAACTGGCTGGAAGCAGCGATAATCAGAGCATCTACTGCATGATGGTGGTAGGTTTCACGCGATTTTTCAATCCTCCATTTTCTTCTAAGCTGAGAGGTGAACTGACCTCGTACAACTGAAACCTTGGTATCAAAATCCCTTGTTTTATAAAAATCTTGCAGCACATTCAGTACAACCCGAGAAGAATAACGAGTATCAACTAGATTACGTTCAATAAATTTCTGCTTGACTTCAATTTTGCTGATATCCTCTTCGTTCAACAAATAGTCTTTTTTCTTATTATTCAGTGACTTAGATGCTTGGACATACGCCTTAAACTCTTTATATGACCATGCGTCATCCATGCTGTCCAGTGCCTGAAACGGAGTTCGCTGTCCTTTCTCCTGATTGGCTGTGGCTAGAACAAGAACCTTATTGGCCAGGCTGTCATCAAACGACAAAGACAGAGGCAAAATGTGATCGATCTCATATTTATATTGATTTTCAATCAAGTCATTGATTAGGATATGTTTCCCTGTGTATAAACATCTTTCCCCTTGTTGATGCCACAGACGGATTTTAGTTGCCAATTCTTTGTGACCATGAAATACACTATCAGGCAGCTCCTCTTTCCCATTGTATTGGTGAGCTGCTTTCATCATGGCTACATTTTTTTCATCCTTATTGGCTTTCTGGGCTTTTTTAATAGCGTCTTTCTCATCTTTTTCGTTGTTTTCACGTGCCATTTCAATCACGATATTATCAAAGACACCATATTTCTTTGTCGCCAGATTGATGATTTTAATGGCTTGTCTGACTGACTTAGCAACAACGGGATTGTAAATCTCATCAGTCAATTCTTTTTCATTAATATATTTAGTTCGACTAGAAATTTCCTTTGATCTCTGTTTACCTAAACGAGTCAGAATTGTCATCTGCTCCTCAGATGTTTCATAGAGTTCTGGAATCAGTTCCAACATCAACTTGATTGAAAAATTATGCCAGCCTTTACCGAATAAAGAACTTTTGGATTTTCTGAACTCTACTAATTCTGCAATCTGTTCTTGACTGAACATATCTTTAATAGATGATGCTTTAATAGCTTCTTCGATCCCTTCACGCTCCGTATTAAGGGTGAGGATATGGATCAGTTCATCGAAGGACTCTCTAGAAAGCTCAGAAATATCTATAAGCTCCAAATCCCGCATTTTACGATAAGGCTCAAAAAAGTGTATTTCCGGCTTCTCACTCTTATCAATCCGGTAACCTTTTATCTCATCAACTGTGCCTCCGACTAATTTGGCTATATATTTTAATAAGCTTGCAGATCCCAATGCTTTTGCAGTCTTAGCATACTCGATAATTTCTCGTTTTTGCTCTTTACTGAGTTTCCCAGTCTCTGTTGGAACAGTCAGATTATTTAAGTCATTAAGAAGATTAAATTCCTGAGCTGTGTAGGAAGCTTTCGCAGCTCTATATTCATCAGGGTAGAAAGTACATTTCCCAATCAAGATACCAAAAATATTATCTAGAGTTGTCCCATCGGTACGAAATCTTCCATAATCCGTACGAGATTTTTCATTGCCTGGTCCATGATAATACTTACGTTTTCCAGTCAAGATTGTCAAATAATCTTGAATAAAATCATCTGTAATATCTGGATTATAGACTTGCTGTTGCTTCAAGATTCGTTCTGCTTCTTTTTTATAAGCAGAGGTTGAGAATACATTAATCAGACGGTGTTTTTCACCATCTTCTTCAATAGTAAAGTCGCCTCGGACTTGTCCATACTTCTCAAAACGTTCTAATTGTATTTGACCAGGAGTTTGATTTTCTAATAGTTTTCTATTTTCTCCAACGGCTTTGCCATAGTCGGAAGAAGGTGATTCGCCATCATCACTTGCATCATCCAAGTAGCTAATCCCCCTGCGTTTGACAATATTTTTCAAGGCAATGAATAGCTCTTCATTACTTAACCTCTCAGTTAAACCTTTAACTCTCAATTCATAAGGATTTAAATTGATAGAGACCTTTGAAAAATCTGTTATAAGGTTCGTCTCCATAAATAAATCTGTCAGACGAACTTTTCTATGTTTTTTTCTACGTCCTAACCTTCGTCCCTGCCGAAATCCTCGTCTTTCAACATTGCTATCCGCAGTAGCCGCGGGGAAAATTCGAGAACTTGCATGAACAATTTCTCCAGTTTCCTTATCCAGAATGCCAACACCAACCGAGGCAATACCAATATCCAATCCTAAAACTAAACCATTCATAATGCCCTCCTTTTTATAAAACTATTAATACAAATCACATTTGAAGCGCTATCATACACATTATAACATAATAATAAGTAAAATGTTTTAATATTTAAAAATATTTCAATTGTTACTGTTAATAATAAATACCATACACAATACAAGTCATCCCTTTTCAATTGTAAAAGATTTCAAAATACGCTACAATAAAGAAAATTTCTTCTGTACGGGGACAGTTAAGATGCCAAAATCTAAATATCAATGTATCGTAGATCGGATTCGTCAAGATATTCAAAATGGGAAATTGCTCAAGGGGCAGAAGATTCCTTCTATTCGTAAGTTAGCAGATAAGTATCATTGCAGCAAAGATACAGCCCAGAAGGCACTAATGGAATTAAAATATCAAAAATACATCTATGCTGTTCCCAAGAGTGGCTACTATGTCTTAGAAAATAGTCTGGAAGATCAGCAGGATATGGAATTATCTGTCAGGGATGACCGCCACCAAATTTATGAAGATTTTCGAATTTGTCTCAATGAAACACTGATTGGACGAGAAAATTATCTTTTTAACTACTATTCACAGCAGGAAGGGTTGGAGGACTTGCGTCAGTCGGTTCAGCAACTGCTTCTCGATTCAGCTGTTTACACATCTGCCGACAAACTGGTTCTAACCTCTGGTACCCAGCAAGCTCTTTATATTCTGTCGCAAATTGTCTTTCCAAACGAAAAACATGAAATTTTAGTTGAGCAGCCGACTTATCATCGAATAAACGATTTGCTAACTGCCCAAAAACTTCCTTATCAAACGATTGAACGGACTCCAGAAGGAATTGATTTAGAAGAATTGGAATGGATTTTCCGAACGGGTCATATCAAGTTTTTCTATACCATTCCACGCTTTCACTACCCCTTAGGACATTCTTACAACCGAAAAGAAAAAGAGGAAATCATTCGTCTTGCTCAGCTTTATGATGTTTATATCGTAGAAGATGATTATTTAGCTGACTTTGACAGCAAACATGAGTTGACCTTTCATTACTTGGACGACAGCCAACATGTCATTTATATCAAATCTTTTTCTGCCAGTCTTTTTCCCGCCTTACGAATAACAGCTCTACTACTGCCATCGGATATTCAATCGGCTTTCATTGCTTATAAGAAAGCAGTAGACTACGATAGCAATCTCATCATGCAAAAAGCTTTGTCCCTTTATATTGATAATCTCATGTTTGAAAAGAATTGTTTTGCTCTTTTCAATCAACAAGAAAAAGAAGTAATGAGAGCTAAAAAACTTTTAAATCAAAATCAACTCAAACTTTCCTACTTTCTCAATAGGGATGGTATCTTACTGGATCTACGTGGACTTAAATCTGTCAGCTCTTTCAAACATAGCAATCTACCATTGGATTTTTTTGAATCAAGTTACATACATGATTGTCCTTATCAATACGCAAAAATTAGATATGAAAATCTAGAAAAAACCTTACAACATTTAAATAAATATTTATAAAAGGAGCCGAAGTTCCTTTTTTCTAAGAAATCACTCCTCTCCCATCATACCTGCTTGAAGTTGGTACATTTTATAATAAGTACCGTTGAGAGTTAAGAGTTCCTCGTGAGTGCCTGATTCGATAATTCGTCCTTGCTCCACCACATAAATACAGTTAGCATCCTGAATAGTGGACAGGCGGTGAGCGATGGCAATAGTCGTTCGTCCTTGACGCATTTTTCTCAAAGAAGATTGAATCAGTTCTTCGGTTTCTGAATCAATATTGGCGGTTGCTTCATCCAAAATTAAGATTTTAGGTTTGCTTGCAATTGTTCTAGCAAAAGCTAGCAATTGTCTTTGACCACTCGAAAAAGTCGCCCCTCTCTCTGTCACCGGGCTATCGTAGTTTGCAGGTAGCCGACTGATAAAGTCGTGCGCGTCAACAAATTTAGCAGCTTCTATAATCTCTTCTCGTCCTAGATTTTCTTGATACATTTTGATATTAGAAGCAATGGTACCATGATAAAGGAATGGGTCTTGAAGAACTAATCCAACATTGCGACGCAGTTCAGCTTGGCCGTAATCCTTAATGTTTTGATTATCAATTAAAATTTCTCCTCTTTCAAATTCATAAAAACGCAGAAAGAGATTGATGATAGAAGACTTGCCTGAGCCCGTTGCACCGACAAAAGCAATTGTCTCCCCTTGTTTGACTGAAAATGAGATATCCTTAAGAATATCATGCTTGCCATCATATGAAAAGGAAACATGCCGAAATTCAATCTTTCCATCTGTAATCTCTAGCGGTAAATTGGTTTGCTTCGGTTCATAATCTTTACAGTCCATGATTTCAAAAACGCGGCCTGCAGCTACTATAGATGTTTGCAAAACAGAATAATTCTGCATCAAATCAATCAAAGGATTAAAAAGCTGATTGACATATTGGACAAAGGCATACATAACTCCGGCTGTTACTCCTGCAATTTGCCAAGTAAAACCAAAATAAGCTAAAATGACTGCATAAGCTAAAATTTTCAACAAAGACATGGCTGGCCGTAGAAAAAGGCTATTAATATTAAGATAGCGAACTGTATAATCCAAATGCTCACCGTTAATAGTTTCAAATTCCTTTATTAATCGATTTTCCTGACCAAATGCCTGAATAATACGCATTCCCTCAATACTTTCAGAAAGTTTAACATTCAAATCGCTTAGTTTACTTCTGACAAGCTTGAGGAGACGATGAGATAAGCGTTGATAAAGCAAAATGGAACCTAATATGACTGGTAAAAAGAGTACAATAAGACCTGTCAATCGCCAATTCAAGCTAAACATCGTCACCAATGTTACAACAAGAATAAAAATAGAGCTTAAAAAACTTGAAAAAATACTACTAAACATATCTGCAACCGCTTGTGTATCATTTGTCAAACGGGAGACAATCGCTCCTGCTGGGGTCTGATCAAAATAGACCATCCCTAAATGCTCAATATTTTCAAAACTTTCCTGACGCAAATCACGTACAATGCTATGTGCCACACGCGCAAAAGAATATTGTCCCAAGAAAGTAAATAACACTCGCAAAAGAAAAAGAGCATAGTACATAATCAGAACATAAAAACCTGTCATAATCTGATAACGACTAATAAAATGGTCAATGAAATAGCGAGCTAAAAGTGGCAAAGTTGTCGTTACCAAGGTTGTCGCAAAGATGAAAACGAGCGCCAAAATGCTAATCCATTTATAACGCCACATATAAGTTAGAAGGCGATAAAAGGTTACTTGTTTTCTCATTATCGATCCTCCTTTAGATTTTCTGCCAATTGTTGTTTATGATAAGTTTGTGCATACCAACCATTTTGAGTTAATAATTCTTGGTGAGTACCCCGTTCTTTAATTCGTCCATTTTCCATCACTAAAATCAAATCAGCATGAACAACTGCTGACAGTCTGTGAGCGGTAATAATAGTTGTTTTGTCGTCTCTTTCTGTTTTGAGGTTTTTCAAAATCAAGTGTTCTGTTTTAGCATCAACAGCAGATAAAGAGTCGTCCAATATTAAAATATCTGGTTTAAGAACAAGTGCTCGACTCATTGCTAAACGTTGCTTTTGACCTCCTGAAAGCGACACCCCACGTTCACCGACAATCGTATGAAAGCCTGCTGGCATGGCAATAATATCCTCATAAAGACCACACAGCTTACTACTTTGAATCACTTCATCATCTGATAGACTTGGATTTGCAAAACGAATATTGTCCGCAATTGACATTGCAAAAAGAATCTGCTCCTGTGGTACATAACCAATCAAACTCCGCAAATCCTTTAATCTATACTCTCGAATATCATGATCATTCAGATAAATAGCACCATCTTGAATATCTTGCTCTCTCATCAGTAAGCGCAAAAGCGTCGTCTTGCCAGAACCTGTTTGTCCGACGATTCCTAACGTTTGCCCTTTTTCTAACGAAAAGTGAATATTGGACAAAGTTGCTGTTTCCTTATAAGAAAAACATTTAATGTTATAGACCAAACGACCGTTTTGGATAGGGGAAACTGGTTTTTTTGTCTCTTTGACATCAGATTTTTCTGCTAACAGTCGCTCAATCCGCTCATAAGAAACTGCCCCCCTCTGGCTAATATTAAAAAGATAACCCATTGCCTGCAAAGGCCACACTAACATATCCAGATAAGTGATAAATGTTACTAATTCTCCAACTGTAAATTGTCCTCTGGAGATGAACAGTCCACCAAAAATCAAGGTTAAAGCATAAGATAAGCCAATGAAAATCAACACCATAGGATCAAAGAGAGAATTGTATTTTGCAGCTAGAATATTTTTTTCATAGACATCCTGATTTATTTTTGCAAAAGATTGACTTTCTGCTGTCTGATAGCCAAATGATTTAGTCACTTTAATTCCCGAAACACTTTCCTGCACCTTATTGTTCAAATCAGAAAAAGCTTCTTGGGCTGCCTTAAAACTCTCATGATTTTTTCGCCCAATTAGATTCGTTCCCCAAGAAAGAAATGGCAATGGTAAGGTGGCAATCAAAGTCAGGCGCCAGTCTAAAACAAAAAACATAGTCAACAGCGTTACCAGAGCTGTGATAGTGGCATCTACTGCTGACATAACACCTCCACCTGCCACGCTCACAACTGCATTAATATCATTTGTTGCATGCGCCATCAAGTCTCCTGTTCGATATTTTTGATAAAAAGACGGAGACATTTTAGTAAAATGCTCAAAAAGCCGAGAACGCAACAGTCTTCCCAAATGATTTGCTGTACCAAAAATATATAGCCGCCAAAGATAACGCAGTCCATACATGATAAAAGCTGAAGCAAGCAAAACCGAAAGATTTAAAACTAATTGATTTGATGTTAGATTATGACTAGCAATACGGTCAATTACCACACCAATTACTCTAGGGGGGATTAAATTAAAAACACTAACCAAAGACAAGGCTAGAATTCCAATTATATACCGCTTTCTCTCTAGCTTGAAAAACCAACCTAATTTTCTGATAAGATTCATATTCTCTCCTCAATTATTGCTGATTACCATTATACACTATTTTGTACAATCACTCGTAAAAATAAAACACAGTCAGTGCAAGCTAACTGTGTTTCTCATTTCTTTTTGGTTAATGTAAAACTTTCGTCCAAAAGAGCAAAAAGTTCTATATCTGTTAAAGTATCATCCAAGGGCAGGCTAAGCCAATATTTTTTGTTCATGTGAAAGGCTGGGTAGATCCCCTTTCTCTGAATTAGCTCTACCACATGTTCATTCTTAATATTAAGTATCTCAATAATACCACTTCGATCTGCTTCAAACTTAGACCAATCTGTAGTCAGAAAGGCCCCATACCATTTTTTACTGTCCTGATGGCGGAAAACTCCAGCTTTGGTAGAACTCTTCCTGGAAGACTTTTCCCAGAGGTATTCTAGCTTTCCATCATAGGTTTTTGCAACATAATCTTGCAAACGGCTACTCTGTTTATAAAGAAAGCCAACTTCGTCAAAACAGTTAGCTCGAATCATCAGGAAAATCTCTTGACAAGCTTCACGAACCTGTCCGACAAATTCCCCCATCATCTGCTCCATTTTGACCTGCACGTATTCATCGCCTGTTTCTTGATCAAGCACTTGGTAGTCCAGCTTCTCACCCTGTAATTTTAGTTGTAATAAAAAGTCGCCCTTCATTATTTCCTGAGAATAAACAAACTCTACTCCTCTTTTTTCAAAACCAAAGGCTTGTAATTTTTCTGGATTTGCTTGGTATTTCTCAAATAAGTCTAACATGATTTTTACTTTCTAAAATACAATTTTGGTGCCATGAAGTTGGTTCACGCCAAGATTTGCGATAATTTCATCACGATTATTAACCGTAATACCACCTCCTGGTAAAATTTCAATTCGACCAGCTGCATGCTTTATCAAAGTATTTAACCAGAGAAAATGATTGTGGATCGGCTCTGTAGCTACTCCTCCATGAGTTAAAATTCTACTCACACCATGTTCGATTAACCAATCTATTGTACTGAACTGCTGTTCCTTTGGAATAGCGTCAAAAGCCATGTGAAAGACGATCTCTAATCCTTGAGCAGCTTCTACCAACTTTTCCATTTTTAAATAATCAATTTCATTAGCAACTGTCAATGCACCAAACACTACACCATGTGTACCAGCTTTGCGAGCCATTTGAATATCCTCTAACATGATTTTCATTTCTAAATCATTGTATACAAAATCTCCTCCACGTGGACGAATCATCGTTATAACAGTTGTATGATAAGGACTCACTAACTCTACAGCTGCTTTTATGACACCATAGCTAGGCGTCGTTCCACCCACCGCCAGATTATCACAAAGCTCAACCCTCCGAGCACCTGTTTGCATGGCTTTTCCCAAATCAGTCACGTTTTCTGCACAAAATTCATAAATCATTTTTGACCTCTTCTATATGAAACAGTTTTCTTGACCATTATAACACAATCTTTATTTATTCCTCAAACTCCTTTGCGACTCGTTGACACCAATCTAACCAATTTTTCTTGTAATCCGACACAGACAAAATCCGATTTTCTAAATCTTTTATTGTAGCAATACCTATTTTGTCACAAACTTGAAGACAATAGGAATAGAACTCCCAATTCAAATCGTCTTTTTCTGCATAAACTGGAATCTCTTCAAAACCAGCTTGATAAGCTCTAAATGCTCTACTGTGTCCATCAGTAAAAAAGATTTTGTCTTGGAAGCGCTTAATTGGCAAGGGTTTTAAACTACTTATGTTCTTTGTATCAAACCATGTCTGAACCTGCTTTAGTTTCTCTTCTGAAAGATAAAATTGACTTGGTTGAATAGCTGATAAAGGAAGCAGTAAATCCAAAGCATAGCGATGTCCTTTTTCAGTCTTTTCTATGGGATAAAATCCTACCGATTCAAACATCTTTTTAGAAGCAGTATTGTAATCATAAATTTCTCGAACATACAAACGTTCATAGCCCAGCTGACGTCCACGTTCAATTAATGCTTGAACAACAGTCTTCCCGATTCCATGACCACGATAATCTGAGTTACCAATAACAATAGGCATATCCTCTTGCCAAAAACTTACATCACCAATTGGCATCCAATTTTCATTTATCAGAATCTCAATAAAATACACTTCTCCATGCTGAGTAAGATAGTCATACATTTTCTTGATTCGCTGAAGTGTATAAGGCTCTCTACTACCATCAATCAAACGGATTACATCAGGATTCTGATACCAAGAAAAAGCTAGATGAGCTTGTCCATCATACTTTCGCAAACGTAAGGAAGAATGAATAGCAATATACTCTGGCTGTTCCAACATATCTATCATAGTTTTCTCCTCTTATTAATATTCTAACAAACATAGTACCTACTATTTAAGAATTTTGTTTACTTTATCGAAATTTTCTCTTGACATTGTCTGTAAAAACAGTAAAATATACTTATGTGTATACAGTAAATGGAGGGGATTATGAAACCAAAAACAAAAAACCAATTTATAACTCTCACAGCTCTTTTGACAGCGCTAGCTATTGTCATTCCTATGATTATGCCTGTAAAAATTATTATTCCACCCGCTTCTTATACGTTAGCAAGCCATGTCCCTATCTTTTTAGCCATGTTTATCTCTCCTTTGATGACTTTAGTCGTTATTCTAGGTTCCACCTTTGGATTCTTAGCAGCTGGTTATCCTATTGTTATTGTTCTTCGTGCCTTATCTCATCTCTTCTTCGGATTGTTAGGTGCTCTTTACCTTAGAAAATATCCTAAAACTTTAGATAAACCAATTCAAACTTGGATACTAAATATTATTCTTGCTTTCGTTCACGCGATTGCTGAAGTTCTTGCTTGTCTCATCTTTTACGCCTCTACTTCTTTTCCAGAAAATATGTTTTACCTTCTCTTCATTCTTGTAGGTGTTGGAACAATTATTCATAGCATCGTTGACTTTATCATTGCACAATTTATTTATAAGACTCTACAAAAAATCCGTTAAACCTTGAATATTTAACGGATTTATTCTACAATGAATTTATGATAAAAAAAAGAAGAACTGATTTATTACAACTTTTAAAAAATGCGGAAACTCCTTTAAATGGTCAAATTCTAGCAGAAAAATTCAATGTTACGCGCCAAATTATTGTTCAAGATATTGCCGTTCTTCGAGCTGATGGTGCTCCTATTATTAGCACAAATCGGGGTTATATTTACAAAATGAACGATACTGTTAAATATTACCACCAGCTTTTTAAAGTCAAGCACACAATTGAAGATATCGAAACAGAATTGTTGGCAATCGTAGACAATGGCGGACGAGTCCAAAATATTATGGTGGAGCATCCCGTTTATGGGGAAATCCAAACGTATCTGAAATTAACTTGTCGCAGAGATGTCCAACATTTTATCCAACAAATTCATGAAAGTAATTTTCGAGGTTTATCTGAATTGACAGATGGTATTCATTATCATTTGGTTGAAGCCGATTCGCAGCAAGATTTAGATTATATCGAAAAAGCATTAGAAAGCTTAGGTTTTCTAATGTAAAACATACACAAGTCATTTTAAGTATAGATTTCCAAAAATAGAGCCTAAGTGGCTCTATTTTATTTTTCATCAATAACAATTCTAACTTTTTTATCTTCGGTTGGAACAGAGTAAACAATCGTTCTTATCGCAGAAATTGTGCGACCTTTACGACCAATTACACGTCCAACATCGCTAGGATCAAGATCTAAATGATATTCCAAAAATTCTGGTGTATCTTCAATCTTGATAGTTAAAGCATCTGGTTGTGAAATCAAAGGTTTCACTATTGCAATAATAAGATTTTCAATCGTGTCCATAGTCAACCTGCAATTCTGTTATTTAGAGTATTTTGAATCGTGAAATTTCTTCATCACACCAGCTTTTGAAAGAATGTTACGAACTGTATCAGAAGGTTGAGCACCTTTCGACAACCAGTCAAGAACACGATCTTCTTTCAAGGTAACTTGGTTTTCAGCAACAAGTGGATTATAAGTTCCGATTGTTTCGATGAAACGTCCATCACGTGGTGAACGTGAATCTGCTACGTTAATACGATAGTAAGGTTTTTTCTTAGAACCCATACGAGTTAAACGAATTTTAACTGCCATTTTTAAAATTTCTCTTTTCTTATTTTTTATTTTTAGGTATAGCAGAGCTATTACCAACGTACTCTATCATATCACAAGTAAGAATAGGTGTCAAGAAAAAAACTTGACATCTTTAAATTTACCACTCTACAACTTCAAAGACTGTCGCTGTCAAATCTTCAACAAAAGAATCACTAACTTGACGACTATTTCCAGCTACAAGTCTCAAATTGCCAATATCTTCAATGTTGTAACTTTGACCGCTTGCATTGAAAATAATGAGATAATATTTCTCATCTTTCACTTCAAAAATGACAACTCCACTTCCTGAATAAGCTGAGTGCACAAAGACGTGCTGGTAAATGTCTTCGTAATGTTGATAAGAAAATTCTTTTGTCATAGTTTTTAAATGGATAATCTGTTTGATGTAGTCAATACTTTCTTGGTGATCAGCTATCAAATCCCAATCCACCTGATTGACAGTGTCAGGAGCGTTGTAACTATTCATAGCACGCTCATGATCTTCCTGAATAGTTTGACCATTTTCTCCAGTTGCTATTAGCTTGCTACGTGAAAATTCCTGTCCTAGTTCCATAAAACTCATACCTTGCAATAGCAAATTCATCGCAGTCGCTAATTCAATCCGTTTAGTACGAGTCAAGTCATCATCATCTGGATGTAGTTCCACTAACAAGTCATGCAAATTATAATTATCATGCGCTTCTACATAGTTCACAACTTGGTTTGGCGTCAGATAAGTCCCTAACTCATTGCTTCCTAATATTGCTTTCGCAATAATAGCCTCTGTTGCCTCTCCACTGACAAAACCAGCTTTTAAGCCACCGTAGACCTCTGCTCCTTTAATCGCATCACGTTCAGTATCATTGAAAAATCCGATATTTGATAATTCAAAAGCATGATCTTTCTTAGCTTTATCAAGAGGAAGTAATCCTGTTCCCATGTCCCAGCCTTCTCCATAAGTCAGGATTCTCGGGTCAATCTCATCTAACGCTTCTCGAATCTGACGCATGGTTTCAATGTCATGAATTCCCATCAAATCAAAACGAAAACCGTCAATATTATACTCTTTTACCCAATAAAGGAGCGAATCAATCATATATTTCCGGAACATCTCGTGCTCACTAGCTGTCTCGCTCCCTACACCTGTTCCGTTTTGGAAAGAGCCATCTGGATTCATTCGATAATAATAATCGGGCATTGTGGCTTGAAAAGGAGAATCATAGGTAGAATAAATATGGTTGTAGACAACGTCTATCACCACGGAAATACCTGCATCGTGATAGGCTTGAATCATTGTTTTCAAGTCCCGCATGCCTTGAGATGGCTTTGTTGGATTTGTTGAAAAACTCGTTTCTGGAGCATTGTAATTTTGTGGATCATACCCCCAATTGTAGGTCACATTTCCATGCCAATCATACTCTTTGTGTCGATCAGAGATTGGCTGCAATTGTACAACATTGATACCTAAAGATTGGATATAATCAAATCCCGTCGCTTGACCAGATCGATTTTTAGTTCCTTTTTGACAAGCACCTAAAAAGGTACCTCGGTATTTTTTAGATACACCAGAACTACTAGACTTTGTCAAATCTCGCACATGCATTTCATAAATAACTGCCTGACAAGGATTATCCAAACGCCAAGTCGCTTGTTGGCCTTGTTTCACTTGAAAATGTTTTGGATTTCGCTCTGTAGGTGACAAAATGACAGAGCGTTTCCCGTCTTCAGTTGTTGCTTCGGCGTATGGGTCACGCGTCAATGTTTTGTGATGTTCAAACTCTAATTGATACTGATAAGCTCTATCTGCTAGATCATCTGAAATCACTCGAGACCAAATTCCGATTGTATTTTCAGAATGATCTTTTGAAAAATTTTTCCCTCTTTGTAAGTCATAAACTTTCCAGATTTTCGAGTGGTTGCTACCATTCTTATACACCACTAATTGAACTTTTTTTGCAGTTGGTGCCCAAAGTTTAAATTCAGCTTTTTTACCATCATACCGACAACCTAGCCAAC
>ERZ773008.757-NODE-757-length-23557-cov-4.840652_pt1 | contig 23557 bp, 22 predicted proteins | sample MGYA00580664_ERZ773008 | MGnify/ENA primary metagenome ERZ773008 (study PRJEB29015, sample SAMEA2738016) | human oral metagenome | biome: human oral; feature: human-associated habitat; material: dental | place: China | collected 2048 ... | reverse complement strand
AATGATGCCGATTATGGAAGACGAACACGGCACCTACATCATGAATTCCAAAGACTTGCGCGCCGTAGAACAAGTGGCCGAGCTCGCCCGTATCGGCGTGGACAGCCTCAAGGTAGAAGGCCGCACCAAATCCGTGTACTACGTCGCCCGCGTGGCTCAGGCCTACCGCAAAGCCATCGACGACGCCGTAGCCGGCCGCCCCTTTGACTACAGCCTGCTGGCCGAACTCGAAGGCCTCGCCAACCGCGGCTACACCTCCGGCTTCCTTGAGCGCCACCAAACGCAAGACTACCAAAACTACCTCACTGGCCATTCCGTGGCCAAACAGAGCCAATACGTCGGCCACGTTATCGAAATCGACGCCGAAGGCTGGGCCACCGTGGAAGTGAAAAACCGCTTTGCCGTGGGCGACACGCTGGAAATCATCCACCCGCAGGGCAACCAAACCATCGTGCTGCAAGCCATGAAACGCAGGGGCGAAGCGGCGGAAGTTGCTCCCGGCAACGGCATTCAAGTGCAGATTCCGAATATGGCGGGCAAGGATAAGGCGCTGATTGCGCGGGTGATTAAATCGTAATGGTAAAGATACAGGCTGCTTTTGTGAGGTTGGCAAAGCAGCCTGTATTCTGCAACACACGGTTTGCCATCATGAACATGAAATATTTTTTATACCTTACCGCCGCTTTGTTCCTGCTTTTGCTGTGGGTTTGGCGGATCGAAACTATCCTACTTATGATATCTGTTTGTATATTAGCTGTAATAAGCGAAAGAGATGGTAAAAATTGCCGGAAGCCTTGTTATACGCGGCTTTTGGCAATTTTTACCATCTCTTTTGCCCATGATCCTGAAAGCAGGTTTTGCGGGTTTCTGCGGAGCTAATATTTCAGGTAGCCTTTGATCTGCGGCAATAGTGGATGAGTGGCTGGATTCAAGTTCGCCGGGTCATGGTGCGAGGTTGTCGTTCATCCATTTCAGGTAGCCTTCTGCGCCGTCGGATATGGGCAGCAGCAGGATTTGCGGGCAATCGTAGCTGTGCTGCTCGAGGATCAGGCGTTCAACGGCGGGATAGTGCCGTTCGGCGGTTTTGATGGTGAGGCGGATTTCGCTGTCGCAGCAGAGTTTGCCCTGCCAGAAATATTGGCTTTGAACGGTTTCGTATTGCACGCAGGCGGCGAGGCGCTGTTGCAGCAGGAGGCTGCCGATGCGTTCGGCTTCGGCTTGGCTGGGGCAGGTGGTGAGGACGATGGCGGGTTGGCAGGTGGGCATGGTCTAGTGAAAAGATTATTTTGCTAGGGATTAGGGGTAGATTCAGCAAAATGATTACTACATGATTTGAATTGGAAAATCCTCAAATAAATTTTTATCAGCATAGTTTAGAATAATATTAAATAATTTATTTAAATTAGATACAAATCCTTTTGTATGAATAAATTTCATTATAAAGTTTGAGAGTTCTTCTGATGCGATTCCACGTATCAGATCGTCTCCATTGCCGCTGCTTGTGATTTGTGCAGAAATAATAGTTTTTTCTCCATTCCAATTAAAAAATAGAGTAACTTTATGGCTAGTAGGATGATAGATAATCTTATCCAAATATAGAGGAGAGTTAGACATTTGAGGTGTTTTATCATAATGAAAAGTTTAAGTAATTATTATTGGATATGATTAAACTGTCAAATGGCGGATAGTTTTTCAGGCAGCCTTTCCAATCCAAAGGCTACCTGAACCGATCAGCTTATTTTTCCAACATGCCGGGCACAAAGCGCAGCAGGGTGTCGCGCAGGGGGATGAGTTTGCCGTGGAAGAAGTGGGAGGATTGGGGCAGCACAACCACGGGGATGTCTTGCGGGGCGGCCCAGCTGAGGGCGTTGGCCAGCGGCACCACTTCATCAATTTCGCCATGGATCACCAAAGTATGCGCCGGATCGGCTGCTTGGGCGGCGGGCACTTCATACATGCCCACGGCGGGGCCGAGCAGCACGAGGGCGTCGGGGCGGCGCTGTTGGGCGGCAAACAGGCTCACGTAGCCGCCGAAGGAGAAGCCGGAAATGATGAGTTGGGCGGCATGGGGGTGTTGGCTCTGGGCGTAGTCGATGACGGCGAGGCAGTCGTCGGTTTCGCCGCGCCCGTAGTCGTGTTCGCCTTCGCTTTCGCCCACGCCGCGCAGGTTGGGCAGGTAGCAGTGGAAGCCTAGGCGGGCATAGACCTTGGCGGCGGTTTGGATCACTTTGTTGGTGAACGTGCCGCCGTGCAGGGGGTTGGGATGGTTGATGATGGCCACGCCGCGCTCGGGGGCTTCGGGCGGCAGGTAGATGGTGTGCAGGCGGCCGGCGGGGCCGTCTATCCAGAGTAGGTGTTGGGGAGCGAGCATTTGGATTCTCTTTGTTTATAAATGGATTTTGGTTTTAACTGTGCTAAGGCTGATGTTTTCAGGTAGCCTGAACGGGCTGATGAGGCTACCTGAAAAGATTTAGGCCTGGCCGAGGAACAGGCGGTAGGCGGCGTTGCCGGTTTGTTCGGTGTGCACATAGCCCAGTTCTTGCAGGAAGGTGGCGAAGGCTTGGTTGTCGGCGGGCGGCACGTCGATGCCCACCAGTATGCGGCCGTAATCCGAGCCGTGGTTGCGGTAGTGGAACAGGGTGATGTTCCAGCCGATCTGCATGCGGTTGAGGAAGTAGGCCAGTGCGCCGGGGCGTTCGGGGAATTCGAAGCTGAACAGGCGTTCGTGCGCCACTTTGCCGGTGCGGCCGCCTACCATATAGCGGATGTGGATTTTGGCGGTTTCGTCTTCGGAAAGGTCGGTGTTGGGCAGGCCGGCGGCGGTGAGTTCGGCGCTGATGGCGGCCAGGTCGGCCGCGCCTTTGCTTTGGATGCCCACGAAAATGTGGGCGGTGGTGTCGTCGCCGTAGCGGTAGTTGAATTCGGTGATGTTGCGGCTGCCCAAGATGTTGATGAACTTGAGGAAACTGCCGGGCTGCTCGGGAATCGACACGGCAAAAATGCCTTCGTTGCCTTCGGCCAGCTCGCTGCGCTCGGAAACGTGGCGCAGACGGTGGAAATTGATGTTGGCGCCGCTGGTGACGGCAATCAGGGTTTGGCCCTGCGCCTGCTCGCGGGCGATGTAGGCTTTGAGGCCGGCCAAGGCCAGCGCGCCGGCGGGCTCGCAGATGCTGCGGGTGTCGTCGAAAATGTCTTTGAGCGCGCCGCAGATGGCGTCGGTGTCCACCGTGATGATTTCATCCAAAAATTCGCGGCACAGGCGGAAGGTTTCTTCGCCCACCAGCTTCACCGCCGTGCCGTCTGAAAATAGGCCGACATCTTTGAGCGCCACTAGGCGGCCGTGTTCGATGGAGGTTTTCATGGCGCAGGAATCGTGGGTTTGCACGCCGATTACTTTGATTTCGGGGCGCACCTGTTTGATGAACACGGCCACGCCGGCCGCCAGCCCGCCGCCGCCGATGGGCACGAATACGGCATCAATCGACTTGGGGTGCTGGCGCACGATTTCCAGCCCGATGGTGCCTTGGCCGGCAATCACGTCGGGGTCGTCAAACGGCGGGATATAGGTTTGGCCGCTGCTTTTAGCCAGCTCTACGGCGTGGTCGTAGGCATCGTTGAACGACACGCCTTTGAGCACCACTTTGCCGCCGCGCGAGCGCACGGCGTCCACTTTAATCTGAGGCGTGGTTTCGGGCATCACGATGGTGGCTTCGCAGCCGAGCTTCTGCGCGGAAAGCGCCACGCCCTGGGCATGGTTGCCGGCGCTGGCGGTGATCACGCCTTTTTGCAGCAGCTCGGGCGGCAGCTTGGCCATTTTGTTGTATGCGCCCCTGATTTTGAAGGAGAAAACAGGCTGGAGGTCTTCGCGTTTGAGCAGGATGCGGTTGCCGCTGCGCGCGGAAAGGTTGCGGGCGAAATCGAGCGGCGTTTCGGCGGCCACGTCGTAAACGGCGGCGGTGAGGATGCGGGTGAGGTAGTCGGTGTGGGGCAGGGGCATGATGGGTGTTTAAAACAGGCTCAAAGGCGGCAAGATACTCCGTTTGCGCCGCCGCTGGCAAGAAAAATCAGGTTAAACGCTTAGCAATACAGGCTTGAGCGGCTATAATCGGCGCGATTTTGCCGCATAATTGGCACTTGGCGGCAGGCTACCTGAAAAATTTCCGCTTTGCAGAGCCTCCGCTGCGCTTTAACTCCGTTGCAGCCCCGCTTTCAGGTAGCCTCAATCCCAAGCCCGTTGGCGGCAAGCCATTCAATCCAATCCAACAGACAACGCAATGAAACAAAAACTCACCCTCCTCACCCTATCCCTTTTGATGGCCGGCTGGCAGGTGCAGGCCGCGCCGCAAGCCGCTTCCGCCCCCCGCCAAGCCTCTGCGCCTGCCGCTTCGCCCCCGGCCGCTGCCAATCCCGCCGCCACCCAGCCCGTAACCGCCGTGGGGCTGCCCGAAATCAAAGCCTCGGCCTATGCCGTGTATGACGCGCAAAGCGGCCAGATGCTCGCCTCGCACAAATTAAACGAACACATCGAGCCCGCCTCGCTCACCAAGCTGATGACCGCCTATTTGGTGTTTAAAGCGCTGGAAGAAGGCAAACTCAAGCCCGACCAAACCTTTACCGTTTCCGAGCAGGGCTGGAAGGTGGAAGGCTCGCGCATGTTCCTCGACCCGAAAACCCCCGCCCGCGTGGACGATTTGCTCAAAGGCCTGATTGTGCAGTCCGGCAACGATGCCTCCATCACCCTGGCCGAAGCCGTGGCCGGCAGCGAGGCGCAGTTTGTGCAGCTGATGAACGCCGAAGCCAAACGGCTCGGCATGAAAGACACCCATTTTGAAAACAGCACCGGCCTGCCCGGCGCGCAGCACTACACCTCGGTGCAAGACCTCATCACCCTTTCCGCCGCCATCATCCACGACTATCCGCAATACTACCCGCTCTATTCCATCCAGTCTTACAGCTACAACAACATCACCCAGCCCAACCGCAACCTGCTGCTCTACCGCGACCCTGACGTGGACGGCATGAAAACCGGCCACACCGACAGCGCAGGCTACAACCTGGTGGCCTCCAGCAAACGCAACGGCCGCCGCGTGATTTCCGTGGTGGTGGGTACCGAAAGCATGCAGGCGCGTGCCGCCGAGAGCAGCAAACTGCTCAATTGGGCGCTGCAATCCTACGACACACCCAAGCTGTATGAGGCCGAAACCGCTATTTCGCAGGTGAAAGTGTACAAAGGTGCGGATAACGCCGTGAACGTGGGCTTTATCGATGCCACCTACATCACCGTGCCGCACGGCCAGGCCGCGCAGCTGCAGCCCGTGCTGGAAACCGTGCAGCCCGTGCTCGCGCCGATTAGCAAAGGCCAAGTGCTCGGCACCGTGAAATTCATGGACGCGCAAAACCGCGTGGTGGCGCAGAAAGACGTGGTGGCGCTCAACGACGTGGCTGAAGCCGGCTTCTTCGGCCGCCTGTGGGACAGCATCGTGCTGTGGTTTAAGAGCCTGTTTAGCGGGTCTTAACACGGCGTAATTGATGCGATAAAGGCTACCTGAAAACTCGGAACGGGGTTTTCAGGTAGCCTTTTTGGGCTGCTGCCTATCGGCGGTTGGCGCAAAAGCCTTGGGGGATGACGACATCGACCGAACCCGGGCGGTTGGAGAAAGTGAAGTGTTCGTGGAAGGCGTAATGGCTGTTGCCTCTGGCGAAGGGCGGGGAAGCGCAGAAGGTGTTTTCCGTATGCTGCCGGAGCCTCGTGCGGATGGCAGATAGGCTTTTGCTAGGAAATTCGGGATCGTTCGCGATGATGTGGCGGTGCAGGGTTCGGTTGGCGGCATCGAAATGGATTTGGGTTATGGTTATTGCATCGCTAACCTTAATCGGCAGTTGGGATTGGAGACTGTTTGCCAAATTGGATACCACGGCCAGGTAGTTGTCTTCCGGATTGCCAGGCCGGGCGGGGTGGGCGGCACAATAGCCTTTGGGTACGGTAAAGGTCATGATGTCGGAAGGGGTGTCGGATAGGCGGATTCGCATCATGAAGGCTACGGAATCGTTGAGTTGCCTGCTTTCCGGGCTGTTACAGGCGAAAAGTTGCATGATGTTATCGTTGGAGAAATTGTCTTGCAGGGCTTGCCGTAGGCTGGCTGTTGGGGGGAGGGGGCGCAATTTTGCCAGGTCGATTGTGCTGTCGAACACGATCTGGTCGTTTTCTAAAGACGCTTTGTAGATGGTCGTCGGCCCGCCTCGGTTGGCGGGCAGATCGCGGTTGATGGCATCAATCGCAGTTTGCAGCTCTTGCCGGGTGGGCTGGGCTTGGATGCTTGGGGCGGCGGCCAGCAAGGCGGTTAGGAGGAGGGTTTGAAGACGTGCGGACATGATGTTTCCTATTGCTTTCTGGGTTGGGGCTACCTGGAACGGAGTTTCTGCGGAGCTTGGTTTGCGGGTGGTTTCATGGCATGAGCCCGGTTTTCAGGTAGCCTATCGGCTACCTGAAAACGGGTTTTGCAAATCTCTGCGAAGCCAAGGTTTCAGGTAGCCTTTGTGTGCCCGGGCGGTTTATTTTGCGTTTCCGGCACAGCTGTTTTTGGCAACGGTGGCTTCGAAGGTTTCGGCTTGGCCGGGGAGGGTGAAGTGGTGGGTGGTGGGGTAGTAGCGGTTGCTTTGGGCGAGCAGGGGGTCGTCGCACACGAGGGTGTGGGCTTCGGCCTGCAGTTTGGTGCGGATTTGTGCGGCGGGCTGTTTGGCGAGGTTGGGGTCGTTGAGGGTGAGGTATTTGTGCATGGTGCGCGTGGGGAGGTCGAAGCGGACGCGTTGCAGGGTGAGGTTGTCTTCGGTGAGGGGGAGGCGTTGGTTCATGCCGGGGATGAGGAGGATTAGGGCGGCGATTTGGCCTTCTTCTTCCTGCTCTGCGGGGCTTTGGCTGCTTTTGATTTGGGCGCAGCGGCCGGCGGGGATGTTGATGTTGATGAGGGTGGGTTCGCCGCTGACGGTGTAGCGGATGGTGAGGCCGCGGGTTGGGTTGAGGGCGGGGAATTGGGGATGACGGCACCAGGCGGCTTCGGCCAAGACTTGCAGGGCTTGGACGGTGGGGGCGCGTTCGGCGTTGGGCGGCAGGGGGAGCAGTTGGCTGTCGATGGCGGCATCAATCAGGATATTGCTGCCTTGCGCGGTGGCGCGGCGGATGGTGATGGGGCCGGATTTGATGGGCGCGTCCCGGTTGATGCTGCGGATGAATTGGGGCAGGCCGGCGGCTTGGCGGGCGGGCGGCTTGGCTTGGGCGGCAAGGGGCAGGGCGGCAGCGGATAGGATGAGGGCTAGTTTGATGGCTTGCATGGCGGTTTCCTTTTTATGCGGTTTAGGGGCTACCTGAAAACTGCGGTTTGGTTTTGGCTTTGCAGAAGCTTGCTTTGCTTGCTTGGGCTGCGTTGGTATTTGCGCTTTCAGGTAGCCTTTTGGTTTAGCGTTGGCGGTCACAGTGGCCTTTGGGGATGGTGATTTCGAAGGGGGTGGTGTGGCCGGGGAGGGTGGTGTGGAAGGTGGTGGCGTAGTAGCGGTTTTGGGGGGCTATAAATGGGTCGCATACCTCTTGTTCCGCTTCTTGTTGCAGCCGAGTGCGGATGACATGGTTGGGTTGCATGGCTAAGCTGGAATCGGCTTTGCTGATATACCGGTGTTGGGTACGGGATTGGGCATCGAAAGTTAGGCGCATAAGCGTGATGTTACCGTTCTGTATTGGTAGTTTTTGATTGACAACAGGGGTCATGATGTTGGTATTGTCGATGACGAATTCTTCAACCCGTTGCAAGATTGGTTTGCGGAGGTAGCGGGTGCAGTAGCCTTTAGGCACATTGATGGGAATAATTTGCTGGCTACCGTGAACTTGATAACGGACGGTAATGGAAAGCTGTTTGTTTAATGCTGCGATTTCTGATATTTCGCAAAGCTGCTTTGAGCCGGAAACTTGAAAAAGTGCTTGCAAAATTTCAGGTCGGCGGGCTTCTGGCGGGGTGTTGAGTTTGTCTAAATTGATGCTGCTGTCGAATACCAGCCGATTGTTTTCAATAAATACGCGATTTAATTGGTTTGAGCCGTCGTAGCTGGTAGATGGCAGTCCTCCGTTGATCTCGGCGACGGCCTCTTGAAGCATCCGTTGCCGTTCGGCGGCGGGGATTCGGTTAAAGTTGAAGTCGGTCTGTGCCTGTACGGCGGAGGAAATAGCCAGTATCAGGGCGGCAGAGATGGCGGCAGGTTTGTTAATCGGCATGGTGTTTCCCTTTTGTTTGGACTAGAGGCTACCTGAAAACTGCTGTTTGTTTTTTCAGGTAGTCTTTTTCTATTTTACGCTTTCTTACAGCACAAGAGGCTGTGGCCGAGGCCGAGGTTGTCGTGGATTTTTGCTATTTGCAGGCCGGCGGCTTCGATGCAGCGGCTGAGGTCGGCGCTGTGGAAGATTTTGCTGTTGCCGTTGGCCAGGGCGGTGAAGTAGAGGCTGGTTTGGGTGAGGCAGTAGGCGGCGGTTTCATATTTTTGCCTGTCCCACAGGGGCTCGAGGATGTAGAGGGTGCTGTTTTCGCTCATGCTGGCGGCGGCACGGCTGAGAATGGAGGTAACTTGCTGTTCGGTAAAGCAGTCGAGGAATTGGCTCATCCAGATGGCGTCGAAGCCTTCGGGAAATGGGGCATCGGGGTCGAGCAGGTTGGCGGGGTGGCCGTGAATGCGGTCGGCACCGGGCAGGCGGGCGGTGTGCTCTTTCATCAGTTGGATTTGTTGGGGCAAATCCATGATGGTGACTTGCACTTCCGGGTTGTATGCCACGCATTGCAGCGCCCAGCGGCCGGTGTTGCCGCCCACGTCGAGCAGGCGGCGGACGGGTTGGGAAAAGACGATTTCCAGCGCGGCGGGGAAGGAGAGGTCGGAATAGAAGTGGTCGAAGGCGAGCCATTTTTCGAGGGTGCGCAGGGGAAGGCTGGAAAGGCCTTCATACACGGTGGGCCAGTTGCCGAACACTTTGAGCCCGGCGGGTTGGCCTTCGAGCAGGGCGGCTTCGAGGTCGAATGCGGCTTGGTAGCAGACGTCGTGCACGAAATCCATGTTGATGGGGGACATGGGGTCTTTGATTAAAAACCAACCGGCTTTGCTGATGCGGTAGCGCTCATTTTCGCAGAGGACGGTGCCGATGGAGAGGGAGGCTTCGAGCAGCACTTGGGCGGCGTAACGGCTGAGCTTGGCTTCTTGGGCGATTTCTTCCAGGGTTTGGCCTTCGGCGGCGCGGTTGAGCCGCTCGAGGATGCCGAATTTCACCATCAGGCGGGAGGCTTGGAAGGCGATGGGGCCGAAGATGATTTGCTGGGCAAGGCGCTGGGCTTCTTGGGCGCTGTACTGCTCTTGGCTGTAGCGTTCGAGAGTGTGTTTGGCGTTCATAATGGATTGGCCGATAAAGGGGTTTGGGTTTTCAGGTAGCCTTTAAGCAAATGAGAAGGCTACCTGAAAGCGTCAGCTTCAACGAAGTTAAAACGGAGCTTCCGCAGAAAGCAAAGGGTCTGCAAAGCTAAAACGGATTTTGGATCAATCAGTATCAGCCTGCCCATTGCCCGCTGATGCGGGCGGCTTCCTGCAAACGTTCGGGCGTGCCTACGTCGAGCCACAGGCCGGTGTGCATTTCGCCGCACACTTGGCCTTGCCGCATGGCTTGGCGCAGCAGGGGGGCGAGTTTGGCGCGTTGGCGGGCGGCGGTATGGGTGAAAAGCTCGGGGCGGTAGAGGCCGATGCCGCTGAAGGTGTGGGCGGGCTCCGGGGATTCGGCGTCGGTAACTTGGCCGCCGGGCTGCAGGCGGAAATCGCCTTGCGGGTGGTGCGGGGGGTTGGGCACGAGCCAGAGGTGGGCGAGGGTGTGTGTGCTCATTTGGGCGGCACGTTCGATGGCGGCGCGGCAGTCGAAATCGGTGAGGATGTCGCCGTTGATCACCAGGAAGGGTTCGCTGCCCAAGAGCGGCAGGGCGGTGGCGATGCCGCCTGCGGTTTCCAGCCCGCCGGGTGCTTCGGGCGAATACCGGATAGACACGCCGTAACGGCTGCCGTTGCCGAGGCCTTGTTCGATTTTTTCGCCTAGCCAGGCGTGGTTGATGACGATTTCCCTGATGCCGGCGGCGGCCAGGCGGCGCAAATGCCAGCCGATGAGCGGCTCGCGGCCGCAGGGGAGCATGGGTTTGGGCAGGGTGTTGGTGAGCGGGCGCATCCGCTCGCCGCGTCCGGCGGCCAGTATCATGGCTTTCATGGTTTCAGGTAGCCTTGGAGTCAAAACCGGGCGATTATATAGCGGAATGGGTTTTCAGGTAGCCTTTTTGGTGGCAAAGGCCGGTGGGGTTGGCGATGGTGTGCGGGCTGCGGCTGCCTAAAATATAAAGATGGGGTAGGGCGGGAGCGGGCTACGTTTGGGTTAGAGGGCTACCTGAAACAGGCAAACGGTTTTCAGGTAGCCTTTTCCGAATGACTAAACGCGGCTATTCTGCCTTGGGCGTGCGGTGGGAGCCGCGCACCATGTCGAGCAGGAACAGGCGGCAGTCGAGGTTGCCGTTGTAGAGAGGGATTTTGCGTTTGGGGGACAGGCGCATGAGTTTGGGCAGGTCGCGGTCGGCGGTGAGCAGGCCGCAGAGCCAGCCGGGGTAGTGCTGTTTGAGCCAGGAGCCGAGCTGGGGGTAGAGGGCGTGCAGGGTTTGGATTTCTTCAAGGCGTACGCCGTAGGGCGGGTTGGCGAGGAGGATGCCGTTTTCGCCGTTGGGGCGGGTGTCGCGCACGTCGGCTACCTGAAAAACGATGTGTCCGGCCACTTGGGCTTCGCGGGCGTTGACGGCTGCGGTTTGGATGAGGCGGCGGTCGGTGTCGCTACCGGTGATGGGGGCGGGGGCTTGCGGCAATACGGCGGCTTGGGCTTCTTGGCGCAGACGTTGCCAGAGGTCGGCATCGAAGTTGGCCAGCTGCTCGAAACCGAAGCGGCGGTTGAGGCCGGGGGCGCGCCGGGTGGCGATGAGGGCGGCTTCGATGGGGAGGGTGCCGCTGCCGCAGAAGGGGTCTTGAAAGGGCTGGCTGCCGTTGTAGCCGGCGAGCAGGAGCAGGCCGGCGGCAAGGTTTTCGCGCAAGGGGGCGGCGCCGGTGTCTTGGCGGTAGCCGCGTTTGAACAGGGCTTCGCCGCTGGTGTCGATGAAGATGGCGGCGTGCTGCTCGCCGATGAAGGCGTGGATGCGGATTTGCGGATCGGCTTTGTCCACGCTGGGGCGTTGGCCTTGGCTGCTGCGGAAGCGGTCGCACAGGCCGTCTTTGATTTTGAGGGCGGTAAAGTCGAGGCTTTTCACGCGGGCGCGTTTGCCTTCCACTTTGATTTTGAAGGTTTGCCCGGCATGAAACCAGTCTTCCCAACGAATGCTTTTGGCGGCGCGGTAAATGTCGTCTTCGCTGCGGTAGGGCCGTTTGGCCAGTTGCAGCAGGATGCGGCTGGCGGTGCGGGAATGAAGGTTGGCGCGGTAGGCGGCTTCGAGGCTGCCTTGGCAGGATACGCCGCCGTCGGTGGGGGCGATATGGGTGCAGCCTTGGGCGGCCAGCTCTTGGGCGAGGATGGTTTCGAGGCCGCGCGGGCAGGTGGCGAAGAGGGTATGGATGGTCATGACTGGCAATCGGGGTTGGTTTGGGCTGCGATTATAGCGGGAAACGGACAGATTGCGGCGGAAGGCTACCTGAAAACCATCCGGCGGCAGCTTGGGCAGTATCATTGCCATTTTAATCCGCTATACAATACGGGATTTTCGGTTTCAGGTAGCCTTATCTCTATGAACACAGATTTTTCCGCCCGGCTGGTGCGCTGGCAAAAGCAACACGGGCGGCACGGCCTGCCTTGGCAGGTGCGCGATCCTTATGCGGTGTGGCTTTCGGAGATTATGCTGCAGCAAACGCAGGTGGCCACCGTGTTGGCATACTACCCGCGTTTTCTGGCGGTGTTTCCAAACGTAGCCGCGCTGGCTGCGGCGGATGAAGACGAAGTGCTCGCGCTATGGGCCGGGCTGGGCTACTACAGCCGCGCCCGCAATCTGCATGCGGCGGCCAAACAGCTGGTACACGATTTCGGCGGCCGCTTTCCCGATACGCGCCAAGACCTGGAAACGCTCAAGGGCGTGGGGCGCAGCACGGCGGCGGCGATTGCCGCTTTTGCCTTCGGCCGGCGCGAAGCAATTTTAGACGGCAACGTGAAGCGCGTTTTGTGCCGCGTGTTTGCGCAAGACGGGGCAATCGGCGATAAAAAATTCGAAACCGTTTTGTGGGATTTGGCCGAAAGCCTGCTGCCAGCAGCCGAGGAAATGACCCCCTACACGCAAGGGCTGATGGACTTGGGCGCGCTGGTGTGCAAACGCAGCAAACCGCGCTGCGATGCCTGCCCGATGGCAGAAATCTGCCTGGCCAAACAGCAAGGGCGGATTGCCGAGCTGCCGCGCAAGAAAACCGCAGTGGCGGTGAAGGAAGTGGCGCTGTATTGGCTGGTGTTGCGCGACAAACAGGGCAGGGTGCTGCTGGAGAAACGCCCATCTGGCGGCATTTGGGGTGGGCTCTACTGCGTGCCCTGCTTTGAGCGGTTGGATGATTTGTATGAGCGTGCAGCCGCTTTCGGTGTGGCCGCGGAAGATTTGGCCGAAGGGGATTTGGTGAGCCACCGCCTCACGCACCGCCTGTTGCAGATTACGCCGTTGCAGGCAAACGGCGTGGCGGCGGCCGCGGCACACGGCAGCCTGTGGGGCAATGCGGCGGAATACGGTTTGCCCAAGCCGCTGGCGGAATATTTGCAGTGCGGGTAAAGCAAGAGGCTACCTGAAAACCGGTTTTCAGGTAGCCCTTTTCTGTGGCGGGTGGTTAGAAAGCAATAAATTCACCCTTAGGTTTACAGTGTCGCAACAATTCACTTACTAATGCTAAATTTCCTTTACCTCTTTTAAAACGAAATATAGAATTGTTATCACTTATATTATGGTGGCAGCCTAATGAATACCGTCCGGGCTGTTTTTTTTCATACAGTCATTCCGTTTCGAGAACCCAAATGCACACACCGCCCCATCCATTTTCCTGCCTGCAGAGCCGCCTGTTATCTGCCTTATGCCTGCCAGCCGTATTCGGTTTCGCTGTTTTGCCTGCCCGGGCAGCCGGTGAAATCGGCGATAGCGCCGTATTGCCCGTGATTGAAATCAAAGGGCAGCGCGCGCTTTCCACTCAGGCCGGGCAATCCCGCCTTACCCGCGAAAACATCGACCAGCAGCAGGCCGACAACGTGGCCTCCCTGCTCGACCTGCTGCCCGGCACCAGCAGCTCCGGTTCGCCGCGCCCCGGCGGGCAAACCCTGAATATCTGGGGCTTCGGCGATAATGAAGACATCAAAATTTCCATCGACGGCGCAGCCAAAAACTTCGAGCGCTATCGGCAAGGATCGGTGTTTATCGAGCCGGAACTGCTGCGCCAAGTTACGGTGGACAAAGGTTCGTTTGACGTATCGCGCGGCAACGGCGGTTTCGGCGGCGCAGTCAAGCTGGAAAGCCGTGATGCAAAAGAGTTTTTGCGTGAAGGGCAAAACGTGGGCGGGCTGCTGAAAATCAGCCATCATACCAACGACGAGCAATGGCAAACCAGCGCAGCCCTCTTCCTGCAAAACAACAACCAAAGCTGGGACGGCCTGCTCTACACCTCGGTGCGGCGCGGTCACGATATTGAACAGCCCGATGGCGAGCGGCTGGCGTATTCCGCCAACAACCAGCAGAGCTTCCTCATCAAAAGCAACTACAGTCCGGCTTCCTCCCACCGCTTCACCCTATCGGCCATGTACGGTCGGCATCATGCCTGGGAGCCTTTTGCCGCCAAACGCGGCGAATTGCGCGGCCCTTCACAAGCCGAAATTCGCCGCTACGGTCTGGATGCCGCCTGGAAGCGCAAACTGGTGTACCGCCGCCAAGACGACCAAAGCTATTCGCTCAAATACCGCTACATGCCGGAAAACCCGTGGTTCGACCTCACCGTGCAGCTAAACCACGCTAAAACCGTGCAAGACGATACCCGCCCGGAAAACGCCGGCTCCGGCTTCCTCGGCAGCATGGGCAACCAAAGCCACACCGCCTATCAGGACACCGGCCTAGACATTAGCAACGTGAGCCGTTTCTCCACCGGCAGCCTGCAACACCGCCTCACCCTCGGCCTACAAACCAACCGCCACGTACGCGAAGTGATGATGTACGACAAGAGTCGGCAAAACAACGCCAATTTCAACTACGGCCGCTTCCAACCCTACTACATGCCTGCCGGCAAGCAGCAGCAAAACAGTTTTTACGTACAAGACGAAATCCGCATCGGCACATGGACTCTTACCCCTGCCCTGCGCTACGACCATATCCACAACCAAGGCGAGCCCAATTTGGCACGCGGCTACAACACCCCATCCGCCGGCCACGACTACCGCAGCAAAACCTACAGAGGCTGGTCGCCGTTTTTGGGCATCGCCTGGCAGCCGAGCGAAAATATCTTGCTGTTTGCCAACGCCAGCCGCACCTGGCGCGCCCCCGTAATCGACGAACAATACGAAGTGCAATCCGCCGCTAGCAGCGCTTCCGCCACCAGCCGCTACCTCGAACCCGAGCGCCTTACCTCCTTCCGCCTCGGCGGCATCCTGCGCTGGCAGAACCTGCTGCGTGCAGAAGACAGCCTGCAACTGCGTACCACCCTGTTCCACATACGCGGCAAAGACGAAATCTTCAAAAGCAGGGGCATTTTCTGCCGCGAACAGCTGCCCAACCGCCCCAGCAGTGTGTGCGCCCAACCCATCGGCAACTACCGCAACCTGCCCGGCTACACCATACGCGGCGGCGAAATCGAGGGCTACTATGAATCCGACCGCTGGTTTGCCGGTCTCACTTATTCCTTCATGCGCGGCAAACGCCAAGGATCGCCGCGCAACCCCTGGCACGACCAAGACACCTGGCTTGCCGATATTCCGCCGCGTAAAGCTACCGCCACCCTCGGCGCACGCTTCTCCGCGCAAGGCCTAACCTTCGGCTGGAAAGCCGAATTCATCCGCCGCCAAGACCGCTCGCCCACCGACGGCGACCCGATGGCCGCCTACTGGGCGCTACCCAAATCCAAAGGCTACGCCCTACACGGCATCTTCGCCACCTGGCAGCCGCCACGCCAAAAACAGTTCACCCTGCGTCTGACCGTGGACAATCTGTTCAATCGCCGCTACGCCCCCTACTTGGGTGAGGCCGTGAGCGGCGTGGGCAGAAACATCAAAGGCAGCCTGTCGTGGCAGTTCTGATGGCAACCATTGGATGAACCAATAAGAATTAACGAACCAATAAGAAAAGGCTACCTGAAAAATTGTTTTCAGGTAGCCTTTGTATTGGTATGGCAAAACAGTCGGATATAGTGGATTAAAATTGCAATGATATGGTGTTGGCTCGCCTTGACGTACTGCCTATACGCCTTGCCTTAATCCACTATAGTTTTCAGGTAGCCTTTATCCGCGCCATAGAGGCTACCTGAAAGCGAAGCTGCAATGCAGTTCAAACGTAGTGCGGCACAGTTTCTGTGAGGCTGATCACACTGCCACGCCCAGCTTCGCCAGCAGCCAATCCAGATAAAACAGGCTGTAAATCGCCGCAAGTGCCAACACAATGCCGGCTTGGTTCACTGCCGAAATCTTCTCCTTAAACGCCAGCGCGCCGGTGAGCGTACCCAACACAATCACGCCCAAGTTCATACCGGCAAATACCAAGGTTGGGTCGCCGGAAAATGCATGGTGTGCCTTGATATAAAACAGAATATTGCCGAAATTCAACAATCCAAGCAGCAGCCCGCCGGCAAAATCCGCCGCCTTGAGCGGTTTGCCCTGCCGCCAAACATAACCCCACATCAGCACGCAAGCCAACGCGAAGGCCACAAATAAATTCAGCGACATGGCCTGCCCGGTTTTGGATAACTGCTTAAACAGAATATCAATCACTCCGAAGCCCAGCCACACTCCCACCAGCCAAAACATCCCGCCGCCCTGTTTGCCCTTGCCCGGCTTATAGAGCAAAGCCGCCAGCGCGCTGAAGGCCAGCACGATGCTCACGATTTTATTGCGGCTCAGCTGTTCGCCAAACAGCAGGAAAGCCGCCAACACTGGCAATACCAGCGACAGCCGTTGCGCCGCATCTGAGCGCACAATCCCCGCCTGTTCCACCGCCCGAGCCATCACCACAAAAATGCTCGGCAACAGCACGCCCAAAGCCAAAAACGGCCACAGGCTGCCAATATCAGCCCCGCGCAGGCCATCCAGCGGCGGCTCAAGCAAAAACCAGCAGCAGGCCGTGGCCACAATATAGTTCACCGCAATCGCATGCTCAATGTGAATCCCTTTTTTGCGCGCGATTTTCAGCAGCACAGAAACCGCCACGCTGCACAAAACCGCCAAGGCGAGAAACTGCCATGTCCAAGAGGCGGGAAGAAAAGATAAAGCAGATAAAACCGGCATGATTGATGTTTAACAATAAAAGAGAAAGAAGGATGGGCAGCGGGATGCTTAGAAAAAATCGAAATCCATCTGCTCCGGCAGTTCAATGGAAACAGCCTGCTGCTCAGCCGCCAACTGCAACAGCTTGCGCTTGCGCAAACGGCACAGGCGCAGCACGTTCTGCTTCTGCGTATCCGTCAGCTTCAGCCAATACAGCCGCTCCTCACGGCTGCGCAAACAGCCTTTGCAATAGCCCTTGCTATTGGCTTGGCAAACGCCGATACAGGGGCTGGGAATGCTGAAAAATTCGAGTTGTTCCATTGGCGGGAAAACCGGCAGGCGTGGAAAGCGGCATTGTATAGCGGATTAAAATCAGAATGCCACCGCTTTGCTCCGCCTTACCGCGCTTCTGGAGTGCTTGCGGGGCGGCTGAAAAGATAAGGCGGCTTGAAAACGATGGCTTTGGCTGTGCAGAAACTTGGGCATATTATGTTTTCAGGTAGCCTTCCGCTTATGAAGAGGCTACCTGAAAATTGATTACCGCCCCTATCCAAACAGAGATCGGCGTTAGCGTCGGCTGTCGAGTTCGTATTCTTCCGGCAGGGTGTTGAGAAAGCCCCGGCCGAAGCCTTTGAGGATGCTGTATTCTTCATTGATTCGTACAGCGCGTAGGCGGAAGACGGAAGCGAGAATTATCAGCACCAGCCAAATTAAAACTAAACCGATATACAACAGCGACATCAGGCTACTATCAACCATGCCGTTTTCGGTGGAGGCAAAATACGGCAGGAACAGCGTGATCAACAACAGAATGAATATACCAATATAAATTTGGCGCATCTGTTTGCGGTGTGTGGGGCAACGTGCGGCCGTAACCGTAATTTTTTTTCGTACAATCAAGGCTACAATCAAATAAACCAATAGCCCTGGCAGGCCGATAAATGCAGTGAATATCAACAAATATAGTGCGGGATGATGCCAATAGAGTTTACGTTGTCGGCGCGGCGGCGCAGCCTCTTCACCGCAATGGATGCAGCGGCAAGGCAGGTCGGTACCGGCAGGCAGAACGACGCGTTTGCCTTCGCGCCAGCATTCACTTGTACTTTGCGGCAGATATTCTTGGCTTTGCGGGGCCTGGTAGGGGTTGAAATTTTGGTTCATTGCGCCCCCGCCCGCTAGATATACAGCACTTCGATAACTTCGTATTCGCGCACGCCGCCGGGCGCCTGCACTTCGGCCACGTCGCCTTCTTCTTTGCCAATAAGGGCGCGGGAAATAGGCGAGCTGATGGAGATTTTATTGTCTTTAATATCGGCTTCGTCGTCGCCAACGATTTGGTAGCGCACTTGGGTTTCGTTTTCCAAGTCTTCCAGCACGACGGTGCAGCCGAATACGATTTTGCCTTCGGCGTGGATTTCGGTGGGGTCGATGATGTGGGCGACGGAGAGCTTGTTTTCCAGCTCGGAAATGCGGCCTTCGATGAAGCCTTGTTTTTCTTTGGCGGCTTCGTATTCGGCATTTTCAGACAAATCGCCGTGGGTTCTGGCTTCGGCGATGGCTTCGATAATGGCGGGGCGCTCGACGCTTTTAAGATGCTGCAATTCTTGCTTGAGCAGTTCGGCGCCGCGTACGGTTAATGGAATCTTTTGCATGATTTTCTCCACAAGGGCTGCGGGGCAGCCGTTTTTGCATAAAAATGCAAGCCGCCTGGTGCCGGCGGCTTGTGAACTCAAATTTTTAGCCAATCAAACGCAGAATCGGAAGCTGCGTTTTGATTGACTGTATGGGTTGCCATTCTATCAGATGGCGGGCGGAACGCCAACTGCGGGAAGGGATAGTTGGCGGTAGGGAATTTTGTGCCAATAATTTGATTATTGGCATTTATTGTTGTTTTTGGGCTATGTTGGCGGCACCTTGGTTGGCCAGTTGGTCGGCGCGTTCGTTTTCGGGGTGTCCGGCGTGGCCTTTCACCCATTGCCAGGATACTTGGTGGCGGGCGACTTGTTGGTCGAGCTGTTGCCACAGTTCGGCGTTTTTCACCGGTTGTTTGGCGGCAGTTTTCCAACCGTTTTTCTTCCAGCCGTGTATCCAGCTTTCCATGCCGTTTTTCACGTATTGGGAGTCGGTGTGGATGGTTACCCGGCAGGGGCGGTTAAGGGCTTCGAGGCCGCGGATAACGGCGGTGAGCTCCATGCGGTTGTTGGTGGTGTCGGCTTCGCCGCCGCAGAGTTCTTTTTCATGGCGGCCGTAGCGCAGCAGCACGCCCCAGCCGCCGGGGCCGGGATTGCCTTTGCAGGCGCCGTCGGTGTAGAGGTGGACGGTGGTGTTGGTCATGGTGTTTGGTTGGGGCTACCTGAAAGTTTCAGGTATAGTGAATTAAATTTAAACCAGTACGGCGTTGGCTCGCCTTGCCGTACTATTTGTACTGTCTGCGGCTCGCCGCCTTGTCCTGATTTAAATTTAATTCACTATAGCTGGCCTTTTGGGCTAACAGGTTGGCCAAGGCTACATATTTTTCAGGCGCGATATGTTCGGCGCGTTCTTGCGGGCTGATGCCGGCAGCCTGCAAATCGCCATCATCGGCAATACCTTTGAGGTTGTTGCGGATGGTTTTGCGGCGCTGGTGGAAGGCTTGTTTCACCAGGGCGGCGAATTGCTCGAAATCCTGCGCCTGCCCGATGCGGTGTTTGGCCGGAATCAGCCGCACCACGGCGGAATCGACTTTGGGCGCGGGGGAAAAGGCCTCGGGCGGTACGTCGAGCAGTTTTTCCATTTCAAAGAAGTATTGCAGCATCACGCTCAAGCGGCCGAAATCGTTGCTGCCGGGCTCGGCCACCATGCGTTCCACCACTTCTTTTTGCAGCATAAAGTGCATGTCTTCCACTTCGCCGGCATAGCGGCTGAGGTGGAACAGCAGCGGGGTGGAGATGTTGTAGGGCAGGTTGCCGACGATTTTTTTTCGCCCGGGCACGCTGGCGAAATCGAACTGCAATACGTCGCCTTCGTGGATAACGAGCTTGCCGGCGTAGGGCCTGGTTTTCAGGTAGCCGATGATGTCGCGGTCGATTTCGCACACGTGCAGGCAATCGAGCTTGGCGGCCAAGGGCTCGGTAATCGCGCCGAGGCCGGGGCCGATTTCCACTACGGTATCGACGGGCTGCGGCCGTACGGCCTGGACGATGTCGGCAATGATGCGGGAATCTTGCAGAAAGTTCTGCCCGAAGCGTTTGCGGGCGGTATGTTGGGTCATAGCGGTGGGCCGGGCGGCTGTTGGCGGGAAAGGTGCGGATTGTATCAGATTCGGCGGTGCGCTTGGGCAGCTTGCCGGTGGGCTGTTGCTAGAAATGAAAGGCTACCTGAAATTTTCAGGTAGCCTTTTGCTGCCAGCAGTCGGTTTGGCTTACTTGGCAGCGGTGTTTTCTTTTTGCGCGGCCTGTGCCTGCTTTTCGGCTTTGGTGGCCCAATAGGAGGCGAGGAGGGAGCCGGAAATGTTGTGCCACACGCTGAAGATGGCGCTGGGTACGGCCACCAGCGGCATCATGGCGAAGTGGGCTTTGGCCAGCGCCGCGCCGAGGCCGGAGTTTTGCATGCCCACTTCGATGGCGAGGGTTTTTTGCGCATCGTAGGGCAGGCCGAAGAGTTTGGCGGCGAGGAAGCCTAAGGCATAGCCGATGGCGTTGTGCAGCACCACCACGCCGAAAATCAACAGTCCGGTTTCGATAATCTGCGCGCGGCTGCCTGCTACCACGGCGCCGATAATCAGCACGATGGCAAGCACGGAAATCAGTGGCAGCACATCGATGGCGGAGGCGGTTTGCTTACGGAACAGGGTGTGTGCTACCACGCCCAGCACGATGGGCAGCAATACCATTTGCAAAATGGATACCAGCATTGTGGTGGCGGAAACGTCGATCCATTGGTTGGCAAACAGGAAGAATACCGCCGGGGTGAGCAGGGGCGCGAGCAGGGTGCTGATGGAGGTAACGGCCACCGAGAGCGCCACATTGCCGCGTGCAAGAAAGGTCATTACGTTGGAGGCGGTGCCGCCGGGGCAGGCGCCCACCAGCACCACGCCGATGGCCACTTCGGGCGGCAGATTAAGGGCGCGCGAGAGCAGGTAGGCGGTGGTGGGCATAATCACAAACTGCGCCACCACGCCGATGAGCACAGCTTTGGGGTGTTGGCCGAGGATTTTGAAGTCGGAGGGGGCGAGGGTGAGCCCCATGCCGAACATGATGATGCCCAAAAGCCAGGGGATGTAGGGAGCGATGAAGCTGGTGAAGAGGGAAGGCGCCAAGAAGCCGGCCATGGCAAATAGCGCTGCCCATAGGGCAAAAGTGTTGCCGATGAAGCGGCTGAATCTTTGTAAAGCTGTCATGATGGTTTTTTGCAATTTTTAACAGGAAGGGCGAAGGATACAAGAAAGCAGGGTTGCGGGACAAGGGGCGGGCTACCTGAAAAGTGTAAAGGCTGCATGGCATCGTCCGGCGATGCCTCTATAGCAAACCAACTTAACTTAAAGATGCTGTTTGGCGAGAGTTGGATGAGGAAGAGCGTGGGCAAACTGCCGCCGATTGATGTTCTGCGCACGGTATTTCCTTTCGGCTGCTACGATGTCGGCACGCTGTTTTTCCATTCGGAAAACCACAGCATTTGGCTGATATACGGCGAAATGTACATGGAGCCGGTAGCCAATAGTTTTGAAGGGCTTATGGAGAAAGCAGTGTTGGATAAGAAACGGGATTTCGATTGGCGGCGGTGCCGGATGGCGGTGCAAAAGGGCTGTTTCATATGTTTGGAGCAGCCCTTAAATGTTTTCAGGTAGCCTTTGCCGGAGGGGATAAAGGCTACCTGAAAATATCAAGATAGTGTTTTACCGAACGATTTCCGCCAGCGGCCAGCGCGGGCGCACGTTGAATCCGGCGGCAGGCTGCGCTTGTTGCAGGTGCATGGCGCCGGCAAAGGCGATCATGGCGCCGTTGTCGGTGCATAAAGGCAGCGGCGGGAAATAGGTGCGCACGGCTTCGGGCTTGGCTTTGGGGTTGGGGCGCACTTGCAGCGCGGCGAGTTCAGCGCGCAGTTTCCAGTTGGCGCCCACGCCGCCGGCTACCACAAGGGTGCGGTAGCCGGTGTGCAGTAGGGCTTGGCGGGACTTGGCCAGCAGCACATCCACCACGGCGTCTTGGAATGCGCGGCAGATATCGTTGCGGATGGCGTCCGGCAGGCTGCCGCCGTGTTCGGCGCGCACGTTTTGCACGACGGTGAGCACGGCGGTTTTGAGGCCGGAGAAGCTCATCTGCAAATCGCGCGAATGCAGCATGGGGCGGGGAAAGGCGAAGGCATCGGGGCGGCCGAGCTTGGCCAATTCGGAAAGTTTTGCGCCGCCGGGATAGGGCAGGCCGAGCAGTTTGGCGGTTTTGTCGAAGGCTTCGCCGGCGGCGTCGTCCACGCTTTCGCCGAGCAGTTCGTAGTTGCCGATGCCGCGCACGGCCATGAATTGGGTGTGGCCGCCGGATACGAGCAGGGCAACGAAGGGAAAGCCGGGCTTCTCTTCGGCTAACAGCGGGGAGAGCAGGTGGCCTTCGAGGTGGTGTACGGGGATCACGGGTTTGCCCAGCGAAAAGGCGAGCGCGTTGGCATAGGCGCTGCCGGCCAAGAGCGCGCCGCCAAGGCCGGGGCCTTGGGTGTGGGCAACGGCGTCGATGTCGGCGTAGTTTTTGCCGGCTTCGTGCAGGCAGGCTTGGGTAAGCGGCACGAGGCGGCGGATGTGGTCGCGGCTGGCCAGCTCGGGCACCACGCCGCCGTATTCGGCATGCATGGCCATTTGGGTGTGCAGCCGGTTGCCGATGAGGCCGTGTTTGGTGCTGTAGAGCGCCACGCCGGTTTCGTCGCAGGAGGATTCGATGCCGAGAACGAGCATGATAAGAGGCTACCTGAAAAATCAAAGGCTGTATTTTATCGCAAATCAAATTGGCTTTCGCTATGGCGTTGGCTTGCTAGGGCAGTAAATGTCGGTATGTGCTTGGGCAGGGGATGGGGTTCATGCGGATGGGTGGATTGACATACACCTCAGATGAAATGGGGTTGGAAACTGTTGGCTAATGCAGGTGGGAATAGAGCTTGTTGTTTTTTCGCACAGGTTAATTTTGGTTAATTGAATGTAATTTGCAGGTGGTGAGGAGGCATGATAATGAGGTTAGTAGTAGCAGGTTTGTGCTGATATTGGTATGAAAAATATATTACTTTTTCTGATTTGATTAGAGTTTTCTTCTTATTGGGGAGTTATCCGTTAATTAATAGTATTGTTTGCTTAGCACATTGGATAAGAACGATTTTGGCGGCAGATGTTTGCGCGTGGTAAGTAGAGTGGGCAGTTTAATTGCCAGCTCCCAACGAACAGCGGATAATACGCGGCAATTCTTGATTGGAATTTATCTGTAAGACGGCTAGAGGTCTGCAGATAGGGAATTTTTTAAGTTATAACTTGAACTTTGTTAGAGGTAATTCAACATGAAAAAATCTTTATTGGCCGCTGCCATGATGTCTTTGTTCTTGGCTGCTTGTGGTGGTTCTGCTCCGGCTCCTGCCGCTTCTGATGCTTCTGCCGCTTCTGCCGCTTCTGGCGCTGCTGCAATGGCTTCTGATGTTGCCGGTGCTGCTTCTCAGGCTACTGCTGCCGTTGAAGGCGCTGCTTCTGAAGCTACTGCTGCCGTTGAAGGTGCTGCTTCTGCTGCTACTGCTGCCGTTGAAGGTGCTGCTTCTCAAGCTACTGCTGCCGTTGAAGGTGCTGCCAGCGCTGCCAAATAATTTGGCGGTTTGAGACCAAGCAAAAGCCCCGCATCTGCGGGGCTTTGTTTTATGGCTAAAGCACTTCGATTTCTTCAGCCTAGATGGATTTTGATACGCTCATGTATTGTTTGCGGCTGATAGCTGTATATGAAAAAAGATGTGCTTATAGTGAATTAACAAAAACCAGTACGGCGTTGTCTCGCCTTGCCGTACTATCTGTACTGTCTGCGGCTCGCCGCCTTGTCCTGATTTAAATTTAAT
>ERZ773008.748-NODE-748-length-23721-cov-9.140328_pt1 | contig 23721 bp, 17 predicted proteins | sample MGYA00580664_ERZ773008 | MGnify/ENA primary metagenome ERZ773008 (study PRJEB29015, sample SAMEA2738016) | human oral metagenome | biome: human oral; feature: human-associated habitat; material: dental | place: China | collected 2048 ... | reverse complement strand
TACTGGATCAGATCTTGCATCTGATTAGCATTTTTGCTCTTTATTTTCTCTTAGGGCAGCAGCAAATTCCAGCTCCTAATTGGCTGTCTGAGCGCTACCTCATACTGCAGGCTCTCTTTTTCTTCGCCCTTACCGGTAAGCCAGTTAATATCCTCTTTAAACTTTTCTTCAGCAAGTACCAGGCAGGAGAAGACAGTGGGGAGACTATTGCGGGGGCTGGTGCCATGATTGGGATTTTGGAGCGCTTGATTATGGGACTTTCTCTTATTTTCGGGCAGTTTACTGCGATTGGGCTAGTTTTTACAGCTAAATCTATTGCACGCTACAATAAAATTTCGGAAAGCCAGTCCTTTGCAGAATACTATCTGATCGGTTCACTTTTTAGCATGATCAGCGTTTTACTGACTTATGGCTTGCTTTATTGGTGATAAAAACTGAGGCTGGGATATGATTCCCAGTCTTTACTCTAATTCTCATTTGATACAAGGTAAGGAGAAGTCACATGGCAAAAGCCCTAGAAGATATGTCTTTAGAAGAATTATGGCAGTTGTTCCCGATTTTCTTAGAGGAGCACAATAAGAACTGGGCAGCTTGGTATCAGGAGGAAAGCAGAAGAATACAAAGTTTTTTGCCAGCAAATCAGTTGTATGAAATGTATCATATTGGCTCCACATCTATTGAGGGGATATGGGCTAAGCCGATTATTGATATTCTTTTAGAAATTCCTCGAAGTGAAGATATGGGTAGCATCAAGAGAAAATTGCTGGAGTATGGCTACCTGCCCATGTCAGAGTCAGAAGGCCGCATGTCTTTTAACAAGGGCTACACACTGCAAGGTTTTGCCGAACGCGTTTTTCACTTGCATTTGCGCTACTATGGAGACCATGATGAACTCTATTTTCGAGACTATCTGAAAGATCATCCAGATGTCGCTAAGGACTACGAGCAGTTAAAATTAACCTTATGGAAAAAGTACGAGCACAATCGTGATGCCTATACAGAAGCTAAAACTGATTTCATCAGACGGTACACACAAAAAGCTAAAAAGCTTTATAAGAGAAGGTATGACTATAAAATTGAATAGCATGATAGTTCTTGGTGCGATGATTGTCTATTCAAGTTAATACGAATAAAAACAAAATAGATCCGATTTAATACAAATTAGGTTCCTTTGAATTCTTTTTAAATAGAACACTGTCTTCTTTAGTTATTTAAGGCTATTAGAAATGTTATAATACAATCCATACAAGATAGGAGGTGGAAAATGAGTAAACGGTCTATCATAGCACTCTCAACTTTTCTGTTTATTGCTCTTGTCACTTTATTTCTAGTGTCCAAGCTGCAAACCAAAGGATTAAATAGTAGAGACTATATTCAGTCAAGCACACCTACCTTGTTTTTCCATGGTTATGGCTCAAGTGCTAATGCTGAAAAGCATATGGTAGAGGCAGCCAGACAAGCTGGAGTTACTCAAACCATCATCACAGCCACAGTTGACAGTCACGCTCAAGTAACTCTTAAAGGAGATATTCCGAAAGATGCTGTTAATCCAATTGTTATGGTTGAGTTCGAGGACAATCGAAATGCCAACTATGCTCAGGATGGAGAGTATGCGGCAGCAGTTGTTAGAGAGTTGCAAGTAAGGTATGGCTTTAAAAAGATGAATTTTGTTGCACATTCTATGGGAAATATGTCTATTTTATTTTACCTATTGGAGCACGCTCAAAATGAAGAACTTCCACAACTACAAAAGCAGGTAAATATTGCCAATCATGTCAATGGTTTAGAGGGCATGGATTTGCCGGCTAATTTGACCATTCTAGATTCCCAAATGGGCCAACCTAGCGCCATGAGTGATAGCTATCAAAAACTTCTGGGCTTGCGCGAAATTTATCCGCAAGATCAAGTGGATGTGCTTAATATCTATGGAGATTTTAAGAATCAATCAGATGGTTCCGTCTTAAACGTTTCTTCTCGCAGTCTCAAGTATCTTGTAATCGACAATGCCAAGTCCTATCAGGAAAAACGAGTGACTGGCCCTCTGGCCCAGCATAGCCAGCTACATGAAAATCCAGAAGTCGATAGATTATTGATTGATTTTCTTTGGGGCAAATGATTTTAAGAAATGCAGGCTATTCTTCGTCTATAAGAAAACTTTAAGCATTTTATACTATTTTGTTTTATGGAAAGTTTTCCTTTCCTAATTTAATGTGACAGCGCAATCCGCTGATTATAATCGAAGCTTCTCTAAAACCTCATTGTTTAGAGATAGATTGAGGAGTAAAATGAAATTTAAGAAAACATTACTGACAGCAGGAGCTTTTCTAGCTACTCTCTTTACCGTTTCTACAGCAATGGCTGACACAAACGTTCAAAAAGTCATTGACGAAACCTATGTTCAGCCTGAGTATGTCTTGGGCTATTCCTTGGATGACAGCCAAAAAGAGCAAACACTTCAGCTCTTAGGCTACAATGCATCGAGTGATTCTAAACCTCTGAAGACAATGACACCTGATGTCTATTCAAAGATTATGAATGTGGCAAATGATCCTAGTTTACAGCTATATTCTTCTGTTAAGATTAAGAAGTTGGGTAACAAGAAACCACTTCAAGTTAAGATTGTTACGCCGCAAAACATCACCAAGGTTACAGAGGATATGTATCGCAATGCGGCAGTCACCTTGGGCGTACAGCATGCAGAAATCACAGTAGCAGCACCTATCCCTGTGACTGGAGAAAGTGCCCTAGCTGGTATTTATTACTCGCTAGAGGAAAATGGAGCGAGCGTTCCCCAGGAAAATAAAGATCTGGCTCAGGAAGAATTATCCGCACTTTCAAATATCAACGCTGAGAACCAGGGCAAGGAAGGTTACGATGCTGATAAATTGAATGTGGCTCTGACAGATATTAAAACAGCTGTTGCCAATGCTAAAAAGAATAACAGCAACTTGACAGAAGCTGACGTCCGTAAAATCGTTGAAGAAACACTGAAAAACTACGGCCTCAGCAGTTCAGTCACAGCTGACCAAATCAATCTGATTATTAACTTTGCTGTCAATCTTTCAAATAGCGGGGTCATCACAAATTCTGATTTCACAAAGACGCTCACCGACCTGAAAAATAGTATTGTTTCAAAGGCTGGTGACACATTCAATAATATCAACCTTAACTTTGATGCAAACGGACTTCTTGAAGATGGCGGTAATTTCTTTAGCAATATCTGGAATGCAATCGTCAATTTCTTTAAGGGACTGCTAGGTCAATAAGACTATCTAAAAAATGTAACTAAAAACCAGCTAGAATCTAGCTGGTTTTTGCATATTTCTTATTCCCACTCTACAGTTGCAGGTGGTTTGCTGGTGATATCGTAGACGATACGGTTAACATGATCAACCTCATTGACGATACGAACAGAGATCTTTTGCAGAACATCCCAAGGGATCTTGGCAAAGTCAGCTGTCATGCCATCGATAGAAGTGATAGCACGAATTGCGATTGTGTAATCGTAAGTCCGGCCATCGCCCATAACACCGACTGAACGAACGCCAGTGTTGACAGTGAAGTATTGCCAGATATCGCGGTCAAGACCAGCTTTGGCGATTTCTTCGCGGAGAATAGCGTCTGATTCGCGGACGGTTTCCAATTTCTCCTCTGTGATTTCACCCATGACACGGATAGCAAGGCCAGGACCTGGGAATGGCTGACGCCAGACAATTTCATCAGGCATGCCAAGCTCTGTACCCAAAACGCGCACTTCATCCTTATAGAGTGTATTCAGTGGTTCAATCAACTCAAACTGCATATCTTCTGGCAGACCGCCAACATTATGGTGAGACTTGATGGTCTGAGCAGTATCGGTACCAGATTCGATAACGTCGGTATAAAGTGTGCCTTGAGCCAAGAATTTCACATCTTTCAGTTTGCTGGCTTCATCGTCAAAGACGTAGACAAACTCGTTTCCGATGATTTTACGTTTTTGCTCTGGATCAGATACACCAGCAAGTTTGTCAAGGAAACGCTTAGCTGCGTCCGCTTTAACGATATTAAGACCAAACTTGCCGCCCAGCATCTCCATAACTTGATCAGCTTCGCCTTTACGCAAAAGACCGTGATCTACAAAGATACAGATCAATTGATCGCCGATAGCTTTCTGCAAGAGGACACCTACAACAGAAGAGTCAACACCACCTGATAGGCCAAGCAGGACACGTTTGTCGCCGACTGTTTCACGAATTTTTTGAATCTGCATATCGATGAAGTTATCCATAGACCAGTCGCCCTTAGCACCACAGATATTGAGAGCGAAATTGCGCAAAATATCGTAACCGTACTCAGAATGACGAACCTCAGGGTGGAACTGGATTCCGTAGATTTTCTTGTCAGAATTTTCAATAGATGCAAAAGGACAGTCAGCAGATGTACCAGTGCGGACAAAGTCTGCAGGAATCACTGTGACCGCATCACCGTGGCTCATCAGGACAAGCTGCTCATCCGGTGTGCCTTCAAAAAGAGGAGAAGTAGTACGTGTTAGTTTGGATTGACCATATTCACGATTGCCAGCATCACCTGCTGGCAACACTTTCCCGCCCAATTTATGAGTCAAAAGCTGCATACCGTAGCAAATCCCCAAAATCGGAATCCCCAACTCAAAGATCTCTGGGTCAATATCAAACGAACCTTCTTCATAAACTGAGTTAGGTCCACCTGAAAGGATAATCCCAACAGGACGGATAGCACGGACTTCATCCGCTGTGATCTTGTGGCTCTTGAGTTCAGAAAATACACCAATTTCACGGATGCGACGTGAGATCAGCTGGTTGTACTGGCTGCCGTAATCAAGCACGATGATTTTTTCAACATCTTGCAATTCAGTTGTAGTTGTCATCTTTTCCCTTTCTTAAAAGAAGTAATCTTTTCCCCTCATTCTATCACAAAAATCGGATTTTTCCAAGGTTATAGGGCCAGCTGTAAGTAAAAATAACTGAAAAGTGAAAGCATTTTTGTCTAAAAAATGATAAACAAATAGGATTTCCCTACATTGATCGATATTTAGTTTGACTTTTAAACTAATTGATAATACAATAAATGTATAAAAAAGCTGCTTAAAATCAGAAAAGAGGGCTATGATGTTACCTGCTTATGTGAAAATACATGATCAAATAAAAAAAGATATTGACGAGGGTATTTGGGAGATTGGCGAGCGTTTGCCAAGCGAACGTGATCTTGCTGAAACTTTCGAGGTCAGCAGAATGACCCTACGCCAAGCTATTACGCTTCTGGTGGAGGAAGGAGTGCTAGAGCGTCGAGTCGGTAGCGGGACTTATGTCGCTAGCACACGCGTGCAAGAAAAGATGCGTGGTACCACTAGCTTTACAGAAATTATGAAGTCTCAAGGAAAAATACCGTCCAGCCAGCTGATTTCCTACCGTCGGACCCTGCCTAGCGAGCGAGAAGTCGAGAAGTTGGGCATCCATAAGACGGAGAACATCATCCGCATGGAACGGGTTCGCTACGCTGACGATATCCCCGTAGTCTATGAGGTCGCCTCGATCCCAGAGAAATTTATAAAAAATTTCAAAAAAGAAGAAGTGACCAGCCATTTCTTTCAAACTTTACAAGAGCACGGCTATAAAATTGGCAAGTCCCAACAGACCATTTACGCCCGTTTGGCCAAGGAAAAAATTGCTAAATACTTGGGAATCCCCCGTGGTCACGCCATTTTAGGCCTAACACAAGTTTCTTATTTTGATGATGGAACGGCCTTTGAGTATGTAAAAAGTCAGTATGTCGGTGAACGCTTTGAATTTTATTTAGAAAACAAATAATTACATAATTTAAATTATGTTGTAAAACTGTCGGTCGGCAGTTTTTTTATAATTCTCCATTTTCAAACATACCGAAAGAGTGGAGTTTAAAGGGATTATTTGGTATAATATCCTTTATGGAAATTGAAAAAACAAATCGAATGAATGCTCTGTTTGAGTTTTATGCGGCTTTGCTGACCGACAAGCAGATGAACTATATCGAACTCTACTATGCGGATGACTACAGCCTTGCTGAGATTGCCGAGGAGTTTAATGTGAGCCGCCAAGCTGTCTATGACAATATCAAGCGGACTGAGAAAATTCTGGAAGACTACGAAATGAAACTGCATATGTACTCTGACTATATCGTCCGAAGTCAAATTTTCGATCAGATTATGGAGAAATACCCTGATGATCCCTATTTGCAGGAGCAGCTTGCGGTTTTGTCCAGTATTGATAATCGAGAATAAGACGGATAGAAACCTGTCCATTTCCATCATTTGATAATTAAGAGGAGAAAGATTTATGGCTTTTGAAAATTTAACTGAACGCTTACAGAACGTCTTTAAAAATCTACGCAGAAAGGGAAAAATTTCTGAGAGTGATATTCAGGAAGCGACCAAGGAGATCCGCCTTGCTCTCTTGGAAGCTGACGTTGCCCTGCCTGTTGTTAAAGACTTTATTAAAAAGATTCGTGAGCGGGCTATTGGACACGAAGTTATTGACACGCTCAATCCAGCTCAACAAATCATCAAAATCGTAGACGAAGAGCTAACAGCAATTCTGGGTTCTGACACTGCCGAGATTATAAAGTCACCAAAGATTCCGACTATTATCATGATGGTTGGTTTGCAAGGGGCTGGTAAAACAACCTTTGCAGGTAAATTGGCCAATAAACTCAAGAAAGAAGAAAACGCCCGTCCTTTGATGATTGCGGCGGATATCTACCGTCCAGCGGCTATTGTTCAGCTGAAAACACTAGGGCAACAGATTGATGTGCCAGTCTTTGCCTTGGGGACAGAAATTCCAGCAGTAGAGATTGTCCGTCAAGGTTTGGAGCAAGCCAAGGCTAATCACAACGACTATGTCCTGATTGATACGGCTGGTCGCCTACAAATTGACGAGAAACTCATGCAGGAGCTGGCTGATGTCAAGGCTTTAGCACAGCCAAATGAAATTCTGCTGGTGGTCGATGCTATGATCGGTCAGGAAGCAGCAAATGTAGCCCGTGAATTTAACAATCAACTCGAAGTGACCGGGGTTATCCTGACCAAGATTGATGGGGATACCCGTGGTGGTGCAGCTCTGTCAGTCCGTCAGATTACTGGCAAACCAATCAAGTTCACTGGTACCGGTGAAAAGATTACTGATATCGAAACCTTCCACCCAGACCGTATGTCTGGCCGTATCCTCGGTATGGGGGATATGCTGACCCTGATTGAAAAGGCCGCTCAAGAGTACGATGAGAAGAAATCTCTTGAAATGGCTGAAAAAATGCGGGAAAACACCTTTGATTTCAACGATTTCATCGACCAGCTGGACCAAGTGCAGAACATGGGGCCTATGGAAGAATTGCTCAAGATGCTGCCTGGTATGGCCAATAATCCTGCTCTCAAAAATATCAAAGTAGATGAAAAAGAAATTGCCCGTAAGCGTGCCATCGTATCCTCTATGACACCAGCAGAGCGGGAAAATCCAGACCTCCTTAACCCAAGCCGTCGTCGTCGGATTGCAGCTGGTTCTGGTAATAGCTTTGTCGAAGTCAATAAGTTTATCAAGGACTTTAACCAAGCCAAACAGATGATGCAAGGTGTCCTATCTGGAGATATGAACAAAATGATGAAACAGATGGGGATCAATCCTAACAATCTGCCTAAAAACATGCCGGGCGGCATGCCTGATATGTCAGCTTTAGAAGGCATGATGGGACAAGGAGGTATGCCAGATTTATCTGCCCTAGGCGGAGCAGGAATGCCAGATATGAGCCAACTTTTTGGCGGTGGCCTCAAAGGAAAAGCAGGAGAATTCCTCATGCGCCGCAGCATGAATAAAATGGCTAAACAAATGAAGAAAAACAAGAAAAAACGGAAGTAATTGCAAACAAGTTACATAATTTAGTTTATGTAACTTGTTTGCACCTTTAGGAAAAAGAAATGAAAAAGTTGATTAAGTATCTAATTCGGCTTTATAACGACATACAAGCGAAGCTCACTTCCCATCCCATCAGCCATCTTCCCTTGAGCAAAGTTGATATTCAGCCAATCATCATGATTCCAGGCAGTTCAGCAACAGAGAATCGTTTTAACAAAATGGTTAGAAAGCTCAATCACGGCCAGCATACACACCATAGTCTGATTCGTATAAAAGTCTGGAATGACGGCCGCATGACTTATCAAGGGCATTTGAAGCTCAAGGATAGAAATCCCATTTTTGTGATTGGTTTTCAGAATAATCGTGATGGTTACAAAAATATCAAGAAGCAGGCTGCTATGTTCAACGCTGCCATAACTGTTTTGCGAGAGAAGTACTCTTTTACTAGCTTTAAAGGGCTGGGACATTCTAACGGAGGCCTAGTATACACAGCTTTCCTGCAGCAATATCTGGCAAACCATTCTGGGTTGGAGATGGAAAAGCTCCTGACTATTGGCAGTCCTTATAACTTGAATAAAAAAGAAGTCAGTGATCGAGTCCCGATGCTAGATGACTTTCTAATCAATCAGGAAAAACTACCTAAGAAGCTTCAGCATTTATCGATTTTAGGAATATTTTTCCGAGATGGCGATGGCATCGTTCATAGAAGCAGTGTAGAAGCTGGGAGCCTGATTTACAAAGGCAAAATTGCTTCATACAGAGAGGCTATCGTCATAGGCAAGGATGCCCACCATTCCTCCCTACCGCAAAATGAGCAAGTCATTGATTTAATTAGGGAGTTTTTGTTGAGATAAACTTGCACTTTGTATTACATAATTTTAATTAGGTTAAATGTATATAAATAATAGAAGGAATTATCCAATCTAGAAGCTCAAACAATTATTTTACTAGCCTTCGATATTATCAAGATATTAAAAAGAAAGATAAGAGTGGTTACTATGCGGGACGTTCTGAATATGTTAAGTCAAGGATTAGGAATGAGGTGATTTTAGAAGCTTCAGCAAGCAAAATTGGAATTATAAGGGATAGTAATGAATATAATATTCCATTACCAATCAGTTTAACGCTAATCAAAAGAAAGATGTTTTGTTTGACTCTGGTTTTAGAAATCTTCTGAGATAAAAATGTAATAAATTAAAGACAATAAAGGGAAAATATGCTATAATACTTAATATATTTTTCTTAGTTGAGAAAGGAATTATTTATGGATAAGAAAAAAATGATGGTTAGTTTGGCAACTGCGACTGCAATTGCATTTTGGGGAGCTAATAGAGTTAAAGCTGATGAAACAGCTAAGGTAGAACCAGTTAAGTCTAACACAGCACTTTCTGAAACTGCAGAAGCAGTAGTTCCGACTGAAGAATCAGTTAAACAGGCAGAAGAAAAATTTGCTGAATCTCAGAAAGTTTCTGAAACTGCAGAGGCTAAAGTTAAAGAGGTTGAATTAAAAGTAACGGATTCAGAAAAAGAAAGTAAGGATGCTTCGTCTGCTGTAAAGGTTGCAGAGGAATTGGCTTCTAAAGCCACTGTTGAAGAAAAGAAAAAAGCAGAGGCTGATATTCAATCTAAAGAAAATACTGTTGCAAAATCTGAAGAAGTTTTGAGCGAAAGCAATAAAGTTGATGAAAAAGCTGATAAAGCTATTCAAGTGCAAAACGAAAAAGTAGAAGATGCAAAGAAAAAAGTTTTGAATGGAACTACTGATGTTCGTAAAGCAGAAGATAATGTTAAAAAGGCAAAAACTGCTTTTGATTCTGCTACTTTAATAAAAGCACAAGAAGAAGCTAAACAATTAGAAGCAAAAAAGGTTGCTGCTAAAGAGAATGTTGACGATTTAACTAATAAAGTTGGAGAAACCAACAAAAAATTGACTACTTTGAAAAAAACTGGCGCAGAAAAACGTTCAATTCTTGAAAAAGAATTGAAAAATGCAGGTCCTGAATTCTTAACAAAAGTTACCACTCATGAGTTGAAAAGAAATGAAGTTACTGAAAGCGAATCAAAAACTCCTGCGTTATCTTCAAATACAATGGTTGGTCGAGATGGAAAAACATACTATATCGCAGCCAATGAAGATGTGAATTTTAATGGTGAAAAAACAGAAATTATTGAAGTAAAATCAAAGGAAGATTTTGACAAGCCTCATGTTATTGATTATAAGAAAGTCTCAGAAGAAGTTCGTAACTACTTGATTGAATTGCGTAAGATCAATGGCATTGATATTCCGGTACCACCTGTAACTGACAAGGCTTTGAGATATGGGAAAGCAAGAGCAGATGAAATGGTTGCAAACGATGAACTGTCACATGATACAAAATTAAAAAATCAAGATTTTGGATTTAAGTACGCAACAGAAAATGCCACAGCTGGTTCAGTTCCAGAAAAGAGTGTATTGAGTGAAAAAGAACTTGCTTATAGAGAGGTTCTATCTTACTTTAATGATTATAGCAATGCGTCAAGTTATGGTTCTGAGAGGTCAACTGAAGCTAACCTTATGAATTACGGACACAGAATTCCATTGCTTGCAGCTTCTGGGACAGGGATGGCTGTAGGAGCAGCTTCTAGCGAAAAAACAAGCTACGGCAACTATGGAGTACTAACATTTATTAGCGATGAGAGAAACGTCTATGGAATACTTCCTTCTGGAGCGAAAAAGTATAGTAGTTATTTTTTGGCAACTGCAGAAAATAAAGATTCTGACTTGAGCCACTCAGAATTCTACTATAATGGGAAACGTGTAAAATTCCTTCCAAAAACAACTTTCGTTTATGCATGGAAAGAAACCACTCATCCTAAGAATCCAGAGTTTGAGAAAGCTAAAAACGCATTGGAGGTATTTAATAACGAACAAAAGAAATCTGAAGATGTTTTAACTTCTACATTGGATGGACTTAATAAACAATTGAATGATGCTAAATCTGTATTAGCAACTGAAACTACTGCTTTAACTAAAGCAAATAAAAAAGTTGCAGAATTAACTAAATCAAACGAAGAGAAGGCTAATGTTTTGAAAGCAGCTCAAGATGAGTTAGCAAAACAAAAAGCTGAATTAAAAGACGCTGAAAAAGAACTAGAAAAACAAAGTTTAGAGATACCCCGTTTAACTGAAGTTAAAAAAACAACGGTTGAAATTGTTAAAAAAGCGGAAAAAGTTCTTTCTGATGCTAAATCAGATTTAGAAAAAGCTCAAATATACCTTCAAAGTCTTATTGATGCGCCTAAACTTTTAGAAGATGCTAAACAAGGGGCCAAAAAAGCTGATGAAAAATTAGAAAAGGCTAAAGCCGATTTAGAGTTAGCTGTTAAAGAATTGAAGGAAGCAAAAGAAAAAGAAGAAGTAGCTAAAAAGTATTATGACGATGTATATAATGCTTACAAAGCTTATTTGAAAGCAAAAGAAGATGCTGAGCGTGAAGCTAAAATAAAAAAAGAATACGAGGAAGCTAAAAAAGGTGGCTTTACGCCTGTAGTTATTGTTGATGCAAAAGGAAATATTGTTGGATATAAGGCAGCGCCAAATGTTCCAACGATAACTCCAGTCAAACGGAGTTCTTCTTCTCAATTGTCTCGTTCTGCTAAAGTAGGTGTGAATCGATTACCTAATACTGGAGTTTCAAATTCTTCTAATCTAGCAAGTGTGGTTGGTATCTTTGTACTAGGTTTGTTAGGTTTTGTTTCTAAAAAGAAAAAAGAAGATTAAGGGAATTCAATCCACAATATGTAAGTAGTGTTTGCGATAATACCAAAATGGCGATTTCAGTCTAGAAGTCGCTCTTTTGGTATTTATTTGGCTCTTTGTCAACTGTAGTGAGTTCCCAAAAACTCCTCTCCTTTTTGATATTCAAAGCGATGAGGATTCTAGTTTTAAAATTCTCAAAGTTCCGAAAGCCAAAAGCGTTGCGCTTGATGACCTTGATAAGGTTGTTAGTAGCTTCTAGTTTTGCATTTGAGTAGAGCAGTTCCAGTGCGTTCAGGATTTTGTCCTTATCTTTCAAAAAGGTCTTAAAAACAGCAAGAAATATAGGATTTACACAAGAAATTGTATCTTCAATGAGTCCAAAGAAATGTTCAGATTGTGTCTCTTGAAAATGAAAAAGCAAGAGTCGGTAGATTTCATAATGTTCTCTGAGTTCTTGAGAGTAAGAGAGCAGCTTTTCCAAAATCTCTTTGTTGGTCAAATGCGTACGAAAAGTCGGACGATAAAAGCGTTTATGACTTAGTTTCCGACTATCTTGTTGAATTAGTTTCCAGTAGCGTTTGATTGCCCTGTACTCGTGTGATTTTCTATCAAACTGATTCATGATTTGGATGCGAAGGCGGTTCATAGCTCGACTTAGGTGTTTACAATGTGAAAACGATTCAGAACGATTTTAGCGTTTAGAAATAGTGGTCTAGCCAAGTCATAGTAGGGGCTAAACATGTCGATGTTAATGATTTTCACGCGACTTCTCACTTGTCTAGAATAGAGAAGGACTGGAAGCCAGTTGAGGTCCGCCCTGAACTCAAACTCTTTCAGTTTTCGAATGACTGTGGACGTGGAGACAGCTAAGCTTTCAGAGATAGCCGTCATAGGGATAGGGACTTTCTCGATTAATTTTTGAGTGATTTTCTGGTTTATAATCGTTGAGATTTTAGTGATTCTTTTTTGACTAATGACGTAGCCATTTGTCCTTGGCAGTGAGGACATTTTAGGAGCAGGAAAATCTAGCTTAGCGATAATTTCTTTATGGGTTCCAGCATCTAGAACATCCAAGATAGTGATGTTAGGGTCTTTAATTCCGAGTAAGTTTGTGATAAAATTTAATTGTTTCATAAGATTCTTTCTAATGATGGTTTGGTCGCTTTTCATTATAGGTCTTATGGGACTTTTTTCTACAAGAGGATAGGCTCTATAAGCAACTTCAAAATATCTTTAGTTTTCTTTTGAAGTTTGATTGTAAAACGTGTTCTATAGTGTTTGAGTATTATCTGCCAGGGTAATTATGTGGTAAGATGTGAAACTTGGATTTCCAATAGTATTCTCCATCAGCATTTTTCAACATTGATCAAGTTTCTTTATATATTGCCAAAATTCCACATTTGAAAAAGTTTTAGTGTCCACATTAATTATTAAGAACAATTCGGTTAAAACTAAAAATTTATGTACAATTGACTTAACAAGACCTAAACCATTGATACAATTGAATTTGAAGCATAAAGTACATTCTTTAAGGAGTGTACTTTATTTTTGTTTTGTACATTATTTTGGAGTGTTATTTTGTATGTTTTCTAGCGCATAATATCCTCTAATCTAAGAAATTGATTTGTACATTTTTACTCTAATAGGTGCAGAAGAAGTAGTGGTTCAATTGTACATTTTATTTAAAATAATTATGGTTATAATAATAGTATTTGAAGCATAAATAAACTAGATACAGTGGTATAATAAAGTTAAAAGACTTTCAGGAGAAATGACATGAGATCACATACAGTTATTCTAGGCGCTGGTGCTACTATTGCAGCAATTCCAGATGGTGATAAAAACGGAAAAAGTTCTTCAGTTATGAATGGATTGCTAAAAAAACTAAATTTAGAAGAAATGCTTTCTGGTGTTGAATTACAGACAAAGAGCGAAAATTTAGAGGATATCTATTCAGAATTATTTGAGAGAGAAGAGTGCTCCGAAATAGTTAGAAAACTAGAAGAAAGACTCTATGATTATTTTGCTTCATTGGAGTTACCTGACGAACCAACAATTTATGATTTTTTAATATTAAGTTTAACTAATAAAGATTGTATAGCTACGTTTAATTGGGACCCTTTACTTATACAGGCTTATATTCGATGTTCAAAAATTACATCGAACTTGCCACAAATTCTTTGTTTACATGGTAATGTAGCTGTCGGTTTTTGTGAAGAACATACTGAGTTTGGAACAATAGATTTCTACTGTCCAACATGTCATAATAAATTTTATCCAACAAAATTATTATATCCAGTTAAAAATAAAGACTATTCTTCCGATGGATACATAAATTGGTGTTGGAAAGCATTAGATTACTTTGTAGATCATTCATATATGTTAACTATTTTTGGATACAGTGCTCCTAAGAGCGATATAGATGCTGTTAATTTAATGAAAAAAGCATGGGGAAATATTGAAGACCGACCACTTGAAGAAGTTTCCGTAATAGATATTGTAGACGAAGCGACTATGCTAAATACATGGAAAGACTTTATTCATAGCCATCATTATAGGTATTCAAATTCATTTTTTGATTCTTACTTAGCAAAATTTCCAAGAAGAACTTGTGAAACTGTATTTGCAACATTTTCATTAAATGTTCCTTCTGATGGTAGTAGAGGTTTTAAAGAGAATTTTAATTGGGAAATGATAAAAGAGTTTTTATCTGATATGTTAGTTGAAGAACAAGAAAATAAAGGAAAATCAAATTTAAAATCGAAATATTTAGTTTGGGATAAAGATGTTAACAAATAATCCAATTAATCATAGTGTACTTAAATTGTCAATGGATTTCGATAATGCTTTTAAACATAAAAATATAGAGGAAATCCATAGACTAATAGAATTTGGAAAAAATATGGAAAATACTATTGATGATATTTCCAAAATTCAATTATTTTATTCTATTGGAACAGCATATGGTGATATATTTGAACTAAGTGATAACCTAGTATTCAACATAGATACCGATTGTACAGTTCAACAAATTTATTACTTTAGAAAAGCTATAGAAATTTCAAATAACGTTGATATAAATTCTGAGAACAGTAGGTTTGTTTTCCCATTATTATGTTCACTTTACACTAATTACGCAAATTTATTAGATGCTTGTGGTAGAAAGCAGTTAGCTATTAAGATGTATTGTAAATGTATACAAATCAATCCAAGATTCACAATGGCTAGTGGTAACTTGGCTATTTGTCTAGATCATTATCGTAATTTTTTGAATGATAACGAACACCTCCACTTTATTAAAAAAATTAAAAATTTAATAGAAACAAGCATAACTGTTTCAGACCCAAACAGAGTTGATTATGCAGAAAAACAATTTATTGAACTTTACGAACAATATCTTAATTATAAAGACTTAGATGAATGTTCTTGTAAAGACATTGATTACAATCCCAATTCACAAAAGTATCGTGAATGGTGTTGGGACAACGGGCTGTATCTTAATCCACTTAATGATTTACAAGCTGACGATATAAATAGATATGATGATAATCTTTTACTACCAAGTTTATTATTTCAATCCGATAAAGATTTAAACAAATATATTTCTATGTTTAATCAAATTAAGCAAGAATATGTTTATGCGCGTTATCTCTGTTTTAATAGCATTGAGATTGATTCGGCTCATTATGCTGACGAGTATGTTAATCTTATTGATTGTCTAGACTACGTACAATACTCTATCAGAATTGAAGGATTAAAAGCAGCTTTTAAAACACTATATTCATTATTAGATAAAGTAGCAATGTTTATAAATGAATATTATTCTCTAAAAATTGAGACTAGACAAGTAAATTTTCATTCAATTTGGAGGCCTAATAGCGATTTAAATAAATGTTTGAATAAGAACATTGGTCTGTCATCTATATTTTGGATAGCGAAAGATTTTGATAATGGTGATAATTCTTTAACAGCTAATCCAAACTCAAAGCGATTGAAACTTATTAGAAATTATTTAGAGCACAGGTTTACTAATATAACATTGAATTTTTTTGATAGAAGTGAAGATAATAATGAAACCAGACTGTATCTAACTGAATTTGAACTTCAAGAGTTTGCATTAGATTTATTAAATCTTGTAAGAGAAGTTATTTTTTCACTCAAAAATGCCATTCAAATAAGTGAAAATGAAAAACAATCTACTCTAAGCAGTGAAGTTGCTTTAATTCCGATAAATTATGAAGAAGTAGATTCGGAAGACAAATTATAGCATTGAGCATACAATTTATAGTCGTTATAAAAAGCAATAGTCTAAATTCATTTAACTAATCGACTTAACTCGAACTAAACCATTGATAAAACTGAATTAGAAGGATAAAGTACACTCATTAAGCAGTGTACTTTATTTTTGTTTTGTACATTATTTTAGAGTGTTATTTTGTATGTTTTTTTAGTCCATAATATCATCTAGTCTAAAGAATTGATTTGTACATTTTTTACTCTAATAGGTGCAGAAGAAGTGTACTTCAAATGTACATTTTAAAAATATAAAATAGTTTATTGATAATGTTCTAAGGACTAATTCAATAAAAAAAGATATCTAAATTTTTACAGTAGATACCTTTTTAAGTTAAATTTTTTCAATTTATTTAATCAAGATAATTTATCACCAATCTCCACTTCCCACCATTCTTTTAACGGAGTTTTACTGATATATGCTTCTTGGAATAATTGATATAAATTTGAATAAGTTTTATCGTTTTTTAAGGCAAAGATAACATTATCTATAATTAAAGGTATAATCATATTGTCTTCAGCCCATTTACCTTGATAGTAGTATGGGGTTATTTTTTGTTGTCTGAAGTGTATCTCGGTATTTTTATCTAAGCTGTGGGTTAAAAATGCACAATAGACTTTTCTATCTGGATGTTTTATTTTGTATTCTCCAAGGTGCCTACTAACAGGTTCCATTTCAGCCCTTCTTTGATTAGTATCTTTGTTTAAGGTGACTTCAAGAATAAAATCATGATCTGGAATTTTTTTATAATCTCTATACTTAAAAATTAAATCGGACTGTCCACCTGAAGCATGAGTTTTAGGCAAAAAGTCAGCATCCAATTTTAAATTCATTGAGTTTAGTGGTTGTATTTCTTTTTCCGAAATATAATACCAAGCAATTGCAGTAATATATTCAAAAGTAGTAGGGATACTAGCATCTTTAGAAACAACAGATTGTATTTCTTTTTCTTTCTTTTGGATTATTTTCTTATTATTTGTACTATATTGAATTTTTATATTATCTAGTATTTGAATAACTGTATTCTTGGAGAACTTAGCATCAATTACATTTTTGAAATTTTGATTATTCAATTTATTTAAAATGAAATCTATGTTATCTTCATTCACATTGGTTTTTAAAACTTTACTTAACTTTTGAAATACTGTTGAAGGGTCTGTTACTAAAACACCACCAAAAAGATTATTTAGGGGAATATAATCATAAATGCTGACGCTAGAGCTTTTTTTAGCACAATCAATTAAATCATCTATTTTATCCTGAAAGTACGCTTTTGAGAATAAATTTAAACTTAAACCATTAGAGAATGAAAAAATTTCAGTTGCTGATAAAACCCTTTTGTTTAAATCTAAATACTCTTTCAATAAATTTTCTGTCTTAATAAAATGCCAATTATATAAAAACCACTCTCTAAAATCTTTTTCGTTCATTTTAGATACTTTATCTAGTAGCTTTTTTAAAAAAAGTCTTTGTTCACTTTGTTTTGCGCTTTCACCTTTCAAAAATTTCTTCCAGCTCGATCTATTACTAATTGTTGCAATGATATCAGTAATTTGCGTAAAAGTAGGTCTAGAACTATGATTATTACAATTTCTTAATAAAACATAAAGATTTTCAATAGGTATTTCATATTGGGAACCATTCCTATTTATCCCCAAAAAACGAATTTCTGTGTCGGAAACCGAATTATTTACAACAAAATCTTGATATATTCTTTGATAATTATCCATTGAAAATAATAAATCAATAATGTAATTATAAATAAATTTTTGGGGATTACTAGATTTTCTATAATTTTTGATGGTTTTAGAAATTTTTAGAATTTTATCATTATCAATGGTTGTCATCACAAAAAATTTAAACTCATCTTCAGTTATGCTATCATTTTTAAGTAAAGTTACTAATGTAGCTATAAATGGATTAATTGAATATTTTTTTAAGAATGGATAAGATTTTTTTACTAGCTGTAAGAAGTATAAATAACCAAACTCTGAAATATTTAATTCATTTTTTTGGACTTTGTGAGGTTTAGATAATTCTAAAATTTTATTTCCAACCGACGATAAATACCTTTCTTTATTGCAAAATCCAAGTTGTTCTATAAAAGAACTAATAGCTCTTGAATCTTTGTCAGGTAAGGTTCCTCCATAGTTAATAATATCAAATTCATTCATCTCATCAAGAAAATTTGAGTAGAGGGAATTCCATTTAGCAGTTGGATGTTTAAGCCTGACATTTTGAAGTGCACGACATCCCAACTCAAGTTTTAGGGGCAAAGAGCTTTGCCTAAAGGATGTATTTCCCAAACTCCAAATAAAACTAGAATAACTATACTTTGCCATAAAAAATACCTCGCTAATGAATATATTGTATCAAAATAATAGATGATAAGATAGAGTAGAGATATAAAGTATATAATTTTTTTACCTTGTATATACCAGAATATTCATAGTGTGATATAATAGATAAGGCTGTAAAAAAACGTAGATGCGTAGTTGCATAAGGAGAAAAAATGTCATTAACAACAAAATCTGTTGAAGAGACTTTAGGAATAACTCGCCAAACTCTTCATAATTGGATAAAAGAAGGACTGTTACCGGCACCTAAAAAAGATTTTCGAAACTGGTATATATGGTCAGAGGAAGATTTAGAAAATATTCACAATATTATTGAACAGAAAACGCAGATTAACAATAAAGAACAAGCTGTTGATGACAGTTATTTAAAAATTGAAAATCGGAGATACTTAGGCTCTAAACAAAAAATGCTCAATTTTATAGAAAAAGTAGTAAATGAAAATACCACTGGAGTGAATATAGTAGCAGATATATTTGGTGGGATTGGCGTTGTTTCTGAGCTATTTAGAAAACAAGGAAAAAAAATCATCATAAATGATATACTACACTCCAACTATGTTTGTTTTAAAACTTGGTTCGGAAACCAAGAAGTTAACTATGAAAAGATAGTCAAATTAATTGATGAGCTTAATAATTTAAAACCAGTTAAAGAAAATTATGTATCACAAAACTTTGGAGGAAAGTATTTTTCTAATGAAAATGCTAAGAAAATTGGGGCTATAAGACAAAAAATTGATACTTATGATGTTAATGAAAGGGAAAAAGCCTTTTTACTTACATCACTATTATACGCAATGGATAAAGTTGCTAATACGGTAGGGCATTACGATGCTTTCAGAAGAAAAATGGATACTTTTAATTCGATTCATTTAAAAGTGCCAGAAAATAACATTAATAAATTTAATGAAATTTATAATTGCGACGCCAATGAGCTTGTCAAACATATCAAGGCTGATTTGGTCTATATTGACACCCCGTATAACTCAAGACAATATGGTGATGCATATCATCTTTTGGAGAATATTATTGACTGGAAAAAACCTGAACTTGCTGGGGTTGCGTTAAAAATGATTGATAGAAGTCATATAAAATCTAAATATTCGACTTCAGAAGCACCCAAAGCTTTCGAAAATCTAATCAACGACATTGATTCAAAATACATTCTTGTCTCGTATAATAATATGGCTAAAAAAGGAAGTGGTCGTTCTAATGCAAAGATTTCCAATGAAGAAATAATCAGTATTCTGAGTAAAAAGGGGAATGTTAAAATCTTTGAAACTCCGTTTAAAGTTTTTACTACAGGAAAAACTAAAATTAATGATCATAAAGAATTACTGTATCTATGCGAAGTATTTAAATCAAATAAAGAAAGTAAGAAAATCGTAAAGACAAATCAATCTGCTATTAATTACACAGGTGGAAAATTTAAACTACTGCCTCAATTGCTACCTCTTTTCCCCAAAAATATAAATAATTTCTATGATGTTTTTGTTGGGGGTGCTAATTTAGCTATAAATGTTGAAGCAAATCAATACTTCGTAAATGATATCAATAAAAATGTGATTGATTTATATCGTTATTTAAGTGAAGCTGACTTCAATGAATTATCAAAGAAAATTGAAAAAATTATTGATAAGTACGGACTGTCAAATACCAAAAAAAATGGGTATGACTTTTACAACACTACCTCTTCAATTGGACTAAAAGAAGTTAATAAAATTGCTTATCAAAAATTGAGAGAAGATTTTAACAATGGTTACTTTAGAAAAGAGCTTAATCCAATAATATTTTATATTTTAATTGTATATGGGTTTAATAACCAAATTCGGTTTAATAAAAAAGGAGAGTTCAATACACCGACAGGTAAAAGAGACTTCAACCAAAAGATGTCTTTAAAATTACAAAAATTTATGGCTGAATTAAAAAAGAGGAAAATTATTTTTTCTTCATTAGATTTCAAAGATTTTTTAGTTCAACAGTCATTTGAAGAAGACGACTTTGTGTATCTAGATCCTCCATATTTAATTTCAACCGCAGCGTATAATGAAAATGGAGGGTGGAGTGTTGATAGTGAAAAGCAATTATTGGACACATTGAATGTTTTGCAAAGTAAGGGAGTAAAATTTGCCTTATCCAATGTTATTATTCATAAAGGTAAGACTAACACCTTATTAAAAAATTGGGCTAAAAATTATAATGTTCATTACCTAGATTTCAACTATAACAATTCTAATTATCAGTCTAAAGCCAAATCAAAGGATACCGTAGAAGTATTAATCACTAATTACTAAAGAAGTGGACTTAGCAAAAAATAATCTGTAAATTTTAAAATGAGAAAAACGCATAACGTTAGATAATTGTATATCTAACGTTATGCGTTTAATAGTTTCTTTACTTGAATTTCTTGGATTTTTATCTATCTTATTACCCTAACTAAATATCAGTCTTACGAAGAAGCCTTGTATCATTTGTAAAACGAACACATTATTATTTTGAAAAGATATCATCAAGTATTTCTTGTCTCCAATTATTTTCAATAGCAATTGGAATGGTACTAGAATAGCTGGTTATAGTATTAAGTAAGTCAATATCATTTATACCTTTTTGAAGAATGAGAATTAACTCATCAGTAGTCAGACCAAATATTTTTAGACCATTAACAACCCCTGTCTTTAATGTCCCATTAAACTGAATAAATTGAGTTGCTCTAAAAACATTTATAACATTGTCGTCTAATTCATTTGCAATAAAAATTGTCTGAGATTTATCATTTTCAAGGGCAAAATTTATACTATGTCGAATAACAGGTTCCATTTCTCCACGTTTTTGAGAACTTAAATCCATCAAAGTAGCTTCAATAAGCAGAGAATAATCTTCAGTAACAATTTCAATGTCACCTGCTCCGCCTCCTCTATGAGTCAATGGTAACTTGTTGCCGTCTAAAGACACTTGAAAAATTTGATGTAGACAAAACGATTTGTGTTTAGAAATGTAAAACCAAACAATAGTTAATATATATTCGAAAATAGTGGGAACTGTTGCGTTTTCTGTAACCAAATCAAATACTTTATCATCATCTCGAACTTTTATATATTCAAGAATTTCTATCACTTTTTCAACAGGGAAGTGTGTTTCAATAAAATCCCTATATTCCAGTTCTCGTTTACGAACTATGAGATTATTAATCTTTGAAAAATCACTTGTGCCAAATTGTTGACCAATAATAGTGTACAGAGTTTGTATATTGGATTCTGAAATATTTAGAATTTCCTTAGTTGTCTTATTAGCAAACCAAACACTGTCTTCATTTAGTTCGTAATCATCGTAATTTTCATGACCAGTCAAATTAAAATCTTTATCCAACAATTTCAGCAACGGAAGAATAACCCATTTATTATTTAAATTCACTAATCCATTATCAAAACTAACTAATCCAGTTGCTTGAAAAGCTCTTCGACACATATCAGAATATTCTCTTATAAGATCATTGTGCTTACTGAATACAAATTGAAGATAAATTTGATACCCATCTCCACTTAGTAATGGATTCTCATTGTTTTCTTGTAAAAACTCTATAACACTCATATTAGGTTTTAATTTGAATGGAATTCTTCCTTCTCCAAACGCCTTTTTTATTCTCTCATCTTTAGAAAGTTTCTGTATATTAGCTAACAATGAAGCGTTAGGATTCTCCACAAAGTTAAGAAGCAACAGTACAAATTCTTTGTACAACAAAGATGTTTTACTGCTATCTCTGTTGTTAAAATATTTGACAAAGTTATCATCAGATAAATCTTGTTTATCAAACATAGATTTGACAGCTTCTAACTCTTCATTAGAGCGTAAAGTGTTAACGAAAGTTCTCTTGTAGAAATCTTCAAATGCTTCATTATTTGTTGATGTTTCATGGTACTCAGAAATTATGGAGAGCAGTTCTTCCTCACTTTGTTCAGGTTTAATCGATTCGATTATCTTTAAGAAGTCTTGTTGAGGTACATTATCATATTTGCTTAAAAATAACACGGCAAATCTAAAATTATAGAAGTAATTATCGGATTCAGAAGAATAAATTCTTAGCTTTAGAAATTGTCTTAGGTATACTAAGTTATCTTCAGATAATCCTAAAATTTTCTCTATTGAATCCGGTTCAGCTAAATTATTATTAAAATAAGCTCTGCCTACATTACTTATTTTTCTATTAGAAGTAATGAGTCCAGTTTTTACTAATCCGTTTGTTAAGGTTCTTCCTCGTAAACCAAGTCGATTAGGATTAACTGTATAGTTTTTAGCACGTTTAAAATCCACAAAAAGTTCTAATCCGTCATCCTCTTCAAGACGAACAATTTCATCAATAAAGCTCTTATAAAAATCTTCTTGTAAACTAGTATTTCGCTCCCATGTACGAGTATTACCCATATATTCATTAACATGTTTTAAAATAAGTTTATTAACCTCAACCAATTGCTTTACTCGAATCGAAGTATCTCCCATATTAAAAATGCTTTGTGGACTATCTAATCGCATTGAATCACCTCTTGAACAGATTGTTATATCTTTATTATACACTAGTATTTTATAATTTTAGAAACATAAAGAAAAAAACTTCAGCAAGGCTGTAGTTTTTTTGTAATAGTATCTTACAGAATAGGATGTGATAAGTGAAGTCTAATTCTCAACAGGCTTAAAATGTCCTACAATTTTTCCAATTATACGAGGATTTTCTTCGTAAGGCGCATAAATATCATCATACTTCTTGTTTATTGAAACAAGTCGTAGATAGGTTTTATGAAGATACACTTTTTTTACATAGGTTTGATTGTTAAATTCTACTGCATAAATTTGTTCATCTTCGATATTTGTTGATTGCTTAATCAATACTACATCGCCATCAGGTAATTCAGGCTCCATTGAGTCACCGACAACCCATGAGTCGCAAAATCATGAGGGATATTTTCAGTTGAATAAGTAAGAGTATAATCTCCATCTCCAAAGTAGGAGTAGCCAGTTCCAGCAGAAAGACCTTCATAGGTTTTATAACTGAATAGATCGACTACTTTGTTGTCGAATTTTTCCTGTTCTTCAAGTAATTCTGAGGAATAGACGACAACTTTAAAATCAAACAAGCTAAAAACACTCTAAAATCATTAAATTGATATTAAAGTGTTTTTTATTGTCAAAATTTACAATTAAAAAAATTTCCAGTTTTTTTAATCACTATCTCAGATGACTATTCAATCAAAATATGATATAATACAAAAAAAGTAAAAATAACAAAAGTAACTTACAAAAGTAAAAGAAAAAAGTAAATAGATAGCCACGGTGGTTATTCCTCTCATTGTATAGAAGGGGGGCTGCTGTGGCTGTCGTTGTAGCTGAGCTAGTTAATTGCTCTTATTACTTAGATGAAGTTACTTTTGTTATTGAATTAATTTAAAT
>ERZ773008.747-NODE-747-length-23722-cov-2.857396_pt1 | contig 23722 bp, 14 predicted proteins | sample MGYA00580664_ERZ773008 | MGnify/ENA primary metagenome ERZ773008 (study PRJEB29015, sample SAMEA2738016) | human oral metagenome | biome: human oral; feature: human-associated habitat; material: dental | place: China | collected 2048 ... | reverse complement strand
CTGGCGTATGATTGAGCGTCGCCGTACCTTCATACGCGCCGCCGGCTTTGACGGCTGCCTTCGCCGTATCGTAATACACGCCGTCAATCGTGAGCTTCGAGAGGATGCCGCCCGCAACCGTATCGGTGTTCGTATTGCCATTGTAGACCTTCTGCGCCTCCGCCGCCTTGACGAGGAGATTCGCCTTTTGGATCGTTCCCTCGCCGTCAAGCTGTACGCTGCCGGTTCCGGCATCGCGTGCGAGCGCCTTGCTCTGGAATTCTGCCAGCGTCAAATCGCCCTTGTCCAAGCGATCAAAGTCGCTCTTCTTGTAGATGCGATAGTTGTCCTGCGCACCGTCGGAGAGCGTGAGCGTATACGTCACCTTCCTCGCGCCGGCGTCCTTCTCAGCGAATTCACCTTTTGCAGACCATTTGTCCGCATTCAAGAGTCCTGTATCGCGGTTCTTGATATGGTCATCGGAGAAGCTCGCACTGCTCTTCGCAAGAACAGTGACTGATTTGGCGCTTCCCGCCGTCGCATTCGTGAGATTCGCATCCTCAATATCCTCGTTCGCATTCGCTGCGCTGCTGTAACGCTTCGCATCCTTCGTGCCATCGTAATACTTTTTGAGCGTAGGATTGACGAGATCAGCAAAGACCATGCGGCGCTCAATGTCGCCCTTGGCCGTGATCTTTCCGCCGTCGGCGACAGCCGTCCCGCCATGCTTGAATACATAGTTGCCCTTGTCCTTGCCTTCGAAGCTCACCGTGTACTCGACATCATAGCCCTTTGCTGCCGCAGCAAAAGGATCGATGTTCGCCTTGGAAACATCCGCTCCCCCCTGCTTGTAAAGGCCCTCGGATTTCCCCGAACCGTAGACGAGCTTGACGTCATCTCCGTCAGTTCCTTCCTTGACCACATCTTCATCATGCAGATGGAGATGATTTTCGATGTCCTTGACCTTCGACGTGCCGTCATAGACCTTGCGTGCATAAGCGTCCGCATCGACGCGAAGCTCCTTCGGATTGATCTTGCCGTCCGTGATCTTATAGTAGTCATAGCTGCCATCGGCCTGCCATGCGCCTTCATTTGCAGCAGCATTCCGCAGACCTGAGAGGTCGAAGTTCTTCAAATCCGCCGGATCGAATGTGACATTGAGACGAACCTTCTTGCCGGATCCTGCGTCCTTGGCACGCGTACCGGCATTTCCGGTATTGTCCGTCGCACGGTATTCCGCTTCGTTGACGCTCGCTATGCCGATGTCGATCTCTTTCGTCCCATCTTTCACGTAGCTCTTCGTCACAAGGTTCTTCCAAAGCGTAGGATTCTGACTCGCCGTCTTGCCCGAGACAAAGCCCTTGCCATCGTGTCCCTGCACCCACTTGTTGCCGTCGTACGTCTTCTCGACTGCACCGGTCTTCAGGCCGATGTTGAAGTTGTCCCCCGTGACCTTGCGCTTTTCAATCAGGCCATAGCCTTTCATCGTATAGTAGGGGTTGCCGTGGGGGTCAGTCATCGTATCCTTGTCGAGATCGGCATTCTCTCCGGCGGCGTCCTTGTAGACCAGCTTATAGTTCCCGGCGTCAGCGCCCGTAAGCTGGATGCGGCGATACGTCACATACTTGTTCTTGTTCGCTGCCGTATCATCGACATTGGCGTCTTTCTCGTTGTAATAGCGGTAATACTTGTCCGTCGCATCCGAGCCGTCCGGCTTTTCTGCGATGTGGTTGAGATCGACGTCGTCATCCTGCTCGACGCCTCCTACCGTCTTCTTCTTGCGCGGCGTCGCGGCCAAATCCAGCGCCAATCTGCCCTGCCCAGTCGCTACATCGACATCGCCGTTGTATTGACGCCTGACATCCGTCGGGGTCTTGATGCGCATCTCCGCCGGTGTGATCGTCCCTTCGCCCAAGAGCGGCGCCGTAACACGATCCCACTTCTTCCCTGCATAAGGATTCGTCGGGGCATCCTCCTGCTGCGGCGCGTGGTAGAACACATAGTTCGTCTCTATACCGCTGACTTTCGGCGTATAGACGACTTTGCGAGAGTACTCCTCGCCCTTCTTGCCGGCATCGCGGCTTTCATATTCACCTGTCGACTTATTTTCCACGTCACGAGGATTCGCCGCAAAGCCTGCATCGGGATCGCCGCCGTTGCCCATGGAGACCAGCACATCTCCCTCCTGTGCACCGTCAATCTTCAGCTTCGTCGTCCCATCGTAAACCTTCGTAGGCCTCGATTTCGCAGCTCCGCCAAGCGACACATACAGCCGGCGCGGCAGGATATAGCCGACGCCCGCCTTCTTGTAGGAGATCTTCGTGCCAGTCACGCTATACGTACCGCCGTCATAAGTCTTTCCGTTCAAACCAGTGAGATCGTAATTGTTCGCCACACTATCTGCAGAGCTTCCCTGCAGATCGATCGTATACTCGACGCCGTAGGCCTGCGTGTCGCTATTATGCATCGTGGCGCCATCTTCCGCCACATTGGAATTCGGTGCCTGCAGTCCCGTCGGCCCTGTATTGTACTATCGGGAGCCGTCTTGATCGAAGGTATACTGTCCTTCGTGCAACTGCGTACCGTCAAGCGTGACGTTCTTCAAGCCGTCAGAAAAAGCCTGGTTCGTCATATCATACCGCTTCTGAACCTTGCTATGCAAATTCATGTGGAAATTTGCAGCAGTCAAGAAAGCCTTCGTGATGTCTCCAAGGCCATCGTATACATCGTCAATCCAATAGTTGCCGCTGTCCGTTCCCACAAGAGCGGAAGAAAGCCCCGTATACGCCACCGTGTAGCCTGTCCCGCGGTTCACAGCCTTCTCAGACTTCGCCGAGGTTTTGTAATACGTCCCGCGGATCGTGCTGCCGCTTCCCGTGTTGAGCGATACGACATCTGTGCCGACCGTGCCCGAGAGCGTCGGATGGACGAGCGCGACGCGCGAAACGTCCAGATCGGATGTGCCGTTGTAGCCGCGCGTCACCGTGCCGATCGTCGCCGTCAGCTTCTTCGGCGTGATCGTGCCTGTGCCCGTCGCGTTCTTCTCTGCCTGTGGCGTAATGCCGTCAGCGTTGAACGTGTAGTTCGTCGCGGCGTTTCCGCCTTCCAACTTGAAGGTATAGTAAACGTCCTTGCCATTCTCAATGACGGACTTGTTGGCGGCGCGTGCTACGTTCTTGTCGTCGGTCGTCGTCCCTTTCTGGCGATAGACCGCCTTGGCCGTGACTTTCGCGCCGTCCGTGCCGACACCATTGCCATCCGTATCACCGACGAGCCTGCCCGTGCCGGCATAGCCGACCCAGTTCTTGCCCATCGTCAAATACTTGTGGTCATCATCGCCCTCGACGGCGTCGACCGTGCCGTCATACGTCTTGTCGATGCCCGTCTTTTTGAGCAAGTCAACGTCAATGACGCGCGGCGTGATCTTGCCCTCGCCCGTGACGTCGTATTTGCCACCTGATACGGCATCGACGCCGCCGATCTTGTAGTTGGACAGGACGTCATCGTCCGCATTTTTATTTGTAGCCGTTACTCGATAGGCGACTTTTTTCGCTTCCGAAACATTCTTGGTCGCAGTCGTACCGTCGTCTTTTCGGAACTCACCCTTGCCGCTTTCCAGTGTGAAGTCGATCTTATCGACATCTTCTTTGATCAGACCTTCATCGGCGACGCCTGTATCCTCCGCCTTTTTCGCGGTAATTTTTTTATTCGCATCCGACGCACCGTTAGGTTTTATCCATTCAGCGTTGCCGTCATAGACCTTGGTCACGGCACCGCCGTCCCAAAGGAAGGTATCCGCGCTGATATTGCGCTTGTTGATGTCGCCCTTGCCCCAGAGCGTGCCGCCCGCCGTCGTAGCCGCACCGATATAGCGCGGATCTGCACTGTTCGCCGCATTCGTCATATCGGTCGGCTCGCCCGCAAGCGAATCGCGGTAGAGCACATTGCCAGCGGCGTCGACGAGACGATAGTTCTTCGCCTTTCCCGTCGTGCCGTTTGCCAGCTTGATGTTCTTATAGGCGATGTCGATGTTCGTGCCGGCATGGCTTCTCTCCTTATCAGAAGCTCCTTTGCCCGTCATGTACTTCGCCGTGATGTCGTTGTAATTGAGCTTCAGATCTTCCGTTCCCACGACGCCCGTGAGCTGCAGCACATCGTTCGTCGTCTTGGGATCAACGCCGGATTTCACAGCCGACGTGCCGTCGTAAGTCTTGCTATAGTTCTTCGTAGTATCTAGGCCGACAGTGACCTTCTTCTGGCGGATATTGGCCGTCAAGTCGGAGGGAAGCGTCATATTACCAGAATTTGCATCAATGTCTTCATAATTGACCCTGTCATTACCCGTGAATGTCAGAGTACCGCCAAGCGTCAAGGTCTTTCCATACCCTGCATTTGCATCAGCAGTATCCGCAGTAAGACCTGTGATATCCGCCGCCACATCGTCGCCTGCAACAAGTCCGTCCGTCGTGATGCCCGTCAAGGCGTCTTTGAACGCCTGCGTCATATCCGTCAATCCGTTGTACTCGCGCTCGATCGGGCGATCCGTGCCGAGTCCGGCCTTGACGCTGCGCTTCTTGATATCGATGTTCGCACCCGCGACATCGTAGCCGTGCTGTCCGCTGTAGAGCATGGCCTCCTTGCCCGCATTGCGACGGCCATGGTTGGCATTCAGCTCGATATTGTTCGGCGCAGCGGGCGCAGGACTCGGATAGCCGTGGATCGTAACATCGGAAATGTTGCCGATCTCCGTCCCGTCCGCCTTCGTCATCTTGCGATAGGTGGCGTCGTAGGTGCGCTCGGGCATGCTCTCGCCGTTGTTCGTCTTGAGCGTGCCGTCGATGCGCTTCGTATAGGTGTTGGCGACATTGCCGCTGTGCCCGTGATTCGCCTGCTCAAAATCGGCATACGAATACTCCGCCTGCACCGTGCCCTGCATAAAGGCGGTAAGAAGCGGATTCGAATGCCCCGCGAAGAGACGCCACGTCGCGTTCGCGCCGCCCTCGTCGGAGATGTCCCATGCACCATAAGAAGAAGCCTGCTTGGCATCCTTGTCATCTACAGCAGTTCCCGTCACCTTGGTCGTATTGAGCAACTTAGCTTTGCCCGTCGATGTCGCGTAAGAATCATAAGCATTGAGGCTAGCGTCCGAATCACCTAGCCGAGCGCCCTGCGACGTATAGGCGTTTTTGATAAAAGATGTGCCTTCCATGGACTGATAACCAGCTTGAGACGTCGTGGCACTATTGAGTTTTCCCGCATTGTAAACCGCATAGACTCGGCTCATACCTTTGATATAACCCACCAGACCTGCGGCGCCCGTTTCAATCGCTGCAGTATTGTAAGCATTATCCAAACTAACTTCCTCGCCTGAATTGCTTCCGCCATCCGTTCGACCAACAATACCGCCCACTTCATGACCGCCAGTGGAGCCGATAGTTTTCGTTGCAGCAGGGGCAGGGCCTGTCACTTCATTATAGACGTTGAATATATGCGTGCCTTTTCCTGCCCTCCCAACAACGGCGCCGCCATAGTCAAGCGTAGAAAGATTCGCATCGCGGATGCCGACATTCGCAATTTCCGCACCTATAGTATTGCCGAAAAGCCCCGCATAATCCGTAGCATTGCCCGACGCCACGGTCATATTCTTGATCTCATGGAACATGCCGTCGAACTTGCCCGTAAACGGATCAGCATTCGTGCCGATCGATGTATGAGTATCATTTTCAAAGTCGATATCCTTACGCAGCATATAGTTGCCCGCAAGGCTCGCAGTATTCGCCCGAATCGCATCGAGACCCGCCTTGTCCTCGACCAGCTTGTACATATTGGCAGCATCGAGATTCTTGTACTTGCCCGCACTGCCATGCGTCGGTGCAGTCGTCTCATAGCCCACATGCACATAGCCCTTGTGGGCACGCACGGTCTTCTTGCCGCCTGCCTCCACCTCAAGCGCACTCTGGTCGGCGACGGCAGAAACATTCGGCGAGTCGATCTTCGCATCGTTCATGATGCGCACGCTCTTGCCTTCGAGGACGATCTTCGTCGCCTTGACCGAGCCGCTGCCGTCGACAAGGCTGACGATATCGGACTTGGCCAGCCCCTCCGAGCTGGCTGCGTCCCCATTGATGATATTGTCCTTGACTCCGGCGCTCGTCGGAGCATCGAGGTTGATCGTGCCATTTTTGACAGATGTGCCGATCGCATCAGCATCGAGCTTGCGCGTCGTCACATAGAGATTGCCGACATCGACGCTGGCGCCGTTGCCAAAGATGACGCCATGAGAGTTGGCGATATAAACATTCTTGCCGCCCTTCATCGTGCCGTCGATATGCGATGTGACCTTACCCGTGACGATATTGAGGTAGTTGTTCGTCTGAGTGTCGTTGTCAAACACTACAGATTCACCGGTTTTGATGGAGAAATCCTTCCAACCGATGACATTGTTCGTATTGTCGCTTGTAATATTCGTCGTCGCGCCCGACTGAACGATCTTCGCACCGCCCGTGCGCACGCCGTCCTGCTTCACTCCGCCGCCGTCAGCAATCGGCGCACCGTGCGCCGTCGAGGCAATGCCGAGGAGTCCGGCAAAGAGGCCGAGGCTGACTTGACACGCCAAGGCGTCCTTCTTGCTCATTCCTCTCATTTCTCATCTTCCTTTCTATCGCAAGAGAAGCCACCACAAGATGTGGTGGCTTTCTTTCCTTCTCGACTCCTGCCTCGGCAGGGCATTGAGGCGGCAAAAGCCACCTGTATATTCCTGTTACTGCAGCAGGCTCAAGACGCCGCTCGACGACTGGTTCGCCTGTGCGAGCATGGCCTGCGCTGTCTGCGTGAGGATGTTGCTCTTCGTGTAGTCGGTCATCGCCTTCGCCATGTCAGCGTCGCGAATCACCGACTCGGCGTTCTGCGTGTTCTCGCTCGCCGTGATGATGTTCGACGATGTGAACTGCAGGCGAGCCTGCGCCGCGCCGAGCACCGTCTGCTGGTCGAGGCACATGCCGATGGCGTTCTCAATGACATTGACTGCCGCATTGGCGCGCGCGCGCGTCGTAACTTGGATGGCCTTCGAATCCGAACCCATCATGCCGAGCGCCTTCGCGTGCATATCGGTAAAGCCGACCTTGACCGCCTGATTCGAGCGCGTGCCAATCTGGAAGACCATGGCGTTGTCGGGCGTCGGATCCTGAGCGCGAACCGTCATCTGAAACTTGTCAAGCATGTTGTTCTGCGCCTTCTTGATATTGCCGCGCGAATCCGTCAGGCGGAATGTCACGCCGCCGATCTGATGATCGACACCGCCATTAAACGCCCGAATGCACACGGCATCTTTACCGTCCGCCGTCTGCACCTCACGATTATACTGATCGACACCAACATAGGAAAGATCCGTTCCACCCGTGTAAGCTTCGATATCCTGTCCGCCAGGATTTGGAACAAAATCTCCCGTAGCATTCGTAAAGCATTGCGACAGCTTGAAGTCCCCAACGCGGAAAGTCTTTTCATAAGTCTTTCCATCCTTGACATAGGACACCGTCATCCAATCCGAAGCCAAGATTCCAAGGCTATTGCCATTTCTATCCTTGTAATCTGAAAGCCGCTTCGCCGTAGCATTCGTCCCTTCTTCAAAGGCCTGATTCGCCCACGAGGACTGAGTGCCACCTGGCACCGACACCTGATTATTGTACGTGCCGCTCATCAAAATCTTGCCGTTGTACTGGATGTTCGCGTTGTCGTTGATTTGATCGACCATCGCGTCCATTTCCTTCTGGATCGTCGCGCGGTCGTCATCGGTGTTCGTGTCATTCGCCGCATTGATGCACTTCTCCTTGAGCGTGCGCAAGATCTCGACGGTCGAGGCGACAGCGCCCTCGGCGACCTTCATCATGCTGTTGCCGTTCTGCGTGTTCTGGTTGTCCTGATCGAGCGCACGAATCTGCACGCGCATGCGCTCGGAGATCGACATGCCCGAAGGATCGTCGCCCGCGCTGTTGATCTTCATGCCCGAGGAAACCTGATTCAGGCTCTTCGCGCGGTCTTTCTCGTTCTTGTTCAGCGTGTTTAGCGTATTCGCTGCCTGCATATTGTTCTTTACTACTAGTGGCACAGCAAAAACCTCCCTGATCATTGACGCCACAGCCAAAGAAACGCGCTTCCCTACGCTGCGACTGTCTTCCCTGATATGCCCTGAGGTCTTTGCCGACCTCCCTATCACTTTACAGCAATTATATCGTAGCTTCCTCCATTTTCCTTAAGCAGGGCGATGATTTTTTTCAAAAGCGATGCCGCTTGCATGAGAGGCGGCGGATGTGGTATACTATGGGCGGCAGAATGATTGGACTACGCCATGCGCAAGCACGGAAAGCCCCCCAAGCTAGCACCTTGGGGGGCTTTTCTATCCTCTTTTTTGCGGGGCAGAGGATTACGCCCCAGACTTGCTGACGGCTCGCGATTTAGCTGTCCATGCACAGGTCATAGCCTTCATGCAGCGTCACACATTCCCGTCGAGCAGGCGGAGCAGACGATCTTCGGGCAGCAAGCGGGCGATCTTTTCCGCCAGCGCGTCGATATAGCCAGGGAAATGATTCGTGCGCACGGCAAGCCAGCCTGCGGCAGCTAGAATACTCCGCTTTGTCCGCTCATCTTGCCCCACACTCTCGACATCCTTTTCGGTCATATCCGTCGTCACCTGTAGCGCAGATGCTCCCCCTTCATCAAACGCAGGATCCGCAAGCAGCAGAAACTCAAGCATCTTGTAAAGCACGACGAAGACTTCATAGTTTGCCAAAAAGCTCGTGCCGCCCGTCAGAGGATAGCGTCCGAGCAGAAATTCGTTGACGAGCCAGTTTTCCAAGGCATTGCCGTACTTTGAAAGGATTCGCTCGCCATAGCGTCTGCGCCGCTCCGCAAGGGCTGTGCAGACGCTTTTCTTTTCCGCATCCCCTCGCCCGCTCGCCGCGTCGCCGTCCCCTTCGCCGAAGGCTCTGCGAATCCTTGCCAAGTACGCCGCCGTTTCGGGCAGGTCGTCTTCCGTCGCCTGCGCCAGAGCAGGAAAGAGCCGTTGGAAGAAGCGCAGATACAGCGCCGCATCGAAAGGATTCGCCGCGAGAAGAGCCTTTGCCTCCCCTGCGGCGGCATCGGCGATGGCGGCGGCGTCCCCTGTCAAATCTTCCGCCGCCCCCTGCTCGACATACGCTTCGGCACGCGCAAGCAGGAGGCCGAGCGCCGCAAGACGCGCGTCGAGCGAGAGGCGGCACTCGGCCAGGAGCGCGATCCCTGCAAGCTGCAGGCTGCGGAAGGCCGCCGCCGACAGTGGTGCGCCAAGCGGCGTGCGGTCAACATAATCGGGGCGCGGTGCGGCGACTTCCACCCACTCGAATGCCAGCGGCTCTTCGGTAAACAAGACTTCCTCTGCCGCCACGGGACAGCTCAGACACAGGGCGCGGTCAAGCGTATCGCCGACCTCGTGCATCTTGCGCGGGTACTCGGCGCAGACGTCGGAGATCGCGCCGATGCCGAAGCGCCGCTGCAGCGAGCAAAGCCCGTCCTCGCGCAAAAAAACGCAGCGGCCGTTCTCGTGGCGCATAATCCAGCCACCCGTCTCCTCGCTGCGTTCCAAGCCTTTTTTCAATTCGTGCAGAAGCTCCGACCGCCCCTCATAGCGCGCCAATGTCGCCGCATCGAGCGCGACGCCCCACTTCGCACAGCAGCAGAGCGAGCCGCATCGCCTGCCGTCGCAGACGAAGCGGCGCATGTAAACGGACTGCAGGCACAGGCGCGGCGCAGCGGCAGGCGCGAAGATGGACTCAGCGGCCTTCCCGCCGCCTTCCTCGCTCTCCTCGCCCCATGCCGCAATCTTTTCCGGACACTCGTCTTGCCGCTTCACGCCTCCGCCTCCCCGAAGCAGGCGGCGATCTGCGCCTCCATGACGTCACCGACGTCCTCGCCTGCCCGCCATGCTTTCGCCCAGTCTACGGTACGCGCGATTGCCTCCTCGATGTGCCAGCGCGGCTGCCAGCCAAGACGCGCCTTGATGCGCGAGGAGTCGAGCTTCAGGAAGCCCGCCTCGTGCGGCGCGGCACACTCCTCCTCAGCACGCCACGAAGCGCCCTCGCCCCAAGCGCGGCAGAAGAGCTCGGCCAGCTCGCCCGTCGTCACGCAGTCGGAGTCCGCAGGCCCGACGTTGTAGCTTCCGGCGAGCGACGCATCGCATGCCTGCGCATGCGCGATGCGTAAATACGCAGAGAGAGGCTCCAAGACATGCTGATAGGGCCGCGTCGATGCGGGATTTCTGAGGACGACGGCGCGCCCTTCGCTCGCCGCGCGGATGCAGTCGGGCACGATTCGCTCAGGCGAGAAGTCTCCGCCGCCGATGACATTGCCCGCGCGCGCCGTCGAGATGCGCACGCCGCCGTCCGCGAAAAAGCTCTGGCGATAGCTCGCCGTCACAAGCTCCGCACAGCTCTTGCTGTTCGAGTATGGGTCGAAGCCCATGAGCCGTTCGTCTTCGCGGTAGCCCCACTCCCATTCCTTGTTTTCGTAAACCTTGTCCGTCGTCACATTGAGAAAGGAACGGACCGTATCGCTTTCCCGCACACATTCGAGGACATGCGCCGTGCCCATGACGTTCACGGCATACGTCTCGACGGGCGTGCGGTAGCTCTCGCGCACGAGTGGCTGCGCCGCAAGGTGCACGACGATCTCGGGACGAGCCTCGCGAAAAGCCGCGCGAAGAGCTGCGAGATCGCGCACATCGCCCTCGATCGAGCGCATGGATTCCACAAGCTTCAGCTTCTCAAAGAGCCGTGCGCCGTCCGCCGTCGGCGAAGCGAGCGAAAAGCCCGTGAGTTCCGCCCCCGCGCTGAGCAGCAGTTTTGAGAGCCATATCCCCTTGAAGCCCGTATGCCCCGTCAAAAGCACGCGCTTGCCGCGATAAAAGGCAAGGTCATCCTGCCGCGTCATTTTCTTCATCTGCGCTCCCCCTCTCAGCCATGCTGCAATTCTTTTCCGTATTCGGCAAGAAAGACCTGCCGCGCCGTCTCCCAGGAATCGTCAAGGCGCTTGCGCCCCGTCTCATGGATGCACGGCGGCTTTTCAAAATGCGGAATCATGAGGCGCATACCGCGCCGCCGATATTCCATCGCTGCCGACATATCATAAAAATGCCAGCCCGTGAAAATATCTTCGCGCCAAGGCACATTCGTCTGCGTTGCCAGGAACATGCCGTCGAGCGCCTGCGCTTCGACGCCGCTTTCCGGCACAGGCCGATACGCCACGCGCACCATCGCCTCGGGATCGCGGACTTGCCACACAGAGCCGCAGCACTCCCTTGCATTCCACCATACGCCGTCAGGCGACAAGCGGCGGCAGCCCACAAAGCCGAGGAGTCCTGTCTCAGGTCTTGCCCGAAAGGCTTCCAACAGTCGCGCGACGACGTTCTTTTCCGTCAGCAGTATATCCTGATGCATGTACACCTTGTACCGCGCCGACGATGCCCGCCGCGCCGCTTCGTAGCCCGCCGCCATCGACGGTGCGCCGCGCACGGGCACAAGCTCTGCCGAAACGCCCTGCGGCAGATCGAGATGCCTGAGATAGCGCACGCACTCGGCGTACATCTCCTCATCGTTCACGCACGAGATGAAAGCGATCTTCTTCGCGTCTTCGCTCATCGAAGCAGCCCCTCCTTTTGCAGGATGTCGCGCATGAAGACGGCGTCCGCTGCCGTATTCGAGACGAATTCTTCAAGATAGCCGCCGTCGATGCCGCTTTCAGCAAGCAAGCGCCGCAGGTCCTCGGCACTCGCCTGCACCTCGACGCCGTTTTCCAAACGGTGCAGCAATCGAGACAGAAGGCGGCGCACCTCGGCGGTGTACCGCTCCTTGAGGCGTGCCGTGCGTGCATCGAGCACAGCCAGGCGCACGACCTGCCACGAGGCTTCCGTCTCCCGATGCCCGCTCTGTACGCCGCAACTCTGTATTGCCGCAAGCGTTTCTTCCGAGCCCTCTTCGATGATCTGGCGCACAGCGAGCTCTTCATAATGGGCGAGCTTTGCAAGGCGCACCACCTCGGGAAAGGAGAAGAGCCGCCCCCGCCCGGCGAGCAGAGGATTCGTCCCGTAGCGCAGATCGCCCGCAAGCCACGCGCGAAAGACGCTCCAATGCCATGGGTTTCGGAACGGCACGACGACCGCGCCTTTCTGCGGCACGAGAAAATCCTGCAGGGACTCCAACAGGCTTTCGGGCGCAGACAATTCCTCGACTCCCGGAGCAAGCACGACCAGCGAAAAGCGACCGTGCCATGCGGCGGGCAGAGCTTCTTCCCACGCTGCCGCTGCAAAGGCGCAGTCTGCAAAGTCTTGCTGAAAGCGCCTCTGCCACGCCGCGCTCATGCCGATAAGCAGAGCATCTGCCGCCATCTGCTCGGAGAAGAATGCTGCCATTTCCGCATAGAGTCTTTCATCGAAGGACATTTCCATCATGCCGCGCCTCCTTCTCCTCATCGCCCCTCCGTCACGCTTCTCCCGCGACGAAGAGCGGCTCTCGTTTTCCCTCTTTCACCTGCTGCAGCAGCAAATGATACGCTTCCAATACCGTCTGCGGCTTGATTGAGGCGATGCAATGCGCTTCCTCTATGTGCTTGCAGCCGTAGGGGTCGCGCGGCTCTTCAGCGCAGTCCGCCAAAGCTCTCGCGGGCTGCACGATGACGGAGGTCGTACGATAAGGGTAATAGCTTTGAGGAATCGCCTTTTCGTCGAGCGGCAGGTCGCTCCCGTAGCAGCAAACTTCCAGTACGGGAAGGCCTATGATTGCCGCTATATGCAGGAGGCTCGTATCGTTGCCGATGTACGCCAAGCAGAGCGTGACGGCGGAAGCCGTCTCACGAAAGTCGAGCGCGCCCGCCAAAGAAAGCGCATGCTCCTCGCCGAGCGCACGGACAATTTCCGCCGCCTCCGCCGCATCATCCCTGCCGCCCAGGAGCAGGAAGAACGCCTGAGGCTCCTCCGCCAAAAGCAGGCGCAAGAATGCAGCGTAGGAGGCGGGCGGCCAATGCTTGCGCTGCGTGCTGCCGCCCAGACCGATGGCGAAGAGCTTGCGCCCAGCCAAGGGTGCGCCGAGCTGTGCGAGTCTTTCGCGCACGCCCGCGATGTCCGCCTTCGTCAGCCAAAGCTCCAATGAGCGATCGGCCACGGGCGCGGCGAGAAGCTGGTCGAGCACATCGAAGCAGAAGTCGGCCATGTGCAAAGGATGCACAGGCCTTTCCAAAGGGCGCGTCAAAAGAGCGGCGCAGTCCTCACGCGAAAGTCCGCCCTCCGAAAAATCGCCTATATGACCGATGCGCTCCTTCGCGCCTGCCATGTAGGCGAGAAGGTATGCGCTCGCATAGTGCCCGAAGACGAAGGCGAGGTCGAAGCGCTGCCCCAAAAGATGCTCCGCCGCATACCCCGCGTGCGCTGCAAAAAGCTCCGACAAGGGGCGTAGCACGGGAAGCTGCTCATTGCCAAGCAGAAAGTCGATGTACGGACATTGCTCGGCGAGCTTGAAGCCCGGCGGGAAAATCACGAGCGTGATCGCCGCCGCAGGATAGAGGCGGCGAATCTCGCGCAGAGCGCCCGAAAAGCACAGGAAGTCGCCGACGCCCGCGTCCATGATGACAAGCATGTCTATCTTCTCGCCTGCGGCACGCGGCGTGCGATACCCCCCCGCCGCAAAGACAGGCTCCATGACACGCACGAAGTCCCGCGCCGGAAAAGGCTCATCGAGCGAAAGACGCTCACTGAAAGCATGAAATGCCTCAAGTATCGTTTTCATAAAGCCTCCTGCCCTTGCAAGATGCAAAGCCGCCGACGGATTCTCTTCCCTGCCGCGCCGCAATTTTCTCTATCCGTTGAGGACGCTGTGCAGAACCTCCGCCATATAGTCGATCTGCTCTGCCGTCATGCCCGGGTAGACGCCGAGCCAGAAGGTATCGCGCATGATGCGGTCGGTCGCTGAAAGCTCGCCGACGACGCGATAGCCGCTTTTCGCTTCGCGCAGGCGGTCGAAGCACGGATGCTTGACGAGGTTGCCCGCAAAAAGCATGCGCGTCTGTATGCCGTGCGCTTCCAAGGCACGGACGATCGGCTCTCTTTCGACGCCCTCGCGGCAGGTCAGGAGGAAGCCGAACCAGCTGGGCTCACTGTGCGGACACGGCTCGGGAAGGATGAGCTTTTCTTCGATGCCTTGAAGCGCCGCCTTGAGGCGTGCAAAGTTCTTCCGACGCTTTTCGACGAAGGAGGGCAGCTTCTTGAGCTGTGCGCAGCCGACCGCCGCCTGCATATCCGTGACCTTGAGGTTGTAGCCGAAGTGCGAGTAGACGTACTTGTGATCGTAGCCCTTCGGCAGTTCGCCGTACTGCCCGTCGAAGCGATGGCCGCAGAAGCCGTCCTCGCCCGGCGGGCATACGCAGTCGCGCCCCCAGTCGCGCAAAGAGCGCAGGATGCGAAAGAGCAGAGCGTCCTTCGTATAGACGGCGCCGCCCTCGCCCATCGTCATGTGGTGCGGCGGGTAGAAGCTCGACGTGCCGATGTCGCCGACCGTTCCCGTACAGCGCTGCTCGCCGTCAATCTCATAGCGCGAGCCGAGCGCGTCGCAGTTGTCCTCGACGAGCCAAAGCCCATGCTTTTCGCAAAACGCCTTGACCGCTTGGAGGTCAAACGGGTTGCCGAGCGTGTGCGCGAGCATGACGGCACGCGTCTTGGGCGACAGCGCCTCTTCGAGCCGCATGACGTCGATGTTGTACTGCGGGATCGTCACGTCGACGAAGACGGGCACGGCGCCGTACTGGATGATCGGCGCGACCGTCGTCGGGAAGCCCGCCGCGACCGTGATGACCTCATCGCCCGGACGCACGGCACGCTCGCCGAGGAGCGGCGAGGTCAGCGCCATGAAAGCGAGCAAGTTCGCCGCTGAACCCGAGTTGACGGCGAGCGCGTGGCGCGTGCCAAGGAATGCGGCCAGCCCCTTTTCGAACTGTGCGGCGTAACGTCCCGCCGTCAGCCAAAATTCCAAGGCACTGTCGACGAGGGCTTCCATCTCCTCGTGATCGTAGACGCGCCCCGCGTAGGGGATGCGTGCTCCCTTCGTCCATGGCGCAGGCTTGTGGTATTCGTCGGCGTACTCGCGCACGAGCGCGAGGATCTTGTCATGAAGCTCCCGCCGCTTCTCTTCTCTTTCCATCATCGTCATCTCCCGCGTGCGCGCAGAACCGTCTCAATGAGTTCCGCCTTCTCAAACAAATGCTTGCGCTTCATGCCGCTCTCACGTGCCGCACGCTCACGCAGGAGCTTCGCCCAAGTGCACGCGCCTTCGATCTGAGCGGCAGGATCTGCGCTTGCCTGTCCTTCATGCCTGCGAAAATAGCTGAGCGTATCGACCATATAGAGGAGATCGCCCTCCTCCAAAAGGCGCATCCAGCACTCGACATCGGGCAGGACAGTTCGCGGCTCTCGCTGCAGGATCTCGCGGACGGTTTCCCTCGCTCGGCGCGGCAGCAGCACGGTCGTGAACTCGCCGATAAAATTCGCCTGTTTTTCGAGGAGTCCGTAAATCGCCAGTTCACCGGGGATGCGTGATGTTTCCTCGACGGGCAGCGGATCGATGGCCGGATCGGCTACGATGTTTCCCGCCTCGTCGATGGCGCAGCGATGCGAGGTCACAAAAGCGACGCCGTCCTCCATGCTCAGAACATCCGCCATGCGCTCGATTTTCTCGGGCGCATAGAGATCGTCGTCGAAAAGGTAGGCGAAGTACTCGCCGCGCATTCCTTCGAGAGGCTTGAGCCAATTCCGCAGCGCGGGAAGCCCTGCGTCACGCATGTAATGTATGCGCTCGTCAGCTGCATACGCCTTTATCAGCTCTTCCGTTCGATCATCCTCGCTGTTGTCGCTGACGATGATCTCGATGTTGCGATATGTCTGCGCGAGGGCGCTTTCTAACGCAAGCTTGAAGAACTGCGGCCTCTCGTGCGTCGGCATGAGAATGCTCACAAGAGGCAGCGCCTCCGTCGCATACTCCGCGAGGAAAGCACGTCTCCCCGCCTCGTCCGCCGGGAAGCTGTCGCCCTGAAACTCTGCAAGCGGCTCCTCCTGAGCCACGACGGCAGAACGCAGCCCTTGGCGGCGAAACTCCAGGCACTGCGCCGCATCGAAGAACGCCGCGCCGTGAAAGAGATCTTCGCGCCACGGCAGATCGACCTGCGTCGCCATGAGGAAGCCGTCGACGGCGAGCACGTTCTCCGCCTCGCCGAGCACCCGTCCCCAAGCTACCGTGCGCCCTTCCCCTGCGAGCCGGAGGGAGCCGATGCGCCGCGTCGAGTGGAAGGCGATGCCGTCGGGCGGCAGGAGCTTCGTGCCCGAGATGCCGAGCACGCCGAGATCGGCGTGCTTCTCAAAGAGGCGGACGATGCGCACCAAGAGATGCGAGTCCAAGATACGCACACGCTCGTCGATGTAGACCTTGTACTTCGCGGCGCTCGCTTCCATCGCCTGTCCGTAAGCCGCCGCCATGCCCGCCTTGCCCTCGACCTCGACGAGTTCCATCGTGAAGTCCGCCGGCTGCTCCAAGAGTCGGATCGACATCAAGAAATCTGCGGGAAGCGCCTCGCCATGACGCGCGACGATGACGGCGATCTTCTTCGCGTCCTGCACGTTCCCCTGCGGGGGCTGCATTTCCTGCTCCTCCATCTCCTCATCCCTCTTTTCCTCATTCATCCCTGTACGCTCCGTCCTTTCCTTCCGTTCGTCGCTCGCAGCCTGCTTCCGTACTTTAGCGTCTGCATTTTCATCCATTCAAAGCGACTAGACATCGTCGATCAGGCGAATGATGTCCTTGAACGGCATGAGGTCTGCGTCCGCTTCGAGCGAGCGATGATGCTTCAAGATGGACATTGCCGTGCGCTCCATCGCGGGAAAGGCGCTGCGCGTCAGTTGGTTCGCATAGATGACGATGCTCACGCCGTGCGCGGCAAGCTCCGCTTCTGTCACCGCGCTGTAGGCAGTCGGAACAGCGACGAGCGGCACATGCGGATATTCTTTCCGGAAAGCGTCAGCGAAGGCGAAGACCTCGTCCGGCGTCTTCTTTCGCGAGTGGATCAGGACGCCGTCCGCACCTGCCGTCACATAGGCGGCGGCGCGTTCCAAGGCGTCTGCCAATCCCTTTTCAAGAATCAGGCTCTCGATGCGTGCGATGATCATGAAGTCGTCCGTTCGCTGCGCCTCCTTGCCCGCTCGGATCTTCGCCGCGAAATGCTCGATCGTATCCTGCTGCTGCTCGACCTCCGTACCGAAGAGCGAGTTCTTCTTGAGTCCGATCTTGTCCTCCAGAATCACGGCGGAAACGCCCATGCGCTCCAACGTGTGCACATGGTAGACGAAATGCTCGATAAGACCGCCCGTATCGGCATCGAGAATGATGGGTTTCGTCGTGACGTCCATGACGTCGTCGATCGTGCGGATGCGCGACGACATGTCGACAAGCTCAATGTCGGGCTTGCCCTTCGCCGTCGAGTCGCAGAGGCTCGAAATCCAAAGCGCGTCAAACTGATCGAGGCCGCCCTCATGCTCGACGACGGTCTTTTCCGCCAGAAGCCCCGTGAGTCCGTCGTGCACCTCGATCGTCTTGACGATGGGAACGATCTCCAAGAGACGGCGCAGACGGCGGCGGCGGAACTCGGGCATGACGAGCCTTTCCCTCATGCGCTCGTCGATCTTCTTCACGGCAGGATTCCATGTATAGGGCACTTCGATAAGCTCGCCGCCCGTTTTCTTCAGATTCGCCAGTACATTCTCGCGAATCAACGACATGGGGCCGCCGCGCCAGTTGTCGCCGTGCACGACGAAATCAGGCTTCAGCGACGCGATGACCGCATCGTACATGATGGCGTCCTGCACGACGACGCGCTCGACCTCCGGCTCGGCTTCCAGAAGCGCGATGCGCTCTTCGAGCGATATGGCGGGGAAGCGGTTGTAGCGCACCATCTCGCGGTCGGACAGAACGCCTGCGACGACCGTGCCGCGCTTCTTCGCCTCGCGCAGGATGTTCCTGTGTCCCTCATGAATCACATCGGTGCAGAAGCAGGCATAAGCAATCTTTTCTTCCATCCTATCCCCTTCCCTCCAAGCCTCTTCGCAAGAGTTCCAGCTCCGCCAACGTATCGATCTCCTGCACGTCGTCCGCCGTGCACGCACGCACATGCACGCAGAAATCCTCGATGTCCGCCGACAGAGCCGCCTCGTCCCAGTAGCGTGCCGCCCCGCCAGGCGTCGCATAGAGGCGCTTGAGCGAGGCTTGGAGCTTTCTGCCGTCCTCAGCCGTCCAATACGATATGCCGACCATCTTCCAGCAGTCCTTGCCGCCGACCGCCATGCGGCGGATGACGCCCGCCTCGTCGGGAAAGAAGCACCAGTCCGTCGTCTCCCTGACGGGAATCGCCAAGTAGTTCGTCCCCTGCTGCTCGCGCGAAAGGAGCGCGGGATTCTGCAGGAAGAGATCGCCTTCGATGATGAAAGCGTTCTCCACGAGATTGCCTGCGGCGATCAGCGATGAGATGTTGTTCGCCTCATGCCAGTGCGGATTGTCGATGAAGCGAATCATCGGGTACTCCTCCCTGAGCACATCAAGTTTCTCGCCCAAGTAGCCGCGCACGACGCAGATTTCGGGAAATCCTCTCTCCACGAGCGCGGCGAGCAAAGTGTCGATGATGCGCCGCTCGCCGATGCGTACCATAGGCTTCGGCACGGAGTCGGTCAAAGGGCGCATCCTCTCGCCGCGCCCCGCCGCGAGGACGATGGCGCGTTCAGCGACGTACGGCGCTTTGGGCATGATCTTCGCCTTCTTCCTGTCGAAAGCAGCCTTCATTCAGGAAGCTGCGAAAAAATCTCCTCGAACACCTTGCGAGCGCATGCAAAGTCCTGCGCACGGCAAGCATCCTCGCGTCGGAAGATGTCTTGCGCACGCTCTGCCAAGGACGCCCGCGCCTTTCGGAAAACTTCCGGCTCCAATTCCCCGCTGCACGAAAGGAGCAGCGCCGCCCACTCGGCCGGATGCCATGGCAATTCAGCCGCATCCTGCACCTCATGCGTGAGCAGGGGAATCTCAAAGACGCCGACGCGGAAGTCCCCTCGCGTCTGAAAAAGCAGCATGAAAGCCGCCAACGGGAAAAAGTGTGCGCGAAAGAACGCCGTTTCCAGCCACGCGCAAGCGTCGAGCACGCTGCGGCGCAGCAGCGCACCCGAAAGCCCCCCCTCGGGCGACGCCCCGGCGGAGAGCACGAATTTGCGATGCCACGCGCCTGCGGCGACAACGCAGTGCGGCTGCTTCATGCGAAAGACGAACGGCGGCAGGGCGTCATCCGCCGCCCTTGCCGCATCGGCGATCACGAAGTCAAGCTCGTCATCAAGTTCCAGCGCCGTTGCCATCTGCGCGATCTTCTCGGGAAACAGGCGATCGCCGGGCAGCAGCCATTGGACGTATGTGCCATGCGCCGCACGCGAAAGCGCCGCGCCCCAGCCGCCGGACAGGGCAGGAACGACGACATGCGGCACGGAAAGAGCCGCGAGAGCTTCGCGCAGCCTGGATGCATCGCCGACGAAATCGAGCGCGACAACCTCCATATACGGATAGGTCTGCGAAGCGACGCTCTCCAGCGCGCGCCGCCAAAGCGAAAGATCGCCAAGGTACGGCACGACGACGCTCACGAGCTTTCGGCGCACGAGCACGCGCTCCTCGGCGAAATCCTGTGCAAGCTGCTCGGAGAGACGCATCAGGCTCTGCAGCGGGGAGAACGCCGCGCCCTTCGTATAGCGAAGCTCGATCCGCCCCTGCGGCAAGACCAAGTTCTGCACCCTCTCTCTTTCCTCGGGAGAAAGCGCGACGGGCGGCTCTCCGCCCTCGAAGACCGTATCGAAATGTTCCTTCCAGTAATAGCAGCGCGCCGTGTGCACGGAATACTTCGCCGCGTTGCCGATCCAGCCGTTCAGAACCTTGACCGCCGTATGCAGGGGGCCGCGCCATTGGAAGTGCGCGAAGTGCAGGAAGCTGATGGGGAGCGCCGGCGCCGGCACGCGCTCCTCCCCCTCCATGCGGTAGAGGTAATGCGTGCCCTGTGCCAGCAAAGGATACGAGCGTGCAGCCTCACGCCCGATGATCGCCTTCTGCACCGGCTCGTGCCGCTTCTTTCGCCGCAGGGGACGCGAGAGCAGGAACTCGCCTGCATCTTTTTCCGGCTCTTCCAACTCGTACATCCAATGCCATGCGTAGAAGGTCACGTCCGTGCGCAGACGCTGCAGGACGGCGCGGCAAGGTTTCGCGGCGTCCTCCGTGACGAGGAACTCATCAGCGTCGACGGGCACGACGATGTCGGCGCCGTGCTCGCCAAAGGCTCTGTGCATCAGATTCGTCATGATCTCGTCATGGCAAAGCTCCGCCGCCTCGTAGCGCTCGATGCAAAGGGGCAGCCCTTCCTCGTAGAGCGCGTGCAGGACGTCTCCCGTGCCGTCCGCTGCCGCATGGTCGATCACGAGCATCTCATCCGCATACGTCAAGGTGTGGCGCACAAAGCTCTCGATGATATCGGCGCAGTCCGCGATCAGGGATACAGCGATGATCTTGTTCATGCCCTCCCCCTATCTCTTGATGAAGATGCAGCTCGACAGCATCGTCGCCACAAGCTCCGTCGCCATGCCGACCGCCGTGATCTCCTCGGCAAACGGGCCTTCCGTGCAAGGCGTCCGGCTCGCCGCCACGCGCGTGATGCGCTCCGCCGCCGTATAGGCGTCGAGCGGCGCATCATGGTAGTCGGCAGAGTAGACCTGCGGCTGCAAGGATGTTTCCAAATCCTCAAGGATGTAGACGCCGCCGCTCGGCAGCGCAGGAAAGAGCGTGAAGAGCGCCTTGAGCTGATGGCTCCAAAAGTGCGAGGCGTCGTCAATGATGATGTGCGGGCGGATCTCCTTGAGACTTTCGAGCGTCTCATTCTGCGAGAGATCGCCGATGCGGATCTCTATGCGCTCTTCCGCATAGACTCTGCATGCCTCGTCGATATCGACGCCGAAAACCTGCGCCCGTGGAAAGTACCTCTTCCACATGCGCTCGCTGCCGCCCTTGAAAACGCCAAGCTCCAAGAGGCGCAGCGGCTTCTCCTTCCAATCGCGCAGGAAGAACTCATACTTCTGAAGATAGTTGTGCCGATAGCGGCACTTGTCCGTGCACTCTTCTGTGCCGATGCGGTCAAGCTCGTGAAACTCATGGAAGAACCCCGCCTGCAGTCCCTTCCTCTCGCTGACACGGCATCCCAGGCGCCGGCTGAACGCCTTCGGGTGCAGGGGACTTGCCTCGCGCCGCTTTTCGAGCTTCGCCGCCAGCAGGCAGGCAGGGTTCGTGCGCACGTGAAAGAGCAGGGAAAAGCCCGGGAAGAGGCTCGCGACGTCCTGCAGGTCATATGCCCACGAAGTCTCCAAGCAACGCTCCGCCCCCCATGCTTCCTCTGCGACGTCCGGCGTCTGCACGAGGAGCAGGAGTCTTCCTCCCATGCGGCAGCAATTTGCCAGCGCCTCAGCGCTCTTCACGAAGTGCGGTTCCCGTTCCAAACCCTCGAACAGGACGACCAGATCGTACTTCTTGCCCGCTACGGTTTCCTCCAACTGCGGCAAGGATGCGCTGACGCCCAGCGCGTCATTGAAAAGGGGCGCGTAATCGACCTTGGCGCCTGCCGCAAAAAACGGCTGCTGCAGGACGCTGACCAGCCCCGATCCGGAGTAAGAGAGTCCGACGAGGAGGACGTCCTTGCCGCTTGTTTCCTCCTGCGTCAGAACACCATTTTTCCATAGTTCCTTCAACAACATTTTCGCATAGTACGGCAAGCTCATGCTCTTCCCCTCTCCTTCTGCTGCAGCCATGTCTGCCATGCCTTTTCATAAAGTTTCTCGACCTCGCGCACATAGCCGGCGCCGTCCATCAAGGGCGACAGCGTCATGCGTCTGCGCAGATCCTCGTGCAGCGCGTTCAAAAGCTTCGGATCGCGTGCGAGTGCGACGGCTTTTTCCACATACGCGCCGGGCGTCGCCGCCGCAAGCTCCGAAAGCCCTGCAGCCGACAAGAGGCTCAGTCCGAAGCGCGAGCCGAAGCGTCTGCCGCAGCGCGTGATGACGGGCGTGCCCATGTAGAGCGCATCGCATGTCGTGCCACCGCCCGGATACGGGTAGGTGTCGAGCGCGATGTCGATGTCGAGATACTGCGCGAGGTAATCGCTCGTCGCACGCCGAAACTCGACCGCGCCTTCGGCGAACCCCGCACGTGCCGTCATGCGGCGCATGCGGCGCTCCTGCGCCTCGCTGTCTGCCGTATTCTTGAGCACGAGGCGTGCGCCCGGCACGCGCTCTACGATCTCGCGCCAGAGGAGAAGCTGCTCATGCGTGATCTTGTAAAAGTTGTTGAAACTGCCGAAGACGGGCGCCGCGCGGCGCTCGCGCCGCCCTTTCACATACTGCACGGACGACGGCGGCATGTAGCAAAGCAGGGAATGATCGTGCAGGCGAAGCGGCTTTTCGAGAAAAAGTTCTTCATTCTCTTCCGTCGCCGCCCAGTCGTCGGCAAGCACATAGTCGATCGCGGGCAGTCCCGTCGTATCGAACCAGCCGATCGCCGTCATCTGCACGGGCGCCGGGCGATGCGCGGCAACAGCGAGCGTGCGCCCGCCCGCCAGATACAGCAGCAGCCCGCCGCATGACCCGAAAGATCGACGAGGATGTCGATCTCATCCGCATGGACGCAGGCCGCCGTCTCCTCTGCCCTCAAAGCCGACACATCGCGCCAAGCGTCCGCCAGAGAACGCATCTGCTCCGCTACGCTGCCGCCCGCACCGCGCGTATCGTAGCAATAGACGTCGAAGCGTTCCCTCGTGCGATGGACGAGGAGCGCCATGATGAAGAAGGCGTTGATCTGCATGGAGAAGTCCGGCGAAAGATAGCCGACGCGCAGTCTCTCGTGGCGATGCCGCCCCGCCTCGTGCGCGTACTGCCTGACGCCTGCAAAAAGCCGGGCAAAGCCGCAGTGCTCGCGAAAAAGCCGGGCATCTTCCACGCCCGGCAGATAGTGAAGCGCAAAGAGATAATTGCTGTACGCCGCTCTGTGCTCTTCGGGCAGAGCGCCGCCTGAAGAGCATGCTGCACGGTACGCCTCAGCCAAGCCCTTCACGTCGCCCAAGGCGGCGCAGACGGAAGCCATGGCAGCCGCCAGTTCGAAGGCGGCGCGAGGCGGCAGCGCAAGCCGTGCCATGCGCCGCATCTCCGCAAGGGCGAGACTTTCCCTGCCTTCAGCAAGCAGCGCACGAACGCGCTCCATCTCGCCGGCGAAGGTATGCGCCTCAGCCACGGACAACGGTCAGAAGCCCGAAATCGGGCGTCTTCATCATGGCGGCAACGTCGAGAGCCGCATCGCGCTCACCAAGAGCGACGAGCGTATACCCCACATTCTTGAGCGTCATCTCATCGTGCGCATCAAGTTCGAGCGCCTGCTTCAAGAGGCTCTTCGCCGCCGCGAACGAACCCGCGAGGAAGAAGCCGCCCGCAAACGCATTCAAAAGCCGCACCTTCTCCGAGAATGCGACGTCCTTCTCCATGATCTCCTGCGCCAAGCGCAGAGCCTCCGCCTCATCGTCTGCCGTCCGCCCTGCGGGCTGCGTCTGCTGCACGGGCTGCAAGGGCTGCGCCTCG
>ERZ773008.746-NODE-746-length-23724-cov-14.482403_pt1 | contig 23724 bp, 20 predicted proteins | sample MGYA00580664_ERZ773008 | MGnify/ENA primary metagenome ERZ773008 (study PRJEB29015, sample SAMEA2738016) | human oral metagenome | biome: human oral; feature: human-associated habitat; material: dental | place: China | collected 2048 ... | reverse complement strand
TGTTTACAGAAGTTAAGTAAGCATTCAATACGAATCAATACAGAAGAAAAACGCTTGATCAGCGTTTTTTCTTTTGTTAATTTCAGTACATTGCAAGAGACATCATTCGAATGACTACATTTTTGTGAAATAAATTAGAGGTTCGGATATATAAGAAACAGGAAGAACTAACTTCGCAACAAAATTAAATGTAATACATTCTTCAATTTCTAAAAAATTGATTTTGAACTAATGTAGAAATACTGTAGTATAATAGGTTTAAAGAATTAATAGTAATAAATCAATAAAGTAGGATGGACATATCATGAAAAATCATGAAGATCAAGATTTGGAACAATTAAAATCAGATTTAGAAGATTATTTTAAAGAAATCATACCCCAAGACAACGTAGAGATTTTTTACTTTAAAGATAAGAAATTTTTTTTAGAACAGTTTAGCCCTTGGCATCAAGATAAGGGTAACAATCTGATTAATGAATTTCTAAAAAAAGTTGAGAAGTCTGAAACAACTATGGACTTCTCTTGGCTGAAGATTCTATCAGATGACTTAAAAAAAGAAATAGAAAAAGCAGGTAGTCATTTGAATATGCGCTACCAAATTCCAACTCATTTTCATGGAGATATAGATACAGCTACTATTTTCCACTGTTTGGAAAATCCTAGAGGCTATTTAGGGGCTTATCAAGATAATCAAATTGATAAAGGTCTCGAGGAAACAAGCCTAAAAGGATATTATGGAAAAACCGAGATTTTGATAGCTGGTACTGAGAAAAAGAAAACTATTAAAAATATTAAAAAGATCTTAAAAGGATATAAAGAAAAGGAAATTGATGTTAAATCAATTATAGAAAGAAGATATAAATTAAAAAGTATTAAAGACGTCAAAGATATCATTTATAGTAATCAAAGCAATTTAATGAGTGAAATTAAACATATGTTTGATTTAAAATCTAAGTTTAATTTCAAAAACAATTCTAAAAAAAGTCAAAAAAATCTGTTAGAAAATTATTACTATTTGAGAGAGTATTATTCTCAACTCATTCAGATAAATAAGGTATTAGATTTTATAGAACTGGAAGGAAAGCAAAAGGAAATTGAAAAGATCGCTCAACAAATATGTAATTTAGAAATTTATCCTTTTTCATGTGCTCAACCTAATTTAGGTGAAAATGGCATTGGTGAAAAGATTATTCTCAATTCAGACTTATCTAAGTTGGGTGCGTTCATTGTACTGAGAAGAATCTATAAATATTTATATAATAAGGAATCACAAAAACCGGTTTTTGTTTTTCGTAAATATGATGCAGCATGGGAGAAATTGTTTAGAAAATTATTTAAAGAAGAAAAGGGGGAAGATTTTGCTAATAATGTTATGGAAAGACTAGAAAATCATTTCTTTTATTGTCAGTTACGACCAATAGGTGGAGGAATAACCGATGGAAATGTAATATCAGTTCCAAACTATAGAAAATTTATGGATATGAAAAAGTCTGCTTTTGATGAAATTACAAAATTACTACCTCGAATTGATGTAAAAAATAATTGAAAAAGATATCTTATAGCCAAATGGAAAAATTACAAATAAGCAATACGTCTAAAATCAAAAAAGAGCAATATTGCTCTTTTTAATATACGTATAAACTTTCAATCACGGTCTTCTGGAATAAATACATGAATATCAGCTTCATCACTTTGATCCCAATGAATGAATATTCTGCGACCTAATACCTTTTCTTCTATCTTAATTTCCTCAATTTCATAATAAACTTCTTCATTTGCATTAGTACTTTTCTCAAGATAATTTCTCACTTTTTGCTCGAATCTCAACTGTCCAGCATATTCCTTGGAGTTTCGATTTGCTCTAAAATCTTGAGGTGAGATATTGCTTTTATTATTTATACCAAAAAATTGATTGGATTGTGAGTTATTAGCATTACGTTCATCATTTGTAAGTAAATACTTATCAAATGAGTCAGCAATAAAATGCCCTCGATCTTTTGTATTCTCACCTGGAATGGATGGGTCATCAGGATTATGACTTCTGTCCTTAACATGGTTAACATTACTTAGAGAAGCAACGAAATAGTTAGTTTTAGGATTTTTTCTAAGTATAATCTTCCACATTATTGGGTTTTCCCGATATATAGGTTCTTTGGTTACTCTACAATCTATTTCTACTTTCTTCAAAAAAGTATAATATTTACCATTTGAAATTAACTGCATTTCCCAATTTTTAAACTCACAGTCCCAATTATCAATGTTCAACTCATCACCAAATTGGTTATGAGCAATCGATATCAATGTGATATATGAGCTAATACTATTTGTTGTCATAATTCATTTTTCCCCTATTATTTATTTTTATCTTCGTCATTATTGATAGTTTAATATAGCTCACGTTAATTCTAAAATATCTTTTTGTTTATTATCAAAAACTTTTTTTGAATCAATGATTTTTTGGTAAAAATCATATTCAATCTCAGTAAAATAACAGAATACTTCAGCACACTCAATTAGAATAGGATTTAGTTCTTCCCTAGGAGACAAACCAACTGAAAATCTAATTCCAAAATCTCCATCAGATTGTTCTGTCCAAAAAGCCTGATGAAATGCGACTTCAGACAAATGAACATAACCAGATGATTTATTGTAAATTTCCTCAATCTCAGGATAATACTCTGACATCCTTTTCTTAAGATTGGTATCAGTCATCCTTCTGTTTTGATTATCTTTCAAATTTCTAATACTTTTACCACTTAAAGTCTCTTTAATAAATAATCTTCTGTTTTCTGATATAAAAGCCGCGAAGACTCTCATAAGGTTATCAAGTTGTGTTCGTACTAAGATTCCTGCACAAGTCAGATTTCTCGTTCTTAATAAGTCTATTATTCCATCAATAAATTGAACTCGTCTGTTAAGTGCAGAAATAAAAAAAATATCATCTTCAGTAAAATTTTCACCAATAATATCTGCAGCTATTGACTTTGATTCTTCACGATATTCTCTTAATTTATTAAAATATGTCTCTATTTCATTGAAATATTCATCATTTGTCATTACATTTCCTCCTAATCTACCTTTCTAATATGGACTCAATCATTGGTTCAATCCCATTTTCAATCAAGTTATCTATATTATGCTGAGCAGAAAAGCGCCCAACTTCATAAGCCACATAGTGTAAAATCTGAGCAGCCACTTCATTGACATTGAAGGAAAATTGTCCCTTTAAAATTCTATAAGAAAGAGTGGCGAAAGGATCTGCATCTTCAAATCGCTTCAAATATTGCTCGTAGTTAGAATGAATCGTCTGAATGATATAAATCGCGTGCGTATCATCTAACTTCATAAAGACCATTAAGCTTTCAATAAAAACATCACTTTTTTTGATGCATGCTTGACATAACTCTCTTGCTGGCATTTCATAAATATAGTTTTCTATGTCATCATCAAAAATACCGTGATTAATTTTTCCCCATATTGTTTTCTTAAATGTTTCGTCGCTTCTAATGCTCAACCATGCATTTAATGCCTTCAACATTTCGGTAGCATCTTGATACCTATAATCAGGTTCTAAATTCGTAGCTTTTTCACTAACAGAACGAAGTGAATGAGAAAAAATATTAGGATTCTTAGTCATAACAAAATTAATAATACGTCCCAGTGAATACACATCGCTTCGTTTATCAGCATCTTTTAAAAGTATTAATTGCTCTGGCGCGCAATAAAAGAGTTGACCAAAGGAAGTTGTGTCCATTGTTTGATGAGATGTCAGAGTATTTAGGTTTTTTCCTAATCCAAAATCAGCAATCTTAATTATCCCATTCACGAAGAAAACATTGGTTGGACTTAAGTCTCTATGCAGAACATCTCTTTGGTGGACAAGAGACATAGTATAAAGTATTTGACGCAATATATTGAGCTTAGAGTCCTCTGTCAGCTCACTTGCTTCAATATAATTTCCCAATGTATCATCGGCTTTTTCCATTGTGTATGAACAATTACTACTATCGAAATCAAATACTCGAATAATGCTCTCAATATCCGAACAAGACTTAGTTATTTCATACTCTCTTTTTAACCTACTTCTCAACGATTGTCGTCTCACAGATTCCTCATTTAGTTTTTTTACCACTAATCCTGTAGATTTTTGGAAATAAATATCAGCAAAGCCACCCTTTCCAATCTCAACTAAATCTAAATCAATTTCTACTAAATAAAATTCATTTCCTCTTCTTGAGAGTTTTAAAGAATAAACAGAACAAATTTTATCTAATTCATTTATTATTTTCTGCTGATGCTCTAAAGCATCCACTTCACTTATCTGACGCTCTGTTAAAAGATATTGTTTGCTGAGTATAAGGTTGAAAAATGAATTGATAATGCCTCTAGATGAAAAGTCCAATAGCTTATCATTAACATATATCCATCTTGTAGGAAAACCCTGACCATAACTATCTTGAGTATGGAAATGGGTATTGAAAAAAGAAACTAGCTGAGGTCCTGATTTATAAGTAAACATCCCCATCTCATCTCCACAGAATATCTTTGCTACTCTTTTGTAAAAATCTGGATTGATCAATAACTCGTCCTCCTTATAGATGGTAATTCTTTAATTTAATAAATGTAGGCAGTGACATACAATCTACTTTCTCAATTAAACAGAGGGTGTCGTCAAGAATAGAAAAAATATAAAATCTATCTTGAAATATAGTTACAAAATAAGTCTCAAATTCCTTTGCTTTTAAACTTCTGTATTCAAATAGTGAGTGAAAATCATAATTTAACGCACTTACAATAATATCATCCGAATTATCTGTCTCGAGTATATCAATCAGCTTAAACGAATATGGAAAAAATAATAAAAGGTTTTTCTGTTTTTCCAGCATTTTCAACACTTTTATGATATCTCTTTCAATACCATACTTTCTAATATTTAAAAAGTTTTCCCCTAATCGAGTGAGCTCTGATATATCTCTTGTTCGGAATGCAACATGAATCTGAGTAGCTTTTACTTCACCGAATTTCTTTTTACTTTCATGAGTACCAATTATACCACCACCATAATTGCTAATACCCATAGAAAACAAATGACTAGCTTGTAATCTAGTGCTAGATGATAATAGTTTAAAGTCTATTTCATAACTTTTCGAGATTGCATCACATTGACCATTATTTTCATTTAACGGTTTAGAGAAAGGAGATTGCCCTTTATCTTTAAAATGAGATGACTTATTAAGTAGCTCTAGTAAATAGTTCTCATAATTACAATCGGGCTCTCCATCAACAAAATTTTTAATAATAGTAGCTGGTGGTAACAATTTGAATTTTATACGTGGGTCAATATTAGGGTTTAAATTCTCTTTCATAGTAATTCCTCCATATCATTATACCATCAATGTGTAAAGGAGTTGGTTTGTTGAAGTAATAACTCATTATAAAATTAATTTAGATGTATGATGCTAAATATTGCTCTTAACTAGTAGAATTAATTATTTATAGCTCTTACGATATTATTAATTTCTTCTGTTTATCAATATTTTAACCAAAAATAAGATTTCTATAATTTACTTTCAAGTTTATAATAGCATTTTCTTTGAATTAGGTATAATATAGTATATATGAAATATTATCGAGTTAAGGAGTAGGTAAAATGGGAGAGAAATTTAAAGAATTCTATTTCACTGGGGATCAAAGACTTCATAATTTAGATGAATTAGAAAAGGAATATGAACAAAAAAGTGGAGATATATCGAGTTACCGGGGTAGAATATTTTGTCCAGAATGTAGGATTGCTGAGCTAGCATTTACTCATAAAACATCAAAAAAAAGAGCTTTTTTGTCTACATTACCGTCGTCAGGTCATATGGCAGATTGTTCTCTCAAATATGAATCTGTATCCAGGAAGGAAATCAAGGATTACGTTAGTAATTTAGGTGAGGAGGAGATGCAAGATAGACTTGAAGCAATGTTAAATCGAATGTTGCCAAGAGAACGAGAAGAAAATCAAATTCCTGCTAATGATGAAGGCGATAATCCTTTTACAATATTAGTCGGAAGAGAAGGTCAACCTAATACTAGAAAATGTATCCCCAGAAAATCTTTGAAGAGCTGGTTTGATAAGGACGAAGAAAATAACGTCTTTCTATTTTATGGGAGCGTCCATTTAGAAGTTAAAGAATTTAAAACTAAATTGGGGGAGACTCAATACAGATTGATTGTGAAGACCAAACAAGATGGCGAGTGGAAAATAAAGACAACTATATATAGAGGGAAAAACAAGGATAAAATAGACCAACATCAAAATTATGATCTTGCTATTATTGGGCAAATCGAATTCTATAACAACCATCCACAAATTAAAACTGTATCTAGTTCTTCAATTATGTTTAGAAGAAGTCAAGGATAAAACTAAAAATTATAGGAAGAGTTTTTTCTTTTGTTAATTTCACTACATTGCAAGGCAAATCATTCGAATGACTATGTTTTTCAATTGAATTTTGATTACAAATATTCGCGTGATTTTCGCGTGAATATTTTAAAATATATCTTAGAAACACGATAAAATCAATGATTTTAATTATCAATCAAATTTACTTTTTCGCGTGACAATCGTCTTAAAAAACAAATTTAATCAACATTATATTTTAGGAAGGAAAAATAATTCTCGGAACATTTGCAGAAACCAAAACGCAGGCTCAGACCGTCCTGCGTTTTTTCATTCTTAGCCTACTCTCTAAATCTCATTCAACTTTTCAAGATAGGCTGTTAATTCTGCTTGGGCTTCTGGTGTTGTGCCTACTAGTTGGCTACGCATGTGTGCGAGTCTGTCTTCTACCTCTCCAATCTCTTTATCAATCTTTGCTAGCTGGTCGGCGAGGTCGGTGAGGGGAACTACAGGTTCTTCCTCAAAGGTATCGACATAGCGTGGAATGTTGAGGTTGTAGTCATTTTCGACAATCTCTTCAAAGCTGGCTAGATGGGCAAACTTCTCGACATTCTCGCGTTTTTGATAGGTCTCCAAAATCTTGGCAATATGGTCTTCGGTCATATTGTTTTGATTTTTCCCTTTTTCAAACTCTTTTGAGGCATCAATAAAGAAGACATCCTTATTGGTGCGATTCTTTTTAAGGATAATAATGGTTGTCGGGATAGAGGTGTTGTAGAAGATATTTGCTGGCAAGCCGATAACTGTATCAATAGCGCCTTCTTCTAGCAGGTGCTGGCGAATCTTTTGCTCGGCTGCTCCTCGAAAGAGAACTCCGTGAGGAAGGACGATGGCCATGACACCATTATGCTTGAGGTGATAAAAACCGTGAAGAAGGAAGGCAAAATCTGCTTTAGACTTAGGCGCCAGAACTCCATAACTTGAAAAGCGAGGATCTTGCAGGAAGCCACTATCTGCTGACCACTTCAGTGAATAGGGTGGGTTCATCAAAACTCCATCAAAGTCTGTCGGCTCGGTAGTCGGCCAATCTTCGTCTAGAGTGTCGTGGTTGCTGAGGTGATAGTTCTCAATCGCAACTCCATGAAGCATCATATTCATACGAGCAAGGTTAAAGGTCGAAGTAATCAACTCTTGACCGTAGTAAGAAATCGTCGAAGCTTCCTTACTATAGCGCTTGGCATTGAGCAAGAGGGAACCAGAACCCATGGTCGGGTCGTAAACCGACATCCCCTTTTGATGTTCACGCCCTGCAAAGACAATCTGAGTCATGAGGTGAGAGACTGCTTGAGGTGTATAGAACTCTCCAGCCTTTTTCCCAGAATCACTGGCAAACTGGCCAATCAAGTACTCATAAGCATCACCCAAGATATCACCAGCATGACCAGACACATTGAGGTCGTTGAGCTGTTTCATGACCTCAGAGATGGTCTTGTTTTGCTTTTGTGGGGTGTTGCCTAGCTTTTTAGCATAGAGGTCAATATCTTCGAAAAGATTTTCAAATTTTTCATTGGCCTGCTCGATATCACGGAAACTTTGGGCTAGAGATTCTAGCTGGAAGGTTCCTTCATGGATAGACTGAACCAGCTTGGTAAAGGTTAGAGAAGGCTCAATCACATAGCCCAGATCGTCATTTAAGACCTCGATGAGGTCTTCACGGACATCTGCATCCGCAAAGTTTTCCTCATAGAGAAGCTGCGCTTGCTGGAAGGACTCAAAGGTATCATCCAAGTTGTCACAGATGGCTTGGAGGATGTTGTCGGATAGGTACTTGTAGAAAATCAAGCCCAAGAGGTAGGACTTGTATTCATTGGCTTCCATCTGGCCACGCAGGATATCTGCCGCATTCCAGAGGGATTGGTAGAGTTCTCTTGATAAATCTGTTTGTGACATAGGGTCTCCTATCAATTTCCACTTTCATTCGTTTGGTGTAGCTTTTTGAGGTCTTTGTATCTTAGATAAACATTTTTCTGAGTAGGGTTTGTTTGCTTTCTTTGAGCTGGTTGACTTTTTCCTCTTGCTTGGCAATAGCCTTGTCTAGGTCTTGGAAGAAAGAACCGATGGCTTGTTGTTCTAGGAAAGCAGGGAAGGTAATAATGACTTTTTTTAATGAATTTAACTGTATATTTGGAAGTCCAGAACCAACTTGTAACGAATACAATTCTTGTTGCTGTGATTCTAAGAGAGCTAAAACATAGTTAATATCATTTTCTAATTCATCAATTGTAAAATTATGGCCCCCAGACCAATATTTCCCATCAAAATAATTTACAAATCCAGCTGATGCTCCACCTTCAGATATCATTATATTCCCCTCACGATTGAACTCATCTGTATAACCAGATTCTTGTTTACCACCATTATACACTGGGTAGCAGTTCTTGCTATCTGCATTGGGGGATAGAAATTCTTTATTACGCTGAATCCCTTTATATATTTCTACAAAATCCCCCAACTTCACTTCCTTCCATTCATCTTCAAATCCTGCGAAGCGAAGGGCTGGTTTGGTTTGTCCTTTGGATGGGAAGAGGAGCTTGAGGTAGGTTTTCTTCTGCTCTTTGAGCACCTCTAACTTACGCTGTTGAAGGCTAATAAGCTGGTCAATATCTTGGAAGAAAGAACCAATGGCAGTTTGCTCGGGGAGGGAGGGGAGGGATATATCTGTCTCTAAAATATTCTTATTGTATAATCTTTTTATTGTAGTTCCTTCAATTCCTGACCAAGATACAATCTCATAAAAAGCTTTAAGAAACTTGTTGTTAATTTTACCATGGTGATTCAACCAAACAATATTTGAATCTTGGTAGTAAGCTTCATCTCCATCGTACTCAACAACGCGGCCAATACTTCCTGAAGCAGATAACAGTAAATCTCCTCTTTGAGGATAAGCAAATTTTGTTTTATATTCTTCAAATTTTTCTCTAGTTATATAAGTATCAGCTTCCCCTCCAAAAGTACCAATTTTGAAAAAAGGAATTTCAAACTCCGCAGAAGTTTCCTCTTTGAAAATCCTCCTACACATTTCAACTGACCCAAGATTTCCCAACTTCTTCTCTTCCCAAGATTCGGCATAACCTGCAAAACGATAACTTGGTTGTTTTGTCATATTACTCCCTTTCTATTACTCCATTTTCTTATTTCTACACTTTAGATTTTCTTTTTTGATTTCTATTCTTCAATTTTGCCTATTTTTGCACTTTAAGGTATCAATGTATTAGTTCTATTGTTCAATTTTGGCCATTTTTGCACTTTAGATAGGCAACTATGCTATCCTATTCTTCAATTTTGCCTATTTTGAAACAATAGATAGGCTTATTTTGTGATATAATGTTAAAAAACGTTGAAATGCGAGGATGACTACATATGAACTATAGAGAACTTAGAAAAATCTACTACAGTCATCGTGACCAATATGAGGAAGAGTATCAACTACGCTTACAGGGATACAGCTCCATTAGGACATCTCTTTATCCTCATTTAATGCAACGCGATACTGTCAAAACAAGCCAATACCCTCTATTTGTTACCCTGCATCTTGGGATTTCCCAACTAATGGAAACTATCTCACAGCAGTCTCAACGAATTAGCGAAATAGCTGATACCCTCCCCAAGATTGCCCACGATCAGTTCTATAAAGAACAACTCTACCAATCGATTATTTCCACAAATGAAATCGAAGGTATCCATACAACTCGTAAAGAGTTGGTCGATGTGGAGAAACTCCTAGAGGAAGACCCCTATAAGACCGAACAAATCAAACATCTTTCCACCTTGCGAATGTACCAACAAATCCTTAAGGATGAATTTCTCCAAATCCAATCACTTGAAGATATCAGAGGGATTTATAACCAATTAACACAAGGAGAAATCTCGCCAGAGGATGAACTCGATGGAGAGTTTTTTAGACAGAAATCGGTCTTTATCCAAGACGACAAGACTGGCAAAGTCATCTATATCCCACCTCAAACGGAGGAACAGATTCAAGTCATGCTGACAGAGTGGATTCGTTTTATCAACGACCATTCTATTCCAAACCTTATCAAGGCTTGTGCTGGACACTATTTTTTTGAAAATATACATCCCTTCTATGACGGTAACGGTCGGACAGGACGCTATATCCTTGCCAAGTACTTGTCTAGAAAACTCGATAAATTTTCAGGGTTAGTTTTATCCCAACAAATCAATCACCATAAGCAAGACTATTATAAGGCTTTTAGGAATACTGGTGATCATCTCAACCGTGCCGATGCTACCTTCTTCGTTGAAACCTTGTTGACTTTTATCAAGGAAGGACAGGAAAATATTATCCAAACCCTCCTTGAAAAACAAGAGCAACTGAATCGCTATAAAGTTAAGATAGAGCAGACAGAAGGGCTGGAAGAAGTAGAGAAATACATCTTGTTTCTCCTCGCTCAGTCCAAGCTCTTTGTCGATGATAAGAGAGATGGTATAGAAGATAGAAGTATCATCCAACTGGCCAATCAGTCCAACCATCATTACTCTAAGAAAAAGGTCAAGGATGCTTTCTTGCATCTTGAAGAGAGGGGAATTTTGACCCTAATTAGTCGAAAACCTTCCCAACATTATCTTTCTGACTATTTTTAAGCCTATCTCCCCCTTAGCGGTAAGATATCCTCTGAAATCATGCGCATATAGTCCTCTTTGAGGGCTTTTTTGTATTTCAGTTTTGGCAGTGCCTTGTCTCCGTGGGCTTCCTTATAGGCGAGGTAGTCCTGAGATTCTGTGATGGCTTTTTCACCATTTTGCTTGTCTCGTCCTATGCGGTAGTTGTCCACTACGAACTGGAGTTCATCCTCTCCTATCTGCCAATAATCTGCCGTTTCACGAATCTTTTGCTGGGTTGTTAACTCAATCATCTCATCTAACTTATGGGTTACAGACTGTCCCTGATAACTCTTGGCATCAGCTTGGACATTCTGCCAGAGTTTGGAGATGAGGCTGGATAACTTGGGATTGGATTTGTTCAAATCTTCGATATAGTTATCTACCAGACTCTTTTCCTTTTTACCAATGAGGTTTTCCCGATTTTCGATTAGGGATTGGATGAGAGAGAGGATATAGTGATAGTTTATCTCGTCGGTGCGGATGGATTCAAGCTCATACTCGATATCCACCAGCACACCTTCATCTTCTTGGTCTTCTTTTCTGCGTCTGCGGAGCTCTTCGATGACATTTTGATATTGGCCGGCAAAGTTCTCGATGTCTTCTAGGCTGAGGCCAATTTCTCTGAGGATGACTTTCTCATCATAGTCCGAATAGACTTGTATAGAAGATAGGAGCTTGTCAAATTCTTGGAAGGCCTTGGCAAAGCGTTTTAATTCTGCATCTGTCGCTGTATCCAAATCAGGCACCTGCTCTGGACTTGGAGCGATGGCTAGTAGTTGATGAACTTTCTCCAGAAACTTGACCTTCTCCTCCTGCCATTCTGGGGCTAAGACACTGGTTTCGCCACCATTTGAGTAAAGGCTCAGAGCTTCATCCACTTTTTCTTTAAAGCGGTCAGGCGTTTGGAAGGTAACGATTTGACCGAATTTCTTGCCCTCATCAAAGAGGCGATTGGTTCGTGAAAAGGCCTGAATGATATGCTGGGGCTTCATGGGCTGACGATCCATGAACAGGGTCGATAGGCAAGGGGCATCAAAGCCTGTCAACAAGCGGTCCACCACGATAACGAGGTCCAATTGCTCTTCACGGAAGGCAAAACGTTCTTTCTTACGGGCCAAACGGTCGTTGAGGTCACTATTGTAGGAAGCAATGGTCGCTAGGCCAAAGTGGGTGCCAAACATGGTATTGTAGTCTTCTAGACTTTCCTCCATGTAGGCTTGGTTGACATAGGAGTCTGCTTCATTCTCTGTCACAGAGTAAGTAATAGCAACCTTAGGAAAGTCTGGCAAGACTTTTTTAACATTTTCCGATATGCTTAGAGACTTCTCTCCATTTTTGACTTGCTTAATCAGGTTATAATAGGCCTGCGCACGGGCGATGCTTTTGACGGTCAAAATGGCTTCATAGGTTTTTCCTACCCCATTTTGGAAACCGAGTTTGCGTCTTGAGCGATTGAGAATGTCATCTAAAACGGCAAGCATGTGGCCTTCGTCATCATAACGCTCCTCGTCAATCTCATCTTCTGCCCAACCAGGCATAGTTGTCTGATACTCTACATTAAAGCCAAGCACCGCCTTGTCATGAATGGCTTCTTTGACAGTATATTGGTGGAGGCAGTCACCGTACTGCTCTTCGGTCGTCTGAGCAAGGTCTCCTTTTTGTTCACGCTTATTTTCTGTAAAGATAGGAGTCCCTGTAAAACCATACCAGAGAGAATTTGTAAAGAAGTGCTCTAGGTGGCGATGGCGTTCAGGAGTCACTGCGCGATGGCATTCATCGACGACAAAGGCTAGTTTGAGTTGCTTGATACGATTGTAGACCTTTTGGTGACGCCCTTCATCAAACTGACGAATCATAGCATTGATTTTCTGGATGGTCGTCACAACGACACGGCGGTCATCAGAAGCCAGATTTTTAACCAATTCCTGTGTATCATCGGTCTCGTCGATGTCAATCATATCGTTCTCTGCGTAAGATTGAAACGAACTGGTCGTCTGCTGGTCAAGGTCTGTTCTATCAATCACAAAGATTGTCTTTTCGATAGATGGAATCTGGAGCAGATTGCGCGAAACCTTATAAGAGGTCAGGGTCTTTCCTGAACCAGTCGTATGCCAAATATAGCCCGACTGGCGCTTGCGACTGGCTTCACGGATAGCCTCAATGGCATGTACCTGATAGGGGCGCAATAAAATCAAGGCCTTCTTGTCATCATCAATGACAGAATACTGCATGACCATCTCGTGGGCTCTCGGTATCGACAAGACAGACTCTGCAAAGTCAAATAGTTGAGGTTGAGGTCTATTTTCACTATCCACCCACTTGGTCAAGAAGCGCTCATTTAGCTTGTTGGCTTTGGCAGCTGCAATGTAGCGGGTGTCTGTGACATTAGAGACAACAAACATCTGAAGACTTGAAAAAATGCCTCTGAACTGTCCTTCTTGGTCGTATTTCTTAATCTGACGGAAGGCATCCATGTAAGGATGAGAACGGCTTTTCAGTTCAATCTGAATCATAGGCAGACCATTGATTAGTAAAGTCACATCCCCACGGCGCTGACGAATCCCTTCTCCGCCTGTGATGACTTGGTTGACAACCTCATAGCTCGATTTGCCACCAGCGACATTGTTTCTCCACAAGACTTCCAAGCGAATGGTGCCTAGACTGGCGTCTTCACGTTGAACCTGCACCTTGGCAATGCCATTTTCCCCTGCTATCCACTTGGCTGCTTCATAGAAGTTAACGAAATTGAGCTGGTTTTTGATTTGATTTTTCTCTGAATTTGTAAGGGGATGGTCTTGCAAAATGCGGACATTGTTGGCCTCCAACTTGGCAAAAAAGTTTCCCCATAGGAGGTCTTCTGTATTTAACTCAGGTCGATATACCCATTGACTTTCTCCCTTTGTCAGCTGGTTGATCAAATCCCGCTCGATAGCTAATTCCTGTTTGGTTTTGGCTTTACCTGCTATAGGAACAGCAGTCTCGTCTTTAGGAGAGAGTCTCTGGCTGATATGGAAATCCTGCAAGGCTGCTTGATTGAGATATTGCAATTTTTTGAGAAGATCTTGCTCCGTCCCTTTTATGGCTTGATAGGCTGCCGTCAGGTCTTTATCTGCATCTAGGTAGTGATGCGGGTTCTTCTTTATTTGGATATAGCCCTGCACCAAATCTTCTAAACGTCCCAGCTGAATAGTAAGCTGGTTCTGGAGTTCCTGAGAATTGTTTCCAGATGCTTCTTTCTGGTTGATAGCTTCTAGGTATTCTACGATGGCAGCATAACTAGGCTGTAACTCAGGTGCTGAAACGAGGAGCTCTTGTTCTAATTCTTTTGATAATGTGTAAGCCATGTTCATACCCCTTTCCTACAACGCAAAAAGCCTACCAAAAAGATTGGCAGGTTTTGAAAATGGGTATAAGGACGCGAATATAGCTCTCTGCATGGGACTTGTTTGCTTAACCATAGGGACTCTTCCTTTTCATTCATCCAAGGCGTTGCGACATCGAAAAAACAGCGCCTTTACTTCCTTCCATTGTATCATAAAAGACTAGTAGTGAAAAGGTTTTCTAGGGCATTCTCTCTAAATCTGGCAATAATCCCCTGATCTTCAAACTTCTACTAAAACAAGCAAAATCCCCTGCAAATCTACATTACAAGGGACTTGTGTGTTATTCTTGTACTTCTCTCTGAGCGGCCTTTCCTTGGTCTAGAAGGGCTTGGACGATTTTCTCATCGCGTAGCTTGACAGAATCGTTGATCATTTCTGCGGACTTGACGATGGTTGTTTCTAGTTGGGCACGTTTCTGGCGTCCCAATTCAATGGCAGCAACGATACCTTGGTTTTGTGCAACCAGACTTTCAGCCAGTTTGGTAACAGATTCGACAGCGACTGTCGGGCTTTGTGCAATTCTCTCCATCTGCGGAATCACTTCCTTACTGGTTTCAGCTAGCATCTGAAGGGCAGCATTATTAGCATTGACAATGGCATCTGCCACGACACCTGATTTCATTGATTGTTGCAAAATACCAAGTTGGGCAATGGAAAGTTTCATTGTTGGAATCGTATTGCGACGAAGCATGCCCAATTTTTGGCGCATATCAGATGACACCTTCACAAGATTGCGCATCTGAGGTGTTGTTGCCCAGGCAACATAGAGACGGCTGACATACTCAGTATGTTGTTGTTCAAGGGTATTGACCACTTCAGCCATGCGGGCCAATTCTTGTGATTTGGTTTGGTATTCTACCGTACTTGTATCGAGTTGGTCAGCTTGGGCCTTCAGTTCGGCAGCGCGCTTGCCAGCTTCTGTCTGGCTGGCTTCGATAAAGGAAATCACACCCACTAGATTTTCAATGGATTTGGTATTATCCTCAATCAACATCTCAGCAGAGACGATATTTCGAGCTAGCACATCTTCTTGCTTGACCACTGCGGCAGCCATACCATCGAGCTTTTGCTCCACTGTTTTTGAATCAAAGTAAAATTCTTGTAGGGTATTCTTGCTCTTGTTAAACAAGCGTTGCAAAAAGTTTGGCTTTTCTTCTAACTCAGCAATTTCAGCGTTCTTGTATTTGACTACAAAGCCTTGCAACTCACGGTTGGTGTTCTTGAGTAGATCATCCACTTGGGGAATCTGCAGTTTCTTTTGTTCTGATAAGATACGATTGACCGTATTGTTCACACCTTCGACAGCAGATTGTCCAAAATCCAAAAGTGCATTTTGATTGGTGACAAACTGGTCTACTAACTGAGGCACGTGCGCCTTGATTCCTTCTTGCTGCTCAGGACTCAACTTTTCAAGGAAGGTCAAGGTCTTGTCTGAGCCAGTATTTGTCTCGATGATTTGGGTTGTTTTATCCACCTTAGCTACCGTATTATTGGCAATCTGGTCAATATCAAAATTAAATTCTGTCATGGTTACTCCTTTGTTTCTAACCTATTCTTTACGATCTTTTTCGAGGATACGCAGACTGATATCAAAATCACGCATATCTGTTTCATTGAGTTCTCTCAAGACTTGGTCCAGCTCAAGGTCAAATTGTTCGATAGCTGCTTTAGCTTGCTCTAAGCGTTCTTCTGCCCGATTATAGTTCTTCGGATTGGCCTTAATCTTTAAATAGCCTTCTAAAATCGTTTTGAATTTCTCCATCTTCAAACTATGAATAGCAGTCAATTCTTCCTTATCACCCTCAGCAGAGGTAGCAATCTTGTCTAAAATGGCCTGATGGTCAACGGCAATATTGGCCAAGGTCTGGGACAATTCTGGAGCTAATTCCTCTGGCTCTGCATTCTCAAGATCTACCTGACTTTCTCTATCCAAACGTTCTAGCTGAACATCGATGTTTGCCCTTACTGTACGAACCTTTTTATCAATACGATTATAGACATCATCATCGATATAGGACTTGAGACGATCCGCCTCCTGATGAATTTCCCGCAGTTCGATTAATACTTGATTGGCCAGACTCTTATAGGACTCTGAGCCTTTTTCTACTAAAGTTTCCTCTAGTTGCTGAATATCTTTGTCCGCCTGGCGAATCCGAGCTTTTAAAAGCTCAATCCGATCGTCGAGAGAACGACCCTGCAAAAGAGGATAGCGTAAGCGTTTGTAGAGACGATAACCACCATAGCCTAGCAGGACACAAGCCGCAAGTGGAAGAGCATATTGAACCAAAAAGCCCAATAAGAACAAGAAGCCCCAAAAATAGAGACAACCTTTCCAAAAACCATTACCCGATTTCATAAACATTCCTTATTTTCAATTTATAAGTCTATTTTAGCACAAAAGACAAAAATGAGGGCGGAAATTCCCTAGAAAAGAATTGATTTCTTTGATGTAGAATGGAGCTTGGTAGCGCGTGGTCTAATTTCAGTGAAGTGGACTCAACCACAAACACACTCTGAGGAATATCAAAACAAAAACTTGAAATATCGGAGGGGTTGTGTTAGAATGAAAGCATAAAGGGAAAATAATGCTTCTAGCATATGTAACTAAAAAAGCCCCACCGTGCCACCGATGGGGTTTTTTGCTACCCTCTAAAAGGGTTAAATGCTACTTGCTACGTCTCTTTATCCATAGCTTGAAAAGCTCAGATAGTACGTTAACAAGTAACGGAGCTAGAAAAAGGGAAAATAATTCTAGCATATATAACACCTCCCTTCCTTAAAGTGAGGGGGCCAAAATATTATACCAGATTTATATCATCAACATCGCGTCATTCTTGGAATAGATAGACTTAGATACACAAATAACCTTACCAGCAAATCTCTATACAAACTCAGAAATCAACGTTTTAAGACAAAGCAAAAAGCCCACTGTTGTAGGCTTTCTGTAAGATATATCTTAAAATTAAAGCATCTTGTTGTATCGCTTTTTTAAGTATTCAGCAAGTATCTTTATTACTTCTTAATGCTCGATAATAGGGATGTTGAGATTTTTCACTTTTCTTTTAAATGTTTTGGAGTTCCTTCCTTACTCCACAAATCACTGAACATAAAACTCTACTTTTTAAATGAGTTCAGCAGGCAAGAAACTAGCACTATTTAAAAGTGCTTTTTTTATGCCTATTTAATAGGAAACTATTTTACCAACCCTTAACCCAATTTCACATCTTATTCATATTCAACTATTTCCCCAATAAAATTATCATCAGAATCACTTTCAAAGGCAATCATATACTTAGAATCAAACGAAGGAACCGTTTCGTATTCAAAACCTTTTAGCTTTATTTTCCGACAGACAATAGTTCCATTAAGTCCCTTGTCTAATCCCGGATCTAAGTACAGAATTAAAATGTTTCCAAGTCTATTTTGGCCGACTACTTTATTAATTTTCATGGTATCCCCCTTTTTATCACCTTGCTTTTAACTACTCTTAGGGAATTTCTTTGAGATCATTTTTGCGCATTTATCCATTTCATAAACTTCATGTTCACTAAGGCTTAATTCCTCTGGCAAAGGATCTATAATCACTATTTTCAACTTAGTATCCTCTTCGTTATTAACAAAATCAATAGCCCTTGAACATATTTGACTATACTATCATTTAACACTCTATAAGTCAAATTTTTAGAGCTCAGCCCTTGAAAATACTGACTTTTCAAAAACGATTAGGCATTAAATCGCCTTAGTTTTTCTTGAAAGTTCCTAAAAAAGTCCACAAAAAGAGCCCTAAAAAGGGCGTAATATTGACGAGTTCAGCAGGCAAGAACTATCACCTTTGAAGGTGCTTTTTTATTCATCTAATCAATAATAATGTTACAATAACTATAATATAAACAATAACTTTCTGAAAGGATTAACATGGATAAGATAGAAATGATTTCTTTTTCAATCCTACTTGATGAAGTTGCTGAAGTAAGGCAACTGCTTGAAAATATTGTAAGTTTGGATAAGACAGTTTATTCAGAACTATCAATAGGTATCCTTCCTTTTGTATCATCTCTCTGTGATGGAATACTAAAGTTTTTACCCAGAGATGTTCATAGTGATTTTCCAAATATTGGAGAACAGGAATTTCAAAAAATAATATCTAGTGTCCGAGTGAGTTATAAGCAATACTCTGATAAAAAATTTAGCAAGGCTAACAAACTGATACTAGAAATAGAGAGACGCTTTTATTCACAAATGGTAGAAAATTACAATTTATTTCAAAAACTCGTAATCAATATTTTGGGACAACATGATTTAGGGGTATATTACTTCAACGAAATTCCATACGCTAACACTAACCAATATCATATTTACCTAGAAAGTATTTTATCGAATACTGATAAAAAGGATATTTCCTATTTTGATAAAAGAGCTACTGATTTATTTTTTGAATTTAGCAAAGCTTTAGGAACTTTAATTAATTCAGTCAATCAAAAAACTATTAAGAAGCCCACAATCCAGGATATTAAAATTGAAAACTTTGAACAACGTGATTTTTTCTTATTTGAATCTAAAAGAAGGAATTTTTTAACAGGAGTTCTGCCTACGGGCACTCAGTTATTCTTATTTAACATATTATGTCAGAATAATTTTGTAGTACATATTATGCCAAGTGTCTTAAAATCAAAAAATTACTTTTTTACACGCTCGCTAAGCCAATGCTATTTAGTTAGTATTACAGCCTTACGCTTGATTCTTAATAAGGAAAGCTCTTTATTGCCTGATTTCCAACGAGAGGAAGTTGTTGATATCCTTGATCGCAAAGAAAAAGTTTTTAACTTCCGACAAGATTTTAGAAATAATATATTTCATTATAAAATTTCAAATGTCCCATTACAAATATTTACCAATCCCCCGAAATTCTTTGAAGAACTGATTGAATTTCATTCCTCAAAAAATTTTAAAGAGTATCAAAAACTATTATTGGAAGAAATCTTAAAAATAAATGACATAATCAATTCATTTATCAATTGAAAATTAGGTCTTATTTCAGAAAAATAGTTTCATCTCAATTCTATTTTAGAAAAACTAATACTTTTTTCTAAAAACAATAAGTTTTTACCCCCTTTTTGTCTGAAGTGCTCCGACTTGGAAAAAGTTCCCTTCACCGGTACCCAAATAGCAAAAAAGATTTTTTAAAAGGTGGGGGGACTCAATATCCTTTCAGTTCTACAAATCTTTTAGCAATTACCTTTCTTCGACCATATACATAACGAGCAGGCTTATTTAATTCCTCTGCAACTTCTTCCCAAGTCACACCAGCTTTTAAGAATCTCATTTTAAAAATTATTAGATCACTCTCAATCAAATTTTCCATCAAAGTTTCTACTACTAGTTTAAAGCCTTCTAAATATCTAAGTGTTTGGTCTTCTTCAATTCTAATGATTGTAGCTTCAGTAGGACTTGACACTTTCTTTCCTTGCCCTCTGATATACTCAGCGTCGCTATATTTCTTATTATATATCAATTCCTGTCTCCTAAGATATATCTTATTGTCAAGCGTTCTATATCGTTCTAACTCAATATCAATACCATCCAGGTCTTTCTTACTTAGCTCATACATAACTAAGTACCTCCACTTAAAATTTATATTTTTCTTAACTTGCAATTCTACAATTCAAAGGGATTCCCCTCTAATTTATACTCCAGTTTCTCATATCTTACATTCTGTGAAACTCACACTATTCTATAACCCCTTAATACATCTAGCTTTTAAGCTATTGTTTTTTACCAGTTTATGGTTACTCTATTATGTGAAACTTAGTAAAGCATAAAAGTAGGACTAGCGATATTTCTTTTGTTTCAGCCATATATCACTAGCCTTACTTAATTTGTTCCCTATTTTTCTAAATACTCTTTAATGTCCCGATATTCCTTAGAAAAATTCATCCATCCGCTAGAATCAGGGGTTAAGAATGGTAAAACAGTAAGCGGACTTACTTCCGTTCGATATAGCAATAGAGAATGTTTCTGACTTATTTCCCTGACTACACCTGTATGGATTTCTTCTACATCCTTCTTTAATTCTTGAATTTCATCATATGCTTCCAGAATTCGTCTAAGTTTATTTCGGTATTGTTTATAGATATTCTTAGTTTCCATCCGTTGCTTAGTTTCTTTAAAAATGTATTCAAAGATGACTGCTTTAGCTTCTGAAAAATCACTATTATATTTTTCCTGAAGAGAATTAATAGCTTTTTCCATCTTTTCCAGCTGCTCTAAAGATTCTAAGTTATTTGACAAAAAAGAATCTATATTCTCAAATGAAACTGTTTGTTTGCCTAAAAGGCTCTTTCTTTTTTCGCTTAACCGTTCTCGTGCTGAATTAATCTTACTTTTTTTATTATCTAGATCATCCAGTGTTTCAAATACTTGATTAATATCCATTTCTTTCTCCTAGTTCCATTGAATAAAGTAACCACAATCTTCTTCAACTTTTTTTACATCAAATCTAGTGTGCAAAAATAATCGTTTTCCAAAATAATCAGCTGAATCAAACCAACTAAGGGTGTCTTTCTTGAGATCAAATAATGTAACAAAATTCTCAAGATCTCCGATAAAGGCTTTCTTATCTCCCTTATTCCCTAATGTTGTATCATCAACAACTAAAAAGTTATCTACAAAAAATGTCTCACTTGTTCCTGTCTCTTTATCAACTTTAAGAAGATAGTCCCCTGAAGTGTCTTTTATTTTTTCTAAAACGTTAAATAATGATTGACTGACAACCATAGATACATTACGCTCTGGATTGATTAAAGAAACAATAGATTTCAAGTCGTCTATACTTGTAGCAGTTTGAACATTAGCAGTCTGCAAGATTTTCCCGATTTCTCTATTTCGTGTTCTACGTTTTAATTTAATAATCTTCTTGCCAAGAAAATCCGTTAAATTATATTGACCGTCATCTAATTGCTCCTGTGAAAAATCAAGTTTCCCACTGAATAATTTAACTGAGTAATCAACGCTGATAGTTTTCTTTTTAGCTGCTTCTGTTCTCTCAACCGAATTTTCGCTAACTTCTTGTAACGAATCAAATTCAAAGTCAGTTACTTCATACTTCCCACTACGGGTACGAGTCTCAGTAACATTTACTAGATCAATCAGTTCTTTACGTTGATGTTCATCTTCGTAACTATCAAGGATTGGTTTTTCAATGAGTACATGATTATTTTCTATGTTCATTCCTCTAGTGTTATAACCTGTACTTCGGATATAAGCTTCTAGATTTTCTTTTTGTTTAGCTAAGTTAGTTGTCATTTTTTTGCTCCTTTATCTTTTAACATCTGATTTTTGTTTGTAATTTTTTCTAAAATTCTTTGCTCTTAGTTTTTCTTTTATGATTCTTCGAGCTTTTAGAATCATTTTTTCTAGTTCTTGATTTTTCATGTTTATTAGCATATTTTTCTAGTATTTCTTTTTTTCGTTTTTCCAAGTTTTCATCATCTTTTTTGCACTTTGCAAATATTTGTTGTCTTTTCTTTGGATCCATAGAAAATTTATCTGCTATAACATATCCTAAAGAAGTATCTCCTGTCATAATGCTCACCCCCTTTCAATGCAAACAAAAAGGGACATACCACTAGCACTACTTGCTTTCGGTATGTCCCTGAGTTGTTCTCAATAGACTTTATTTTTTTGTTTCTTTCTTACATAGATGGGTAAACTTCCCATCTGAATAGAATAAAGTGATTTCTCCAAATCTTGGAACTTTTTCTATTTCAATTATACCACATTTTTCATAAACAATAAACCCTTTTTCTGTTGCAAATCCCATTCCGTCTACATTCATTAAACTATCTCTCCTTTAAATTTATTTATTGTATATCGTTTATCTTTGATAGTGAAAGCCTTAAAAATATTACCTTCTAATCCCTTCAAAATTCTACTTGAATTTCTGGCATTGTAAACCGTTCTTAGTTCACTACTATCTAAGTTTGTATTAAAAATTGTAGTTTCTCGATTATTGATAATATCAAATAGAAAATCCTGTTCCCAGTCGCTCTTAGGACTAATTGCCCCATTTTTCGCTCCCAGGTCATCAATGATTAGAAAATCTACATTGATTAGTTTTTTAACTGCTTCATGTTCCGTTAAACTAGCATTTTTACCATACTGCCAACCTTCTTTTATTTGCTTTATAATTTCAGTTAGACTTACAAATAAAACGCTCTTAGGCTCATTCTTTTCTTTGAAGCTCTCATTTATTTCTTTTGCCATTGCAAGAGATAAATGACTTTTTCCTATGCCTGTACTCCCACTTATTAAAGTATTGCCTGTCATACCATTCAGGTACTTTTTAACTTGCCCCTTAGCAAAGTCTAATAGTTGTCGTTCTTCTGTAGTGTTGACAATAAAATTATCGAATGTTGCACCTTTTAACTCGTTCGGGATCATACTTTCACGCATTAAGACATCATAGGTTTTAAAATATTCTTGCCTATCTTCAAACTCCTTTACCAGTTCTTTTTCTTTTTGCTCAATTTCCTCTTGGCCACATTCAGGGCAAAATTCTAGCAAACTTCGTTCCTGGCTTCCTCGTACAGGTATTGAGATTTTCCAATAGTTGACCTGGTGAACCTCACACACCTTTTCAGATATCTTTCTGTTGTTGTATTCTTTAAATTTATCTTGCATTTTTTAACTCCTAAAATGGTAGATCTGGAAAGTTATTGTCTGGCTTACTTTTAGAAATTTTAGGTTTTTGATTTAAATAACTGTCAAACTTAGAACCGAATAGTGTTTCAGGTCTTAAATATTTAAAGAACTCAGGATTATCTTTCCATTCTTCCGTTTTTACATCAATCACCTGTTTAAAATCTTCAAGTGTATAACCTTCATTAAACCTAGCTAGCAAAAACTTCTTTGTCTTATCAACAAATTTATAACGCTTATTAGCAACTTGATTCAGATAAACAATCGGAATCCAAAGTTCTTTATTTTTTGTTTTCTCTAAATCCTTTATAGAGTTTTCGTCTAGCCACTCAGGAAAGATATATTCTGAGCTTTGCTCAGTAGGAGAGTTTTGCTCGACTATATATTCTTTATCTAACTTTAACTCTAGCTCTAACTCTAACTCTTTATCTATCTCTTTCTCTGTTGGACATGAGTTGGAAACAGTCTCTAATTTTTGGACATTCTCCAATTTTGGTAAATTTTGACTATTTTTTCTTTGGTCTCGCTTGTATTTTGCCCAGTTTGTTTCACTCTCAACCATGGCTTTTGCTTGCG
>ERZ773008.745-NODE-745-length-23741-cov-3.090898_pt1 | contig 23741 bp, 19 predicted proteins | sample MGYA00580664_ERZ773008 | MGnify/ENA primary metagenome ERZ773008 (study PRJEB29015, sample SAMEA2738016) | human oral metagenome | biome: human oral; feature: human-associated habitat; material: dental | place: China | collected 2048 ... | reverse complement strand
TTTCCCTTGGCGGTCGCGCCGGCTCCAGGGCGTTTGGGGTGGCGGATTCGAAAGACCATGCTTATCAGATTTGCTGCCCAGGTGGTGGTGTGGTGAGGGAAGCGAGAGGGATGGGTGCCGGGAGGTGGGCGTCGATAAGCAGGGGAGAGTACCACCAATAGCTGAAGAGCGACCATCCTTCCGAATGCGTCACTTAACCCCGAATTAGCGTACTCTCGTACCTATGACCACAACGGCGAAATATGTAGGACTCGGCCTTATGGGTGAAGATCGCTTCATCACCACCCCCGATGGGCGAAAAATACGGGCAATGATCCACGGAAACGGGCCCACATTAGTGGTGCTCGATGCTGGGCTGGGGGCCAATGGATTTTACTGGAGTAAAACCTATAAACTGCTGGCCGAAAAACTCCCCGACGTGTGCATTGTCGCCTACGATCGAGCCGGCATGGGTGCCAGCGACCCCGACCCTCGCCCCCGCACCCTCGCCCACATGGCTGACGACCTCGACACCATTATCGACTCGTTTGTCCCCCGCCAGGTCTTCCTCATCGGCCACAGTTGGGGTGGTACCCTCGCGCAATTCGCCGCTGCCCGCCGCCGTGCCACCGGGCGCACCATCACCGGCGTCATGCTTGTCGATTCCAGCACCCGGACCAACCAGTACAGCAGCCTCAAAGTACGGGCCAGCGTTGCCCTCGCCCCACCCATCCTGCGACTACTCGGCCGCACCCGGCTGGCCAAATTAGCAATGTTCAAACTCGGCGCCGGCCTACCACGGCCACTCCGCAACGCCGCCATCGCTGGCAGCGCCAGCCGCACCGCCACCGAAGCAGCCGCGGCCGAAGCCGAACTTTTCCTCTCGGAAATCGACTGGTTAAGCAAGCAGCCCCTTCGGCTCGACGGCGTGGATGTGTGCGTTATCTCCGGGATGAAAGGGTCGAAAATCATCGCAAAAATCCGCCGGGAGCTCATCGCCGCCCACCAAAAAATCGCCGCCGCCGGCCGCTGGGTGCCCGCCACCAAATCCGCGCATAATATTCCCCTGAGCGAGCCGGAACTCATCGCCGAACAAATCATGAACATGGTGGATCGGGCCCGGGTCGCGGCAGCCCAAGAGCCGGTGCTGGTTTAGGTTTTGGGGAGAGGCAGACTCAGCAACAGTCCCAGTTGTACGCTGCGTTGTGGAAATTGCGCTGCGTTAAATCTTCACGAGTGATAAAGAAATTCACGACACCCGCATCGCCAAACATGACCTCCACCCCATTATCCCTCTCCCAATCTAACTGCAGCAGCTCAAGCTTGCTATCGCCATCGCGCGGATCCTCCTGCGTAAACGTTGCCCACCCCGCGCCGTACACCGATTGCGGAAACTCGAACAAAGAGCCAAACATGGCCTCAATCTCTGGGTCCTCCGAATACCAGTCAATCCCCGTCACGGCACCGAAATCCTTATCCTCGGAGTTGGGTAGCTGGTCATACAGCACGCCGTCAACGGTGAAATATCCGCCCGACACCGGCGTGTACTCGCTTTGCGACGCCTCCGCCAAGCGACCCCGGCCCAATTCTGACGCGGGAATCAACCGAACCACAAACGACCCAGAGCCACCGGCCAACTTGTTATACTCCAAACCCAATAGGTCATCATCCGCAATAAAAAATTGCAGCAGTCCCTCGGTCGGATAGCCCTCAAGCGGCGGCAGCTTAGCCAGATTCAATTGGGCCAGAAAAATCATGCGATTACCATCACTATCCCGCGGCTCCGGGTAATCATCCGTGACAAACGCTAACCCGCCCACGCGGCTGCCGGTAGGCTCGGCGGCATCGGCGGCGCCCTTCTTCTCCGGGACCCCGGTCAGCTGCAGGGCCACTACGCGCCGGGCGTTGCGGGTGAGAACGTCCCGATACTGGGCGGGAATCTTGGTGATATCTGGTCGCATAATCGTCATGGCCAGCACCCTAACGTGTCGATTGGACACCACCCACTAAGGATTCGAACATATATTCTTGCAGTGTCTGGCGGGTTCGGTAGGGTGGAGAATATGTTTACACACACGGAAGGAATTTATGCGGCAGCAAAAAATTTCGGTGGCGATTCCCTTCAGGCTTGGGCCGACGACATTGCCCAAAGCGCGAAGCCCGCACTCTGGTTCACTCTCCTGGACCCCGCAGGAGCCGAAGGCGTTCCAACCACGGAACCCCCGGTGGGCAGTAGCTATGTTGGTGGTCGCCCCGACGTGACGGCGGACTTCGTCTGGCCCACCCAGGACGAAAAACCCCTGACCTTTCTGTTTCAGGTCGACGCTCGGCCATTATTGTCCTACCGGTTGGCGGTCTTCGCCGGGGAACCCAACGAGCCCGGCGGGCACCACGTGGCGTACTTCGACCCCGAGGCACCCACCGAACGGCGGGATTATCCCGCCAACACGTTCCTCTCCGAATGGTTCATGGACCCGGAATTCTTCGAACGCTACCATCCGGTTATACCCCACCAGGGGTTGGATATACCCAGGTGGAGTTCCGAGGCACACGACCAGCTCATGGACATACTCCAGCTCATGGACATACTCCAGGCTCGGCTCCCCGAAGAAGACGACGAATTCGAAGACTTGTACGAAGATTTCCGGCTGATGGCTGAGCCCGATGGTGAGGCGATTATTCGGGTTGGTGGCTACCATGCGGGCATTGGTTTCGATTCCGCGGCGGATGCCGTCGACAAGCTGGGTGGGGCGGTGTCGGACTGGCAGCACCTGGTCACGCTCGACTCCACCCGTGACATGTGCATCGGGGACGCCGGCTATTTCCAGGTGTTGCGGCGCGATCTGGACGGGGCGACATTTGCCGGCACGGAGTCAAGCTAGGCTTAGGGGCATGTGTTCATTATGGATTTCGCCGTCGCTGACGCTGACCGGCCAGCTGGTTCGCCTCGAACCCCTCACCCTCGACTATGTTGATGCGCTGCGCGAGGCCGTCCGCGACGGTGAGCTGCACACCGCATGGTGGACCTCGACGCCGAGCCCCGACGCCATGGCTGCCGACATTCGCAATAAATTGGCGCTGCGGGACGCCGGCAGCATGGTGCCGTTCGCCTGCATTCGGCTTGTCGACGGCGTAACCGTGGGCGTGACCACATATTATGACCTTTTCCCGGAGGTTCCCCGACTGGAAATCGGCTACACCTGGAGCCGGGCCAGCAGCCATGGCACCGGCACTAATCCGGACTCAAAACTATTACTGCTCGAATATGCTTTCGAGGAATTGGGGTGTCAGCGAGTGGGAATTCGCACCAAATGGTCAAACCATCAATCCCGGGCCGCAATCGAACGACTGGGGTTAAAGCGCGATGGCATTCTGCGATCCTATGCCAGGCTGCGGAATGGCGTTGTTGATGATGCCGTGCTTTACCCGGCCCTCTCCACCGAATGGCCCGCCATCAAGGCCGGCCTGACGACCCGGGTGAACCGCCACGTGACCAATGCGGCACGCGACGCAGCCCGGTAATTGCGTTACCAGCGTCCCCAACTTGTACACTACCTTGCATGGCAGAGAAGGTAGACACGAGCTTCACCGTGGGCACGGAATTCACGGAAAATGGGCGCACCGGCACGATCCACACCCCGCATGGCGACATTCACACCCCGGCGTTTATCCCCGTGGGCACCAAGGCAACCGTGAAAACACTCACCCCCGAGCAGGTCAAAGCCACAGGCGCGCAGGCGGTGCTGGCCAACGCCTACCATCTCTACCTTCAGCCGGGCCCGGACATTGTTGATGAGGCCGGCGGCGTTGCCGCCTTCCAAAACTGGGGCGGCCCTACCTACACTGACTCCGGCGGGTTCCAGGTGATGAGCCTGGGCGTGGGCCATAAAAAGGTGCTCATGATGGATCACGTAAGCCAAGAACCAGTAGCCCGCACCGAAAAGAAAGACCGCTACGCCCTGGTGGATGAGGAAGGCGTGAACTTCCGCAGCGTGATCGACGGCTCAAAGCACCGATTCACCCCGGAAATCTCCATGCAGATTCAACACCAACTCGGCGCCGATATCATGTTTGCGTTCGATGAGCTGACGGTGTTGGCGGACACCCGGGAATACCAAGAGGCCTCGGTGGACCGCACCCATCGGTGGGCGAAAAGGTGTTTGGATGAACACGATAAGTTGACTCGGGAGCGCGTCGGTAAGCCCCTACAATCCCTGTGGGGGGTGGTGCAGGGCGCCCAGTATGAGGACCTGCGTCGCAAAGCAACCCGCGGACTCATAGAACTTTCCAATCAAGCTGAGGCGGAGGGACGACGCGGCTTCGGCGGCTTCGGTATCGGTGGCGCGCTCGAAAAAGAAAACCTCGGCACCATTGTCGGCTGGGTGTGCGACGAACTACCCGCCACCAAACCCCGCCACCTCCTGGGAATCTCGGAACCCGACGACCTCTTCCGCGCCATCGAAGCAGGCGCAGACACATTCGACTGCGTTGCCCCCACCCGACTCGGACGACGCGGCGGAGCATACACATTAGACGGACGAGTCAACCTCACCGCAGCCCGATTCAAACGAGATTTCGAACCCATCGACGCCGAATTCGGCGGCTACGTGTCGGAAAACTACACCCGCGCCTACATCCACCACCTCTTCAAAGCCAAAGAATTCCTAGGCGGCACCCTCTGCACAATCCACAACGTGAGCTTCATCGTGCGCCTAGTCGACAACATCCGGGCCGCCATCAACGGCGGATACTACGAAGACTACAAACGCGAATTCTTAGGCAGGTACTATCATTCGTGAGCCTTGATGCGGCGAATAACCAGGTACGTGATCGGCATGACCGCCACCTCAACCAGCGTCTTCCACACAAACCCCACCACCACATAATTCGCCGTATCGCCAACCGTAGAAATTCCAATAACCGGCGCGGCGATCAGGCAAAAAATCAGCGTGTCGCCAAACTCGCCCACCACAGTCGACCCCAACAGTCGCTTCCACAAACCCCGCTCGCCCAGCCGATCCTTCATCAACGTGAGCAACCACGCATTGAGCAGCTGCCCCGCCGCATATCCGCTTAACGACGCCACCACAATCCGGGGCACCAACCCCAGGGTGACGGCAAACGCCGCCTGCCCCTCGTAAAACGACGCCGCCGGCAACAAAATCGCCACATAAAATGTAGAAACCGCAATAATCATGGCGAGAAACCCGGTCCACACCGCGCGCCGGGCCGCCCGAAATCCATAACACTCGCTTATCACATCCCCAATCACATAAGCCGCAGGGAACAGGAAAAACGCGCCATCTGTCACCAGCGGACCCACCTGCACGCCCTTGGTGGAGACCATGTTAGACAAAATAAAAATCGTGGTGAACAGGGCAAGCAACACCGGATAGGCGGATTTCTGCACCGGAATATATGAAGAACCTGAAGGCATAGCGGATATTCTATATTTACCTATGGCGCATATCATATTGCGGTCCGGGGTGTATGGGAGTATTGCTAAGGGTGAAACCACCTATGACCAGGAAAAATATCAAAAATGCTGACCATGATTCGCCATCATGACGACACCTACGCCTACGAGCCCCTCACCCGTAGATGGAGCACCCCCAGACTCGACTACGAACAGGCCCCCGCCCACGAAAAACTCGACCTCCACACCAGGGTTGCCGCAGCCTCCGTGCGCACCGCGGTCATCACCGGTCTGGCTGCCGGAATCCTGCACCACATTCCCATACTCAACCACACCAACCAGGTGGTGGTGCACCTCACCCTACCCGGCCGACAACAGCCGCCACCCAGATCCCAATGGGAAAACAGCATCCTTCGTTACCGATACGCGGTGCTCCCGGATACCGATATATGCCTTATCGGCGGCAACCGCGTCACCACCCTCGCCCGCACCTTCACCGACATATGCACCATCAACGGGGAACTAGAAGGGCTCGCCTTCCTCGAAGCCGCCCTCCACATGGGGCACAGCAAACAAGAATTCCAGGCTTACATAGACCGAAACGACCATCGGTGGGGCATGGCCCGCGCCCAAAAAGTCCTTAACCAGGCATTATATGGAATTGAATCCGTGTATGAGACCTATGCCCGCTATATCATCACCACCATGCTGCCGGCCCTTCAGGTTGATCCGCAGGCGATCATTCCCATTCCCAGCAGGTGGTATTATGACGGGTTCTCGCGGCGGCGGGTGGATCTCCTGATCGAGCGGTTCATCATTATTGAGATTGATGGGCGGATAAAATACCAGCAAAGCCAAGACAAACTCATTGAGGTGCTCTCCGACCAGGTGTATCGAGAAAAGCACCTGATTCGCCACGGCTACCATGTGCTGAGATTCGCCCCCTGGGAACTCAAAACCCTTTTGATCCCTACCCTCACCCAAACCCTGGGTATGTTGCACTGCGACCATGCGCCTGACGTCCACCAGATTCCCAACCTGCAGGTCGGGCATCCATCGTGGGATAACCGGCTCGCGGCCGCCTAAGTAAGGCTGTTGATCTGGGGGTTGGGCTGGGGTCTGCTGAGGCCGGGCGGGGGCTTGGGGTGTGGCGGGCGACTAGCTTTGCGGCCTTTTGCGGCTTGGGCAGCCGTTTTCCCTTGAAACTCTGATCCTCGTTGTCCTGAATTGGGCATGGGCTTTTGCCTGGGCCACGGGTAGCAGATTTGATAAGCATGGTGTTTGGTTTTTGGGCGGTGATCACCCTGCGGATTTGGGGCAGGCAGGAATGGAAACCAAGCTTAGAACCTGTGCAGCCCAGGGTGGTGGCGCTTCTCGGTGTTGCCAGGAGGGGTTGGGGACGGTCGGGGGTGCGGCTGCAGGTTTGATAAGCTCGATTTCCGGGTGTGGGCCCTCGGGCTTGGGCTTGTTTTGGAGCAAAATCCGAGGAAGTTAGCGAGAGGGGAGTCCGCGATCCAGTAGCCTGAGGGATTGGAGGGGCAGGGGAATTTGGCTTCATACTTGATAAGCATGGTCTTTGGTTGGCGGCAGGAATTTTCCTGCGGATTCGGGGCGGCGTGGGCCGGCTCGGGAAGAAGACCGAGCTTATCAAATGTGCTGCCGCCTTGGGCGCCGTGGCGGGGTGGTGCGGCGCGGAGCGGCGGCGGCAGGGTGGGGGCGCCACGCCACAAGGCGCCACGGCCATGGGCACTGCCACGGGCGCCCAGCCCGGCCCGACCGGTGGGGGATAATTAGGATATATGCCATGACAGATTTTGTAGGTGCGGGCCGGTATGCGCCCAGTCCCAGTGGGGACCTTCACTTCGGAAACCTCCGTACGGCGGTGCTGGCCTGGCTGTTCGCTAGAACAACTGGTCGAGCATTCTATCTCCGGGTGGAGGATATTGATACTGGGCGGTCGTCGGCGGAGTCGGCGGCCCAGCAGATCGCCGATTTGGCGGATTTAGGCCTGGATTGGGATGGGGAGGTGCTGTACCAGTCGCAAAGATTTGAGGATTATGCTGCGGCTTTGGTGAAATTACCGCACTACGAATGCTATTGCTCCCGGAAAGAAATAGCCGAGGCATCCCAGGCGCCGCACAGTATACCGGGCCACTATCCGGGGACTTGCCGGGACCTCACGGAAGACGAACGTATGTTCAAACGGGCCGAATTGATTGGGCAAGGTCGGGTGCCGGCCCTGCGGCTCCGGGCCGAAGTCACTAAGTGGCAGATCCACGACTATTACGCCGGGGAGGTGGTGGGAGAAGTCGACGACATGGTGCTGCGCCGGGGCGGGTCGCAACCAGACTGGGCATATAACCTGGCTGTCGTCGTAGACGACGCCTACCAGGGGGTGGATCAGGTGGTTCGGGGTGATGACCTGCTCAGCTCCGCACCACGGCAGGCCTACCTGGCGCATCTTCTTCAGCTGCCGGTGCCGGAATATGTGCATGTGCCGCTGGTCATGAATGCGGCCGGCCAACGGCTGTCAAAACGGGACGGGGCGGAGGTGACCCTGCGAAGCATGCGGACACAAGAGATGTTCCCGCGCATCGCGGCGTCGTTAAGCTATGAGGCGGAAACACCCCAAGAGCTGCTGAAACAGTTCCGGCCGGAGCGGCTTTCGCGCGAACCGTTCGTGCTAAAATAACTCGGTGGCCGCATCTGCATCAAACCGAACACCCGCATCGGCCGCAATCGCCGCAGCCGTCGCGCGGATCGTGGACCGGTCGCAGGGGAGGGCGAACAGGTCAATGTGGGATAGGAGCTTCTTCGTGATCGGGCGCTTCGCATCCCAAAAAACCAGGGACTGGATAAACGCCTGACACTCGGGGCTACGAAGAATCGCCGTGACCAGGGCCGCATGCGTGCTGTTTTCAAACGGCAGAAAATAGCAGGTGTCGTCCAATACCACCGGCCGGGCACCACGCGGTGTTTTTGCCTGTGTGACCAGCTGAAACCGGGACTCCTTGTGCATGCCGGAACAGCTCACCTTCAAGGGGGCAAACGTGTAGTCGCCGTGGCCAAACACCGAAAACCGGGGACGATTCCGGTAAATCATCGACTTGCGATTGTCTAGAGCGGCGGCGTGCCCAATGAGGTAGCGCCACACCTTCGGCGCCGTGTATTGCAGGTGGGCGGTGTCCTCACCAAATTTGTGCTGCGGCACCAGCACCCATCGGGAGGGGTGCTGATGGCGGCCCCGAAACACATCGGTGCCCTTGAGCAGGGGGTAAATGTATTCGGACTCTAAATTCTCCGGGAACGACGTGAATTCGAACACCCGGGCGGCATCATGCTTCAGGCCAGACCGCCACGTATAGGGGCTGGGGCCGTCGGCGGAACGAACCAACTGGTAGGCATCGAGATCCGACACGAGCGTGGTTCCGACAACACCCCAACGGCGGGCAATCTTGCCGGCGCCTTCGAATAGGTTTTCGTGCACATCAATGGTGTAGTTTCCCTGGGGGAGTGCTGGGTCGATGGTGAGCGTGAACCAGCAGGCGTCGACCTCCGCGTTAAACCAGCGGCGGGCGTTGATGGGGTAGAGCGCGGCCGTAGCCACCTGGATGCGGGCCCGGGCACACTCCACAAGAACATTGCGCGCAACATGAGTCTTGCAGAGCATGCCCAGGCGCAGCGGTTGGCCCCGCAGCTCCGTGAGGGCCTTGAGAATAATGTATTCGCACACGTCAAAGTTGGAGCTTCCCAGCAGGGCGGCAATGCCCGGCATCCCCTTATAGTTTTTCTTCGGGGGAATATTATTCGATCCCATGCGGTTGAGCTCTGCGGCGGTGACCCACGGTGGATTCCCAATAACGAACAGCGGCGCGGTCGGGTCTGGCCAGGAAATGTCGGCCAGGTTGCGGGTGAATATGTTGGCGTGCGCCACCGTGCCATAGTTGCGCGCTACCTGCACATAGTCGGCATTAATGTCGATCCCATACCTGATTGACATCGGGTTTCGCTCCTGGGTCGCCCGCAGAAACGCCCCCCGCCCGCACGTGGGTTCCAGCACCCGAATCGGCCCATGCTGCGGCAACGCCAGCACCTCCAGGCAGCGGCGCGCCAGTGCCAGCGGGGTTTGAAAATCGCCGAATTCGTTGTTGGGCATACCGCCACTGTAATTCCCCGCTTGCCGACGAGCTCACGTGGCTAACCCAATTCTGGGGTGGCAGCCGTGGGGAAATACGAAATCAGTAATTGCTTCAGATTCCGAATATATGTGCGGGGCGCCCGGGAGTTGGCGTGATTTTAGTACCAGACTCACGCAATTTCTCCCCCTTGCGGGGGTAGGCCTGATGGCCGTTGTGGCGGATGATCGGAGCGCCCTTCCGCCCCCGGCAAGTGTCCCCAAGAACTGAACTTGAAAAGGGTGTTTTTGGTTGGCATGCTCCCCGATTTGGGGGTGGAGTGGGGAAAGCGACATTGAACCGGTCAGGGTGATGGGGAGCACTGTTTTTCTGGAGGTTTCGGCCGGGAGGTGGGCGTCGCAAAGCAAAACCCCGGCTCTGGGAAAGAACCGGGGTGATAGAGCGGAGGATGTGGGATTTGAACCCACGAGGGGCGTTAGCCCCGCACGCGTTCCAGGCGTGTGACATAGGCCGCTAGTCGAATCCTCCAACGTACATGCGTATGTACCACGGACACTTTACCTAACTGTACAGCAACTTCCAAATCCACCCGCGCGCCCGGCCCTGTCCAGCGGAAACGGCGGCTGGTTGGGTTTATCGGCAACTTTCGGCTAGAGTCAAGTGCAGGACTTCGCATGGCGTATATCTCGTGAACCCCCCCAGGGCAGGAATGCAGCAAGGGTCAGCGGGCTCTGACGGGTGTGCGGAGTCCCCTTTTGTGTTTTTGGGGCAGGGGTTTGGGGGTTGCTGGAAACTAGCGGCGAAAACTGGGGGATGACGCTAAAGTTTGTTGGAGAAATCCCAACCATACTGTTACCTAAGGTGGATCATCGTGACCCTACGTGACTATGACGCTGAACGCCTCGCAGCCTTCACCAAAGACATCAACGCAAAATACGACGAGCTCAAGGCCCGCAACCTCGCGCTCGACCTCACCCGCGGCAAGCCATCCGCCGAACAGCTAGACTTCTCCAACGCCATCCTGGCCCTGCCCGGCGTGGACGACTACCGCGCCGCCGACGGCACCGACTGCCGTAACTATGGGGGCCTGACCGGCATCAAAGACATTCGCGCTCTCTGGGCTGAAGCTCTCGGTCTGCCGGTCGATAATGTGATCGCTGGCGACGCCTCCAGCCTGAACATCATGTTCGACCTCATCTCCTTTGCCTTCTTGTTCGGTACCAACGATTCCGAGCGGCCCTGGCGGGACGAGCCCAAGGTCAAATGGCTGTGTCCGGTTCCCGGCTACGACCGGCACTTCAGCATTACCGAACTGTTCGGCTTCGAGATGCTCCACGTCCCCATGACCGACGACGGCCCCGACATGGCTGTGGTCAAGGAACTGGTCAAGGATCCCGCGGTCAAGGGCATGTGGACCGTTCCCATCTTCGGCAACCCCACCGGCGTGACCTTCTCCGAGGCCACCTGCAAGGAACTCGCCGCCATGGACACCGCAGCCCCCGACTTCCGCATCATTTGGGACAACGCCTACGCCATCCACACCCTCACCGACGAATTCCCGGTCATCCACAATGTGCTGGAGCTGTCCGCGGCGGCTGGTCACCCCAACCGGTTCTGGTTCATGTCTTCCACCTCGAAGATCACCCACGCCGGGTCGGGCGTATCCTTCTTCGCGTCCTCCACCGCCAACCTGGACTGGTACGCCAGCTACGCCAACATTCGGGGCATCGGGCCGAACAAGATCAACCAGCTGGCCCACGCAAAATATTTTCAGGATGTGGCCGGGCTCAAGGCCCTCATGCAGAAGCATGCCGGTTCGCTCGCCCCCAAGTTCGAACGGGTGCTCACCATTTTGGAGGAGCGCCTCGGCGACTACGGCGTGGCTACCTGGACGAAGCCGAAGGGCGGCTATTTTATCTCCCTGGATGTGGTGGATGGTACCGCCAGCCGGGTGGTGGAGTTGGCGAAGGAAGCCGGCATTGCCCTGACCGCCGCCGGTTCCTCCTACCCGCTCAAGCAGGATCCCAATGACCGCAACATTCGGTTGGCGCCGTCCCTGCCGCCGGTGTCCGAGCTAGAGATTGCCATGGATGGCGTGGCCACCTGCGTGCTCAAGGCCGCCGCGGAGAAGGCCGCAGCCAGCTAAGACGCTTTACGACGCGGCGGGCGTGGCCGTGGGCGGCGGGTGTCGGCGCTGCTGGTGGTCGGCGCCGGTGGGGCCCAACCCCAACCCGCAAGGCGCGTGCCCTGCCGCACCGCTGCGTTGCTGCCGCCGCGCCACACTGCACCACCACCGCGCCGTGATTCCGAGCCCCCATAACCTAAGAAAGTATGCAATGGATATTCATGAAACCGCCGCCTGGATCGATGGTCTATTCGATGGAGAAATGAGTCTTCACGAGGCGAAACGGGAGGAACGGTATCCCACCATCCTGGCGACTTTCGAAACGGAAGAACAAATATCCCTCTGCTCGACCATCGGATTTAACGAGGTGGACACGGGGCTGGAATCGGGTGGGCTCGATGTGAGGTGTGAGTTTTTCACGATCACGGAAGCGTCGCAAAGCGATGCCATGCACGTTGTGGACGCTACCGTGCAAACCCTGGTGCAGGCCAATGGCACGCTGCATGCGCAACCCGACACTATTATCCCCGGCATTGGCCTGGCGGTGCTGCCCGAACATCTCACCGTTTGCCATGGGCTTTTCGTGGCCCCGGAGGTGTGGGGGCCGTCGGTGCCGCAGTTCATCGAGGAAGATCGGTGGACGCTCATGCTGGAATTGCTGCTGATTACCGAGGACGAGTTCAACTACGCCGTCACCTACGGCGCGCGAGACCTCCTGGATGAGCTGGAAAAAACCGGGGTTAACCTGCTCGATTGGCAACGGTAGGCCAGTTACTATTGTGTCCGCATGTGGTAGGCGTCATGCGGTAATCTGGAACCCGTGGCTTTATATCGCAAATATCGCCCGGGTTCCTTCAACGAACTGGTCGGTCAAGAACAAGTAACCGTGCCACTGTCGGCGGCGCTCGACAATGGCCGAATCAACCACGCCTACCTTTTCTCCGGCCCCCGCGGTTGCGGCAAAACCTCCTCTGCCCGCATTATGGCCCGTTCGCTCAACTGTGTGAATGGGCCCACCTCAAAACCCTGTGGAAAATGCAACTCATGTGTGTCCCTTGCCGCCAACGGGCCCGGCAACCTGGACGTGACCGAGCTCGACGCCGCCAGCCACAACGGTGTTGACGACATGCGGGAACTCCGCGACCGCGCCATGTTTGCGCCCGCCGAATCCCGCTACCGCATCTTCATCATCGACGAAGCACACATGATAACCAACCAGGGTTCGAACGCGCTTTTGAAAATTGTGGAGGAGCCGCCCGCGCACCTCATCTTCATTTTCGCCACCACCGAACCCGAAAAAGTGATCGGAACCATCCGGTCCCGCACCCACCATTATCCCTTCCGTCTCCTCACCCCCCAGGCCATGCGCGGCCTGCTGGAACGCACCGTCGCTGCCGAAGACGCCATCATTGAAGAATCCGTGTATCCGCTGGTCATCCGTGCCGGCGGCGGCTCACCCCGCGACACGCTCTCCATCCTCGACCAACTCCTCGCCGGCACCGGCCCCGACGGCCTCACCTACCAATACGCCCGCATGCTCCTCGGCGTCACCGACGACACGCTTATCGACGCCACTATCGCCGCCCTCGCCACCAACGATCGTGCCAGCCTCTTCACCACGGTCGATGACGTCATCGAGGCCGGCCTGTCGCCCCGAAAATTCTCCGAAGACCTCCTCGACCGCCTGCGCGACCTCATGCTGCTCCAAGCCGTCCCCGATGCCGTCAACCTAGGACTGGTCGACGCCCCCACGGATCGGGGTGAAATTCTCCTGCAACAAGCACAAGAGTTCGACTCGCAACGAATTCCCCGGATCGCCGGCATTCTCAACGATGGCCTCAGCAGCCTCAAAGGCGCAACCAGCCCCAGGCTGCTGCTGGAAATCCTTTGCGCAAAAATGCTCATAGAGCCGGGAGGACAAGCGGCCCCCGCACCTGCGCCGTCCGCACAGCCTGCGTGGCCTGCGCCAGCCGTTCCTGCATCGACACCATCATCAAAATACGAGCGGCCCTCCCAACGTCGCGCCCGCGAAGCCCAAGAAGCCCGTAACGTGGCCGAAAAACCCGAGGTTGTCGAGGCAGTGGCCGAGGCGAAACCCCGGGAATCCGAGGAATCCCCGGAAACCCAGTCGACGCCGCCCCAGCCGGCGTCGACAAGCGTGCACGTGCAACCCATTGACACCATCAAAAACGCCTGGGACAAAATCCGCTCAACAGTATCGAAAACCAATGCGGTTGCGGGCATCCTCCTCACCGGGGCCCAACCTTTGGGAATCGCGGACGAAACGCTGGTTCTGGGGCACAACACGGGGGCGCTGGCTTCGCGGCTCAACGCACCCGAGCACAATGCCACAATCCAGAGTGCTGTTTTGGAAACCACCGGGCTAGAGCTGGAAGTGCGATGCGAGGTGGGCACCAACCCAAAAGTGTTCGGCTTTGAGATCGACAACCCAAAGCCCGTATGGAACCCCGAACAGGATGCCGGCGAGGCCGGGAGCGCTGGGGGTGCCCAAGAAACCGCTGTACAAGAGGTGGAATCGGCCAATCCAGTGGCGGCCGAGCAGGCGGAACCGGCACAGCCCGAGCCCACGCCGGAGCCGGCAGAATCAGGGCACACACCGAAGCTGGCGAAGTCTGACGTGGATTCGGGGCTCGTACAGTCGCCTGAGGATGCGACAGAACCGGAAGCCACGCCACCCTCGCCGCCCACGCCGGAGCCTGCACGGGAAGTCGCGCCGGAGCCCGAGCCGTCTGCACCACCCTCGTCCCCCGCGCTTGCAGCCCCGGAAGACACCTGGGGTGAACCCGCGCGACTCGGCGGAGCACCAGAATCCGCGTCTGACATGCCCAAACCAGACAGTGCTGTCGTTCCTGAAGACGCTTCTGAGGCCGGCACCAACCCTGCTGTCTCGCCTAACCAGCAGTCCAGCACCGCCAGCCCTGCTGTCGAATCTGCAACCAGCATTTGGGGGCAACCGGCACAACTAGGAGGCGGTGGAGGCCCTGCCCACCAGCCAACTCACCAACCCACCTACCAGGCGCAGCCCGCCCAACCGGCACACGAACGACCCGCGCCCCAAGCACAAACCCAACCTCAGCCATCAGTAAAACCCACGACCTCAACGTGGCGGGAACGGGCGCGCCGGGGAAATAAACTCCTGGCGGAGCAACAGAATGCGCCCCGGTTCTCGGATGGAACCCCGGCACCGCCGGAACCATCGGAACCATGGGACGCGCCCCCGCCACCCCCACCGCCGGCTGAGGTGCCCGAGATGTCTGCGCCGGAGCTCGGAGCGGAGGCTGGGTTCGGGGCTGGGGCAGCGCCGGTGCCTGGAGCTGCGCCCGGTCAGTCGGTGCCGCCTGCGCCCAAGGGAGCACCCGAGCCTCCTGAGCAGCGGGAATCAGTGGTATCTGCGGCTCAGGTGGGTCCCGCGGGTCCGGCGTCGCCTGGAGCGTCGGCGCCCACGTCTGTGGCATCCGCAGCCCCCACGCGGTCGTCCCAGAACGCGGCCCCCGCCCCCACCCCTGCCTCTGGTAGCGGCAGTGGAAGCGGCCTTGGTGCCGGCACCGCCGGCGCCCCCACCAGCAACGCACCATCCCACCGGCACCATCAGCACCATCAGTCCCGCCAGCCCCACCGGCCTGGTGATGAGGAGGCCGAGATGATGCACCAGGCGGCCACGGAGCTGGGGGAGCACGACCATCGTGATGCCATGACCATTGCGATTTCCCTGGTGGAGCAGGAGCTTGGGGGGCGCGTCGTATAGTCGTCGTATAGCGAAAGCGTTGTGGCCTGGCGCGTGTCTGAGTATGCATGATAGCTGCTATGGCAGGTACACTTGAGCGGCGAAACTCTAGAGAAAGGCAAAATGATGAGTCAACCTGATATGTCCGATATTTTGGCCCAGGCGCAGGAAATGCAGGCTAAGCTGCAGGCTGCGCAGGAAGAGATTATGTCGTCCATTGTGATTGGGCAGGCTGGCAATGGGCTGGTGTCGGTGTCGATGCAGGGTTCCGGCACTGTCACGTCGGTGAACATTGATCCGAAGGTGATCGACCCCGAAGACCCCGACACTTTGCAGGACCTCCTGGTTGGCGCCTACAACGATGCGCACGGCCAGCTCGCCAAGATCGCCCAGGATAAGATGGGGCCCTTGCAAGGCGCCATGGGTGGCTTCGGATTCTAGTCTGCATATTATGCATCCCCGGCCCTTTGTGGTCGGGGTTTTCCATTCGCTTTACGACGCCCTCCCGGCCGGCCCAACCCCTTGTGCCTTACACACCTCCGGCAGCATGTTTGCTAAGCATGGTTTTCTGTTTCTGTTGTGCTCAATCCCCAGGAGCTGGCTTGCCCTAATGCCGGAAACCATGCTTAGAACTTCTGAAGCCCAGGTGGGCTGGCGGTGGTGCTCTTGCCCTTTTTGACCGAAGACCATGCTTAGCAGTCGTGAAGCGGGGTGGGTTGATTGGTTTTCTTCCAGGACAGTTTTAGCCCTCGGTCACATTGCAGATCTGCTAAGCATGGTTTTCTTTTTCTGGTGCACTAAATCACCAGGGGTCGGCTGGCTCTAAAACTGGAAACCATGCTTAGAATTATTGCTATCACCTGGGGGGTAAAGATACCTTTACTAGCCTGCTTAAGCTTCAGGTGTTCTAAGCATGGTGTTTGGTTATTGTGGTTGGTTTTCTCTAGGGTTTTACAGTCGACTGGGATGAAAACCATGCTTAGCAAACGTGCGGCATAGTTGTGGTGTTGGTGTGGGGTGCTGCCGCTCAGTAGCGGCCCGATCAGCTCACTTTGTCGCAGATCTGCTAAGTATGGTTTTGGGTGGAATCCGGTTGCTATAGGGCTTCCGGAACACGGAAACCATGCTTAGAACACCTGAAGCCCCGGAGGTGTCGCGCCCCGCCCCGTTGTTTCATGTCCGGGCGGTGTGGGAGAATCAACGTCGAGTGATGAAAGGATGAGGTGCGGTGTTTGAAGGCCCGTTGCAGGATTTGATTGATGAATTGTCGCGTCTGCCTGGGGTGGGGCCGAAGAGTGCGCAGCGTATCGCGTTTCACCTGCTGCATGTGGATCCGATAGACATTACTCGGCTGCAGGCTGCGCTGGGGGCCGTCCAGCAGGGGGTGAGTTTTTGCCGGATCTGCCACAATATTTCCCGGGATGAGGTGTGTCGGATTTGCGCGGATTCGGGCCGGGACCGGTCGACAATTTGCGTGGTTGAGGAGCCCAAAGACATCCAGGTTCTCGAACGTACTGGCGAATTCAATGGGCGGTATCATGTGCTCGGTGGGGCATTGGATCCGCTGAATAGCATTGGCCCGAAGGAGTTGAACATCACTGCCTTGTTGCAACGGATCGGCGGGGTGCTGCCGGATCGGGAGTTGGCGGATTCCACCCCGGAGCAGCCATTATTCGACACCACCCCGGAGATCACCGAGGTGATTCTCGCCACCGACCCCAACACTGAGGGTGAGGCCACCGCGAGCTATTTGGCGCGGCTGCTCAAGGATTTTCCGGGGCTGGTGGTGTCTCGTCTCGCATCCGGCATGCCATTAGGCGGCGATTTGGAGTTTGTGGACGAGCTCACCTTGTCGCGGGCGCTCAGCGGCCGGCTAACGCTGTAGCCGTTCCTTCCGCAGCTTGTCGACGACCGGAAGGTCCAACGGCTGCAGTTCGGACATGGGCATGTCCAATGCCCACGCCAGGAGAAGATCCGCCAGTTGGGGGTTGCGGGCCAGGACCGGCCCGTGCATATAGGTGCAGATGATACTGCCCTGAACTGCGCCTTCGTAGGTGGGCTGCTCGGTATCGGAGTTGCCCACCCCATGGGTGACGATGCCTAATGGTTTCGCATCCGACCCGAGAATGCTGGAGCCGAAATGGTTACCAAACCCGGTGAGCGGTTCGGTGAGGCCGGCGGTGATGCCGCCATCGTTGGGGTGGGGGGTGGATTGGAGTTCTCCGATGAACCGCTTTTTCAGGCTGCCGGTGGTAGCGTCGATAAGCCCGGCGCCGGTAACCATCCTATTATCAGCGCGGAACGATTCACCAAGAACCTGCAACCCGGCGCAGATCGCCAGGATGGGGCGGCCGGCCGCCGCCGCTTTGTGTAGGCCACCGTCGTTGTTGATGTGTTCCGCGGCAAGGATTTGGGCGGTGTCTTCGCCACCGCCGAGGCAGTACACGTCAAGGCTGGTGGGGATGGGGTCGCCAAGGTGGATGCGCACGATGTTTGCGTCGAAGCCACGCATGCGGGCGCGTTGGCGTAGCACGAGGGCGTTGCCGTCATCGCCGTAGGTGCCGAGTACGTCGGGCAGAACCAAACCAATCTGTAGGGTGCTCATTTAATGTGTCTCCGCTTCAATCCGGCGCACCAATGCGCGTTTAAGATCCCGAAATGCCGTATAGTTGGCCAACACTTCCACTCGGCCTTCCGGGCAGGCCAGAACGGCGTCCATCATATTGGGGACGAGTTCGTGTTGAATGTCGGCGTAGGTGAGGCGCACCGCGAGGTCTGTGCCGCGTTCCCCGGAGGCTTTCACCACGAGTTCGCCAAAGTCTTCAAATCGGACATCCCACAGCCAGGACAGGTCTTCCCCGTCCGCAACCTGACCATTGACAGCAATAACGAGGCCGTCGGCGGTGCGGTCCACCATGGACATGGCTTCCTGCCAGCCGGCCGGGTTTTTGGCGAGGAGGAGGTGTATGTCCCGGTTGCCGAGCCGGAGGGTGGAGTAGCGGCCAGCCACATCGTCTACGGTTTCGACCGCGGACACTGCCACGTCGAGGGGGATGCCGAAGCATTCCACGGCTGCCGCGACCGCCTGGGTTGCGTTCCCCCGGTTGGCGGTTCCCGGTAGTTTCAGGGCGAGTGGCGCTATATCGTTGGTGGGGGTATGGATGCCTTCTGGGGTGATGGTCCAGGTGGGTTCCGGTCGGCGGAATATTGTGCCGTCGGCCAGCGGTTGGACGGCTTCCCACGTGCCGTCCGGGTGGTGGATGATGCGCCCACCGGTTCGGGGGCAGGACACCGAGTCGCCTTTCCAGCCGGCGCCGGCCGACACCCACACCACGTTTTTCGCTTCCCACGCCACCGAGGTGACCAGCACATCGTCGCAGTTGGCGATGACAGTCATGGTTGGGTGGTTGAGGACACATTGCCGGGGGGCGCGTTCGCTTTTATTGATTTCGCCCACCCGGTCGAGTTGGTCCCTCGACAGGTTGAGGAGCACCAGGCAGGATGGTTGCAGCCGGTCGGCCACCGAGGGGACGTGGAGTTCATCGCATTCTAGGACCACGTGGCTGGCTTCTTGGCCGGCCATGAGGGCGGTGATAATGCCGGCGTCCATGTTATCGCCGCCTTCGTTGGTGGCTACTTGGTGTGCGCTGCGAATCGCGGTGGTGAGCATTCGGGTGGTGGTGGATTTACCGTTGGTGCCGGTGATGAGCGCGACCGGCCGGCCGAATCCCAGGTTTTTCATGATCTGGGGGTCGATTTTTTCCGCAACCAGTCCGCCAATCATGCCGCCGGAGCCACGCCCGGTGGCACGAGAAGCGAAAGTAGCAAGCCGCGCCAGCCCAATGGCCGCCCTGGTGCGCGCGCGTAAACGAGGGAACTTCATGAGGAAAGAGTCTAGTCCTAAACTATCGCCTGGAAACTCGCCGACTGCCCTTTTTCCGTGGTTGGCGTGTTGATCGCCCGGTAATTGAGCGAAGTACCGGCGAAGTTTCCGGCGGCGGGGTTGGTTCGCCGGGGGTAATTTGTGTGGTGGTAATTAGCGTGAGGAACTCATCATCTGTCATGAGTGGCACGCCTTTTCGGGCCGCATGCATGGCCTTGCCGGACAGGTTGTTTCGCTTGTTGCATACCACCAATGACGTTTGTCGCGTCACCTTTTCGGAGTAGGAGAGGTCGTGCGTGGTGATTGCCCGAATGATGTCGTCGGGGTCTGCGGTGATTTCGGGGGCCACGACGATTTGCATGCCCTGGACCAGGGTGCCGGCGAATACGCCCGGGTTGTGGAATTTCGGGGTGGCGGTTGCCGCGGCCACCCGGGTGCTGGAGCGTTGCAGCCCGAACCGGTCTGGTTGGAGTTCGTCCGGCTTGACGACGACCACGTGGTCGGGGTCGCGGAAGAACATGTCGGCCACCAGGAGGGTTTCCGCCCGGGTGACGTCGAATTCTGGTTGGCGGGCCCGTTCCACTGTTGCGGTTGCCGGCTCGCACTCCACCCCCAGCATTCGCGCAGCCGTTCGAATGCGGGTGTCGGGGAGGTCCACGCCCCGCCGTCGAGCGGTGGCCAGCATGTCGACGATTCCCACCGGCCGGGGCACGTGCCCGACGCGTTGCCGGCGCCGGGGTTTTCCTCGGCTTCTCCGCCGCCGGTTTGCCCGGGCGGCCGCCGTCATCGCCCGCCGCGCCTCTTTATGGATGAATCCCCACACCAGTGGCACATTATGGGTGATCATGGTGCGGCCGTCTATGGTTTTGCCCAATGCTTTGAGGATGGAGCTGAAGGATTTCCCGTCGGCGATTTCCTCCCGGGATAACCCGTGCATGTGTTTGGGGCCCGGATCGTCCGGCACCGATAACACCGCGTGGAAGTCGGAATCCGGCTCCCCGGAGGCGGTCAACACCACCGCATCAATGACCACCAGCTGCGCGGTTGACGGGTGAATGCCCGTGGTTTTCACGGTCACGGCCACAAATGGGGTGCGGGCCAATTCCTCGGCCCGCTCCTGGGACACCTCCCGGGGTTTCGGGGTGGCCGCGGGGGATTGCGGCTGCGGTTGGGATTGTGATTGGGGTTTGTGTGCCGCGCCGCCCGACCGGCGGCGCCGAGAACGCCGGCGTGGATCAGTGGTCATAACGGTTTAGTGTAGCCGGTTGCACCGGCTTTCCCACCGTTGGCGCGTCGTAAAGCTTAAAAAGCCTGGTATGCGCGGTTCACCGCCGACGTGACCGCCTTCAGCGACGCATAGGTGATGGACCCGGCGATGCCCACGCCCCACACCTTCTGGCCGTTCACGTCGGCGAAAATGTAGGCGGCGGCCTCCGCATCATCACCCGCGGTCCGGGCGTGCTGGGTGTATTCCTGCACCTCAACATCAATCCCCAACTGCTCCAGCGCATTCGCGTACGCCGCGATCGGACCGTTGCCCGTGCCACTGACCGTCACCGATTCCCCTTGGAACCGCAGCTCAGCCGTGATCTTCGCCTGGTCCCGCTCCGTCACCGCCGCATCCACACGCATGGCCACCTGCTCCAGGGGGGTGGTCGCATCCAGGTAGGTTTCGGCGAAAATGTCCCACATGGCTTTCGACTCGATCTCACCGCCCTGCGCATCGGTCACGTCCTGCACCACCGACGAGAACTCCACCTGCATGGGCCGCGGCAACACCATGCCATGATCCGTCTTCATGATGTAGGCCACGCCGCCCTTGCCGGATTGCGAATTCACCCGAATCACTGCCTCGTAGTTTCGGCCCACATCCTTCGGGTCGATCGGCAGGTAGGGGACCTCCCACAGCTCGTCCCGCAACTGCTCCCACTTCACATCGCTGTGGTTCGCGCCCGGATGCACCCGGGCGGCCATCGCATCCAGCCCCTTATTCACCGCATCCTGGTGCGACCCGGAGAACGCGGTAAACACCAGGTCACCGCCGTAGGGATGCCGCTCCGGCACCCGCAGCTGGTTGCAGTACTCCACAGTGGAGCGAATCTGGTTGATATTGGTGAAATCAATCTGCGGATCCACGCCCTGTGTCAACAGATTCAACCCCAGCGTGACCAGGCACACGTTGCCGGTGCGTTCGCCGTTCCCAAACAGACAGCCCTCGATCCGGTCCGCGCCGGCCATGAACGCCAGCTCGGCGGACGCCACCCCGGTGCCCCGATCGTTATGTGGGTGCAGCGACAAAATAATGGAATCCCGCCGGTTCAAATTCCGGTGCATCCACTCGATCGCATCCGCATACACGTTCGGAGTAATCATCTCCACCGTGGACGGCAGGTTAATAATGATCGGATTCTCCGGGGTGGGGTCCATGACCTCCACCACCGCGTCCACGACTTCCTTCGCATACGCCAATTCGGTGCCGGTAAACGACTCCGGGGAATACTCCCACCGCCAATTCGTGTTCGGGTATTCCTTGGCGATCGTTTTAATCAATTCGCCGGCATCCGTGGCCAGTTTCTTGATTGCGGCTTTGTCCTTACGGAACACCACATTCCGCTGCAAAATCGACGTGGAATTATAGAAGTGCACAATCACATTCTTTGCACCCTCGCAGGCCTCAAACGTGCGGCGAATCAGGTGCTCCCGGGCCTGCACCAGCACCTGAATGGTCACATCGTCCGGGATCATGTCCTGCTCGATGATCTCCCGGACAAAATCGAAATCGGTTTGTGACGCCGACGGGAACCCCACCTCAATCTCTTTGTACCCCATCTGCACCAGCAGGTTAAACATGCGGCGTTTCCGCTCCGGGCTCATCGGATCAATCAGCGCCTGGTTTCCGTCCCGCAAATCCACCGCACACCAGGCTGGCGCGTGCGTGATCTTATTATCCGGCCAGGTGCGGTCCGGCAGGGTGACATCCTCAACCTCCTGGGCGAACGGCTGATAGCGGTGCGCTGGCATGGCGGAACCGCGCTGCTTATTCCATTTCGGCTGGTCTGCGGGCGGCTCCCCGGCAGGCTTGGTGATGTCACTAGTGGGGGCGGAAATAAAAGTGTCATGGATGGCCATGGTGAAAATCCCTCTAAAACAGTTGATGTGATATGTCACGGCCGGCACTTGAAAAGTCGATGCGAAACCCCGCGACGGGGAGCCGGCCGTTGATCCTCAACAGATTCTAGACCCAAGACCCGCCGCGGCTCAGAAGGAGGAGGCCATGAAGGCGGCTCGCACACGCACGCAGCATGCGTCACATCATACCGCAATTTGTTGAATCCGGCATACTTTCCCTCCCCACTCTGCTTGACGACGCCACCCAAGGTGCGTTGCCGGCTTGAGCTTGGGTGGCTTGGGCGGCAGCCCGGCGGGGCCTGGTGGCAGGGTGGTGTGGTCTGGTGCGTGGCCAGTCTGGCGGTCTGGCGGCGCCACCGCCCCCCTCGACCCGGCAGCATATTTGCTAAGCATGGTCTTTGAATTTCACCACCTCAAACTCCCAGGAGCAATAGCCCACCCAACTCAAAGACCATGCTTAGAAGACGTGCTGTTTTTGTGGGGTGGTCATGCCCTTTGGCCTGGAGCCCATAGCTAATCTGGTAGCAAGTTGTCTAAGCATGGTTTCCATTCTGGAAGCCCCTCACAACAGCGCAATTTTGCCGGAAACCATGCTTAGAACACATGCAGCCTTTGAAGGGGTTGGAGCTGCATACTCGATAAGCTTGGATTGCGCGTTTTTGAGGGGCACGGTGAACTCTCTGGGATCGGAAACCATGCTTATCGGTTTTGCTGTCCGTCTGGTTTTAGGTGCTGTCTCCATGACTTATCATGCTGCATTTCTTCTAAGCATGGTGTTTGGGTGTTGTGGGTTGTTTCCCCTGGGGTTTGTGGTCGGCCGAAATGGAAACCATGCTTAGCAAACATGCGGCATGGTTGTGGTGTTGTTGAGGGTTGAGGCTGCTCAACAGAAGCCTCGATCGGCTCACCGTGTCGCATACCTGCTAAGCATAGTTTTGGGGGAAATCCGGTTGCTGCAGGGCCTCCAGAACACAGAAACCATGCTTAGAACACCTGAAGCCCTGGGCGGGTGGTGCGCAATGGCGCAGCATGGGTAGCAAATCATGAAAACCGCCGAAACAATCGAAACAACCGAAATCGCCGAAACCACCAAAAACACCCAACTCTGTGGGGGTGTACACCCACCACCAGGATGCGGGAAAACCTGCGATTATGATTGAGTGGAACACGTGAGTAGCAACAGTGTGGAATCCGCAAAGGAACCGAAGTCGCCGAAGGAACCGGTAGAAGCGGGCCCTAGGCCCCCGGGGTCCCACGATGTCCCTGGTGTCTCCGGAACTCCTAGGAAGAGTTCGACAACGACTACTATATGTTCGAGCAAAACGGCA
>ERZ773008.743-NODE-743-length-23790-cov-9.409227_pt1 | contig 23790 bp, 20 predicted proteins | sample MGYA00580664_ERZ773008 | MGnify/ENA primary metagenome ERZ773008 (study PRJEB29015, sample SAMEA2738016) | human oral metagenome | biome: human oral; feature: human-associated habitat; material: dental | place: China | collected 2048 ... | reverse complement strand
CGCCAACAACATGGGGTGGGGCGCGAAGGTCACCGCCTTCGGGCACAGCGCCTTCCTGGCCGCCGACCTCATGGACACCGAGTCCGACTGGGAGACCCGCAACGGCATCGAGGACAGGGTCGCCGCCGCCGTCGGCAAAGTGGACCTGCTCAAAGCCGGGCACCACGGCCTGCCGAGCTCGAACTTCGAGAACCTCCTCACCACCCTCGCCCCCTCCGCTATCGCGCAGACCGGCTTGCACCAGAACGCCCCCGACCGCCTCAGCGCCTCCGTCATCAACGGGAGCGGCGCTCGGTGGTACCCCATGGGCAATATCTGGGAGCTCACCCACATCCCGGCGCTGGTCGCCACCTTCACCGCCAGGGGCCTCCAGTACACCGATATGTCCGCCGCCTCGTGGGGGCACGAGTACCGGGATGTGAGCCCGCGCGCGTGGTGGTTCCGGGGCGGCGCGCCCTCCGCGACGACCGGGTGGTGGCGCGGCCAGTCGGGCAACTGGTACTACTTCCAGGGCTCTCCGTCGTCGGTGCGCTCCCAGTGGGTGCGCGACAAGGGAAAGTGGTACTGGATGCGCGAGGACGGGTCCATGGCCCCCAGCGGGTGGGTCGATGACGGCAACGCCCAGTTCTACCTGGATGCCAACGGCAATCCCACGGCCTCGGGCTGGACGAGGATCGACGGCGCCTGGTACCTCCTGGCCGACGGGCGCGCGAGGACCGGGTGGGTCCAGGACGGCGCTTCCTGGTACTACCTCGATCCCGCGGACGGTGGGGCGATGGCCACGGGGTGGGCGCGGGATTCCAAGGGGGTGTGGTACTCCTTCGATTCCTCGGGCGCTATGCGCTCGTCCCAGTGGGTGCGCACTGGTTCCCAGTGGTACCGCCTGGGAGCCGACGGCGCCCTCGTGCGACTCGGCGGCGCCGATACGGGTGACGGGGCGGGCGGTGGTCGAGCCGACGGGCGGTGGATGGCTCCCGACGTCCTGCGGCGCGTGCGCAGCCGCTCTCTGGCCCGGGCGCGGCGGGCCACCCGGCCCGTGAGCCCGCACGCTCTCCAGCGACTCGTCCTGGCCCGCGCCGGCGACCGGATGCTGCTGGTGGGTGACCGGGCCTCCGCACCCGCGCTCGCCGACGCCGTCGCATCCTTAGAGGGAGCCTGGCTGCCCGCAGCCGCCTGGGAGAGGACGGTCCTTCCGGCGCGCGTCGCCGACTACCGTCCCGTCATGCTCGACGAGCTCGTCGCCGCTGGCGACATCATCTGGCAGGCGCGCTCGCGCACCCCGCGGGAGGGGTCCGACCGGGGCGAAGGAGCGCGCTCGCGGTCGACCACGCCCGAAGAACGGTCCGGAGGAGAACGGGCCGCGCCGGACCCGGGGACCGCCCCGGCGTCGGCATCGAGCCGGGCCGCCGAACCGCCCGCCGAGATCGCCCTGCATCCGTCCGACTCCCCGCTGGCGCCCGGGATGGGCGAGCCCCTCAGCGCCGACGCGCAGCACGCCGCCGAGGTCTGGAGCCTGGCCGGGCGCGGCCTGGCCACCGCATCCTCCTTCGGACCGGTGCGACGCGCCTTGAGTCCGAGTCCGGCCGGGCCGCCGCGCAGGCGGGTGCGCAGCCGCCGCGGTCGTGGTCGCTACACGGGCCTCCTCGGCTCGCGGACGCCGGCGGCCGGGGGTGGCCCGACCGGCTCCGGCCCCGCCGCCCTCGTGGTGGGGCCGGCCTGGCACCGGCTGCAGGAGGCGCGGGTTGACGACGCTCGGGCGGCGCTGGCGGGCGTCGAATCCCTGCTGGACCGCTACGGCGTCATCACCCCGGATCTGGCGCTCGCGGCCGGGCTGCCCGGCGGGATCGGGCCGCTCATGCCGCTGCTGCGCCGGATGGAGGACACCGGGGCGCTGCTGCGCGGGGGCTTCGTCGAGGGACTCGGCCCGCTCCAGTTCGCCGAGCGGGAGACCGTCGAGGCGCTTCGCTCCTTCGATGGGCGGGACGGCGCGGGCGATGGGGCCGACGGCGCCGGGGCCCGGGCGGATTCAGCGGGCCGGGCCGTCGTCGTCGACCTTACGGATCCCGCCTGCCTGGTGGGCCGCGGCGTGCCCTGGCCGGCGCCGGCGCTGCCCCCCGATTTCCGGGCGGGGGACGTATCGCGCACCCCGATGCGGCGACAGGGGACCGGCGTCGTCCTGCTCGACGGGCGGCCCGTGCTCTACGCCGGGCAGAACCTGCGCGTCCTCGTGTCGTACACCGCCGAACGCGGCGAGCTGGAGGCGGCGTTGGAGTCTCTCATCGCGGCGCAGCGGCGGGCGGCGGTGCGGGAGGCGGCGAGCTCCAGGCCGCGCCGGGTGGAGAGCCTCAACGGGATACCCGCCCTCGACCGGGCGGTCGGCGAGCTGCTGGCCGGCGTCGGGTTGGCTCGGGAGCCCAGGGGCATGCGACTGGTCGTGGACCCGTACGGGCGTCGTTGAACGGCTCCCAGCCAGAAGGACCTGCTTGCCTCCCCGTTGACCCGTACGGGCGCCGCCGGGATGTCCTGCGGCCTCGACCGTCAACGATCTCGACCGTCAATCGCGGCCGGTGGGCCTGGCCGAGAACCGCGAGCGGACAGGCCCCCTCCCGTGGGTGAGGCGTGCGGGCCCGCGGGTGCGCGGACCCCCGGTTCGAGAAAGGCGAAGGCGAATTCAGGGTCAGGCGGGTGCGCGGGCCCGCCCTGGAGAGTGAAGCACCCCATTATCGGCGAGGTGTGCGGGACCTGCAGCGGTCCAAAAGGAGGAGGCGCCGGCTCCCCGCGCAGGAGTCCGCGGTGCCCGTGTTTTGGAGATGCTTCTCCTGCCTACGGGAGGACGGCGGCCTGCCGATCCCGCATTGTTGACAGGAGGGACCATGGACAAGACCGCGGCGCCGCCACCGCCTGCGTCGGGACACGGTGTTCGGCGAGCTCTCGCGGGGGTCGGGGGTCGATCATGTATGTGAGTGATCTCAAGGAGCCCAGTCCGGCCGGCCTGCGTCGCGCTCGCAGGCTCCAGTCCCCCTACGGGCTGGTCTCGAGATCCGTCCGCCTTCCCAATGGTGAGGGCGAGCCGCCCTTCTCGATTTTCACCTCCCTGCTGGACAATCCGTCCGCGGTTCTACATACCCAGCGCAATTGGAGTCACTCCGGTGTACAGGGAAATTTCGACGGCGCCGGAGGGGCCGTCGACCCGGTCCGCGCCCGGGACATCTCCATCGCCGAGTCCCTTGAGAGGTACTCGTCGTGCACGTGGAACGACTCCGATCTCATCATGGCGGCAGAGGCTGATCTCGGCGCTGACGCCGTGGGCCCGCGCCGCTTTCCCCGGTGCTCGGAGCGCGAGCTCGCCGCCGATGATGCCACCCTGGTCTGTTACGACCCCCGGTTGCCCATCCGATGGCAGCGTGCCTGGTCTCTGACGCGCGGTCGGGAAGTCTTCGTTCCCGCCAACCTGGTGTACCTGCGTTTTCCGGTCTACTCCCAGGCCGAGCTCTTCGCGCACCCCGTGTCCACCGGTACCGCGGCGCATTCCGACATAAAGGAGGCCGTCCTGGGCGGATTGCTGGAGGTCATCGAACGCGACTCGATCTCTCTGACCTGGCTCCAACGCCTCCGCCTGCCGAGCATCGAGGTCGACGAGGCCCTCCTCCGTCCTGAAACCCGGGAGTACCACCGGATGGGACTGTCCTCGAGCATCGAAGTACGCCTGTTCAATGCGACGACGGACTTCGACATCCCCGTGATCTACGGGATTCAGCTCAGCGAGGACCCCGTGCTCTCCCAGGTGGTGGCTGCCACCTGCGATCTCGACCCCGAGCGGGCATTGGCCAAGATCCACAGGGAGTTCTCCTCGCTGAGAATCGCTTTGCGGGCCCACGCCGGTGGTCCGGACCCCCTGGAGATGCTGGGGACCTCGGTCGTCGGGGGCGCCGTCCTGCACGCCCGGGCCTCCCACCGGCGGGTCTTCGACTTCCTTCTCGACGGCGAGCGTCCCACGGTGCCCCTCCACGAGATCGGATCTGTTCCCGGACCCGACGCCGACCGATTGGCCTGGACGATCGACAAGCTGGCGCAGCGCGGCGCCGAGGTCATCGCTGTGGATATCACCACCGACGAGGCTCGTCAGGTGGATATGCACGTGGTCAAGGTCCTCGTGCCCGAGGCCATGCCGCTCTCCTTCGTCCACTCCGCCCGATACCTGGGCACACCCCGCCTCTACCGGGCTCCGTCGGCCATGGGCCTGACGGTCCACGACGAAGCCTCCATCAACCCCGAGTACCAGCCCTTCGCCTGATGACGTCGTCGTCGGGCGCCCACGGACATCACCACCGACTGGGAGTCTCCATGTTCATCACTCTTCCTGACGAGACCCTCGTCATCTACACCGGAGAGTTCGGCCGGAAGGTTGTCGGCATGCTCGACACTTCCCGGTCGCGGCTCCACCGCGCGACCGGGTCTGTCTACGCCGCATCGCTTCCCTACGCCTCGCGGATCATCTCCGTGTGGTCCGGCCACCGCCCTGAAGATCGGGATCGGATCGACTCGGTCGCCTTCGCCCGAGGGATCCCCGCCGTCGGCGTCGAGCTTCTGCCGACGTCCCTCGAGTGCGGTCCCGCGGTCGTCCCGGGGCGCACCGCCTGCTATCGCTGCTATCAGCGGCGCCTCCACCAGCACCGGGAGCGCACCGCCTCGCTCATGCGCGCCGGCGCCGAGCTTCCGGAGGGCTTCGCCGGAGGCGAGGTCGCCATTGCCGCCGGCTTCATCGGCCAGGCCCTTGCCGACATGAATCGGGGGGACGCCGGGACATCCCTGGGGGGCGAAGTCCGGGTGTTCGACCTCGTCCAGGGGGGCCTCCACAAGTACGAGACGGTCGCCGTCGACCGGTGCGAGCGCTGCGGCTCGCGCTACGACCGGCGCCGTCACCCGACTGCCGCGATCGCGCACCTGGTCTGAGAAAGGAGAAGCACCGTGGCCTCATCGATATCCGCCGAGACCATCGGCACCGCCGCCCGCTACGACCAGCAGTTCCAGGTGCCCGACCTGCCCGTAGTCCGTCTGGGCGTGGCGATCGTCGAGAACGAGGACGGCGCCACCCTGTGCGGCGTCCCCAAGCCCCAAACCCTGTCGGGCAAGTTCACCGGCACCCACCTGTCCGAGTTGTTCGCCAAGTGCGACGGTACCCGGTCCCACGCCCGGCTCGCCGAGGAGCTCTCGCTGAGTGAGGACGCCGTCTTCAAAGCCTTGGCCTTCCTGTGGTCGTGTGGCGCCATTGAGGACCGGGCGGCGGCTCTCTCGCATGAGAGCGTTCCTGAGGAACTCGCGACACTGCTGTCCCGCATGGGCGATTGCACCGGGGTCGCGCGCCACTGGACCGAGGGCCTGGAGGGGCTCCGGTCAACGCGCGTCGCCGTCGCCGGGGGCCGACGCGAGGCGAACGCACTGACCGAGCTCCTGAACTCCTCGTCCTGCAACGTCGTGGACGCCCCCGACGACGCCGGCCTCATGATCTTCGTCGACACCCCGGACTCGCACTCGGCCGTCAGCGAGCAGGGTAAGCGGGCCTGGGACCTCGGGATCCCGTTCCTCAGGGTGTCCCTGCGTAGGGGACTCTTCCAGGTGGGCCCCTACGTCGACCCGGACTTCACCCCGTGTATCGACTGCGCCCTCGCCGGCCTTCCGGTGCCGGGCGATGAGCCGGCTGACGCTGGTGCCACGATCCTCGGCCTGGGGATCGCCTGTCGCACCGTGGTTGCCCTGCTCTCCCGCTGCATGGTGACCCATCTGCCGATCGACACCAGGGTCATGAGCCCGGTCACCTTCCGCGGCCTGCACGCCCCCGCGGCGACCCGGGCCGCCTGCCCGACCTGCGGCGAGGCGGAGGGGCCGATGTCCAGCGTGCCCGCGCTCGCCGCCCGCTACGAGCAGTCCGTCGCCATCCCGCCCCGGAGATTCGTGGACACCAAGGGGCACCAGGCCCACTACAAGCCCTCCAACCTCGAACTGCAGTTCGAGTTCCGCCGGTACTCGGGGACGGACACGGTGGTCCTGCCCGAGCCGCGGCCCGAGCTCCTGGACGGTCCGAGGGAGGGCCTCAACCTCGAGACTCTCGGCCTGATCCTCAACTACACCGCGGGGCTCCGCCTGCGGTCCGAGCAGAGCGGAAAGCTGCGCCGCTGGACGGCCGCTGGAGGCAACATCGGCTCGGTCGGTGCGCGGGTTGTCATCAACGACCCGGGCATCCTCCCCACGGGCACCTACGCCTACAGCGAGTCCGAGCATGAGCTGGTCAGGCTCGGCGGGGTCGCCCCGGGGCTCGACGCCCCGGTGGCCCTCATCCTCACGGCCAACGTCGGCAAGGTGGCCAAGAAATACGGCTCCTTCGCCCTGCGGGTGTCCATCCAGGACGGCGGCTGCTCGACCGCGACCGCGCGCAGGGTCAGCGAGGCGCTCGCCATCCCCTGGAAGCCCGTCGCGCGGTGGGACGAGCGTGCCCTGTGCGCCGCCTGCCACGCCAACCCCGATCAGGAACCTATCACCACCGTGACCTACCTGGGAGACACCCATGCGCACTGAGTTCACCCTGATGCAGAAGGTGATCGCCGGCTTCTCAACCGGGGCGCCCACGGCCGACGGTCACGGATGGGATCGTCAACCCCGGGACTTCCCCCGGGGGCGGCCGGTTCCGCTACCTGAATCCGTCGACCCGGGGCTCAGCCTGCGGGAGATCCTCGACCGGCGGTCCTCCTCCCTGAGTTACGGTACTGAGGGTCTGTTCCTCGCCGAGGAGCTGGCATCCCTGAGGGAGGCGCTGCGCCGGGACCGGGCGGACTGGGGGGACGTCGCCGAGGCGGTCCCACTCGAGGGTTTCGTCTTCGCCTTGGACTGCATCGACCTGGCCCCCGGCGTGTACCGCGTCGATGCTGACGAGGCCGCCTGCATCGGGTCGCTACCTCCCCCCGAGCACTGGGAGGACCTCGGAGTCCAGAGGGAGTTCGCCAGGGCCAGTGCGATCGTCTCGGTCGCCGCGGATCTCGATCGGGCGGACTCCTGGGGCGGGACGCACGGCTACCGCGTTGCCATGGCCCGGGCCGCCGCCGCCGTCTACGACTTCCACCTGGCCTGCACGGGCCACGGGCTCGTGGGGACGGTCTTCGCCGGTTTCATTCCCGCCTCCGTGCGTCATATTTTGAATTCCGATGGTGCCTCACGTCATCAGATGTTCGCGGTGACGGTCGCCCCGCCGCAGTCGTGAGGAACGCTCGCTCCACCCTCCCTCTTGGTGAACATGGAATGTGAAAGGAGGTGAAATTACGTGATTAACGAGATCGATCTCAACGTTGAGGACCTCGAGGTCGAGACCCTTGTGGACGGAAGTGCTCTGGGCTGCTTCGCCTCTGCCACGAGCGCCGGGTCGGCATCGTGCCCGGCCTCATCCGCATCGTCCTTCACGACGGCCTCGAGCTACTCCTGACCGTCACCGCCACGCCAGCTACTCTCAAGAAAGCGAGAACATCCATGAACAACGACATCGATCTGCTCGGTCAGGACGTCGAGCAGGACATCGAGAGCCTCCCCGAGGGCAACGCCTTGGGCTCGTGGGGGTCGGCTGCTTCGGCGAGCAGTGCTTCGTGCCCGGCTTCCTCGGCGTCGAGTTTCACCTCGGCGTCCAGCTACGGGTGAACCTTCCCTCCTCCATCGCACCGATCGCGGCACCGCTCAATGAAAGCGAGAACATTATGAACGACAACATCATCGAGCTGCTCGGCCAGGACGTCGAGCAGGACGTCGAGAGCCTGCCTGAGGGCAACGCGCTCGGGAGCTTCAGCACTCTCAGCAGTGCGAGTAGCAGCGGGTCGAGCGCCGCGAGCGCATCGACCGTGGGCTGCATCGGCTGAGCCAGAAAGGAGACCGGAAATGACTGACCGCATTGACCTGAACGCCATCGAAGATCTCGAACCGGAGCCCATGCCGGAAGGCGATGCTCTTGGATGCTACTTCTCCGCCTCGAGTTACTCGACCTCCTCGTGCCCGGGGGGAACAGCCGCCTCTGTGGGCACGGCCTCCACGCTGGGCTGATACCACCTTCATGCGGCGGGCGAGTGGTGCGGGCACTGCCCGCCCGCCGCATGGGCCGAACCCTTTGGAGCTCCGTATGAACACCGCCACTATCACCTCGCCACCCGCCCCCATGCTCCGCGATGGCGTGGAGAAGATCGTGGGCATGGAGGGGCTGACCCTCCTCCACGACACCGCCAACGGCACCTACCACCGTGTGGGCCAACTCGCCTCAACAATGATCGACCTCTTCGACGGGTGCCGCACGTCGGAGCAAATCGCCTCCACGCTGAACACCCGGGGAGCGGCACCGGCAGCGGTCATGCCCGCTCACGTCGACGCCCTGACCCGCCGTCTTGACGACCAGCAGCTCCTCGTCGGGGGGACTCCCGGCAAACGCCGCCGCACTGGCCTGGACCGGATGATGCCCCGCTTCATCATCGCCAGGGGTTTCGCTCGGATCCTGGAGCCCATCGTCGAGATCGTTCGCCCCCTGTATCGCCGCGGTCCCGTTGCGGCTGCCGTTCTTGTGGCACTGGCCGGATACGCTGCCGGCCTTGTACGGATCATCGCGGCGGGAGTCCGACCGGCGGCCGGTACGACGCCGTTCCAGCTCGCCACCGCTGCGCTTATCGCCCTGCCCATCCAACTGGTCGCTATCCTCCTGCACGAGTCGTGGCACGGGATCGTGTGCGGTGTGCATGGGCAGCCGGTGCGCGGCTTGGGAGTCGCCATGCTTTTCTGGGTCGCGCCCGTGGCCTACGTCGACCGTACCGACGCCTACCGCATTCGCAACCGGGGCCCCCGGGTGGCGATCGCCCTGGCCGGGATGGTCAACGACGGCTGGATCATGGGGGCGACGACCGTCGTCGCATCGCTCTCCACCGGCATGACCCGTCTGGTGGCGACGACGCTCATGAGTTATCAGCTCATCCTTCTCATCGCCAACCTCAACCCTTTCGCGCCGTCTGACACGGTCAGCACCCTGGAGGCGGCGACTGGGGAGATCGACCTGAGAGGGCGCTCGCGGACCCTGCTCGTCTCGGCCGTCAGGCATCGTCGGCCTCCGAGTTACCTTTCCGCCCTTCCGGCCTTCAGGCGGATCGCCTATATGATCTACGGAGTCCTGTCCTACCTCTTCGCCGCATGGGTCATTTTATTTGTGGTGTGGAACTTCTGGCACTTCACCGCGACGATTGTGCAAGGAGGCACCCCATGATCGCCGCCAAGACTACCGCCTCGCGGGCGACGGTCAGCCCCACCGTGTTCGCGCGGATCGGCGGATTGCCCGCGGACGCCGTGCCGGCCGCCTCGCCCGAGGTCGTCGACTACTTGGACCGGCTCTACAACATCGACGAGCGTCTGAGATCTCTTACCCAGCCGCTGATCGACCAGATCTTCGAACTGGTGCCCGATATCGCGGACAACAAGGTCAGGCGACTTGTTCTCCAGGCCAAGCGTGAGGTCTTCGCCGGGCAGGCTGTCTCCATCCGGGCCGAGCGTGCCCTGCGCGCGGTCGCCCCGTCCGGGCTCCTGTCCGCCTTCGATGAGTGGAGTGAACAGCTCGACCGGCGCGAGACCCTCGAATGTGGACTCCGCGAAGCCCTGGCGGCCGACGACGCCAAGATGCTCCGGGTCCTGGTCCACACGGTGACTGACCCGGACTACCTGGCCAGCCTGGCGCTGGCCACCCCGGAGCTCGTCTCCCGCATCCTCGCCCGCAGGCCCTCCAAGGCCCCTTCAAGGCGTCTCGTACGCAGTTTGTACAACTACGCCACTCGCACAGCGCTTAAGACCAGCCCGTTCTCGGGCCTGACCACGGTCAACGTGGCTGGCACTGTCGGGCAGGGACGATCCGTGCAGGCCGTGGCCGTACACCTGGCCTCCGGGCTACTCCGACGAGCGGCGCACGACGGAGCCCGCCACCTTGGACTCGTTCTGGAGCCTTCACCGATGGGAAGCGTGCCGGCCGAGGAGCATGAGGAACTCATCATGCTTGCCAAGCACGTGCATCAGGACGGCATTATCTTCCGCGAGGAGCTTGTCACCGGGGCTGAATGGGCCCCGGCCGACTACTCCATCTCGTTCGCGCCGGGTACTCCCACCGAGCGGATGCGCCGGCATATCGAGACCGGACTCCTGCGCGAGCAGGTACCGTGGAGTCGCGGGGAGGATCCCCTGGGCATTCTGAGCTCAACGTTCCCCGAGGGTATTGACGGCGTCAGCGCGGACGACATGCTCGAGGCCGGGAGCGTAGGACGGGAGTGCTCGACCGCTGACGCTATCGGTCGCGTCCGCGCTATGCGGCGGCTTGCGGAGTTCTCCTCGCGGGTCTTCGATCGCGACGAGTTGGGCCATCAGCCTGGAGGCCTGCTCTATGAGGACCGGGAGACTCCGTACGCGGTTCCGGACGTGCTGGCGGTGCCGGGCTTCCGCGAAGATCTCGAGGATCTCTCGGAGCTCATGTCTCCGTGGGTATTCAGGTCCTACGCCTACGACCTCATGGTTGAGCGCTTTGTCGCCCGCTACGGCGTAGGCGGTCGATGCGACTCCCCTCTGTCTTTCTGCATGGCCCTCGCGGTAGACAACGACGGTGATCGCGAGCTCTCTGCGGCCTTCATTAAGAATCAGCAGATCAGTATCGAAGAGACCTCGGCCCGCTCAGCGCTGGCCTGCGGCACCACCGCCGCACCGCGTCACCTGGGTGTCATGCTTCAGATTGTCGCCCCTAGCTGGGAGGATCTCAACGACTCCGACCATCTGGTGGTTCTCAATAACACCGGCAGCGGTATCGGCGCCTACCAGGCTCGCTTCCACCGTCTGTTCGGAGAGGCATTTCGCGAGGATCTCAAGGCGGAGATCAACAGCCTGTGGCCCACTCGCAAGGTGCTGGAGCTCGTCACCTGGGCCGACTGCAATACCGGGCAGGCCGCGTGTGCGGGCGTGCTGCCCGAGCTCCAGCTGCCCGGAGAGCCGACGTCACCGCGCGGCGTCCCGCTGGATTCCCTCAGCCTGATCCACGACCCACTCACTGACTCCCTGGAGTTGTGGGACGACGACGGGCCGGTCGGTCTGGCGTACCTGGGGCTGACTCCTCAGCACCTGCTCAACACCTACCTGCACTGGGTGGCCCTCCTGGCCGACCCTTGGGTCCGTTTTCCTCCGCACTCTGAAGCCTACGCGGCGCTGACGTCGGGGTTTAAGCGTCTTGCGGAGGGCGTGGTCGAGCACGAGCCGAGGCGGATGGCGGGGCGCCGACTGGTCACCCGTCGCGAATCCTGGCTGATGAGCGCACCGACTCTCCTCGACGCCGCACGTGGCGAGGACGGCCTGTCGGTTCGGCGTGTCGACGAGTTCCGTCGTCGACATGACATGCCCCGCCAGGTCTTCATCCAGCAGCTCGATGCCGGAGGCGGAAGCACTAATGACCGGCGCAAGCCTCAGTTCGTTGATCTCGCGTCCCGCATCTCACTGGCCTCGCTGGGGCACTGGCTCGATTCGGGAACGCGCGTCCTGAGGATCGCAGAGGCTCTCCCCGGTGCGGGGGAGCACCCCCACCACGACCCGGCCGGGCGCCCCAGAGTCAGCGAGCTCGCCGTCTCGCTGCGCTGGCCGCGACAGGAGGCACGATGAGTTCGCACGGACACGATTGGCTGTACGTCAAGATCTACTCCGGAGAGGGAGACGACGTCGGTGCACTGCTGCCCGCTGTACTCGAATGGAAAGATGCCCTCCACGGTGTGGATCGCTGGCACTTCCTGCGCTACATGGACGCCTTCGGCCATCACCTGCGGGTGAGGCTGCGGGGGCGTATTGAGGATGTGGACAACTGGTACCGCGGCCTGCCCCGTCTCGAGAAGCTCGCCCGGCGCGAGTCCGGTAGGACGATGTCTCGTATCATTCGAGATCCCATGGTCGAGCGGGCTGGGCGCGGCAGCGGCGTCGTCGTCTCCCTCTACTCCCCCGAGTTCGCCAAGTACGGCGGCCCCGAGGGCGTGGAGGATGCGGAAATTTTCTTCCAGGAGAGTTCCCAGGCGTGCGTCGACAACCGGGTGTGGGCCTGGTCCCCACTGGAGCGGCTCGTGGCCGCCACTGACTACATAGGCGCCGTGGAGCGCGACGGGGGCTTCGCCCCGGGAACACTGTCGGGCCGGATTGCGGAGCGCTGGGCCGATAGGCTCAGGTACGCTGGAATTGCCCCGGCCGTGATTCGTCACGAGTCCTCCGCCCTCAATGCACGTGTCCGGGCCGGGGCTCAGACATCCGCGGACTGGGCCGAACTGGTCCCTCTCACCAGCCGGATCATGGCGGCCCACAAGGACTCGGCGGCCCCAGAATTCCCACTTGACCTCGCGCACATGCACGTCAACAGAATCGGGCTCAACCCGCTCGAGGAATGCCTGGCAGCCCACCTGTCTGCAACGTCGACCGCTACCGATCATCACTCTAGGAGGCACCTGCCATGACTACCCCGAATACTGCTCTTGAGCTGCGGGACGTCCGTAAGCACTACGATACTCCCGGAGGAAGCATTGACGCCCTCGCAGGCATGACCCTTACAGCCGAGCAGCATAAGATACACGCCTTCCTCGGCCCCAACGGCGCCGGGAAGAGCACGTCTTTGGAGATGACGGTGGGCCTGCGCACTCCCGATTCGGGCACCGTGCGCACTCTGGGGCTCGACCCGCGTACGGACCGGAAGGCGATCAGTCGCCGCGTCGCCATCCAGCCTCAGGAGGCCAAGGTCTTCGAATACTTGCGAGTAGGTGAGTTGATGGAGCTGTGGTCCTCCTTCTACGATCACCCCTATCCCAGCGTCGATGTCCTCGAATCCCTCGAACTCACGAAATTCATCAAGCGCCAGGTGACGAAGCTCTCGGGGGGCACGCTCCAGCGCCTCAACGTCGCCCTGGCGATGGTCTCCGACCCCGAGCTGCTCATTCTTGACGAGCCCTCCGCCGGCCTGGACCCGCGAGCGCGGAAGAAGCTGTGGTCGGTCCTCGGCAGCTGGAGGGATCGTGGCACCACGATCGTCCTGTCCACGCACTCAATGGAAGAGGCCACCGCACTGGCGGACTCGGTCTTCATCGTGGACCGCGGCCGGTGCGTCAGCTCCGGCACTCCCGAGGAGCTGATCTCCTCATTCGCCGGAGGGCCGACAGTCGTCTTCCACCTGTCCGGAGACCTGCCCCGTGATGCAGGAGCCCAGCTGACGTCACTCGGGGAACTCACAGTCAACCCGGACCGCTCCGCCGCTCTCAACACGGCGCGGACCGACGAGGCGCTCGCCCTCCTGTCCCGCACCGCTGGATGCCACGACCTCAGCGTCCGTCAGCCCACGCTGGGCGACGCCTACCTGGCCGCCACCGGCACCGAACTGACCGCCACCACGACACCCGAGGGAGACTGACCATGAGCACGACGATGACCGTCGGCACGTACCGCAGTGTCCGGCCTCTTACCATGACCCACTGGCGGGAGATGTCCCGCAATCGGGCGAACTTCTACTTCGTCCTCATCTTCCCCTTCCTCATGGCCGGATTGTTCCTGGGTCTGAACAAACTTCTTGAATCGTCGATGGAGGGGGAAGGGCCCGACTTCTCCGCCCTCGTGGCACCCCTCGCTTTGTGCATGCTTCTCACCGGGACGTGCATGACTCTCACCTCCGGTCCGATCGCCGAGTACCGGCAGTACGGCACCCTGCGTATTCTGGGCACCACCCCGGTATCCCGGGGCCAGTTCATAATGACCCACCTGGTCGTTCGGGTGCTTCTTGCGCTTGCGCTCAGTGCTCTGGCCGCCGTTCTGGGCGTGGTCCTGGATCTCGTTGATGCCGCAGCCGTATGGCGCTCGATCCTGGTCGCCCTGCCCTCCTCCGTGCTGTTCCTCGCCCTGGGCTACTTGATCGGCTCGCTCATCGATTCGGTGCAGGCGGCCACTACTGTCGCCACATTCGCCGGACTGTTCTTCCTGTTCACGCCGGGGGTGGCCTTCCCCCTGGAACTCCTCTCCGACTCGATCAAACATGCCCTCGACTTCCTCCCCACGTCCTACTTCGGGGACCTCCTGTTCTGGGTCTGCGGAGGCGAGCAGAGGCACGGGACGCTCCTGGACTTCGCGGTTCTCATCGCCTCGGCGATCGTGGTCGTTCCCCTGGCTATCAAGACCTTCCGCTGGGAGAGCGCAAAGAATTGAGCAGATCCTCCCCCGCCGGGCAGGAGAATGAAAGAATTGAATTCTGCCGTGGGGGGGCTTACACGCTCAACCATCGTGAGGGGTGGGCGAACTGTTCTCGGTTCGCCCACCCCTCATGTGTGACTAAGGCCGTGAGCTGCGACCGGCACGGACCTCGACATGTCGTATATATTTATATGACCGATGGCGCGGATCGAATGCACTGTGCGGACTCGCCCGGATGGGACGAGCCCGCACAGTCGGATGAAGCCTGAGTATTACCGAGAGCACCATGGGAAGAGCCAATAGTAGGTATTACCGCTCAACGTAGGCTTCAGATGCAGGTACGAGGAGCCCGGATCCTGCGGGGGAGTCGGCGACGACTGAGCCGCCACCGAAGGTGCGGTGATCCCTAGGAGGGAAGCGGTCAGGGCGAGGGCGGCGAAAGCACGAAGAGGACGACGCATCTGGTTGACTTCCTTGTCTGCATGAGTTACGGGAGTTGTCTGTGCGGATCCCGGTTGGGATGTGTCCATCCTGGACGATCCGCTCGAGCATGCGGCTCCTTATTCGGGCCCTGCGGACTCCTCTCTTCGTCGGATGAAGGGCTGGAAAGGATAGGATCAGGTGCAGTCGACGGGCCGCCAGCTCCCGATACTCGGCTTCCGATACTCAGCCCCCGACGCCCCGTCTGTGCGCCTCGACGACGATCTCGAGGCGGCTGCCCACCCCCATTTTCCGCATGATGGAGGAGACGTGAGTCTTGACGGTAGTCTTCGCGACATTCATCTGACGGGCGATCTGGTGGTTCGTGCGAGCCTGGCACAGGAGACGGAGCACCTGTTGCTCCCGGTCCGACAGATCCAGGTCCGCGATGGAACCGGCGGTAGGGGACTGGCCCTGGAGGTAGCGGTCCAGGACGCGGCTCGTCGGTCCGGGCGAGAGGACCTTGCCCCCGGCACGGATGGTGCGGATCGCCCCCGCGATCTCCGCCGGGCGCGTCGTCTTGAGCAGGAAACCGGCGGCACCGGCCGCGATGCCGCCGTCGAGGAAGGCATCATCGTCGAACGTGGTGAGCAGGAGGACCCGCGTTCTTCCGCTGGTCTCCAGAATCCGGGAGGTCGCCTTCACCCCATCGAGCACGGGCATTTGAATGTCCATGAGGACGACGTCGACGGTGCGCTCATGGACGAGTCTGACGGCCTCGGCCCCGTTGGTCGCGGTGGCGATGACGTCGATATCCGCCTCCGAGCCGAGCAGCGATGACAGCGTCTCGCGAACGATGGCGTCATCATCGACGACGATGACGCGAATCGTGCCGGTCGGGTCCTGCTGGGTCATGGTGTGTCCTTGTCGGTGTTGTCAATGTCGTCGGGGTCGTCAGTGGTGTTGGTGGTGTTGGGTGTGAGGGGGAGGGTGGTGTGGAGGATCCATTGGTGGTCGGTGGGGGTGATGGTGGTGGTGCCGGCGAGGGCGTGGACGCGTTCTTGGATGCTGAGGAGTCCGAGTCCGGAGGACAGGTGGTGGTTGTGGGTGTGGTGGTCGGCGAGGGGGTTGATGGCCAGGAGTTCGGCGTGGGTGGTGGTGATGTCGAGTTGGATGGTGCATTGGGCGTCGTGTGCGGCGTGCTTGATCATGTTGGCGACGGACTCGTGGAGGATGCGGATCAGGGTGGTGGTCAGGGCGGGGGGCAGGTGGGTGGTGTCTCCGTCGTGGGTGATGGTGGCGTGCAGGCCGGCGGCTTCCAGGTCGTGTTGGGCTTGGGTCAGGGCGGTGGTCAGGTCGGTGGTGGGTGTGGGGTCGGGGGCGGTGCCGGTGTCCTGGCGCAGGAGGCGGAGCATGGTGCGCAGGTCGGTGACGGATTGGTGGGCGGTGGTGATGATGTTGTCCAGGGCGGTGGCGGTCTGGGCGTGGTTGTCGGGGTTGGCCTGGGCGTGCTGTGCGAGGAGGAGGATGTGGGTGTTGGCGCGGGCGAGGGTGTCGTGCAGCTCGCGGGCGATGAGGGCGCGTTGGTTGCGCAGGGCCTCGGTCCTGGCTGTCTCGGCCCTGGCCACACTCGCATCAGCGGAACGCAGAACCACGGCCGCCCCCAAACACACGACGAACCACGCACCTTGAGTTACGAGAACCGCCGTCATGTCTCGGCCCATGCGCCATGCCAGAAGATTCCCGGCCGCAGCGGCCGCCGCGATAGCGAGGACTTGCGGATAGCGGCGCGCTCGGAGGAGGACGAGCAGGGCGAACCACGCGGCGATCACGGTTCCCGCGCCCAGGGTGCTGGCGATGCTGAACACAACACTCGGGACAAGTACGGCCGTGCAGGCCCACGGACGCCGGGGAGCGAGCAGCAACGCCCACGGAGCCAGCAGCCCCACAACATCACCCGGCTCGAAACTCTGGAACAACGCCGGAAGAACGGAGAAGCACAGGCTGATGGCCACGAAGGGGCCCAGCCGCCAGCGCCCTCCCAGCTCCGCACGCAGCCGAGCGGCGGCGCGGTGGAGCATCAGCGTCATCAGGGACAAGGACGACATCGGCGACCTTTCGGCTCGGGTCGCTCCTAGCGTAGCCGACCCGCTCCGCCCGGTCCGGACTAAAGGAGGAGCAGGTGGGGCGGGAGGCAGGACGCCCCGCCCCGCGTCGCTGCGGGACGCTGGAGCCGTTGCGCAGGGGGCCGGCGGCGCGGCGCCGTCGTCCGAGCGGGGAGACAGGCATGACCGTCAATCGTGATCGTATGCATCCGGTCTTTTCCCGGCCGGTGTGTCCATCGAATGAACTGCCTCGGATCTCCCCTGGTGTCGGGGCGGAGACGGCCCCCGCGACCCTTGCGACGCCGGTGGTCGTTCGCGGCGTGCGTCAGTCGTACGACGGGCGCGAGGTGTTACGGGGTGTGGATCTGATAGTGGAGCGGGGATCGTTTCATGGTGTCATAGGGTCGAAATATGCGGGCAAGACGACCCTGGTGGAGATCATTCAAGGCGTGCGGCGGTGTGAAGCGGGTACTGTAGAATTGCTGGGCCGCCCCCCGCTGCCACGTGATCCCCGTTTATTGGCGCGAGTGGGGATTCAGCCTCAGGATACTGCTTTCTTCTCACGGGCCACGGTGTGGGAGCATATGTTGACAGTGGCCGCGATCTTCGGCGCTTCCGGTGCCAGAGCCGAACAGATCTTCAACTCCTTCGGTCTGGCGCGGGTTCGGAACTCTCGCGTGGAGCGACTATCCGGAGGAGAGCGCCGGAGGCTGGCGGTGGCATCGGCGATGGTGCATCGGCCGGAGGTGTTGTTCCTGGATGAGCCGACGGCAGATCTGGATGCCGAAGCGCGGCATGACCTCGTGGAGCTGTTGGGGACTGTGCGAGAGGAAGACGCGACAGTGGTGTATACGACCCATTATTCGGAGGAGGCTGAGCGCTTATGCGACGTGGTCAGTGTTCTTGAGGGTGGCCGGACGGTGGCGTCGGGGTCGCCTGCGGCCCTGATCGCCGGGGCGGATGGCGGCTCCTCGGTTCTGCTGCCGGGCGCGACGGATTTCCTGGATACGGTCACCGGGCTGGCTTCTGTTGCGAGAGCCGAAGCCGCCTCGGATGGGCTGGTGGTTCATGTGCGTGATGTGGGCGAGGCCTTCGCGGCTCTGAGCGCGGCGGGTGTACCGGTCGGTGGTGCGCAGGTGCACGGTCCGACGCTTGAGGACGCTTTCATTGAGCTGACCGAGAAGGAGCACGAGTCGTGACCGCCTATAAGGCACTCACCGCCTCACTGGCGCGCACGAGCCTGCGAGACCCCGGCACCCTGCTCTTCTCCTTCCTCTTCCCGCCGGCGCTACTTTTAGTGCTCGCCCTGAGTGCGGGCGATCTGCCCGGGGAGGGCGGACACCCGGTCGTCGACGACATCGGCCCCAACGCCATGGGCTTCGGCATCGCCTTCGTGGGCATGTTCGCCGGTGGGACGAATATCGCAGAGTGGCGGGAGAAAGGGGTCATACGCGTCCTGCGGAACGCCCCGATGAGCGTGAGTGCGATCCTCGGCTCGGCCCTGACCGTCGCCGTCGTCTCCGCCCTCATCCAGTCGGTGCTCGTCGTCCTTGTCGGAATCATTCCGGTTGTGGGGATCCATCTGTCCGCCTGGGCAGCAATGTCGGTCATACCGGTGTTCCTGGGCGCGCTCTTCTTCTACTCCCTGGGCGTGCTTATCGGACTGGCGGTGCCGACCGAATCGGCCGCCGCCCCCGCCGCCATGATCGTGGTTGTGCCCATGGGCTTCGCCTCGGGCGCGGTGATGCCGCTGGAGATGCTGCCGGAGTGGGTGCGGACCCTCGCGCATGTCCTTCCGCTGACCTACCTGCTCGATGCTCTGCGCTGGCCCCTCACAGGGGCGGCCGGGCTGAGGGATTCGCTCATCGGCTGCGGCATCACCGGAGTCGCCGGAGCGCTCCTCTTCTGGGCGGACACCCGGCTCATGCGATGGAGGTGAACGGCCCGGATCGCACGGGCGGGTCACGCACCCGAAACAGCTCATGGGCATACCGGCGCTCCGCCCGGCTCGCGCAACAATGGGGGCCGTGATGAACCCGCACCCCTTGACCGGACAACCTTTCGAATCCCCGGTCCCACCGGGCACGGGCTGGCCCGATGACCCGGCCACCGCCGGCACCCGGGTGGCCCGATCCGCCGCCGGCGTCGCCCGCCTGGCCCGCTTCACGACCGACCTGACGGCCCTGGACGCCCGCGTGTCCGTGTGCCGCGCCTGCCCGCGACTGGTCGGCTGGCGCGAGCAGGTCGCCACCACTGGGCGCCGCGCCTCCTTCGCCCACGAGCCCTACTGGGGACGGCCCGTGCCCAGCATCGGGCCGGGGGACGCGCGCATCTACGTCATCGGCCTGGCGCCCGCGGCCAACGGAGGCAACCGCACCGGTCGCATGTTCACCGGAGACCGCTCCGGCGACTGGCTGTGGAGCGCCTTCCACCGCGCCGGCCTGGCCACCCGTGCCGTCTCGCAGGCCGCCGGCGACGGCACCGAGCCGATCAACCTGCGCATGGGCGCCGCGGTGCGATGCGCCCCGCCCGCCAACAAGCCGACTACGGCGGAGAAGGCCACCTGCCTGCCCTGGATCGCCCGTGAGCTGGAGCTCATGCCGCGAGTGCGCGTCCTGCTGGCGCTCGGCGGTATCGCCTGGGACACCGCCCTGCGGGTGGTACGGGGGGCCGGTTGGCGCGTGCCCCGCCCCAAGCCGCGCTTCGCCCACGGCGCCGAGGCGGGGCTCGCGCGTCCCGGCGGCGAGGCGGTCACGCTGCTGGCCGGCTACCACCCCAGCCAGCAGAACACCTTCACCGGGCGGCTGACCCAGGCCATGCTCGATGATGTGCTCACCCGCGCCAAGGAGCTGGCCGGCCTGTGAGCGCGGGGCTGGCGGCGAAGCCGCTACAACCGGCCCCAAATCGCAAAAGGCCGGCCTGTGAGCGCGGGGCTGGCGGCCCGGCGCACGAGCCCCGCCGCGGCGGGCCCGCCCGTGAGCGCGGGCCGGGTGGTGAAACCCCGTTCGGGTGTCACGGCGGTGGTTCCAGCCGACCTGTGGGACGGGCCCGCCTAGATGCCGGCGCCATCACCGTGGCTGCGGACACATTCATGAAGCTCCGGGGCGGCTTCGCCGGCCTCGCCAGCCCCGGCGGCCTTGCTGCGGCGCCTCGTCGATCGGACGGCCGCCTTTTTCCTATTCCGAGGCGCCTCGCGCCCCGGGGCGGTGCGACCCTCAATCCTGTCCTCGGCGCACGGCCTCCAGCATGAGGGTGGCCACGTCCGTCACCCGCGTATCGGAGCCCTCGCCGGCCGCACCGTCGGAGAGCATCGTGGTGCAGAAGGGGCAGGCGGTGGCGATCACCTGCGCGCCGGTGCCGATCGCCTCGCGAGAGCGCTCAACGGCGATGCGCGTACCGATCGACTCCTCCATGAAGGCCCTCGCCCCACCGCCTCCGCAGCAGAAAGCCGACTCCTGGTTGCGCGGCATCTCGACCGTGGTGGCACCGGTTGCCTCCAGCAACTCGCGCGGCGGCGAGTAGATCCGATTGTGGCGCCCCAGGTAGCAGGCGTCGTGATACGTCACGGTCGGCGCCGGGACCCGGGCGGCCTGCTGCGATGAGGCGGCGGACGCCGTCGCGGCCCGGCCCGCGCCGGACCCTCCTGCTGCACCGGTGCTCGCTCGCAGTGCCGGGGCCTCCTCCGCTGGGGTCCCGTTTGTCTCGTCCGCCGCATTCGCCGGAGCTCCGCCCTCCTGCGCCGCGGCCGCCTGCTCCGGAGGAGCGGGCCTCAGCCTCCCCTCGCGCACGAGGCGACTGAGCAGCTGGGTGTAGTGCAGGACCTCGAAGCGCCCGTCGATCTGCGGGTACTCGCGCGAGATCGTATTGAAGCAGTGGGCGCAGCTGACGATGATCCGCTGCACCTTCGCCTCGGTGAGAGTCTCGACGTTCTGGGAGGCGAGCATCTGGTAGAGGATCTCGTTGCCGGCCCGCCGGGCCGGATCGCCCGTGCAGGCCTCGGCGTCCCCCAGCACCGCGAAACTCACTCCGGCGATGTGCAGCAGCTCGGCCACCGCCCGCGTCGTCCTCTTGGCCCGATCCTCGAAAGCCCCCGCACAGCCCACCCAGAACAGGTAGTCGACGGCCGTGGCGTCCTCGACATCGACCCCGACCACCGGCACCTCGAAGTCCAGCCCCTTGGCCCAGTCCATGCGTTTGCGCGGCGCCAGCCCCCACGGGTTCCCCTTGGACTCCAGCTTGCGGAACATCTGACCGAGTTCCCGGGGGAAGGCCGACTCCATGAGGACCTGCTGGCGGCGGATATCGATGACGTGGTCGAGGTGCTCGATGTCCACCGGGCACTGGTCGACGCACGCCCCGCAGGTGGTGCACGACCACAGCACGTCGGCGGGTATCACGTCGCCGGCCAGCGGGGCCGGGCTCGTGGCCACGCCCGTCTCGGAGGGGGAGGCCTTGGCCGCCAGCAGCGCGCCCAGCACGTCGCCGGTGTGGGCGCTGCCGGGGGCCAGGCCCAGGCGGTCGTCGTTCTCCAGGCCGTCGGTCATGCCGCTCAGGCGGCCCGCGATCCCCCCGCCCGCGCGACGCTCGGCCAGCATCTCCTCGGTGACCTCCTCCGGGGCGACGCCGAGGGCGTCGGCGGCCCGCAGGTAGGGGGCGACGGCGGCGTGGTGGTCGCGCAGCGCCATCACGAAGAGCTTGGGGGACAGGGGCTTGCCCGTGTTCCACGCCGGGCACAGGTCCTGGCAGCGGCCGCACTCGGTGCAGGTCGAGAAGTCCAGCAACCCCTTCCAGGTGAAGTCCTGGATACGGCCCACGCCCAGAGTCACCTCGTCGCCCGACTCCTCGGCCGCCTCCATGGCGGCGTCGAGGTCGTCCATGGTCTCGGCCGTCAGCGCCTCGCCGTCCGGCAGGAGCAGCGGCTTGGCGGGGCCGAGCGATTTGGTGCCGTCCGTGTTGCTGCGCGCATAGAGGTTGACGAAGGCCAGGAAGCGGTGCCAGGCCACGCCCATGGAGGGCTGCATCCCGACGACGACGAACCAGCTCATGGAGATGACGATCTTGACGGTGGCCACCACGGTGATGGCGATCGCCAGACCGGTGGCGCCCAGCGGTTCGAGCAGCGGGCCGCTCCAGGCGGTCAGGGGGAAATGGGTCCAGCTCGCCAGCGCGCGCTCGGCCTCGTCGTCGGAGATCGCCAGCCGGGCGTGCTCCAGCATGCGCAGGATCAGGACGCACCCGACGACGGCGGTCACCACGGCCTCGACGAAGTGCGCCTGCCCGGCCGAGGAGCCGGCGAAGCGGGGGGTGCGCGGGCGGGTGGCGCTCTCCTCGGCGTCGGGGAAGGGCGGGTCGGCGGCGCCGCGGCGGGTCCTGCGCCGTCGGACGGCGACCATGTGGAGGATGCCCGCCGTGCTCAGCCAGGCGATGAGCTCCACGACCCAGGCCCACCAGGCCTGGTGGCCGAGCCACGGCAGCTCCCAGGACGGGTGCGCCAGCACCTGCCCGTAGCCGGTGACCAGGGTCAGGAACAGCAGTGGGAAGCTCACCATGACCAGCCAGTGGGCCGCACGGATCCAGGGGCGGCCCTTGAACGCGGTGTGACCGACGACCTCGGCGAGCATGCGCACCAATCGGCGGACGACCGGGCGCAGGCGCTCGCGCGGCACGGGTCGGCCCACGCGCATGCGATTCACGATCGTGCCACAGGCACGCGCGAAGACGGCCACGCCCACCACAGTGGTGAGAGTGACCACGATGGCGCAGATGAGACGCACGATCGCCAGGGGGGTCATGCGATCAGCCTAGTTGCCGGCGGGGGCCGGACCCGCACGACGGTCCGCAGGGCGGTCCGCGAGGGGCCGCGAGCTTCGTCGAGATCGGTCGAGTTCCGGCTCGAGATCGGTCCGGTTCCGTGCCGAGATCGGTCGGGTTCCGCGTCGAGATCGGTTCGGGTCCGGGGTCAAGGGCCCCGCCGTGGCCTAGGTGGTGCGAAGTCGGTCCGGTGCGCTGTCGGGCTCGGCCGGGTGGCTGAGGGACCAGGTGGCTGAGCGGCCAAGGGGCCGGGCGGGCTGCCTTAAAAGTGCGTGAGAGCCTCGGAATCGCGCCTGGGACTCCGCGGGGAGCCGTCGGTACGAGGCAAGCGGGCTCGTCCGGTCGGGATTCCGCCCCGCGGTGGAGGGCAAGAGGATAAGACCTCCGCCTGCACTCCGCGGGGCGGGGAAGGATCGGCACGCTCTGGGCCGGTACACTGAAGCAATCCGGAGACGAGGCTGAGCGGAGGGAGCACCATGGGCGTCGTCCGCGTTGATGTCGCCCCGGAATTGCTCCGCTGGGCCGTGCGAAGAGCCGGCTGGGATGAGGAGACGGCCCTCCGTCGCGTCCCGAAACTCGCCGACTGGCTCGCAGGCGCCTCCCGCCCCACCCTCAAGCAGCTGGAGAAGTTCGCCTCCGACACGTACGCGCCCTTCGGCATGCTGTTCCTGCCCGAGCCCCCGGTCGAGACCATTCCGATTCCGGACATGCGCACGATCCGCGACGCCGGGGTGGCCGGGCCTGCCGCCCGGTCATCATCTTCTGCTGGAGGCACGATCCGCTGATCCAGGCCTACCGGACCGAGGAGCCGGGCCTGGGAAAGCACCTGATGCAACGACTCATCGACTCCCTGAAGCAGGCCGTTCTGGGCCGGGCTGGAGGAGATCATCGAGCCGGCCAGGACCCTGATCGATAGAGCCACCGACACCCCTGGGGCCTACTTCGACCGCCCCGTACCTCCAACGGCCCCACCGGAGCGGCGGGCGGACGCCTCGAGCACCTGCACGGCATCGCCCTGGGAATCCGCAACCTCACCCACTACACCACCCGCAGCCTCATCCACGCCGGACGCCTCAAAACAACCACCTAAACCGACTTTGCTGACCGCCTGTGGAGCCGGAGGCGATAACGTCGCCGGCACGTCCCCTTCGCGTGCTTCGCCGGTTACCTCCATGCTGTACACCTCGCACAGGCGAAGCATCGGCTCAAGGGTCGAGGC